>Ga0247824_10002420_pt1 | contig 10430 bp, 14 predicted proteins | sample 13C_PalmiticAcid_FD_194412 | JGI IMG/M metagenome (GOLD analysis project Ga0247824, IMG submission 194412) | Soil microbial communities from agricultural site in Penn Yan, New York, United States - 13C_PalmiticAcid_Day48 | ecosystem: Environmental > Terrestrial > Soil > Agricultural land...
TGTCAAAGAGACCACCGATCGAGACCTTGACACCCTTGCGGAGAGCCTGCGTGTAGCCAAGACCGAGGACACCAGCGTTGTTCACCTTGGCCTTAACAAAGGCGTTGCGGTCGAGGTAGAGCTTGGCACCAACCTCGAGAGCAACTGGGCTCTTGGCCTTGTCACTAGAGGGGGCATGCTTGGTGTCCCAGACAGCCTTTCCACCAGCCTCGAGGTCACCGTTGATGCGGTGGTAGTATGAGGCAGAGAAGACCTTGAACGAGTTGTTAGCAAGGAGAGTCACAGCGTATTCAGGGGTAGTGTATCCTGCAGCGGCAGCAAAGCGGGTAATGTAGGAACCGCTAGCATCGTAAGCAGCGTCACCTCCGACCGAGAAACCTTCACGGCCAACAACAACATCGGCAGTAAAAGTGGGGCCCTTGAGAAGATCCACATAGGCACGCGAGTTGAGGCCGAGCTGCTTGTACTGGACGCCGATCTTAGCGTTCTTCTTGCCCTCATGGGGAACGAGACCTCCGGTAATGTCCACCTTCAAGCCCTTGGCGACCTTGTTCTCAACCTCGATCTGGGTGGTGATGTGGTTGGTGGTGGTCCACGACTCGGTGACAGTCAGACCGTTCTTGTAGTCGACATACTTGGTCTTGAACTCGCCACCGATGTGGCCAGACTTGTTGTCCTGGTGACCGAGGACGTTGAAGGTCTATAGACAGGGCGAGGGGAATGCCAAGGTTGACGACAAGTTAGCAATGGGTCTTTGTCTCCAAATCGTAATGCCGGGTTCCTTGAAGACCTTCAATGATAGAGGGGATCAGGGACGTGTTGAACGGAAAAAGGACCTGAGAAGAGGACTTACGACGCCGTCAGCAGTGACAGTCTTGAGCTCGAACTTGGTCTGACCGACGGGGAAGTCCTTGGAAAGGAGATCGTTGGTGGCCTTGCCGAGATCAGCGAAAGGGACAGGAATAGTGGTGGCCATGGTAAAGGATCTTGGATCAGGAGATGAGAGGAAACAAGAGGTGAATCGCTAAGCAATCAACGGCCGCGTGATCTTGAGCAATCGGGAGACGCGGGGGAGCGGAAAGGATGATGACGCGCCTTGGAGCCCTCATATCAAAAGCCTTCAATTCGATTACATACACACACCCGCCCCCATCCTTTCAGCGCTCCCTGGCAGCCTTTGAGAGCGAGGTTTTCTGTACGAAATCGTGCCCAAGTCGCTGACAAGGTGTTCTCGCTGTAATGTTCCTGATTAAGCATCAATACCCGGATAGCCAACTTTCCCCACTTTCTGTCCTTTGCAGCCACTTTTTACGTCCTTTGGGGGTGACTTTCTCCTTGTGGCGCCCATTTTGTTCCGTGAACACCAAGTGAAGTCCTGTCGCTCTCAATTCCTGACCTTAGACGCGCTGTTCACGAGAGTACAGTATGGATATAATACCATTACGCGAAGGAGAGCGGTGGATAGGAAGGGTGTAACGGGGGGTTGCTAAGAGCCGTCAATCTTACCTGGTGGTCAGGGGTGGTCTTGGAGGTGAAGCAAGTGGAACAAAGAAGAACGGAAGAGGGCGAGAAGAGGGAGGAGAGTAAATCCATCCCACCAAGTGTGCAGAATGACGTCTTGTGGAAGGGGAAAATGCTCACCTCAGCATGTGCCTTGCCTCACTCAACTGAACAAAACGCCAGTCCAAGCCCGCGGAGTGCATGCATGGGTCACTGCTTGACTCCTGTTCGCTTTGGCGAGAATGTGTTCAATAGTCCACATTCCGAGGTGCCTGAACGGTTTGTTGAAGCAAGCTGGTATACTGATGTTTTTAAAGTTTGGTGGGGCGAAGATGATCTCATGGCCTAGGCAAAGGATGAGGGACGGTTGTGTTTGCAAACCCGCGATGTGTAATACCAGCCAATTGCGTTCTAAGTTGTGCTACGAGTCCCTGGGAAGTTATTCGGTGGCGAATGTGTCCTGCTCGGGATCGTATTCAAGAAGAGCGGGGTCGATCCCTAGCCCCATTAGCAGTTTCTGCATCCTCGTTGGTGCTCTTGTGATCTCTGTCTCTGGTTGTAACTTGGACATTAGTGCTTCTTCCACGGTAGGCAAGTCAAGCTGAATATCCTGCGTCTCCATGCGCTCTTCCATAGCCTCCATCTGTTCTGGGTTTAGTTCTGAAAGACTTGGTCGCCTGTCATAAAACGAGTCTTTTCCGTAGCCCCAGCTGTCTGATCCAAAACAAAAGTTCTGCCTCGATCTGCTCGAATGGGTGCTATCGCCCCAGGTATCTCCACCAAACATTTGCTCCTGTGCAATGAACTTTTCCAGCAGTACCTTGGCCCCTTCCTGACTCGCCTTTCGCCACTTGTCAATTAGATCTTCCAGTGGCGTGTCGTTCGTTTCCTGCTGTTGTATTACTCTTTGGCCTTTGCGAATCGAGGATTGAATTTCTGCAATCTTTGTCTGTAAACTTTGGATTTGAATCAGACGAGCACAGCCGTCATTTGGGTTCCGTGGAGCGCGTTGGTCGTGAAGAAGAGGTGACCGGAAGGGCCGTCGCACACCAAGTGAAGGTTTCTTCGAAATTGATGATGACGTTGGGATCGAAGAGGTTGCGGGTTTGTCTGTCAATCTTTGTACTCCCAATTGCGAACCCAAACTTGATGCCTTGGAGGAGATCTCAGAAGAACTATTGCGAGCACTGGGTCCTGACGCGGGTTGCTCTGACGGATGACCGATGAATCGTAAAGGGGACCGGAATGGTTTATGGACCGAGCCCTTCTGCGTCGTGGCTCTGGGTCTCTTGTGGCTCGCCAATGTATTGGCGGTTGTTGCCAGGACTTGTGTAGGGACCTTAGGGTTAGCTGTAACAATTGGTGGCGTTTCTTCGACACGGTCAAGTTCCTTCGTCTTTTGACTCCATTCCTCCTCTAACATGACATCCGCCCCTCTCTGAGTGGGGACCGTTCTAGAGCTTGGATTAGCGGCAGCTTCTACCGCGTTGATGTCTTCCTCTAGGGACTCCATGCCCGATATCAGCCCATTGACTTTCGACCGGAAGGGATGTAACAGATCTACATGCAGTTGATCATCAGGACAGGAATGAGTTGTGCACCTCGTTATGTTTTCAGACTTATAGAGGCGTTGTCTCCTGTCAAGACACTATCGGTTGCAATCCTCATGCTGGGTTGGGTACCTTGGGCCGAATCGAGGTAGAGTCGTGTCATGAGGTGAAAGATCACCTGCTGAGGCTTTTTGTCTAACCTTGTTGCACTGTGAGGTGGAATGTGCGCAGTGTCACCAAGGAGATCCGTTCCTTTGACTCCAAAAGTCCCGACACTCCATGAAAGGGTACTTTCATGCCGGGCTCCGGCTGTCCGCCTCCGTCTTTTTATGGAGTCATGGCAAGGGGGTTCAGGGGTGATATTGAACGAAAGGGATAGACGATCACAGATCTCGAAACAGAGATGGATACTAGTTGGTTCCACGGTTGTGTAAGCAACATGCTCATCACAACGATGAACTAGAATTGGATTCCCACCAAAGGAGAGGCCAGCAACGGTACATCGTTCGTCTGGTTCAGGAGCACCATCGTAGTTTATCTCAAGAAGGCATTAACCTTATCGCACTCAAGGGGAGAGAGTCTCTTGACCAAGCTCGGGATCGGCACACCCTTACTGCTGTTTTGTATCGAGGGTGATGCTTTACTGCTATAACAGATGTGGCCCTTGACATTTAGATTGAGGCACACCGGAGGTGTGGGATGAAGAACGAGTGTGGGTGTGTGACAAAAACCAAGATTGGGATTCACAGGGAGCCACAAGCACATCACCGCGCGTGTCCCGACCTGGGTTGCTGTGGCACACCCATCCCATCAAGGAGCATCTCTCCTCCCTCTCCCTCCCCCCTTCCCCTCGGCTCAGGGAGTCAGACAGGCAAACCCTACACCAGATCTGCCTATAGGCCGCACTGCACAGGTGTCAGGCCTTGGCTCTACGTAAAGGCTTGGTGTGCTCCCTTCAACCTCCTGACCGACCCGATTCCCAATTTTCAGCAATCTCTGCGTATATCCTTGCCCTTTTTTTTTCACTATCCGGCTTGGATCGCATTCCCTCCTCTCCTCAAAAGTGTCCCTTTGTGGCTCCTCTCTCCTCAGCATGCAGCTCCACAACATCCTAGCCGGGTCCATTCAGTCCTACGATCCCATGCTTATTCTCCAGCGTCCCTTTGGTTTTTGGCTACTTTCTTCGCCGTAATTGTCGACTGCAGCCTGTGACCCCTTCGAGGCAACAAACTTTGCCCGATATTTGACGGTGATCCACACTCCTCTTCGAACGCATTACTCTTTACTCTAATTATAACACCGTCGAGTCCACAACATTTCTCACTTCCCTCTCTCGCTCTTTCTCCACTCTCCCCTCCCACTACACCACTCATACCCAAGTGTTCGGATTCATCAATACAACGTGTGTGTAAACAATAAGCAGGAGGACCCTTCCCTTTCATGGACTCGTAAGGGTTCCCTTCAACTACACCGGTCACCATGTCCATCTCAACTATTTAAGTGGCCGACCAATCCGTCAACCCATCCCTATCCATCAAGGACCTTTAAAAGATACAGAAAACCCACCGCTACCTCCTCTCTCTCCACCCTATTGTCTACCTTGGCACACATCACTCTGACGCACCTTCCTTCGTTCAATTGACACTCCTCTTCCTACATACACATTCGTACGCGCAAACATTCTGATTAGCAACCATGGCACAGCTCACTCCTGCCTCGATCCTGGCTTCCATGAACAATATGGCATGCACACCCTCCGATATCATATACCAGAGCTACGATGGGCTAAGTCCCTTTGATGATTCGGATTCCGAGTCGAGCTCGTCTGGCTCAAGCTCTTCTTCCCTCTCACTCCACTTGGACGGTACCATGGGTCAGTCGCCGTTGTCCGGACCTGGAATGCACAATGGCCAGCCGATTACGTATCACTACTTTTGCAACTTTCCCACTTGCGATTACCACAGCGCCAGGTCGGACCCAGTCAAGCGCCACCGGGATACTCACTACCCTGACTACAAGCCCTACATCTGCAACCATTGCAACTCCAGCTCCGCTCGACGCGATTCCACACGAGAACACTGCCTGAAACAGCACAAGGATGACTCGGAGAACGCGTTCAGGTACGATGCCACGATTCCAAAGCCCGAAGGATGGATTGCTTATGAGCCTAAACGATCACCCTGGCCACCAATCATGGTCTAAGTCTGTGGACAGGGGAGCAAGTGATAAAACGGAGGGTCCAGTTCGTTATTGCTCTCCCTCTTTCTTGTCTTCATGGGCATGAGAGAGGGAGCTATCACCGTAGTACTATAGTATAGTTTTCTTTCATTCTTTGCTTTCATTTGCATCACTTGTAGATCAGACCACATAGACATTGTACCATCAGTTGAACCCTCCTCCTCTTCCTACTTTCCCTTCGTTCCTCCTACCTCAGTTCACCCTATAGATTAAATACTTGCCACAACGTGGTATTACGGAGCGAGCTTGCCCCCCCTTCCTTGTCCTCAACTCCTCGTTATATCGCATTCTTTTTTGTGTTGCTCATGGATTTTGGCAAGGGCAGAATTGCAACGGTCGAGATGCAGCACTTGTGGACCAACAAAACATGTCATTCCTGAACATGAAACCCGCACAGCACCTCTTCATGTCGCATGCATACGACAGCGTCCTCTTGCGTTTCAGAGTTCCAAACGTGGATTGGCATGGTTCATGTGCACACATGCATTCACACACTCACATACACATGCCCAAATTCCATTTCATATCCGTTCGAGGCTGGTTTATTTTTGGCCGTGCCACTGGGCATACCATTCCATGTCTCGTCTCATGGATTTTTCTTGTTCCGCTGACTATTTTCGCCAGTGCTGGGCCCATCCATGGATCGTCTCTGCAATCTGTGGAATCAGTGCACTCACACTTTCGTTGATCAGGTTCTGGAAAAACTTGATCGCATCGTCATCTGACAAGTTCAACTGGAAACGCTCTTCCACCTAACATGTACGAAGAATATGAACGGTCAACCACATACATCGTAAATAGTTGCACGCGTCAACCTTATCATGCTGATTTTGGAAGGTCGTGGAGGAAGGAGGTGGCAAAATGCAAGGATGAGGCAGGAGGATGGCACACTATGCAGAGAACACCATGGACGAAACACCGAATCGAAACATACCTTCCAGACAGCCTTGTCAGGTTCGGCCTTAATATCCGGGATATTGGCATCCACCATCAGTCCAAACAAATTCAGGATCAGGTTGGCTGATTTCCTTAGGATGTTGTAGGCAGTGAAGCAGTATGACTTGAAGCTCTGATAGTGCACAGAGTTGAATCCTCCCATAGCTTCCACCATTTCCTTGGTGATCTTCATGGGTGCCGGGAACGGCTTTGGATCTCGGCCGAGGATAAATCCAAAGTCCACGTGGAATATGTTTCCTTGAAGAATCATCAAATTAGACCAAGTTGAAACAAAGGACCACAGGCTCGGTCTTCCATTTGGAGATCGAATGGTACTTACCATTAGGCGATAGGAGCAGGTTGTCCAAATGTCGATCTCCGACACCAAGGAGATACATTATTACACAGTACCCAGCTGGAAAGACACCAAACAGGGCATGGAGCCGAACGGTTAGCTTGAGGCAAGCACGGATCTCAAACATGCAGACTTGTATTCGAATCCCATAACGTACCACAACTCTTCACATACGCGTCCATGACCTCTGGGTTCACTCCGAATGTGTCAACGCTCCGTTCGTCCAAGTGGTACTTTCGCCAGAACATGAGAAGACTTCCATTGTTTTCGCTCAGGACGTTTGCCAAGGACTGCGACTGTACGAACTGGACCATACCATGCTCGGCACCTGTTGCAAGGACTTTATAGGGCATCAACTTGAGATCCAGGTTTTCTTTCCTTAACAGATCGTCCATCAATGTAATGAGCTGGATCACGAGTTGGTCCTGCCTCAAGTCATCGCCGCACTTGAAGATAGCCTGGTACTGACTTCCGTCTGCACACGAGAAAGTCAAAAGGAGAGGTAGTAGGTTGCTCTTGAAGATGCTCGTTTTTTCTGTGGGGAGAAAGAGTCACCAAATCATGTAAGTAGCTTGGTTCTAAATCTAACCATCTGATCTGTTCCAGGGCTCCGCCTACCTGGAATAATACCAGTGACCTCTATCCTAGGGTCCAAAGGTAGTGCTAGGGACTTGAATGAGATCAGTCCATTCTTGGGATCTGAGATGTAATCGCGCAGTTTCTCGATCTGTCACCATCATACATGGTAGCGTCCAAATAGTACGTGAGTGAAATGTCCTTTTCACTCTGGCATTTGTTCTATCCATCTTCCAGGCAAATAGTGGTTATTGGTTGTCGTACCTTCTTTGGGCGGGATTCCCTCATCTGCTTCACGTTCTTGGCCAAATTGGCCAGGGTCTCGATTAGCTCTCCTTGCCTCCTCAAACTCTCTCTCCGCTGGATGCCGGACGTCGTCATAGCAGACATATATTGATATGACACCCATCCATACATCTCCCTAACCGACAAGTCTTCGCATTCGATCATCAAGTACCTAAACACACAGCGGGAGTAACAGAGAGAGATAAAGTAAGCACTCGTTATTCTCCAAAGACATGTTGTTTCGTGTAGGGTAGTGTACGCCGAATGTCCTTTTACCAATGGAAGTAGTTCCCAAGGATCGGATTCTTGACAGCCCTTTCTATCAAAAACTGAACGAGGTTTGATTCAACAGTGTTGCCGTCGATGTGCTCAAACTTCAAGCCCTGTACGAGCTGCAGTAGGAACAACAATAGATCCTACATTGGGCAGGCAATGAAACCATCCGTGAGGTTAGGCGGAGGCGAATTTTGTAACAATAGCCACGAATATCTTGGTGTACAAATCGGGTCCACGTTGTTATTACACTGTCATTGGCACTTCGGAGTTGCGTGACAGCAAACGACCTCACTTCACGGTTCTCAAATGACGATCCCAGTAATTCCAAGGCATCGTCTACATCCACATCGGCCCACTGTGGTAGCAGATCTACAGCTTGCTTAGCTTCTGCAGAGTCGCTCCATACAACGCATTTTAGGAACTTTGTCAATGCCTAGCGGACCAGAATCCCGAAGGGAGGTTTTGGTTAGTCTTGCAGTCAAGGGATCCAGTTTGGTGCTAAAAAAGTCATATATTCACCATACCCGTTTGTCTCGAGTTAAATAAAATCTGAACTTCCAGAGCAAATCCTTTTCTTCCGCTGTGAGTGAGTGTGATGGTGGGTATCTCAGGATTTGCTAAAGAGTTCAGCAGGGCAAATTGGCAATTTGAGAACGGTGAAAATTTTGCGATAGAACATGGGATCCTTTCAATGACGAGATCGGTCCTTACTGCTAATTCATCGCGAATCTTTGGATTTGGCTTTAACTCTCGATCCAATGGGCCATTGCGGTGACTTCGGACCAATCTCCTGTGCTTTGCTTCTACAGGGTTCTCGCGAGCGATCTCCGGATCCTCGACTGTGATTATGTTGTTGCCAGTTCCACTTGCTTGTAATGAGAGGACAGGGTTGTTGGTTGTTGTTCCTGAGAAGTTACTCAATGATGTATGTGCCTTTGATTCATACACCTGTAGGGTCGTTGAGATGAACATGCACATTAGAGGATACCCTGGGATCGAATTTTGGTCGTCGAGTCCTCTGTTGACAAGACTGGTTGACTTACATGTTCTGAGAAAACAAGCGGGAAGTCGAATTTCGGAAGGTCAATGTTGAGGAGCATCTTGTCCGATTGAGCAGCGTGCTTCTACTCTTTCCGTGGCATTTTTAAATATTAGAAGCATTGTCGACAGGCCTTATACATCGTCCTACGATCGTTCGTTTTGATCCACATGTGTAGTACCTTGTGGAATTGCTCGATTTGTCGATAAGCCAGGCCGTCGAGCCACTCTGTCCTCGGAATATCGCCACGATCTTGCTTCTTCAGTAGCTGTTGTAATAGCGGTCGCCGTCAGTACTCTGACCAATACCTAGAGCCCCATGTCGCCTGAGAGTAGATCATGACAACTGCATACCTTCTCAAACCGATCCATCTCGTCGCGCTCTCCAGTGTCAGATGGTGTCTTTGTGTGCTCACTTCCATCTGCCTCGCAGTTCGGCCACATGCGCAGGTTTTGTGGTCCCGAAAGGATGATACTAAAAGACAAGTGCACAATGCGATCCTCCGTGATTAGGCGAAGATGCAAAGAACAATAAAGGTGGACAAAAGACGTTGCCGGCGAGTCTTACTTGAATCGTCCAAACAGTCGAAGCGTTGAACCTCCGACGGGTACCACCTTACGCGGCGCCGCTGCGTCCCATACAGTGAAAGTCAATTGAGCGTTGAGAGGCAAGTCCTTGTATTTGATGGGGAGCACGATCCACTCGTTCCAGCTATCCGGACGGTGGCGTTGTTAGTTGATGAAGGGCTACATAAAAAGAAAAACGTTGCGCGAATAGATGAACATTGCTACTCACGCAAACTTGTTCTTCATGGGTTTGTAGGACGTTTTGAGGTCAACGGTCAACGGTTGACCACCGGCGAATACTTGGCAGGTTACATAGAGGTCGGGGTATAGCCTATAAATTGTCGAAGACCAGAATGAGTAGTATCAGTGTAGCTGGTAAAATGCATACGGTGCTCTATCGAGTTGGCGCGCGTTTTGGTTACCCCCTCCATTCTGCCGAATAGGGTACGGTATTAGCATCTGTTGGTGGTCGCTTTGGTTTCCATTGTAGCCCGTTTCTATTGTCAGGAGACCAAGCTGGGTCAGTCTGTTGTCTTTGGACAAGACTTGGTCTTCTTTGATGGCAAACGCTCATGTCCAGAGGTTACTTGCATTCGCACACAGAGGTTCTGGTCCAGTTTGCCTGTCAAGGAATAGGAGAAGTCCTTGTAGTTCTTGAACTTTTCGCCGCCGAGATCCCGTTGTGTGTTCATGCTGTGAATGTGTCCACCACTGTGTCGCGGTTGTCAGTGCAAGATCCACAAGAGAATGGCTGCTGTGGGAATCAAAGCGATCAGCGTGAAGACCCTTGTTCAGACTCAGAGCAAGCTTCTTGTCTCCTTGCGCATGTGACCACGCAGATCGATGTGCTGGCGTCTGGCGAAGCCCGCTGCGCCGGTGCGTGCAGTCTTTGCGCAGAGTGGATACTCTCTAAGCGCATACTGCGTAACTGCACTACACTGGCGCTCTCTATAATGGCATTGTGTTCTGCACACATGCATTCCCACAACTGCATGGAAAAAATTTGCACAAAATTTGAGCTGAGAACCTACAAATAAATGAGAGCACTTCTTCGCCTGCTCAGGATCCTGGTGCCTGGTACCCATTCCTGAAGACCATAAGGTATAAAC
>Ga0247824_10002422_pt1 | contig 10429 bp, 14 predicted proteins | sample 13C_PalmiticAcid_FD_194412 | JGI IMG/M metagenome (GOLD analysis project Ga0247824, IMG submission 194412) | Soil microbial communities from agricultural site in Penn Yan, New York, United States - 13C_PalmiticAcid_Day48 | ecosystem: Environmental > Terrestrial > Soil > Agricultural land...
CTCCCTGCACCCATTCCCTTGCTAACCCAACCAGCCCCAGCGGCGCGGGCTACTACTTCTGCGCAAACGACCTGACCACCCTCGGCCGCTCCATCCTCTTTTCCTCCCTCCTCCCGCCCCTTCTCACCCGTCAATGGCTCAAGCCCATCACCCACACAGCCTCCCTGTTCCTCTCCATCGGTCGGCCCTAGGAGATCATGCGCCTCGCCGTCGCCGTATCCCCGGCCTCCCAGAGCACCCGCGTCGTTGACCTCTACACCAAGCAGGGCGCCACGGGTCAGTACCAGACCCTGCTCGCGCTGTCGCCCGACCATGGCGTCGGGTACGCGATGCTCATCGGCGGTCCGCAGGTAGGCGCGAGCTATAACTTCCTCCAGGCAAAGCTGAATGAGGTGTTTATTGCTGCCGTGGAGCAGGCGGGCAGGAAGCAGGCCGAGGCCGCGTACGGCGGCGGGAACTACACGCTCGCCGGCGACGGGTCCGCGGCGGAGTTTGTCCTGCGGCCGGGCGAGCCGGGGCTCTTGCTGACGAAGCTGGTGAGCAACGGGACGGATATCGTGGACCTGGTCGGCCCGCTTGTGGGCGTGCCGGCGGGTGTAAAGCTGGGCGTGTGGTTGCACCCTGTTGGGCTCTCGGGAAAGGGCAAGGCGGCGTTTCGTGCGTCGATCGGGGTGCAGGGGCTGCCAACTGGGGAGGCGTGTGCGGCGTGGGGTTCGTTGGATAACCTGAGGTATGGGGGGTTCCCGGCGGACTTGTTCATTTTTGAGTTGGGCAACGATGGGAAGGCGGTGGAGGTTGAGGTGCCGGTGCTGCAGAAGACGTTGAAGAGGAGTGCGTGAGAAGATGGGGGTTCTCGGCAAGCTTCCGGAGTCACATATTGCCGTGCATGTCAGGGCAGACAGTTTAGCTTTCTGTGGGGCATAATGAATGGGGTACTTTAATCTTGCCCCACTTTGGTCCCTTACTTGTTTAGAGACATGTCTTCTACGTCTATATTGCCCCCAATGCTCTCCTCGTTCCCTTCCCTCTCCCTGTTCTATGCTACGGTTGTGTTGATCCATAAAGGTTCCGTGTTTGGACCCGACACTTTACAGCCCAGTCCAATACCTCGAAGCCTGTACCTCGTACTCCGTCGACAAGCTGTTGCCCTCACCAGTCCCAATGACCTCGATGGTGTACACCCCTGCCTCACTCAACCACGCAGATCGTCCCTCATCCCAAAAGCTAGTCCCAAGACCAGTCGGAAGAACAATCAAAACCTCCGTCTCTTCACCAGGCTGCAACATGACTTTGCGATATCCTTTAAGCTCTCGCACGGGCCGTCCCACTGTCGCGGTTGCCGGCGGTCGCGCGTAAACCCGGACGACCTCTGCACCGCTGCGATCGCCCATGTTCGCAACAGAGACAGTCACGTGGATCGACTCGTCTTTGATATCTTGCGCGTGTGTGGCTGGTTCGTAGAGAGTGAGATTGGACAGGCGAAATGAGGTGTATGAGAGGCCGTGGCCGAACCGGAAGAGCGGCGCCTGCCCGACTTTGTCGTAGTACCGGTATCCAACGTAGACGTCTTCGCTGTAGAGGACTCGGCCACGATCGGAGCGGTAGCTCAGGTACGCAGGGTTGTGCGAAAGCTGTTCGGGGAAGGTCAGGGGGAGCTTTGCCGACTGTTCCACGTGTCAGTTGGTCGCGTAGGCCTTTTTTTTCTGGAAGCATTCCTTCACAACGGAAGGGACAGGTGGTTCTTTGGGTGTACATACCGGATTGACATCGCCAAAGAGCACATCAGCGATTCCATTCCCGGCTTCACCGCCCCCGTACCAAGCCTGGAGGAGCGCTTTGGCCTGGTGAGCCCATGGCATCGTAACCGGGGTCCCGCTCTGCACAACAATGACCGCGTTGGGCTGGACCTCCAGCACGGCTCTGACCAGGTCATCTGTCCGGGGTGGCAAGTCCATATGCGGACGATCAAATCCCTCGCTCTCCCAGTCGCTACTTAGCCCCACGCAGATGACCACCTGCTCTGCTTGTGCGGCCAGCTCCACAGCTTCCTGGATCGCAAGGTCGACGTCTAGCTTCCGACAACCGCCGAGTCGCACGCCGCCGGGCCCGAATGAGACCACGCCGTGATGTTTCAGGTTCGAGGTGGGCGCCGTGCTGTACTCCACGTACAGTCGATGCCTTCTGCCGGCCTCGAGATAGCAGGTCCCCCGTTCCTCAAGTGTTCCAATTCCGAAAAAAGAAGTTCCGTGCCGCTGGTTAGACTTGTTGTCTACGACCAGCTCGCCGTCGATGTAAAGCAATCCGGTGCCTGCGACGGTAAGTCCGAATTCGTAGACGCCACTCTCTGGAGGTTCAAAGAATCCCTCGAGCGTCGCGTAGTAAGTGTCACCGGAGATCTCGGGATGGGTGTAATCCATCAGAAAGGCGCAGCTGTTGGTCAGGTGAAGCTCATCAACTGGCTGGCGGAGCTTGCAGCTCGGGGGCTCTTTAAAGACACGGAATGTGTACCCACGCTCTCCGCTCTCCGTCTTTAGATGCTCACCAAACAGGGGCAGCTCCTTATGGCCATAAACACCCTGTGTAAAGTCCACCTCGCACTTGCCAGCGATGCCCTGTCGAGGGGTGATGGTGTAGTATGCCAGCAGCGAGGCCGAGCCGCCACCACAAGACGCAGAGATATCCGCGTTGGGACCGAGAACGAGCGTTTTCTTGCCCGGATTCAGAGGCAGAATTCCATCGTCGTTTTTAAGCAAGACGATCGACTCTGCCGCCGCTCGTCTCAGGAGGGCTCGGTCCTCGGGCCGGTTCAGTTCGCGTTCCGGGGCGTGCTCTGGGATTCCGGCCCTTGAAGCCAGCCGCACCAATTCTAGCACCTTGCGGACGCGATCTTCAAGTGTCTTCTCCGAGACCTTGTTGGCTGTCAGCGCGTGCATTAGAGCTGGCCCGCGGAACCGCGTAGGGCCGGGCATTTCGAGGTCGAGGCCCGCGTTGACTGCGCTGGCGCCACTGTAGGTGCCGAACCTGCGAAGTATTCTCGTTAGGGCAGGACTGTACGGAAAGCAGGGGAGGGGGGAGAAAAAAAGACGTGAAGACAAACCAGTCACTCATGATCAAGCCCTCGTAGCCCCATTCCTTTCGAACAATATCACTCAACAACTGCGGACTCTCACTCGCATGGCAACCATTAACTTTGTTATACGATGTCATCAAAGCGCCCGGCTTCGCCGCCTTTATCGCCAGCTGAAAGGGCAAGAGGTAAATCTCACGAAGAGCCCGCTCGGTGACCAGTGCACTGACCGCGATCCTCTCATGCTCCTGGTCATTGCAAACCAGGTGCTTTAGAGTCGGGATGACACCAAGCTCTTTGACGCCGGCGCAGTAGGCCCCCGCCAAAGTCCCCGAGAGCACCGGGTCTTCCGAGAATGACTCGAACCCGCGCCCGCCCAGCGGTCCTCGCTGGATATTGATCGTCGGGCCCAGCAGCACGTGTGCGCCCTTGGCCTTGCACTCTGCGGCGAGGAGGCGCCCTAGCTCGAAGACCAGGTCCGTGTCGAAGGTTGCGCCGAGTGCTGTCCCGCATGGGAGGCAGGCGGAGGGGACGCCGTTGAAGTAGCGGGTCCCGCGTGCGCCGTTTGGACCGTCTGTCGTGCGGATTGCCGGTATGCCGAGTCTGGGGATTGCAAAGGTGTGCCAGGCGTCCGTACCTGTGGAGACAGAGTTAACCGTGCTTGCTCGAGTCAAAGGAGGCCGTGTAGATTGGACAGACCCGAGAGCAAAGAAATCTTCTCGTTCATGGAAAGTTCAGAGAGAATGCGGTCAATGTTCATTGCCGCCATGGTGACTTCGGTTCGTTCAAGTGCTGATCAGGAGTGATAGACAGGTGGGCAAACATGTTGTGACAGAATGTGAGATTAGGACCTCCGTCTCAGGCTTTATATGGCTGAGGTGATGGGGGCTTGCACGGAAACATCTCCCGAGAGAATAAAACATGGCCCCTGACGTCTCCGCAAGGAGTGAAACGGCGGCATATGGAAGAAGGTAAACCTCGTGTGAGGCAAGCCTACCTAGTCATCGCGCCAATAGTCCCCGATAGGATTTCAGGCATCTTGTAAAAGTCCCTTACTATTTTGAGCGCGGAACACTCCATCTTGGGCATGTGGCCGGCGCGAATGCGGAAAGTGATTGGGTTGAGGTCTTAGTCGCGGAGTGTCGGGTCCTCCTTTCATTGGCCACGATTCGTTGACGCTCTGGATGGGGCCTCGCGCACACAGTTCGACCTCCCGATGATGCACCCGGCTGCCACATCAGGTCATGGTGATCTGCAGGTAAGGAGGCGGCATTGATTGCGGTATCAGACCAGGCCGGAGGAGGTAATCTGTATTCTGCGCAAATTTGGCTCTGTTTGCTTACAACCTGCTATACAGCGATGGTTTTTGCTGTGGTTCTGTCCCGCGGTGGTTCTGCGAGTAAGAGGTGAGCATGCAGGTACTGTAATCCTTGAAAGAACACTCTTGACTGGGCCCGGGGATTTTGCCACGGGGTTTTAGTGATTCCGGGAGGAGATCCCAGTACTCCGTCTTGCTCCATCTGAATACATCGAGGAACATCATGAAAAACACTGCTGAGCAAGTCGATAAACATTATCTGTTTTCTAGAAGTAGCTAGCTACTACGCTTGACTGCAAAAAGGACAGTAATCTGAGTGACAGGTAGGCCATGAATCAAAAACCGGAAAGACAACAAATAAGGCGCAGCAATGAAACCACATGTAGCAAGCTTGCTCCTCCAAACAAATCCCCTCAAAAAGGCGGCTGTGGCGGTATCTCAAAATCAGCTCTCAATGCTCGATGGCATAGTCTCCCATCTTTCTCGGCGGCACACGGTTCTCAAACATGACATCAATCTCCTCGAAAGTGCGACCTTTCAAGTCGGGGATGTACAAGAAGCAAAGCACGGTGGCGATGACACCCAGGCCGCCGAAGACGAATCCTACTTTTCCGCGCATGTTGGCCTCGTCCGGGTTGACCATGTACGGAATGACGATGTTCATGACAATCCCAAAGACCGACTGGGTGGCCGTCGCCATGGCGGTTGTCTTGGCTCGCAAGGACGGGGAGGAGGTTTCACCGAGCAAGACAAAGGCGACGGCACCAATGCTGACTTGGTAGAAGAAGGCCCACACCACGGTGAGTGCGGCCTGTGTCCAACTGGCACCATTCGTCGGGACGACGTCGAGGATCCCGATGAGGAGGTTGATGATGCTCAGGATGGCCATGCCGGAGTTGAAGATGATCCGCCTTCCCAGGCGATTAACAATCGTCCATGAGAGCACGGTCCCGACGACGCCGCAGGCAGTGACCCCGACGCCGAGATCAAAGGATCGCTCCGTAGGCAGGCCAGCTAGCTGGAAGAAATATGCGGAAAAGCCCAGGACGAAGATGATGCCGACGAGGTGCTGGCAGACAAAGACTCCACAGGAAATTGCGGTTCGGAGGCGATTCGAACCGCGAACCGCATCGGACCATTTGGATTCCTTCGCCGCCAGGTCCTGGGCCACCGTTCTTTGTATTGCCAAGAGCTTCGTTTCGACGTTTGTCCCGCGGCCGTAGAGACGCTGGAGAGCGTTTCGAGCAGCGTCGATCTTGTCATGGCGGACAAGGTACCAAGGCGATTCGATGGAGAACGGAAGTCCAGCAGCCAGGAATGCTTTAATCGGGTACGGTCAGTCTTCCAAGTCACTCACAAGGGATGTAACTACCAGGTAGACATACCGACAAAGAAGAACTGAATAGCAAACGGGCCGCGGTATGCCCATGAATCGTCTCGATCACCAAACCCTCTGATAGCTGCGTTGGATAGAAGCTGGCCGATGACGATACCCAGATTGACACCTGCGGTGGTGATACCTCGGAGAACAACAGGCGAGACCTTTTCAATCGTTAGTGGCATTCCCCGCCTCTGACGGGCCCAAACTCACTTCAGACGAGTACAGGGGACCAATAGTCAAGTAGAAGCCGAGCCCAACTCCCAAGACCAGCTTGCTGACAAGGAATGCAGCCCTGGCCGTGGAAAACACCTCTCCGAAGATGCCTCCGCAAGATATCAGGACGCCAATGACTAGGGCTAACCTCCTGCCGATACGGTCGGCAACGATGCTGCAGAGAAAGCCGCCAAAGAACTGTCCCACAGAGGAAACCGAGTTGAAGGCACTCAGCCAGGGAGCAGGAACCACGAAGCCATCTCCATACTCCTCGCCAAAGTCCCGTCGGAAAGAGGGGATGGAGAGGACTGCGCCGTTGACTTGGGCATCAAATCCCCTAAAGAGACGCATTGTCAGCATTGAGTGAGAATAACAAAGCTTGTGTCGAAACATCATACCATCCGATCGCACTGACGCTGAAGAAGAACGCCCACCAGATCAAGACGGGATGACCGCGGAGGACCTGGAGGACAGTCTGCTCATGCTCAGAGATTCTGTCGTTGATAAGAGCCGATTTGCCGTTCTCATTGGTCGTCTCAACCTTGGACTCGTCGACCGATTTCTTCTCCATTGCAGTGCTTATGTATGGTGGATTGGCTGAATTTGCGCTGTGGGGGTCGAAAGAGATTACGAGGTGCAGATGTGAAGGGAATTAATGTGGAATGGTCGACGGGTTATGTTTTGTCTTATAGCGTCAAGTCAAAAGTCGAAGTTGAACTCTGATGTGATCCTCGTCCAGGGATATCAACATCGTGTCGTATTGTAGATGAGATTTCCTACAGGAGGAATCGCGGAAAGTCGCACGACACCTGCAAGGGGGGATTGGAAATGAGGCGACCTGGGAGACGCTAATCACAAGAGTGCTTTTACAAGTACCACCTACTACGGAACTTTTAAAACCACTGACTGCTGTACAAGGTAGGCGTCGGGTTCGCTTCTAGTTTGGAAAATGAGGGGAATCCATACACTTTCAGTCCCCTCTTGGTATAGCGAGAGAGGAATCGGTCCGACTCCCTCGTCCGATGTCAAGACGGCCATCACAGGGGGCAAGCCCTCCCTTGGTTTGCTTGACAGGACACTCCGCGTTTGATACAAGGGGGACGATGGCGTGGATGCAGAAGCGGAGTCTCGGTCGAGCTAAACTGCGGGGGACACGAAGCGTCAGATCAATCACAAGGCGCCAAGACAAGATGTTTTCACAAGCCTTCGGAGGAATATTCAGAAGCACTACTCCGTAGCTTGTAAACTGCGGGGGAGCAACCACAGGTTGCCTCCTATGATTGATTTAAACTATCGTTTCCCCCCGCAGTGAATTAAGCTCGACCGAGACTCCGCCTCTGCATCAACCCGGCACCATGGCTCTCCCGTCATCCCGAGGTCTGGATTCGCGCATATCAAACGCAGACGCGGAGTGTCGCATTAAGCCCTCCAACGATCGGGCTTCGCTCACGCCGCTACTCACGTCAGACAGCGCAACAGGCACCAAGCAGTCGACCAGAGGCGCTGGCGCATACCTTCGTCGTCGGGCGGTCAGGGCATGTCAGGTGTGTCGTGCTCGTAGGACTAAATGCGACAACAAGAAACCGGCATGTTCCTTTTGTGAGAGAACAGGCGCCATATGCGTGGTTACCGATCCCGCGGACCTGTCGCCGTACGGCAGTCCCCGCCCCGAACTTCATGATCCGTTCCCCCACGTTCCATGCACATGGAAGCTGACCGTGCCGAAGATTTGACCCTGCCAGCTTATTGATTATCCAACGTTTGGACCAGATTCAGTCGCTTCTCAACCAGCAACAAATCGAACGTGCAGAGCCCCCTGTTGGTTGCAGCGATGATCTGACGACCATCGGGAGTCCCCCAGCAGCGCTAATACATGGGGGAACCTCGCCAATAAACGACAGTCCACTGTACTACAACTCGGAGCCAAGTCGGCTCACCATCGAGACGATTCTCTCCTGGGGCGTCTTTGAGGGCAAATTTGCGTCAGGTACAAATCTCAAAGCTCTTATCCTGTCATCAACGCTGTTGCAAGAGCCTTTCGTTGCAAACGCTGATCCCCGCCTCGAACGACTGGACCTCGACCTGATGACCTGCACCAGACTGCTCCACACCTTTCTCGAGCAGGTGCACATAGCAAATCCGATCCTTGACGTCCCTTTGGTTACCGACTATTTGTATCAAGCGTGCGTTCACGGGATAGGTTGGGACGCACCCTCCTGCCTCGTGGTGAGACTCTCCTCCATTAGTTGGCGTTTATTGACTGTCTTCCCGAACGGCGGCTTTATGGGCCTTGTCACTGACGCGCACTGTTCCACAGCTGCTCATCTGCGCTTTGGGCGCCATTTCCGAAAGCTTTCAGGAACGCCATGAAGCCAACTCAATGGCAGCACGGCGGTCGCCGTCCTTTCACTTGGGGCAAAAGTATTTCGAGGCCGCGCAGATGAGGCTGGGCGTCGTTCTTCGCACGCATGGCGTGCTGGAGACGCAATGCTTCTTCTACTCTGGGGTTTACCTGATGGCTATATTCCAGCCCATCAGGGCCTGGAGGTGCTTTGTGCAAACTGCGGCAATGGCAGAGACCATGGTGTTTTCAACCAAGGTACCTGACAACGATGCGAGCCTGCAAAGTGACCTTCGCTGTCTGACCACTACACATTGGGCCTGTCTCAAGTCCGAACTGTAAGCTGATTTCAAGTCTTTCTCGGATTTGCCCTTTCTGTGCTATCATCCTTGTCCTTCTTGACCTGCGCTGACTGGTTCTGGTTTTATCATGCGTCTAGGGAGCTGCGCCTGGAACTCGGTCTCAACCAGCCCAGCCCGCTGGCATTTACATATCCTACGCTCTTCCCGTCGCTTCCAATGGAGCAGCTAAGCTTTGAGGAGTCCAGAGCGTGGTACTTTTTTCTGGCGGAAACCGCCATTCGGAGACTAACAATGCGGATCATCCAACTGTTCTTCCGGAATCAGACACACGGCCGCTTTCCCGACGCCCATCTGATGAGAGAATCTTCCTTGGACTTTGAAGTCCAAGCCGCCGAGTGGTAATGTCCCTACCTCCCTTCCTTCATTCGCTCTGAAGAGTAGAAGATCGAAACGATCAACAGATTGCCCACTAACGTCTCATTCCCAGGACATCCTCCCTTCCCCCAGTGCTCTCGCTCTCTAGCCCCGAGATGTCCGACGACGTCCTCAAGTTTGTCCTCCGCGGTCACCTCCTCGACTGCTACGAGTGGATCTACTTCCCCTACATGCTCGAAGCAATCGCACACCAGAGCCGTCAATCCCAGACTGACGAGTTCGTGGCCAGGGGCCTCCAAATGTCCATGGAGCGCATCCACAAGAATCGCAAGGGGTTCAAGCACCGACACCACGGCGTCTGGTTGATGTTGCGCTCCTGCACACGCAGCGCGCTTATCCTCTTGGCTGCGAGTCGGTGCCGCGAGGCGGCGGAGCTGCTCCCGCTGGGCTGGAAGGATGCGGTTCTGGGCGTGGTAGAAATGCTGGCGTATTGGCAGGATGAGGTAGAGGATGCGCGGAATCGGTTACGAATTCTCAAGGAGTTGATTGAGGCGTGGGGCGCCTGATTGGGGGCAGCGTGGGTTTGTAACCTTGTGGGGGGGAGAAAGACTGTCTCACGATGTTTTACGGCCACGGCATGGGATTCGTTCACAGTTCCAAGTCGATTCAAAGTTGATGTAAGATTACCGAGATCACTGCGAGCTTCGGAAACCCCAAGATACAGCGGCACTCACCAGTACAAGTCCTACTCTCCACGTATTCCACAGGACGCGTGATAACTTCTGACCTCGGCGTGGCAAGCCTATCGCTAATAAAGGCCAGATCCCGGCACCCGCGATGTAGAAGCAATGCTTCTGGGCCCCCAGATCGTCGACTCCCGTCGGCCGATGCCCCGTTCTTCCCTACAACCATGCCTGACGGGATTGTGGAGAGCCCGCGCGTGTGTTCAGGTTCCTTCACATGGTGACCGGGGGCCGTGTCTACAATAAGTTAGTCCTTGCCGGGGGGCACCGCGGATTGTCGCATGGAAACCTGGAGACCAGCTCGGTGGGAAACCCCGGCGCTATAACGCGGGGTGCGTCGGCCCGCGGAATGGGGAAAGATGCATGCAGTGTCCATGATCATTCACTCAGACCAGCCTGCAAATGCAGGTCACCTTACATTGCAAGTGTTGGGCATTATCTCCGCAACTTCACGCTGACATGTAGCGGTTGGCTTTGTCGGCCATCACACATGAGCTCGGGCCGAATGGGTAACGCCGAAATCACCAATATCGTGCGAGAGCGATGGTTGAGGCCTTCGTGTGTTCGCCCTCCCCTTCCGTTATCGGTGATGCATTTTGACGGGGGGGAAGCGGCTCACCTTCTGCCAGAACTTCGGCCTGCAACTTGCAGCGTGCCGGCACAGGGGCCTCGCAATAGCACCCCCCCCC
>Ga0247824_10002425_pt1 | contig 10422 bp, 17 predicted proteins | sample 13C_PalmiticAcid_FD_194412 | JGI IMG/M metagenome (GOLD analysis project Ga0247824, IMG submission 194412) | Soil microbial communities from agricultural site in Penn Yan, New York, United States - 13C_PalmiticAcid_Day48 | ecosystem: Environmental > Terrestrial > Soil > Agricultural land...
GGCGCGCCGCTATCCCATGTATATATACAATCTTCGTAGGCTCGTCCCATCCCTCTCACTACTGTCTGTTCCCATTTTTGTCACAGCGTAGCGAGGGGCTGGTTGGTTGCGAGCCTACAATCTTCGTGCGTTGAGCAGTATATCCATATTTGTACAGAAAACAAGAAGGGATAGCACATACGCAGAGTTGACCAATGCTGTCAAAGGTTTGAACACAGTGCCCAGTGTTGTTTGTGTTCAGCTTGATCCACACCCTTGAGTTAACATTGCGTGTCCTCATCATGCAGGCCAAGACCCTCGGCTATGAAGTCGTTGGCTGTCATGAGTATTACACCTCGGCCAAGTGTCCTCGGCCTACTTGTGACAACTTTCTTGAGAACGCGCCCAACCGGTCCAAGTTCTGCAGGAACTGTCATATGCACTTTGACCGTGACCATGTTGGTGCCGAAAACATCGCGAGGGTTTGTGAAGGGCAGCTCATGCACCAAAAGCGACCTGAAAAGTACAAGCCAGGCCTGGTGGCGACGATTGCGAACATCATACCCATACCTGTAGCCCTGCTTGACTTCCTCGGTCCCTAAAGCCGCGAATAGGAGTACTATCTAAAAACGTTTACTGGTCCCCGAAGGCACCTCGTTGAAAAAGTTGTAAGTGATCATGTTGATGGCATCCATTGTATTATATAGCGCGTGTCAACGGATTCATTGTGCTGACCCTGCGTTATTCTTTGCCCTCCTCGTAGATGGTCTTTACTGTAAGTACACCACCCATATGCTCATATCTCCATTGTTGACGTTTATACTAACCATTATATTTGTTGGTGACTTTTGAAAAGGACTATATGGTGCGTAGTGATCATTCCCCCTGAACGCCCATTTCATTATGCAAAAGGTCCGAGTTGTTGTTAACGTCGTGTGTCCAGCTCGCTATTCTTGGAACACACACGACATTGAGATTGTTGGCTACTACTACATGTACACTGATTGAGATGTAAACACACCAAGTTGGTTCTTCTCTTTGTTTGAATTGGGTTGTTCTTTTTTACGAGGCGGAGGAAATAGAGTGAATGAATGAACGAATGAACAAAGAAAAGGAGTGGGAAAGAGGACAGTAGGTGGGAGATGACAAGTTTCTACGATTGGACTAGATCTCAATCAAGGTCGCCGCTGTTGTTGTTGTTGTTGTTGTTGTTGCTCTTGCTGGTGGTGTTGTTGCTGTTGTTGCTGGTGGTGGTGTTGCTGTTGATACGATGACAAATGACTCCTAGGTTGTTGTTGCTGTTGCTGTGTCTGTTGCTGTTGCTTCGACTGTGGTGTCATTGTGGTCGTGCTAACGCCTCCGTTCGACAGGTACGTTAATGTAGGCATCGCCGAGGACGCGATCGTAGGGGATGGTCGTGTTCCAGCAAGGCTTCCTTGTTTGGTATGGCCGCTTTCGGACGACGATGACGAAGTAGAAGAAATGGAAGATGAATGCCCATGTTGTTGATACTGGTGTTGTTGCTGTTGCTGCCGACCGTTTGGAACAAGATACGGTTGAGGCCGCGGTGATTGACCGGCAACAGAGCCTCGATCCACAAGCGAATGTGGCGACGAGGATGACGAGGATGAACTACGAAGCGAATAATTGGACCCAAAGCCTTGATTGTTGCCGGATGATAGAAATGATGATGATGATGATGTGTCTAATTGAGCAGGAGGACCTCCGCCACCTCCTGAACCGCCCTGATACGTTGATGGTAATGATGGTCCCGTCGACGACGAAACCTGTGGCATGGCGACAGAGCTGATGTTAGGTGTATGGACTACTCCCGTCATCCTTTGGAACATGCTCGATGATGTGGATGTGGATGTGGATGTGAGTGATGGAGCTGATGATCCTGTTCCCGACCCTATCGGCTGTGAAATATCCATGATTACTGGTTCCGATTCAGGGTCAGGGAGTGGTGTAAGGGTGGCCAGCTTGCGGTTGATCTCAATGAACATGGTGCTGTATATTGATAGGAGTTGTTCCGACAATCTCTCAATGGGCTTCCCTGTTAAACAAAGAGCCATATATGACTTGTGAGAAACGGCAGATGCACGATCATTGAAGTTCTCTCTTTTTTTTTTTCTGCAGCAACAGCAACAGCAACAACCCCGTTCTTTTTCTTTTTTTTCCGTTACCTGATCGAACAAGGTTACCCAACCGGTTGTTCACTTTCTCATTAGCAAGGTCCCAGATAGGGTGATCGTCCGCCACCACCACGAACGAGTGATCCATATACCATGTTGATAGCCTCCTAGTCACCATCGGCAACGATTCTTCGCCTCCAGGAACCAAAACTGCACAAGAGACGCACCGCAGCACATCCTTCTGCCGTTCGTTCATAAACGAGACCATGCTATGACATCCAAATCCTGCAGCCAACAAAATAATCCTTCGTGTCCGTCCTGTCATGACTACAAAGTTGTCCCAAATATCCGTCATCAGGTCGGTCACTTTTTCCTTGAGCATAGCTCTCTCCTCCTCGGTTGCTGGGTGATACGGGACAACAATGTCGATGAGCTCATTGTCCGAGGACACAATCTTATCCACATACTGGGCCACAGTGTCAACCAACACGGACTTATCCGCACGGAGAATATTGTTGGCACCCATAGTCCGTGCCCGGAAATCGCCACTATTGTAGTATATGATGTTCGAATCGGAAAATTGCTTAGTTTCTATAGGGCGTGTTCTCAACAACACATGCGCACGATTCCGACAAGGAGATGGGCGACGTACATCCCGTGAACAAAAATGTAAAGTGGTTTCGTGCTCTTGAGCATCTCTTGCCTATCGGCGATTGAACAAGGAAGAGGTGTGGTGTGTGGTGTCAGTAGAACGAATGACAACTAAGTTCACGCCACTATGCCTGTTTGACAACGTACGTGACGTGCACACCGTCCAGGAAATCCTTGTTGTATGAAGGATTCGTCAAGGGCAGCTTCAGCATCTTGTGTCGCTGATACAAAAAATCTGTCCTGTATACACTGAGCACTTTGGCAAGCTCAACCACCGTCCTTCCGTCTTTAACGTCTACACAAAAAGTCCAGGAAATAAACGAGGATTGCATGTACGGGTCAGTCTGCTTGCAGAGTGTCGTGATTGAGACGCCCAATTTGCCTTGTTTCCTTACAAGAACACCACGATATATACACAAACTCACCTTCTGCCGGATCAATGCACATTGGCGTCAGGCTCCTCCAATACCGCGACTGTACCTCAATGACTTCATGAATCGTTTGTATACAAGCGTCATTCGGAATAATTGGGTTCAATGAGCCGATCGGATCGCTCAACAGTGCCTTTGTGCATGCTAATCCTGACACTGCAATCGAGTCTAAGTTATAGCCACCCTCCAATGCAAGGATGATCTTTCCACCAGCAAGGGACTTTAGCATGTGGGTCATATGTCCGTACGCAGCTGGTGTCACTAGGTTTTCGCCAATATGATCACCTATTCTCCAAAATTTCAAAAGTACGTTGCAAGTTAACAACGATCCCATGGGGATGAAGGCATTTAGATGAGGTCGTTGTTCGAACAAATCTTGAACAAAGGCTACTCCACTTGCCTTTGGCTGCATCGAATCCCGCGCTGACAAGGATAAAGTCCGGTGCGAACTCGTACACAATCGGCATGATGACCTTATGAAATGTGTAAATGTATTCCGAGTCGCCCATTCCACGGCATGGCCACGGGATGTTGATGTTCCTAGATGCCATGTCAAACCAAGTGTATTCGTCAGTATATATTCATTGGCAAGCCCCACCAATCGTGAAAAGGAATGTTTAGTCCTGATACTACGAAGCGATCGCCATACTTTCCACGTCCTGCGCCTTCGCCTACGGTGGTGTGAGCAGCAGCAACAGGATCTCCAGGGTAGAATGAGCCATCGTCATATCTGTGGATAGAGCAGTACACAACATCAGGATCATCGATGAATGCTGCTTGTGTTCCATTTCCGTGGTGTACATCCCTATCATATGCAAGTTATACATTGTCAGTTCATGGCACCCTCTGATAATCTGTATCGATGAGCGGGATGGGAATGCACAAACTAACCAATCCAAGATAAAAATTTTTCTGAGCCCGTGGTGCCTTTGGAGATAGCGCGCCGCAATAGCAACGTTGTTGAACAGACAGAATCCGCCCGCTTCATCTGGTTCTGCATGGTGGCCAGGAGGTCGGACAATCGCAACACCATTCAACACCTGTCCAGTCGCCACAGCTTTACAGAGCTCCAGTAGACTTCCACATGACAATCGAGCACAAAACGCTGAGAGATTGTTGAGGTAGATGCTGTTGTAGTTCTCAGCTGTTACCAAAAGTTCTTCCTTTGTCATCCCTGGTGTGTGTGAGCGCGCACAAAGACAAGATTTGATCCAGTGCACGTGAAAGGAGAAGCGGGGGTGTTAGTTTGTGGTTGCATGGAGGGTAAAGCATGATATAGCAAGCCTCTTGTAGGATTTGGATGATGAACAGGGCGGGCTACCCGCTTTACTCTACCTGATGTCTTTTGGATACTCTCAATATGATTTTCTGTGTGGATGAGTTGCAGTTCCTCGAGGGTTGCTTCTCGAGATGGGATTTTGATCATCCTGTTGGTACAGCCTGCGCTCTGAAGTGCCTCATAGATCCTCCAAATCCGGCGAGGATCCTCAGGGTGATCGTCCTCTCCGTGAACGTTGCTGTGAAATCTGTGCAAGGAAAGTGTAGGTAAGTAGGATGTAGCATCTCGAAAATAAAGTGTAGCGTGCAATGCAAACACACCGTACTCTAAGTTCCAGAGTTCCTGAGACGGGAGTTGTATCGACAGAGAGAGGGGGGAAATAGTAGGTCTTTACCTCATTCGCACATCATACACGTATCCCGTCCTGGTGCTTCTTCCATCCATCATTTCTGGTTGTGGAAGCGGTGCTGCTGTGTGAGTTGGTGCATTCCCGTTGGTAGGATTGGCGTTAACACCAGCATTTGGACTCGGGCTTGCGCTGGCATTCGCACCACTGTTACTGACGGCTGGAGCATCCGTGCCAGAGCCAACGCCATTGACATCAGTGCTACTGCCGTTAACGCCTTTGTTGCCAGGGCTATTGCGACTGAAATGGTTATCGTTATTAGGGGGAGGAGGAGGAATCATTCCGTCGCCCTCTTTGTCACTGTCTGCCTCTTTGTCGCCCTCTTTGTCGCCATCGCTCCCGTTGTCCATCTGAACATCCATCCTCTCGTCAGAACAGTTGGGCGCCTGAGTAGTTTCAGCCGCCTCATCCTCATTTCCTGGTGCTGGTACAGTTGCTGCAGATACACTTGGTGCCACTAATACCGTCGACACTGATCCTTTAGGAGAAGCGTCCATAGCTACAGCCGTCGATGCAGGGGATGTAGATGCCATAGTCGCTGAAGAAGCCGGTGTCGTTGCCGGCGTTGGTTGATCTGAAGAAGAAGAAGGGACAGGGTCCAAAGGAAGAGAGGTGTCATCTACCGCCATATCCATGTCCTCTATGTTTGACAAGATGGTAGGTGTTAGTGTAAGGGCAAGACTGAGCATTATAGATACTGGTATGCTCATCATAGTGCAAAGAGTGGATCGACAGTTACCGTTGGTCTGTGCTCCGTCTTGTGCATAGAAAACAATGTTCAACGGGACCATAGAACAATAAACAAGAGAGATCCAGTTGGTGAGCAGAAAACAATAAGAAAAAGTATCAAAAAGGATGGGGATTTGTAGTTGAGCTCGCGGTGAATAGATATCATTTCTACGGCTTGTATTTCAAAACTACACCGTTAGATCTGTTGGGACCACAGAAGGTGGCATGCTTTCCGAGCGAATAACATTTGACAAGGGAGTGGGGGAAAAATGAATCATGATCCTTTTCGCGAAGAGATTTGGGACATGGCCGCTCTCGGGGGCGGACGAGCGAACATGGTGCTACTGGGAATATTTTGTTTCCAACGCGCGGATACCCTGGGATGGGTGCGAGTTCCTTCCCAAGAACGGGGCAATACAACAAGAGACCAGGAGCAACATGCACACACATGTTCAAGGCAAAGGTGCAGGTACGAACAAAGCACAGCAACGCGAAGTGTCCGCAGGGTGCTGCACAGCTGCAATGTGGGATAGTGACCCCTTCCTTACCTTGCTCTGACTGTGGGGCAGGGCTGATCGCGCCGTCTGTGGGTGCCATGCTCACTTGTGATTAGGGACCAGGAGGGAGGGGGAGGGTGTGGAGAAGGAGGACGAATGGGTTGCTGTGCGACGGGACCAAAAGGGGGGAGAGGAGGAGGCACGCGTGGGGAGTGTTTGCTCTGAGGAGCAACGGCGAGAGCGAGAGCGGAGCGAGAGAACGAGGGTCGATCTATTTGGGATCACTCAGGAGGGGGTGGATGAGCAGAGAGAAAGAGTGAGGGCATCGGTTGTTCGCATGTCCCTCTCATCTCTGTCCACACAGTATCGAAAAGAGGCTTGGTCAACGACAAGGTTCGACTCGACTCGATCCCCCAACTCTTTTGCACACACACCCCGTCCCCAGGCGGATCACTCTTGGTCCCGTTGTTGTTGTGTTTATGTTTTGCTTCTCCATCGCCTTCCTGCTCTGCTTCGAATCGCCACCCCCCTCCAGCTCGTTGCCTCCTGAGGAAGAACCACCTTACCACCTTGCATATGCCGTGCCCGCTCAAGGATGATATCACCTGCCCCAGCGTCACCCGTCACTCGGTCCGTGCTCCTGCCATACCTCTCGCCTCCAGGGCTGCAACGGTCTTCACCAGCTCCTCCCACACTGGCTCAATCATGTTCAGCTTGACGCGGTCGAAATTCGACACGAACTTGTCCACAAATGTCGTAATCTTCAGCCGTAGTAGGATCTCGTCCGCGGAGCTCGACTTGTCCGTCTCCGTCGTCGCTGCGTCGCTGGGCATTCTTGTTGGCTCTTTGCGATCAATCCTACCGGAGGTGTCGTTCGCATGAGCCATGTCTGGCACTATCCTTATTTCCGTGTCTGGAAGCAGAGCTCTGTCTGGGGGATATGTGGGGTTCAGCACAAAGTGCTCAACCAACACAAGACATCCCTTCAACATCCCCAACAACCGTGGCATCACCGGCTTTATACCCTCAAACTGTTTTCGAGAACGCGACGAAAGCTGCCGTTGACGTAACTGCTCCGACAATGTTTTGATCTTGGTAGTGACTTTTTGGATTGCACTTTGAATACTCTGAACGATAAGGATCCATGCAGAGAGATTGCTGGTAGCAAATGCATTGTCCTCCACCGGCTTTGCCCCTGGCCAAGACGAAAGACAGGACCAAAGTTGGTTCTCGAGAGGGCTCTCTGAAAGGTCTTCCTGCCTTGAGAACACGATAGCGTCGTCATACGCCAGGATGAGCTCGATTGATGGTGGTGAAGAAACAGATTTTGATGAATTGCTGTCTTCATTATTACCGGTATCGGAGATGGCGTAAGCTGATACCAGTGCACTGTATTCCAGTAACAGTGATTGGCATCGTGCAGTCTCGCGCTTTAAGACGGACCACTCGTCAAACCGACAGCATGTGTACTCTGCTATCCAGGAGGTACGATCCTTGGCTTCTTGATGGGAACCAGACGTTGATGGTAGGTATTTACACAAGAGGTGGACAACCAGCCCTGTGTAGTAATTGAACCATGGTTGCTTTGTAATATCGACCGTCAGGTAGCTGTTCAGCTCGCCATGACTAGTCCTGTCGCGGATTCGTGGACCGAAACCATGAATGAACAGGTCGTTGAGTAGATTCTAAACGAACGAGAATGATAAATGCAGGAGTAACGGTCAACAAAGGTATTCATCGTCTCTCCAGGGGATGTTTTGGGAATCCACTTTCCGTTACCATCACTTCCACACCAAGCTCCGAGTACAACTGATTCGGGATAAAAACAGGTTCGCCGCTGCCACCCGCCTTGATGAGGACTGGTGAATCTGTATCGTAATATTCTACAGGAACCATCTTGTTCAGGATCACATCCAGTGTCAAGTAATACTCTCCTGCGATCAATGCACTCCTACGATCTTGTTTACACTGATTCACGGATACATACAGCAATCGAAGTGCGTGTTCTAGCAAAGGCAAGGTCGTCATCACGAACACAAAACTGCTGTTATACTCTGGTTTCAAGTGTTGACATGCGGCGACCCATTGCTGTGTGGTTCCTGGAGTGACAAAGTGACTTTGGTTGACCAGTCCATCCATCATGACCAAAAGTTGTGAAGAATTTAACGAGAGTGGAGCGGATCCGAAAGCAAGCTTTTCGTATAGCATATCAAAGTCGACCGTGGTTGCCTCGCCCTGCTCAATGTAGAATGCCTTGGGATTCTGGTGCCGAATGGCCAAAGGAGTTGAAAGCACGGCCTTTGCACCATGTGCAATGGTCATCGTGACAGCGATCAGCATGGCTCCATAGGCATCCAAAGGTATATCATCACTCAGTAGAATGAATCCATGCCAGAGCAGGTTCCGGATGTTAAGCGTCAACGGCGACCCGATCATCGTCTTTAGAACTTGAATCTGCCCACCCAATTTAGAATACATTCCGTTAGTCCTAGCATAAAGGAATCCATTTATGAAAGATGTTGCATTTCTTACCAGTGTCTTATCGACGCACTTGTCCAAACAACGAACGGCGAGAAGATCTCGAACTAGAAATGGGATGAACTTGTCTGGGCCCTGAAGTGTAAAGATGATCTACACCATGACGAAGCAACTGCAGTGTCAATCTCGACCGACCATGTTTGTTACGAGAGAGCGAACAGCAGGTGAATAACTCACATTGCTAACCAACTGCTCTAGGACAGTCGATCCCACGACCAAGGCCTGATCGAACATTTGATTCTCGTACAACTCAAACCAAATCTCGGCAGCTCTCAAGCCAGGTACACCCAGCCATTCCAAGGAGTCTGTATACAGTTCCCGGAGCGGTATAGACACACCTTTGGATAGCTTCAGTAGCTCCGATTGGACTTTTACACAGGCAATTTTGAAGGGATACAGGTCACTGGGCTCCACTGATGTTGCAGTAGTTGTAGAGGTGTTGGTGCCTGTTCCGATAGCATCATGTGTGGTTGCAACAGCAGCAGTGACGACAGATTGTGGTAGGCAGGGTCGAATAGCGTCTATGAAAAGCAGACCTTGGTCGTTGAGGTAGCTGTGGGTGTGTGATTCCTGACGATTGAGAGACAACGTGGTCTCATCGTAGCAGACAAGGTCCCGAACGAGTGGAGGAAGGAATGCTGCCCGGTGCTGCATCATTCCTGGCTTGCGAGAAGCGTTTACGAATGAGGAAAGCAAAGAAAAGGATCGGACTTTGAGATGGGTTGCGGAGGCGCAGCTCCTAAACTTTTTATGGATCAACCTCACTCGATTTCCCACCTCTCCGTCATGACGGGTGCTGGGGTGGTCACTTCGTAATGGACCAGACTCTTCCTGGATGCTTGTCTTGAGTTCCGACGGGTCCTGTATGCTCCTCCGCCTCCCCAATTGCCACCCGACGCCAGATCATGTCCTCCGGGCATGCCAATCGCCAGAATACCACTTCCATTCACAGACACGCGATGTACGGATCCTGCTGTGGACCGGACCGTTCCCGAACGACGGATACGATACTGTTGCACTGATGGATAATAGTCACGTATTAACACAAGCCCCGTTGCATCCATGCTCAACAACCTGGTATGATGTGGAAAATAAAGAGATGAGACTTACTCGCTTCCTTGAGACCCTTGTTGAAGTTGTAAAGCATCACAATCGCGTTGATCAACGCCAAGATCGTCATGAATAGCGTCAACCCGGCTACAGAATAAATGATAGGTGAGTATATTTTCTTAGTCAAGCACATCCTCATGCTTAAATGGATCGGTAACGACATACCAAAGACTGTCATTGTCTTGCGGCTAAAGAAGTACGGATCCGTCTCGGGACTTCCCGTCAAAGTCTGCCAAAGTGCCACCAACCGGTATATCATGTATCCGATCAACAAGGCCAAACAAGTAATAAACCCTCCCATGGTTACTTTGTTCTCATTGCGCAACTATGGTCAAGTGAATGGGCGTAAATAACACGCTTGGGGCGCGAAAAGGGATTCTTCAAGCATAGGTATTGAATGAACGCGAACTTACAGCACAAAAACCAAGGAGGATGATAACAGCTGACAAAGGGATAGCGAAGGCGACTTCAATTAATCCTTTCTGCCACTCCTTGTCCGTCAACGCTGCAATCTGGATCGCGTACCCAAGGAAGAAGAATGCGTCCAACTTCAAAAGCGTGAACAACATCCTGTACTCTTTCATCATCCCTAATAAAACAAACACAAGAGTTAGCCTTGAATGGCCATGCTTGCAAGTCCTGCAACTTTCGTGTCACGGAAACGTAC
>Ga0247824_10002428_pt1 | contig 10414 bp, 10 predicted proteins | sample 13C_PalmiticAcid_FD_194412 | JGI IMG/M metagenome (GOLD analysis project Ga0247824, IMG submission 194412) | Soil microbial communities from agricultural site in Penn Yan, New York, United States - 13C_PalmiticAcid_Day48 | ecosystem: Environmental > Terrestrial > Soil > Agricultural land...
GCCCCCACGTCTTCCGTTCCAATCTTCCGTTCCACTCTTCCTCAGCCCTCGGCCTTCAAAGTTGTCTGTTTAACTTCTCCTACGACGATCTTCTCTGATTCTCAAGTTGCTTTTTTGATTCCTCCTAAGAGATGTGTGACGAACGTAACTGAGATTTTGACGACTCACGGTCTATACTCTCTATTCTCTATCCTTCCAATCACTTGTCGTTCTCGTGGCTGTCATGACCATTTGCATGTTTGGTCTCTTTGGTTGTCCTCATTGTCGTGGTGTTGATGGGTGATGGTTACCTGTGCTTGATTTACCTCGCCGTTTCGTTTGAATGGGAACAAATATTGGGGCTGTTTGGTTCTTTGCGCGCGGATGTTCTGTGTTGACAACGGCAACACAACTCTGGTGCTCTGTTACCGTTCATGTTGGCCCTGTTGTGTGCTCGTTGTTTTTTATTTCCTTGGCATGTTCGAAATGGCACTTTGGGTAATGCATGGTTCCATGCGCTGGTCATCCTATATCGCAATGGATAACAGGTTTGTCGCTTCGACGGATGTGATCGAGCTTTCACTCAGCTTGGCAATCTAAAGGTATGAGCACTTGTACAACGTTATCTTTGACAGAAATCAGCGGGTGCTGGAGATGCTTACCTGTATCGAACGTTCTCTAGACCCACGAGCGAAAGCACACCGGCGAAAGACCTTACAAGTGTCCCCATCCTGATTGTGACAAGACCTTCACGCAACTCGGCAACCTGAAGACTCATGAGCGTATCCATGACGAGGTCAAGCCGTTTATGTGTCGACTTCCTGGCTGTGGAAAGACGTTCAGTCAACTGGGCAATTTGAAGGTAAGCGCATCAAGGAACCTACCTCATGTCACTTTTTATTTTTGGGTTCTCGACTTCTTATCAGTCTGTTTGATTGGCTATAGACTCACACGACCAAGATGCACCCGGATGTGTCAATCAGCGATGAAGAATTGGGCATGCGAACAGAGCCAGGAGCTGTCCATGTCGTCCATGAAACCGTTTCACGTTCATCACACGGGGCTCGATTAGTACCAGGCAAGGAGCCAGGTGCAGTGCAAGTGATCGCACACTTTAACCCCTATCAACGCCGACCGATCAAACCTCAGCGCTACGAAGAAGAGTTGCTTCTCAGGAAGATTCGCGTCATGATACAGCACCAACAGCGAATGCAGGAACTGGAGGATGGTAGTGAGGTTTCGGACGACATGTACGATTGATGTCTGCCTCTAACATCCTCGGTGCGCGTGCAAGAATTTGCTCCGCACTAGACCGCTCGATGGATGTCGTTCGATCGTCCGCTTTTTATGGCTATCTAGGATGGAGGAGGAGGAGGGCCCTGGATTTCAATTCTTTCACCTGTGCTTGATATACACTTCCCTGCTCGCTTTCTACTACTTTGTAACATCCCCTAATGAGCACTTACCCTTACCTGTACATAAATCTGCCCTCCTCCATCCGCTGCTACATAAGTATCACAGTATTTTGAGATGTTTGCAAGACCCTTGGCCCTCAATGAGGCGAGAAGAGTTCAAACACGCCTACACATCGCAATCAGCGCGACTGACATACACGAGGGTCTCGGAGAAGAGCGGAGACTATCGCTCCAAACGCTCGGGAATGGTGACAGGCCGTCTCGTTTTTCTATGCTGGCCCTAATTTGTCGGTCACGAGGCAAGAGTTTTTTTTTTTGTAGACGTTTGTGTCTGTCCCTGTTTTTCACACCTTCATTCCTTTTCGCCATGGTAAAGTCGAATCCCCAGTCGAATCCCCAGTTCGCCATCAGTCGACGCAGCAACACGGACAGGGGGGCGAGTAACTCCGCGTCGTGTGTGCTATTCTCTTCATTCATACATCGCTCTAGTCACAGAGACGAGTACGAAGAAGGGATGTTTACCAAGAGCGTGTGAACATTACACAGTGTCCTTGATATCACCATTTGGACCCTTTGATGACATACTTAAACTACAGGAAGAACACCATGTATTGAAGACTGAAAGATTCACCATGTACCTCCCTTCCCTAATATGACAAACCGCGCGACTTCTGTAGTCATATCAAGCACCTCCTCAAGTCATTCAATTGCCTCAGACGCCACAGCTCAAGGCGTCGATGACCATCATCCGCGATAAGAATACACAGCGCGCGGATTTCATCTTTTACTCGGACCGTATCATTCGTGTCTTGGTGGAAGAAGGTAGCCCAAACGGTTGATGCAACAACTCTGCCTGTATGCCTATGGAGATGCTAAAACTCTGTCCCTAACGCCCTTTTCTTTCTTTCCCTTCGCGTTTTACCATGAAGGTCTGAATCATCTCCCTGTGGTTGAGAAGACTGTCCTGACTCCTACTGGTAAGAAAGACGAACAAAGCAAAGTGTGTCAAGGACGGGAACACCACACTCTGAGGGTGGGGTGGTGGGGGGAAAGGTTCTTTGGGTTCGTTGAGCGCTGACCTGGGCCTCTCGCTTTTTTACATTGGTTGCACTATTTCTAGGCAAGGAGTTCCACGGCATTGACTTTCAGGGGCGCATCTGTGGTGTTTCCATCATGCGAGCAGGAGAATCCAGTAAGGGGGACAACCCTGCTGCATTTGCTTACATGGACAACAATGGCCCTATCTGCATGAGAACAGTCTGACTAACGTTAGGTTAAATTGTGCCGTATGTTGCGGGTGTGATGAACCCGGGAACCAGTGGAGCAGGGACTTCGCGATGTCTGCAGAAGTGTTCGTATTGGCAAAATTTTGATCCAGAGAGATGAAGAGACAGCATTGCCAAAGTTGTACTATGCCAAGTTTCCACCTGATATCGCCTCACGCTACTGCTTACTGTTGGATCCTATGCTTGGTAAGACCAGGGAGGGACACTCCACTCACTCTTCACCCACTACCATCCATGAAAAAACACACACACACACACACACAACCATGAATTCTTTGCTCATTGTTCTTTTTCTTTGGATTGATCATGTTTCATTGTATCCATGCTAGCCACTGGAGGATCTGCTATCAAAGCAATCGAGACCTTGATCGATTATGGTGTTCCTGAGGACAGAATCCTCTTTTTGAACTTGATCTCGTGTCCCGAGGGTATTGCCGCTGTGGTGGCCAAGTTCCCTACCCTCAAAATTGTTACTGCAGAGATTGATGCTGGACTAGACGAAAAGTTGTATATCAAGCCTGGTCTCGGAGATTTTGGATGCCGTTACTTTGGAACAGACAAGTAGAAAGAGTGATATTGTGGTTTATAAGAAGAGACAACATGAGAAAGAGAGAGGATGAAAGGAATTGTAATCCGCTAACCGCTGTAAGGAAGCAAGTAAAAAACTATTTCGATCCCCATGGATCGCCATGTTGCTGCCATGACCATTTCTCCCACAGATGGATTGTGTTATGTCTAGAGTCTTTTTATTATCAAATATGGTACATTATAGAAGTGTCCGTCAAAATCCATTTGATGCCGAAATGAACCCAATTGATCCGTGGGAACACTTTTGATTCCTGTTTGTCCATTGTTGTTCGTTGTTGTATTGTCCTTTGATTCATGGTTGTTGTTTTTTTTCTTAAGCACGGGTCAGTTTTCCGTAGATGTGGAGGGCAAAGACCGAGGCAATAAAAGCCAGCGACAGAACGAGGACGACAACGGGATCAACACGGAGGCCGGGAGAGTCATCCGTGTAGATACGCATCATTCCTGCAGAGCTGGGACCAGGACCACGGGAATTCTGGGCCCTGGAGGTGGTTGTGCGTCTCCTATCAGGTCAAAGGTCAAGCGTACAAGGTGTGAGAAGGAGGAATGGAATGTACGATCGATCTGGGGGGTATCCATTGACACTGAATCAAAAGAGTATTACCTGACGGCAGCGGAGCGAGGAGAAGCGCCAGCGGGGTTAGGGGAGGGAGCCGAGTCAGACTAAAAGAGGGTGCACAGTGATGGTGATGAGGTATGATCAGCGACGAGTCCTGATGAGAGAGGAAGAGTTGTTCCGTAGATGATTACCACCGAACAGGCTTGTGCTGTGTCCAGTGTCTCTCAGATCCTGGTTGACAGCCTGCTATTGTCCGTTCAGGTTCAAAACAGCCCATAGTTTGCAGTTGGCAGGGTATTTACCATGGTGGTTGGTTCGCTTCGCTTGTGAGGATGAGGGGATGAGGATGGAGATGAGGAGGAAGTGGAAAGGTGGGAAAGGAAGTGCGAGAAAGAGAAGAAAGTGTGAGAGCACGATCGATTTCGAACGATATGAAGGCTCGATGAGAGCATGGTTTGTCCAATCAGATCGCGCCAGTCAATGTGTGAAGATCCCATGGTCAATTGGAGAGGGGGATTGCTCTCCGTCAATTACAGAGGGCCAAGGTAAGATGGAGCTTGTTGGATTGCTGCGAAACGTGTAAAGTTGATGAATCTGAGCTGATATCAGACGTTCTTTTCTTCCACCCACGCGCTCATCCACGTAACCCGACGCGTGTCATACACTCGGGTAGAGAGGTTGATCCATGGAGTCACTTCAGTTCACGAACTATGTCAAGAGGCCTGACTTTGGCAAGACTGGCAAGGTGGTCCGGGTGCACTCCAACCACTTTGAGGTTACAAAGCTGCCCAACATCACTATCTACCATTACGACATGTCGGTAGTACCAGACGTGACCCCATCAATGAGCCGACGGATCTTCAGCGAACTCATGGCTCAGCATCGTGAATCTGATCTTAAGAACATACATCCAGTCTTTGATGGTCGAAAGAACATGTTTTCGCCGAGTGAGCTTCCCTTTGGAGACGAACGAACATTTGAGGTAACGATGGGTATAGGAGTTGAAGAGTAGAGCATATCTCCATGTCTTTCATTCACTGGCTGACCGATGTAGGAAATGGCCCATCTAACCAAAAAGTGTGCGGTCTCTTCTTCTTGGCCAAAGATTGTCCTCCCCAATGATCTCAGCCCGAGGTATCCAGCTCCAACATTCAAGGTCAAGATCCGAATAGTTAACAAGATCGATCTCGACGAGCTTCATCGATTTCTTCAAGGCAAAACAGCCATGAGCAACAACATTCTCACAGGAATCATGGCTCTTGACGTTCTGATCCGCCACCAACCCGCCATGGTTCACGCTACTGTCGGTCGTGCCTTCTACACCCCGGATTCGAAGAGGCTACTGGATGGTCCGTTGGAAGCCTGGCGCGGATACTACCAATCGATGCGTCCGGGATACGGCAAGATGCTGATTAACGTGGACATCACAGCAACAGCCTTTTTCCAAGGTGGTCCCTTGCTCAACTTGGTGGCCAAGATCCTCAATTTCCCAAGCGTAGATGATCTGCGTCGCCCCGCGCCTTTATTGAGCTGGACCAGGGTTGAAAAGGAGATCAAGGGCCTTCGTGTCCGAGTGGAACACCGTCAGAGATCCAATCGAACGCACAGGATCTTTAGTCTTACGAAGACCTCTGCGAAGGGTACAGTCTTCAAGATGGCGGTGAATCGAAATCGGGGCACAGTAACAGCACCGTCACCCTCACCACTGGAGGGGCAAGTCGGGACAGATCCCTTGGAGATCGACATTGACGTTGCAACCTACTTCAAGCAAGTCTACAACATCGCGCTGAACTACCCCTCGTTACCATGTGTCATCGTAGGCAGGTCAGCTATCCTCCCGTTGGAGGTCTGTAGGGTTGTTGAGGGCCAACGGTACATGAAGAAACTGGGCGAGCGTCAAGCAGTAGATATGATCAAGTTCACGGGTCAACCCCCTTCGGTTCGTGCGAACAGCATCCGGGACGGGATCAAGCTGTTGAAATACGATGACAACGAGTACCTTCGCAACTTTGGCATGAAAGTCTCGAGCGAGATGGCATCCATCCAGGGCAGGATCTTACCTCCACCAGTGATCCAGTACCATGCATCCTCACCAAGTGGTGCGAGCTTCATTCCACGCGATGGGACCTGGAACCTTGTACACAAAAAGTTTGCCGCTGCCGCAACTCTTGGGGCCTGGGGCGTCGTGGTTTTCGGTACCGAACGCGATTTGCCTCGAGAAAATGTTGCGAATTTTGTCCGCCGTCTGGTTTGTAGTGGTGCAGAGTGCGGTATGAATATCCCCAACAAGAATCCACCAGTCTGTTATGCCAGCCCACAGGGTTTCATTGAACAGATCCTGAAAGACGCATGGATTCAGGCAGGCAATGCGGTCAAGTCGCAACCACAACTGTTGATCTGCGTCCTTCGGACGACAGGAATACCTCTGTATGCAGAAGTGAAGCGTGTGACAGACACGGTCTTGGGAGTGTCATCACAGTGTATCCAAGCCAAAAATGTCCTCCACCCCAGTGAACAATTGTGTGCGAACATATGGCTCAAGTTGAATGTCAAGCTTGGAGGGATGAACATTCAGCTGGATTCCAACATGATGCCTTTTATCCGGTCGAAGCCGAGTATCATCTTGGGTGGTGATGTCTCTCACCCACAGGCTGGGGATACGACACGACCATCGATTGCCGCGCTTGTAGGGTCCATGGACAACAAAGCGTCGCGCTATGCAGCCACTGTCCGTGTCCAGACCGCTCGAACCGAGACGATTGCAGACTTGACCAGTATGACAATGGAGCTCTTGAGGACCTTTTATCAAACGTAAGTTGACGGCGTCCCCACTCTTATTTCCAAATCGTCCTTTTTGCTTTTTCCTTCAGCTTGCGTGAATCCTTGTAACTCGTTGCAATAGTTGTTGATGACATTCTTCTCTCTATCTACCGGGTAGCTGTGGTTCAAAACCCGAACGAATCCTCTTCTACAGGGATGGTGTTTCCGAGGGTCAATTCAGTATCATCCTCAAGACTGAAATCGAAGCCCTTCGGGCTGCATGCAAAAGTCTTGAGGATGGCTACAATCCCCCCCTCACGTTCGTCGTCGTCCAGAAGCGCCATCACACAAGGTTTTTCCCCTCGGTGCACCAAGACGGAGACAGGGCCGGCAACTGTCGTCCAGGCACAGTGGTGGACACAGACATTGTTCACCCATTCGACTTTGATTTCTATCTTCAATCGCATCCGGGACCGAGAGGGACTTCTCGTCCTACACATTACTATGTGCTGATGGACGATAACGCATTCTCATCCGACGAGTTGCAGGATTTGACCTACAAGCTGTGTCATCTCTATGCGCGTTGTACGAAATCGGTCTCTTTGGTGCCTCCAGCGTACTATGCACATATCGTGGCGTCCAGAGCAAGATTCCATGCTCGAGGAGATCGCTTCTCGGATACAGTGTCTTCAAGCTCCACGGATGAATCCTCTTCTGGAGGAGATGCGAGCTCGTACTTGAGTGTACGGCCAGAGCTGCAGAAAGGTATCCATTGTCAGCTGAAACACCATGCCATCACGCTTTTTCCCCCTTGCCCGTGCTGTCCATTTTCTGTAGGATGGACAATGATTGATCCTAATGGATATTCGTTCTTCTTGTCTGTTGCTTCTTGCTTGGCTCCCTAGTGATGTGGTTCATGTAAGAAGCAGCTCTCTGAGGACATGTCGGAATACAAATCAACACCGTGTTTTTACGAACAGGTAGTATCCGAAGATGAGGGAAAAGAAAAGAAATGAAGCAACTTTGTACTCTTGGACACAACAGACGTGTGCTTTGTTTTATGAAGAATTCTCTATGACATATATGAGGTTAACTAGGCGAACGTAGTGATAATGCTTGTTTGATTACGAAAGAGACGCAAAGTCAAAGGAAGGAGGGAAGCCAAGACGAGTGGGTGCCGGTTCCTTCTCCATCGTGGGTGCGGGGAACCTCCATTCCTCCCCTCCCCCCATCAACTCTCAACTAGGCGTGGATTACATGAGAGCTGCCTGCAAAAGCTCTTTCAAGTGCTTGGAGACCACATCTGATGTTGTTCTGATCGTCAATCGATACATCTAAATAGCCGAGGAAAAAAAGAGACAGACCGTATCAGTACTCACATCCAGTCAATCCTCTGAATGTTCGATTGACGAACAACGACAACAATCCAAACTTACATCTGTCTCGCGGTTAGGTTCAAGACGCAAAAGACACCCAACCTTTCCATTCAGAGACGAATTGAACACACCGGTCGCCACAAAGTTACCAGGCTTTGGATCCACATTGTCACAAATGCCCAGTCGGTTGTTCGCTAGAACCGTGCGTGCTCTTTCTGTATTGATCTTCTCTGACGACTTGAAGATCGTCTGAACCTCCCGTGGTGGCCCTCCAATCTGCTTCCAACGTCCGAAATAGTCTGCACTTGCCAGTTGAATTGGTTCAATGAATCGTGTGAGTGTCACTGGGAGCTTGAGGTAGATACTCTGGACCGATCCTGCTTGGTACGAAATTCGGATCATGGGTACTTCTGTCATAATCTGCTGGCACTCCAGAGTGTAGAGCTGTTGAATCTGAGTGGAGGGTCCAATCGATGTAGCCAAGGTATGCGAGCTGGTAATGACAAGACCATCTGGAGATTCCAATGACACTGCAAACGAGTTGAGCTGGGTATGGGTCTTGTTGCCAAAGTACATGGCAAGACGTCCCAAATGTCCATGGTACTCTGATTTGATACCAATCTGAAGGATACTGTCTTCGTACAACACGCCATCCCCTCCATCACGCAGGCGATTGTACCAAACCTCGTATCCAGGGGCCAGCTGATCCTTCCACGACAATCCAGGCTTGCTAGCTGGAGCAGTCGAACCAGTTCCATTTGTTCCCGATACAGTACTCTCGCCCGCCACATTGAGAGTGGAGTTGTTCATGCCGGAAATCAAATCCTCCACGCCTCCACTTTCATTCTTCTCCTTGGCTGCAATCAGGTTTGCGGGGGTCTTCTCATTCGAATCCTTGCCACCAATATTCCATGTTCTCTTGTCTTCTGTCTGGTTCGTCTTTTCGTTCAATCGAGAAAGCAATGCCGATTCACGCTCCGGGAACTGAGGCATTTCCTCACAAACAGTCTGAAGCAAATCATCTGTAGGCATGGTCGCGATCGTCATATATTCGCAGGCGCGTTGTTGCAATTCTGCATCCAGGACATGACGGTATTGGTTAAACACCGACAAAATCGCACCCTTGATTTCCGGGAACAGGTTGACAAACTTGATATAGGTCGAGAGGAGCAAGGCTCGGGTTGAAAGGGAGCAAAGACCGAATCGTGCGTGTAAAGTGTTGAACTGTTCGATGGGCGAAGCTCCTGGAAGGTTGGCGATCAAATGCCCATACTCTCCAAGGATATAGCCTCCGACCTTCAACATGTTTTCATGGCAGTGTGGAGATCGCATGTAATGAAGAACCATCTTGGCAGCATACTCTTGCAAGTTCTCGTGGTTGGTCACGATCTGAACCACTCTGTACCAGACTTCTTCACCGACATGATCTCCCGCAGAGCTGATCAGCTGCAAGATCACGTCCACATACCACGAGTACTCGGTTGCGTACTTTTCCGTCATGATCGCAATCTTCAGCACCATCTCCTCTCGTAGCGCATAGTCAGCAATGTGCAAGTACCGGATGAGCTCCGAGACAATCCTCTTGGAATTCGAGACATCGCACATACTGTACAACAGATCCAGACCTCGACGACGAACACTGATGTCCTTGTCTCGCAACGAAAGGATAATGGTTTCTTCGTGCTTCTTAATTTCGTCCAGTTCATCTGTCACCGCTGCCAAATGCGACATGGTCTCCAATCCCAAGTAGCGCACGTTCGTCTCCTTGGAAAGGATGAACCTAGCCAAGATAGTGGTGGCCTGGCGTACAATGTCCGATTCACAATCCAGGTGGATCGCCAGGTTGATGGCTTCAAATAAGATGGCATTCTGTGCATTGTTGTGCTGAACGTTCCTGGGGGTCTCCTGTGAATTGTTAATGATTGTCTGAAGGACATTATGGAGCATCTCTGACATATTAGAGTCCTCTGTTCGTTTGTTGAATTAGATGTAACAAACATTAGCAAATTGGGGCAATTCGTATTACAATGCTCCATATCTCTTTGCAAAGAAGACACGAAACAACGAACCTGTTGGAGGAAAGTACTGCAAGAGACGCAGGAGTTTGACTTGAAGCCATGGGATGGGGATCTTGTAGTACACATAATCTGCTGAAAAGTCCCTCTCCACAATGACCTATGGATGGGAATAGCGATTGGAACATTCATAGACTGTCAAGTAAATGGCGGGCTTGAGAAGGTTTCAGCCTGAGCTCTATTTTTTCAACGTCAGATCACTGACCTTGTGAAGCCTCATAATGGCTTTTGGAACAGCCATCATGAAAGATTCTGGATACTGTTGAGCAAGTGCGGTGACCAAACTGGTGACAGCGAGACACACGCCCAAGTCATAGTCGTCAATGATATTGGTGATACGCTCCGCCCAATCTGGCGCTGGGATGACGTCGGGATG
>Ga0247824_10002429_pt1 | contig 10414 bp, 19 predicted proteins | sample 13C_PalmiticAcid_FD_194412 | JGI IMG/M metagenome (GOLD analysis project Ga0247824, IMG submission 194412) | Soil microbial communities from agricultural site in Penn Yan, New York, United States - 13C_PalmiticAcid_Day48 | ecosystem: Environmental > Terrestrial > Soil > Agricultural land...
ACTGGAACCCCTCTCATTGCCTCCATTCTCTTGTGTTCCAAAGGCCTGTACCAAGGCAATTGCACCCATTACACCAATCTTCTTGTAATTTTCCAAGGGGTTTGAAAGCTGCTTCCGAATGATAATGTTGAGGTCCGTAAGCAGTGTCCCATTAGCTCCTGAGATCTCATCCTAAGGGATGATCTACTTGGTCAATAACTGTAATGATGTGGATGCATCAACGATATGAGTATGTGAACATCGCTAACAGCAAGGAACATACCTCTCGTGCAAGTGAGCCAAGAACCACAAAGAAAAGCCTGATCTGCTCCAATGAGAGATTGTCCAGATAGTCCAGAATTCCTTTGATGAATGCGCTGTATTCATTCAACGTCGATCTGGACACCTGGGCTATGTTCTGTAGGACAGCCAGCGAGGCGTCAATTTCTACCGCGGAGCCGCTCCCAATATGAACAAGCAAGGACCCGATGATCTCCTGTCTGTAATACGCATCCGACACTTCAAATGCACATGTATACAGCACAGATGCCGTGCGTGCCACAATGGGATGGTTGATACTTGCTCGTAGAAGACTCTCTGAGATGGATAATACCGCGGGCATATACCTAATATACCACATTAGCGGCCGTGGCTAAAAGCGACGTAACAATATGCTGCGCGATGTCTGCGTTGCATTAAAGGTCTTTGAGTTTTCAACTTACTCCCTCAACGACGCGCCGTGAACGAGGATCGTCTCCTGCAGTAGCTTTTTTGTCAAAAGCCCTTCAATGATCTTTTTCCTGATCATCACCTCGATCTTCTTTTTTAAGCTGACGATCGAATGAAGTATAAACATGACCATCACATCAATGATTTTGTGCTGACTCTAATTCGGAAGGATGTCGTTAGTCCGGAGCCCATCTGCCGAGTCCGTATTCTACGCTTCCAGAATGGCCAGGTGCTATCACTCACCGGCTTTGATAGAGCTGACAGAGCTTTGTGCCATGCATCGGTGACAAACTTTTGAAACCTGATTCCTGTCTTCAGCGAATCTAATGTGACACGATACACTACAGGGTCAGCTCTCTCTCACCAAGCGTCAAGGTAGTCTGTTCGTGCTTAAAACTGACGTACCAAGAATCAGAACCTCTGGTGTTTGATTTGACGCCCTTTTCTGTGCAGATTGTCTCGAGTTCTTTTGAAGCTTGTTAATGGAACCAAAGTCGAGGTTGCTGCGAATGGTCTCAATGGCGTCCCCGACCGTATCCTGCTCCACTGTCTGCAAGAGGAACTTTATCACAATTGGCAGATCATCCAGCTCCGCTGACTCTAGCTTGTCCATGACATGATTCCGAGCATTGATCTGCTCGGTGTCAGAATAAGAGGTCGTTAATGCAAGATGGTTGACTGAAGTCGTTGCCGGATCCTTTGGTTTTCAGGGTATTGCGAGCACTCACGAGAACATCTGATTGCAGGTTGAGGTTTGATAGTGCATCCAGGACTGGAACCATAAGATCTGACGAGCCTTCCATGATCTCTACTAGACCTAGTACGACGGTCTAGATCAGGAAGAAAAGTGCGCACATTAAGCAGCTGCACAACGTGGAAAGTATGCAAACTAAATAGCGTTTTCTTTTACACACTAGGTTATACCTTGTGCTCGGAATCAGGTACAATCTCTGGAAGACTGGTGATGATGTCTCGTTGAATTGACAGCGGCGACATGCTGACCACCTAAAAACCATGTTAATGAGTACACCTTGATCTGTTGTGCAAATCCTGCTTTCTTTCAAAGGGTCAAGTCCAGCGTACCTCAAACAGCTTGGCTGTGAGTTGCTCCGGGGCAATAATGTTGTTGAGCCACTTTAGTTGCTGCAGAATCAGTTTTGGAATAGGTGAATCCTTGTCCCTAGAGCCCCAATCATCCCCCTACTAGTTAGCACTTTATTTGGCTGAGAGGAATCATCGCAACTGCAGTTGGCTTATGGGTACTTACTCTTCGTTCAGGAAGCTAAAGATCCGATCAAGTAACCCTTCCATAAGTCCTGGTTGTAAGATGTCGATACTCAGAAGCATACGGATCAAACTCTCGTTGAGCGTGGACCTTGACGATGAAGGAAGATGCGAGCACATCAGTCTCTCGTGGTTTTGAAGTAGTATCAGGAGAGCACTCTCTTGCGAAACACGGCGCGGTACTTACGAGGAGCCATTGCCACCAGCAGACGATACAGGCACTAGGCACATTCTGAGGTTCTGAGGGTCCTCGATGTGGTCCTGAAGACTTTGTAGAAACGGCTCTGCGCAATCAGATCCCGGTGGGGCGCGCTGAAGGAGACGGGTAACATCACGTCCGAAACGAACAGGCTCGACATGGAGGACATTCGGGTTGCCGTCTGTTCCGAGGGTAAGTCCAGCCTCTTGACAAGTAGAATAGAAGGATCCTGGTCCCAACATCTCTGCCACGCTCGATCGTGTTTGGCACCCTGAGGTAGGGAGAGCTATGGGTTGAGACGCGAGTCAGTGGAATGAACAAGAGAAGGATGAAAGAAGGATGAAGCAGATCGGCCAAAGTTGGTGGCAAAAGTGTCCAGAGGCACGCAGGCTGTGCTTGTGAGTATATTTGGGCAAGTGCACAAAGGGGGGGGGGGGGGTCTGCATGAGAAACGGACCTTGTTGCCCGTGGACAGGGGAATGAGGCGAGTCAGGAAGGACAGTTGGGAGTGGAGAGCGGAGAGGAGTCAAGACGAGAGAAGAAGGGTGGAGAGGCTGCAACCGACTCAAGGAGCGGGGGGGGGTGACTGTCTGTCTCCAACCGCCGTCTGATCGTGGAGCCTTTACGCTTGCCTGGCGACTCTGAAATCGTCTCATGTGACCACGAACCCTGGGGGGGCACTGACCCCTTCAGCGGTGGAATGGGCCTCCTTTCTCATCACTTCTCCACCCCCACTCTCCATCGCACTCTTTTTGTCGATCAGTCGCTAACACCCTTGCTACCCATTCCCCCTCGCTTTGCTTCCGTCGCCCCTCGACACGCTTTCGCACACAAAAACACCACTCTCTCGCTCCCACTTCACCCTCACCCTCACTTCGGACAAAACGCAATGGGCTGGTACGACTTCCCAGTCTTTTTTTCTTTGACCGCTGCACTTCTTAAAACAAACAAAGCTTCGCCCGCCAACGAAACTATATTTCCCTGCACATCTTATCTTGCTAGGTCCGACCTGAAGAGGAACTTGAATCGGGCAACCTCCAATGTGCTGAAGACTGGCAACACAGACAGGACGGTGGACCGTGAGTTCGAAGAGGAGGAAAAGCGCTTCAAAAAGTAAGTCGCTGGAATTGCCACAGGATACACAATTGTGTAGCCTCTTGTTTACAAACCTTCAAACAAACTGACATTGCGATCTTTCGACTTTAATCACATTCTAGCTTGGAGCAAAAAGTGGAGAAACTGCACAGGGAAGCCAATGGATACGCACACGCTGTTCGCAGTACGTTCGCTGATACGCTCCAGCCTGTCTTCCCCTGTCATGAATGAAGAGCCTTCACGAGAGCTGACCTTGTTCATGCACTGCTACCTTCTATTCGTCGTACTTTAGATATGACAGGGTCCCAGCTCAGACTCGCATCCCTCATTGACCAATTCTACGATGAGGGCGCCCCGATGGGCATCTACGGTGTCAAGTACAAAGAGGCTGTAGTCAGGCTCGAGCAGCAGGCTCAAGACGAAGTGGTGAGTGTTCATAACAGGAACATATACAGGGTCAAATACTATTCAAGCGTACTCATCTCTCCAGTGATTCACCCGTGTGTTCATGATCAAAGGACGCCACATACAGGACTACAGTTCTGGAACCAATCGGTCGTTACTCATCCTATTTTCCTGACATCAACGAGGCTATCAAGCGCCGCAATAAGACCCTGACCGATTACGATGCGGCACGCACCAAGGCTCGCAAGTTGGTTGAAAAGCCAACCGATGATGCGACCAAGTTGCCGAGGGCAGAACACGAGGCCGAATCTCTCAAAGAGATGTACGAGACAATGAACACCCAATTGACGTTGGAATTACCAAAGATCGTCGACTCCAGGGTGGCGTATTTGGATCCATCTTTTGAGGCAGTTGTCAAGTCGCAATTGTCGTTTTCGCAAGACGCCCACAACACTTTAGAGGACTTGAAGCAGTTCTTCCCACCGGAGACGGAAGGCTACGAACTGGATGAAGCAGCAGAGAGTATCTTGGCTCAAATGAGAGAACTCTCCATCTGCGGCATGGCTTAAATAGGTATGGTTCCGTTGTTGTCATGCTATGGCTATTGGTACTATTCCATGGAGCACTCATCATCAAGGAGTTGCCCATGTTTTATTAGAATAGAGGCAAGAGACACTAAAATCCAAAGAAACCAATATTCGAGGCTGTGAACTTTTGGTACTGCTCGGAGCCACGCCATTCTGCGTACGCGGGATTTTTCTCGAGGCTGGTCTTGACCGCCATAATCGCTGGAGTCAACTCTTCAGAGATCTGGATGTCATCACCACACAGACGAACCAGATGCTCGATCACGGAGGCCGTCTTGATATCTGCAATTGACAGCTATAGGATGGAAATGAAAGCGGAGTATTAGTCATCGAAGTCTTACGTCCCCATCTTTGTGCCATCGTGTTAACGGACGACCCATGATCGAACTGTCAAAAACGTGCTCGTGGACGGTTGAGGATTGAGACATGAATGGGGGCGTACCTGATTGCCAACATAATGCCCGTTGGATCCATTCGCCTGCAGATGTTTCTCGTGGAACTTGATCCATTCTGGCAGATTGGTTTTTTTGAACCTCTCCAGGAAGGCTGGTCGATCTTCTTTGGGCGACTGGACGACATTGTGGATCAAGAAGATGATGAGCGCATGGGTCGAGCTCAAGTACATCTTGATGAGATTCTCCTCCCAAAAGTCCTTGCCCAATAGTCCAGTTCTATTGGCCAGGAACTGTTCGATGGTACTGATCTCAGCAAGTTCCAGGGTCTATATATCGACGGACACATTTGCAAAGTGAGCGGCTAAGAAATCTCGATTTGGCCTAGCAGCAATGGCATGGACGCGATAATGTACAGAGTGGATTACCTTGCCGCATGTTGTCTCTTCTCGAAGGACAGGGACATGTCCAAAAGGCGTCGATTGCTTTTGCGCCATCCATTCCTATATTGTCAAGGAACATGAAGCCGAGAGAGGGAGACATCTGGTAAGCAAATCACAGCGTAGAACTCTATCAACGATACTCTCCTAATGCTTTCAATACTGAATTGTTAACAGTACGGCAAATCCGAGATTAGTGAATTTGTACGGCTGGTCTGAGAGGACCAGTGTGGTGCGGATACAGCCAGCAAGCCCATGAAACGGGAAGTAAAGCAGATTATGGACATTGCTCGAGTCCTGAGCCAGGTCAGCAGTGCTAGGTGTGGACGAGATGTCAGACATTGGAGGAGCAAAAGAGCGGGTACTGCGGTAGTGAACAAAGACAAGGGATGCTAAGTGAGTTTCGATTGATACGGAAACAACCATGTCGGGGCCCCTATTTATGTCAATTCTTACCCGCGCCGTCGCAAGATCGGCGTCTTTTAGAATCGTTAGAAGCGCTGAAGGACTTATTGCGCACCAAGAAGAGCGCTCCTCGCTTTCAATGGAGCAATGGAGTCGCGACCTTTGCTGCGCAACATTTGTGTACTCTGGTCGGCAACATGTCCTGTTTGGGTAAGAGGGACAGACCACGTTGTGCGGACAGCGGGTATTTATTACCGAATGTTGACAAAGCATTACAAAGCATCCAAATTGGGTCGCTGCTCAAGAGTTACTAGGGCACGCGTGAATGATTCAGGACCCTCAAAAGTGGACCAACTTCTTGTTGTTCCTGTCGTACTCTTTCCACTCCTCACTCGCTTTCCAGACTGCGTACTTTGGATGCTTCTCCAAGTTATCATACACAGCCATGATCGCCGGGGTCTTTTCGCGAGAGATGAGGCTATCTCCTGTCAGACTGATGAGGTTGTCAATGATGGATGCAGTCTTGATATCCGCGAGAGTCAACTAGGAAAGCCAAAAAAAGGTGAGTGAGGATTGGAGCTCAAAGAAAGTTTGTGTGAGCAAATGACAAAAATTGCAGCCCTCAAGTGGTTTTTACCTTGTCACCGACATAATGACCGTTGGATCCATTGCTCCCAAGTGCACGCTCATGATAGTGCACCCACTCGGGCAGAATTGACGTCTTGAAGATCTGCATCATTTGGTCGTAGTTCTCCTTGGGCGCGCGGACAACGGTTGTCACAAGCTTGTCAAAGACAGACTGCGAAGACGAGTGGTACATCTTGACCAAGTTGTTCTCCCACAGGTTGTCACCGATCCAACCATACTTTTGGGCAATGTACTGCTCAATCGCACTGAGCTCGGCTAACTCGAGGGTTTCTCCACTCGTAGTGATCTCATACAAGACAGGCATGGACCCGAATGGGGTGGTTGGCTTCTCAACAGCCCAGTTCTAGTGTCATATGAGGCGGTAACACGGATCAGAGAAGGATGAGATGGAAGATCGGATACAGGATAGTACTGATAGTACTGGCATAAGGAATATAATGGAACTATCATTTACCTCTGGATGGACGAACGTGTACTCAGCACCAGACATCGCGAACATGGCGCGCAGACCAGTAACGATACCATGGATCGGGAGGTACAACAGCTTGAACTTGTTGTCTTTGGCCATTGCCAATTGACTCATTCTCTCGGTCGCGAGGCTCTTGATTTCGGTCACCATTGTGTAAAGTGTTCAAAGGGTTCAGGTAAGTGGAGGGGAAAGGCTTTTTGTGTGAAGGGCTATGAAGAGTGAAGCTGATTTCTTTTGCTTGTTGATGATGATAGGTACTGGTATCCACCGGGGAAACGTATTTATACCCTGTTGCCTTGCGATGGGCCAACACGGTGTCTTTGTAGAAAACACCTTTTGTAGAGCCAACGGAAGCGGCGTGTGGGGTCTGTCAGGAACAAGCACCCCAACGGAGACAGCGCAGTACCCGGCCGCACGAGGAGCGCGCTAAAAAAGCAGTCAAAACGCCAAGGTCGACAACGGCGTGTTTGCCCCATGGTTCGGCAAGTTCAATTGAGGCAATCTCCCACTTTGGAAACTTTGTCTGTTTGACCCAATAGACGTCAACTCAACTCTCGCTTGCTCTTTCGTCCCCATCATTCTAGCCTACTATCTATCGCCATCGCACACGCGTCTGTCTCGACAGGGGGCTGGTCGATCACAATCGCGAGCTGTGTACCCCACGCAAATCGCCTACCGTATATACTACTAGTATCAGAATGATGCGTAACACATTTTGAATCCGCGCTTCATCCCTCCGCAAGGACAAAAAAGAACTTTCGGCACAACTATCCGATATCTTGAGGATCATGAGAGAAGGCCATTTACCATTCACTCTTCAGAACGCCTATGACCAGCGTTTGGCTGTGGCCGACTTGCCGCGCGCCCACAGGCTCAACGGACAGTGGCTGGACGAGGTGAGCCTGCATACACTTGACATCAATTTTATCAGGAAGGCACACATCCTACGAAGCCCTCGAGTTACACATACAACTACATTCACCATTCAAGATCAACCATCCTGTCAACGTACTTCTCAGACGTATATCGTAGGATGTATGCCTCCTCGACCCGCCCCCCTCGGAGTCGCGGCGAACAAAAGCGATCAATCTTTCAGCACAACCACTGACAATAAGAATACCTCGCCATTGCGCACTGCCCTCACCTTGGACTGCCCGTTCAATCACTCGAGTACACCCTAGGCGATGTGTGATGTGCTACATCCTTCATCGTCTCCTATGCTCCAGGCATGAGATCGGAGTGATGTTGAGCCTCATCATTAACTCAACATGTAATGAACGACTCAAAGTTGTGGCAGTGCATGAGCACGGAAGCACTTTCTTCGTTCTCAGAAAGTTTCTTTCACAAGGCAATTTAGAACCATGGAGTAATCGACCTGCCCCTACCAGTCCATATCGACGGGATCCGCTATGAAATCGGGGTGTGCTCATGCAACTAAAAAAGTGGGCAAACGGTCTAATGTGATACAGAAATAGGGCGAACACTCGGCGCGTGTCTGTGCTGCTGATCCGGCGGCTAGCTATAAAACGATCAGCAAACCGACGGCAACTTTTCATCCTTCAACACATTCTCTCTTGCTCCTCTCGCTCTTTCCCTCCAACCTCTACGCTTTCACACGCCATGCGCTTCACCATCATTGCCCTTGCTGCGTCGCTCGTCGCTACCGCGACCGCTGCCCCTCTTAACAAGCGAATCATCGGCGGTGCACCTGTTCTTAAAGGTGATATCCCTTACATTGTCGAGATCCAAGCCAAGAGTGGCCTGTGTACCGGCTTCCTCGTCGACCCCCAGACTGTCATGACAGGTAAGCGCTATACCCTTCTGTCAGTAGGCGAACGCACACGCGACTGTTCTTAATACTAAGGCGTGTTTCCTCATCTTTCTCATCACCATCCAGCTGCTCGTTGCTTGAAGGATGTAAGTGCCCTTGGCTTAATCGAAGATCGACTCTCCTGCTGTCCTCTGCTGCTCCTGAACTCACATGGATGTTCCTTCCTCTGATTAGAAATCCAACCCAACCGTCTACATTGGTAACATCAAGCTTGGCAAGGGAACAAAGGCCGCTGTCTCCAAGTTCGTGGTCCATCCCAACTTTGATGACAAGAAGGGTCTTAACGATATTGCCTTGATTTTCTTGTCCAAGAAGGCCTCAGTGACTCCCTCCAAGGCTCTTACTTCCCCTGGCGCTATCCCCCAGAGCGGTACTCAGGTCGAGGTTGCTGGATACGGAGGTATGGCCGTGGGAATCAATAACCTTGGTCCATGGATATTGATCTGCGCGTTATGATCCTCGATCTCACATTTCTCTCCTTCTTTCTCTTTTCTCTTTGGGTTAGTCATCAAAAACTTTCCAAAGGATAACGACGAACTCAACAAAGTCAGCTTGAACGTTGACCCCACTGCTAATTGCAAGAGCAAAAATTCAAACTTCAATGACAAGACCCAGTTCTGCACAAGGGACATTCCTTTGGGACACTCTGCCTGCGATGGTGACTGGGGTGGACCAGCCTTCTCCAACGGCCGTCTCGTTGGTCTTGTCAGCCGTGGTACCTCAGGCGTCAAGTGCGGTGAGAAGGGCTCCTTCCAATACTTCACCTACATCAAGCCCTACATTTCTTGGGCCAAGAGCGAGATCAGCAAGAACTAGACTAATGTAGAGACCAGATGGTCCACAGCAGGCTGTCCTGGCCATCACTAGAACGTCGATAGCGATACGGCAATATACTACACATACATTTTGTCCACTCTCTAATCTAGAGCGCTCCCGTAATCGCGTCTGCATGAGAGATAGTACAGGTCTAGATCATGAAGGTTCAATTTTGTATGCACCCCTTCCAATCAACAGACCCTCGTGTTCCTCCAGCTCTCACTGTGGTGCACTGCCCTGGTAAAGCCGCCAGGAACAAACAACACATAGCCTCGCTACCCTTGTGAACATGAAGTGCTTGCTTTGGCATATTTGTCCAGCTGGTGCATACACATCGTTGGAGGCTCAGGCACTAGTTTAATTTGAAGGTTGTGGCTACAAAATAGGGAGGATGAGAGCCTCAACGTTCTGTAGCACCGATCCGCAGGACGTCGGAGCCAAGTTACACACATATTCTGTCCATAACAAAGACCGATCACCATCGATCTCTTGCAGGCTCCAATGTGAGTAGAGCGGCCGCTGGCACTTTGACACTGTGGAACATATGCCCTCCCTCGTCCACCCCCTCTACCCTTCGACTCCACCAAGGTATGGCGATGCAGCTGTTGACGGCGATTCAAACCACACTGAACACGCTATTGCTCCATGCACAACCGAAACGAGACGGTCCACGGCTGCAGTGCCATAATTCTAGACCACCTTTCTCCACGCGTCTCTGCACCGACAGTGCCTCTCGTCCTTATTTTGCTTTTCTGGTGCACCCTCTGACCAAAAATGTGTGGTTCAGGAGATGTGGCAGTGTGTATTTTTGAATGCATGAGCCAAATATCCTCTCTCGCTCGGACGGGTTTCCACCAATGGGCTGGCCCAGTTGACCGTTCCCACCAGCACATTGTTTCCCGAGGAATGGGTTTGGGCGCAGAGTAATAATAGCTTTTGGCACAAAGTTTCGCGGCGTGTACCAGGGTTCAGTGCAGCCTGCAAACTATAAAAACTCTACCTTTCTCACTCTATTCTTCCACCACAACAACCTCGATACATATAAACTCATACTATATCACGTACACGCCATGAGATTCTCAATCATTGCCATTGCCCTGTCGCTTGCTGCTTCAGTAACCGCTGCACCTCTCGA
>Ga0247824_10002430_pt1 | contig 10409 bp, 9 predicted proteins | sample 13C_PalmiticAcid_FD_194412 | JGI IMG/M metagenome (GOLD analysis project Ga0247824, IMG submission 194412) | Soil microbial communities from agricultural site in Penn Yan, New York, United States - 13C_PalmiticAcid_Day48 | ecosystem: Environmental > Terrestrial > Soil > Agricultural land...
CAGCCGCAAGCCGTCGGCGTGGACGCGGACCTCCACCGACACCGCCAGCACCACACCGCAGGGCGTGGCGGGGTGGCAGCGCAACTGCGCACGGAGGGGGGCGGGGTTGGGGTTCACAGCTCCGTATTCTGGCAGGCCCCCCTGGGGGTGGGCCATTGTCACCAAAACTTCATGCGATTGCCATGCGGGAGACACCCGTGGTTCGCACACTGCCTGTTCATGACCACAGCTTCACTCAACTCCGCGCCCCTGGTGGGCGCACTGACCCAGGAGCCCGCCATGAAAGAACTGCCCACCCCCACGCTGGACCTTTCGCCGGTCTCGTTGCCACGGGGGTCACTTCATCCCCGCCCGCTTTTCTCGCCAGCGCCGCAGCCCGTCAGCGGTGGCATCGCCGTCTCCTGGGCGCGGCATCTGGACGAGGTTCGTGAAGCGCAAAGGCTGAGGTTCGACGTGTTCGCCACCGAAATGGGCGCGCGCCTGCCGCAGCAGGTGCCCGGCCACGACGTGGACCTGTTCGACGATTTCTGCGAACACCTGCTGGTGCGCGATGCCACCACCCAGCGCGTGATCGGCACCTACCGCGTGCTGACCCCGGCTCAGGCCAAACGCGTGGGCAGCACCTACAGCGACACCGAATTCGACCTGACCCGCCTGCGCGCCGTGCGCGAGCGCATGGTCGAACTGGGCCGCAGCTGCGTGCACCCCGATCACCGCCACGGTGGCGTGATCATGGCGCTGTGGGGCGCGCTGGCCGAGTTCATGGTGCGCAACCAGCTCGACACCATGATCGGCTGCGCCAGCATCCCGATGCAGCACGAAGGCCCGCACGGCATGGTGGGCGGGGGCCATGCGGCGGCCAGCATCTGGCGGCAGGTCAAGGCGACGCACCTGGCGCCCATCGACTGCCACGTGCGGCCCCGCCTGCCACTGCCGATCGAGCAGCTCGACGACACACTCGACGTGGAGCCGCCCGCGCTGATCAAGGGCTACCTGCGCCTGGGCGCCAAGGTGCTGGGCCCACCGGCCTGGGACCCGGACTTCAACGCGGCCGATCTGCCCATGCTGATGCGCATCTCGGACCTGCCGGCGCGCTACCGCAAGCATTTCCTGGGGGCCTGATGCGAGCCGCGCTCGACGTTCTGGGCGGTTGGGCGGTGAAGTCCGGCCTGCCGCAGGCGGGCGGCGTCTGGGCTGCCGGTGGCGGCAGCGACGACGACGCGCAGGAACCTTCCGAACGTGCCCGCTACCGGGCCGTTTTCATTTCCGACCTGCACCTGGGCACCGCGGGTTGCCAGGCGCGGCCGCTGCTCGATTTCCTCAAGCACCACCCCAGCCACACCCTGTACTTGGTGGGCGACATCATCGACGGCTGGCAACTGCGCCGCAAATGGTATTGGCCGCAGGCGCACAACGACGTGGTGCAGAAGCTGCTGCGGCGCTCGCGCAAGGGCTGCCGCGTGGTGTTCGTGCCGGGCAACCATGACGAATTCGCGCGCCAGTTCGACGGCCACAACTTCGGCGGCATCGAGGTCGCGAACGAAGCCGTGCACACCACGGCCGACGGCCAGCGCCTGTGGGTGGTGCACGGCGACCACTTCGACGGCGTGATCCAGTGCGCCAAGTGGCTGGCCTACCTGGGCGACAACGCCTACGAACTCACGCTGCGCCTGAACCGCCACCTCAATTCGCTGCGCGCGCGCCTGGGCCTGCCCTACTGGTCGCTCTCGCAGTACCTCAAGCACAAGGTCAAGAGCGCGCTGAACTACGTGACCGACTTCGAGCGCGCGGTGGCGGCCGAAGCCCGCTCGCGTGGCTACCAGGGCGTCGTCTGCGGCCACATCCACCGGGCGGAAATGCGGCACATCGACGGCACGCTGTACTGCAACGACGGCGACTGGGTGGAGAGCCTGACCGCGCTGGTGGAGCATCTGGATGGCCGCCTCGAGCTGGTGCACTGGAGCGAGCAGGCCACAACGCCGCTGTCCCACGAGGAGCGGTCGCCAGAACCGCGGACCGAGGGCCAACCGTCCTGAGTCGGCTTTCGCCAGGGGGAAACGCATCGCATGAAAATCCTGATCGTGACCGACGCCTGGCAACCCCAGGTCAACGGCGTGGTGACCACGCTTGTGGAACTGGCGCGGCAGCTGCAGGCCAGCGACCACGAGGTGGTGGTGATCCATCCGGGCCAGTTCCGCACGCGGCCTTGCCCTGGTTATGCAGGCATCGACGTCGCGCTGTTTCCCGGCCGCCGCATGCGCGAATTGATCAACACGGCCGAACCGGACGCGATCCACATCGCCACCGAAGGCCCGCTGGGCTGGGCCGCGCGGCGCCACTGCCTGCGCCGCAAACTGGCGTTCACCACCGCCTTCCACACCAAGTTTCCCGAGATCCTGCACGCGGCCCTGGGCGTCCCCGTGTCGTGGGGGTACGCGCTGTGTCGCCGCTTCCACCGCCCCAGCAGCGGCGTTATGGTGCCCACGCAGGGCGTGCTCGACATGCTCAAGGCGCGGGGTTTTGGCCAATTGCGCGCCTGGACGCACGGCGTGGACACGCGCCTTTTTTCGCTGACGGACCCTCCCACCAGCTATGCGCCGCTGGGGCCGCTGGCGCACCCCGTCAGCCTGTTCGTGGGCCGCCTCTCCTACGAGAAGAACATCGATGCCTTCCTGCGCATGGACCTGCCTGGCAGCAAGGTGGTGTGCGGTGTGGGGCCGTTGACCTCGGCGTTGCGCCAGCGCTACCCGAATGTGCATTGGCTGGGGGTGCTGCCCCGCCATGAGCTGGCGCAGGTGTACGCGGCGGCGGACGTGTTCGTGTTTCCCAGTCGCAGCGAGACCTTTGGCCTGGTGATGCTCGAGGCCATGGCTTGTGGCGTGCCGGTGGCCGCCTACCCGGTGGACGGCCCCCTGCAGGTGATTGGCAACAGCGGGGCCGGTGCCCTGCGCGACGATCTGCGCGAGGCCTGGAAGGACGCGCTCAAGGTCAAACGCCACGAAGCGCGGGATCGCGCCCTCCAGTTCGGATGGGGGCGGGCGGCGACGCTGTTCGTGTCCCACCTCAGCGTCCTGCCCCGGCCCCGCCGACCGAGGTCCGCGGTTCGCACCATGAAGGAGGTGGATGGCACGGTTCTGTCACACAAACGTCATCCAATCGTTGAATAATCGACACATGGTGCGCCAGGGATCACCGGCCGGGAGCGGCGGGCAGCAGGCGAACCCTTCGATTCCAGCGGCATCCATGAGCGGCAACACCCTGCATCAGAAGCTACCCCTCCTCGATCGCGATCACAGCATCCTCGCCTTCAACGAACGCGTGATGGACTGGGCGCGCCGGGCCGACGTGCCGTTGCTGGAGCGCCTGCGCTACCTGAGCATCGTCTCCAGCAACCTGGACGAGTTCTTCGAAGTCCGCGTGGCGCCCCACCTGACGGCGGCGCGGGCCAACGAACAGCGCGGCCCCTTCACTTCGCTGTCCTACGAACAGCTCTCGGACAAGGTGCATTCGCTGGTGGCCCAGCAATACGCCATCTACAACGACGAGTTGCTGCCGCTGCTGGAGAAGAAGGGCATCAAGCTGATCTCGCATGGCGAGCGCAATCCGCGCCAGCGCCGCTGGGTCAAGGAGTTCTTCATCAAGGAAGTGCAGCCCCTGCTGATGCCGGTGGGGCTGGACCCGGCCCACCCGTTCCCGCAGGTGGCGAACAAGTCGCTCAACTTCATCGTGCGCCTCACGGGCAAGGACGCTTTCGGCCGCGAGAACGAGATCGCCATCGTGAAGGTGCCGCGCATCCTGCCGCGCTTCTTCCGCATGCCACCGGTCAAGGGCTCCAAGCAGACGCACTTCGTCTCCATCTCCAGCCTGATCCGTTCGCACCTGAACGACCTGTTTCCCGGGCGCCAGGTCACCGAGTTTTCCCAGTTCCGCGTCACCCGCCATTCCGATCTGGCGGTGGACGAGGAAGAGGTGAAGAACCTGCGCACCGCCTTGCGCAAGGGCTTGCAGCAGCGCCACTATGGCCAGGCCCTGCGGCTGGAGGTCTCGGCCGGCTGCTCGATCCACCTCTCCAACTTCCTGCTGGAGCAGTTCGCGCTGACCGAGCGGGCGCTGTACCGCGTGCCCGGCCCGGTCAACCTCGTGCGGCTGAACCAGCTGATCGACCAGGTCGAAGCACCCGCGCTGCGCTTCGAGACCTACAGCGCGGGCTGGCCGGCCCAGCTCACACCCGGGCAGTCGTACTTCGAGCGCCTGCGGCAGGGCGACGTGCTCATCCACCAGCCCTTCGAGAGTTTCGATGCGGTGCTGGGCTTCCTGCGCGAAGCGGTGGAAGACCCCGACGTGCTGGCCATCAAGCAGACCATTTACCGCACGGGCGCCAAGTCGGAGCTGATGAACCTGCTGCGCGAAGCCGTGCGCCGTGGCAAGGAAGTGACGGCGGTGGTGGAGCTCAAGGCGCGCTTCGACGAAGAGGCCAACATCAACTACGCCGAACGGCTGGAGTCGGTGGGCGCCCAGGTGGTCTATGGCGTGGTGGGCCTCAAGACGCACGCCAAGATGCTGCTGGTCACGCGCCGCGAGGCCACGGGCCTGCGCCGCTACGCCCACCTGTCCACCGGCAACTACAACCCCGGCACGGCGCGCCTCTACACCGACCTGAGCTACCTCACGGCCGATGACGCGCTCACCGCCGACCTGGAGCAGATCTTTCTGCACCTGGCGAGCCAGAACCGCCTGCCCAAGCTCAACAAGGCCCTGATCGCGCCGTTCCATCTTCACAAGGCCATGCTCGACAAGGTGGAGGCCGCAGGTGCCGCCGCCAAGGCCGGGCAGGACGCGCGCATCGTCCTGAAGATGAACGCCCTGACCGACGAGCCGATGGCGCGTGCGTTGGCCGTGGCCTCCCAGCAGGGCGTGAAGATCGACCTGATCGTGCGCGGCGCCTGCATCCTGCCCGCGCAGGTGCCGGGCTTCACCGACAACGTGCACGTGCGCTCGGTGATCGGGCGCCTGCTGGAGCATTCCCGGGTGTTCTACTTCCGCACCGGCGAGGTGGAGGAGCTCTGGCTCTCCAGCGCCGACTGGATGAACCGCAACATGCTGCGGCGCATCGAACTCGCGTGGCCCGTGACCGACAACGCGCTGCGCCATCGCATCATCGACGAGTGCCTGCAGGCCTACCTGCACGACACCAAGGACGCCTGGCTGCTGCGGCCGGACGGCAGCTACGTGCCGGCCGGGGCCAACGGCAACGGCCGGGGCCGCATCACCTTGCATTCGGCGCAGGCCAGCCTGATGGCCCTGTATGGCAGCAAAGGCTGACGACATGGAAAACCGGACCGTGGACCTGATTCTGTGGCGGCATGCCGAGGCGCACGACCACCCCGAGCCATTGACCGGGCGACCCGGTGATCCCCAGGATCTGGCGCGCCGGCTGACCCCGCGCGGCGAAAAACAGGCCACCCGCATGGCCGCCTGGCTGGATCGGCAACTGCCCGATGGCGCCCGCATCTGGAGCAGCCCGGCGGTGCGCTGTGAAGAGACGGTGCTGGCGCTGGGCCGCAAGTACAAGCTGCGCGACGACCTCTCACCCGATGGCGACCCGCTGGCCTTGCTGGAGCTGGTGCAATGGCCCTACGGCAAGTCGCCGGTGGTGGTGGTCGGCCATCAGCCCACGCTGGGGCGCGTGGTGGCCCGCCTGCTGGGCCTGACCGAAGAGGACTGTTCGGTGAAGAAGGGCGCCGTGTGGTGGCTTCGCCACCGCGAGCGCGATGGCGTGGGCCAGACCGTGGTGGTCACGGTGCAGACGCCCGAGCTGATCTGATCAGACGGCTTTTTTGGCGGGTGCCGCGCGGCGGACCACCGGGCGCTTGACGGCGGCCTTGGGTGCGGGGGCCGATTTTTTTGCGCTTGCTTTCTTGGCCACGGGCTTGGCGGCAGGGGATGCCGCCTTTGCCGCGGGCGTGGTGGCCGCTGGCTTGTCGGTCACCGTCGGGCGGCCCGTCTTGAGGGTGGGCACGGCGGCGAGGGCCACCTTGTAGGCCGCGTCGTTCAGGCCCTGCAACACCATCAAACCGGCGCGCAGCAGTTCGCTCTTCTTGACGCTGGAGCCCAGTGCGATCGCACGGGTCTTGAGCTGATCGATGGCGGCGAACTCGTTTTTGGGGATGGTGAAGCTGTCGCGCACCAGCTTGGGTTTCTTGAGGCTGGTTTTGTTGTTCTGACTGGCCATGAATGCACTCCGGGGATGACAAAAGGGGCCGGAGTATAAACCGTATATACCGTTTTCCGTCTACCTCGGAACAGTGACAGTTGTGTGACAGTGGGGGTGCTACCGGATGTCCGCCGTGAACTTCCAGGCAGACTTCTGCCAGGCCACCACTTCTTCGCCCAGCAGCCAGGCCGACTGTGGATAGCGTTTAGCCCATCCCGGGTTGGTCGAGAGCTTGAAGGCGCGCGGCTTGTAGCTCAGCTTGACCGACTGGTACTCCGGCATCTGGCGCGCGTGGCACAGCAGCACGGCCAGGCGCAGCGCCATGAGCTGCTTGGCGAACAGCTCGTCCATCAGGGCGTCTTCGAGCTTGCGCAGCTTGCCACGTTGGCCCATCACCAGCTGACTCATACGGTGAAGTTCGGGCAGAGAAAAGCCCGGGGCATCCATGTTGTCCAGGATGTACGCGCCGTGGTGGTGGGAGCGTTCGTGCGAGATGTGCGTGCCGATCTCGTGCAGGCGTGCCGCCCACGCCAGTTTCTGCGAATAGCGCTCGTTCTGTGCGTCGAGCGCCGCGATCTGGGCGAAGAGGGCGGTGCTGACCTCGCTGACCCGTTGGGCCTGCGCATCGTCGGCCGAGAAACGGTGGGCCAGCCAGCGCACGGTGCGCTCGCGCACGTCGCCACCGTCGGTGTCGCGATCGATCAGGTCGTAGAGCGCTCCGTGGCGAAGCGCGCCCTGGGCCGGCACCATCTGCTCGATGCCGAAGAGGTCGAAGATGGCGCGCAGCACGCTCATGCCGCCACCGATCACCGGGCGCCGGTCGTCTTTCAGGCCCTCGAGGCGCAACTGGTCGGCGCTGCCGGCCTTGATCATCCGCTCGGTCAGCCAGTCCAGCCCCGCGCGCGTGACCACGCCGGAGGCCCAGCCATTGGCCGCCAGCATGTCGGCGACCGCCCCCACGGTGCCCGAGGAGCCGTAGGCGATGGTCCACTCGGGCGGCGGAAATTTGTCCAGGGCCTCGTCAATCACGGCCTTGGCCGCTACTTCGGCGGTTTTGAAGGCCGATGCGGTGAACTGGCCGCGCGGAAAATAGCGCGTGGACCAAGCCACGCTGCCCAGGCGGTACGACTCCATGGCGCGCGCCGTGTAGCCCTGGCCCAGGATCATCTCGGTCGAGCGCCCGCCGATGTCCACCACCAGCCGCTTTTCGTCCGAGTGGGGCAGCAGGCGGGACACGCCCTGGTAGATCAGGCGCGCTTCTTCGTGGCCCGAAACCACGTCGATCGAGAACCCCAGGATGGCCTGGGCGTTGCGCAGGAATTCGTCGCGGTTCTTCGCTTCGCGCAGGGTCTGCGTGGCCACGGCCCGAACCTGCTGCTTCTTGAAGCCGTGAAGCCGCTCGGCGAACCGGGCCAGGCACTCCCAGCCACGCTCCATGGCGGCCTGGCTGAGGTTCTTTTCCTCGTCCAGGCCGGTGCCCTGGCGCACGGTTTCTTTCAGGTATTCGATGCGCTCGATATGGCCTGAGTGGTAACGGCCGATTTCCAGCCGGAAACTGTTGGAGCCGAGGTCGATGGCGGCGAGGAGGGTTCCGTTTTGCATGCGAGACGGCGGCTGTGGGCCGAAGGGGGGCCCCCAGGGGCTGGATTGAGCGGGAAAACCCGGATTGTGACGCATGGCCGTGAAGCGCCGCCTGTCGGTGGACTCACGGACGACCGCCTGCTGTGTGACAGATGGTCAATGTCACATGGATGTCACATTGGCTGCCTAAAGTCCTCCTTGTTCCGCATCCACAACCGCTAGGAGTTACTTCATGATCAACAAACGAATCTTCCTCAAGACAGTGGCTGCAGCCGCCATGGCGACCGCTGGCATGGGTTCCGCACTGGCGGCAGACATCACCGGCGCCGGCGCTACCTTTCCCTTTCCCATCTACGCCAAGTGGGCCGAGGCCTACAAGAAGGAAACCAATGTCGGCTTGAACTACCAGTCCATCGGTTCGTCGGGCGGTATCCGCCAGATCCGCGCCAAGACGGTGGCTTTTGGCGCATCCGACGCACCCGTGCCAGGCGCCGATCTCGACAAGGACGGCATGGTCCAGTTTCCCGCCATCATTGGCGGTACTGTGCCCGTGATCAACCTCGAGGGCTTCAAGCCGGGCGAACTGCGCGTGACCGGACCCGTGCTGGCCGAGATGTTCCTGGGCAAGATCGCCAAGTGGAACGACCCCAAGCTGGTTGCCCTGAATCCGGGCAAGACCTTGCCGGATGCAAGCATCACCATCGTTCACCGCGCTGACGGTTCGGGCACCACGTTCAACTGGACCGACTACCTGACGGTGGTCAGCAAGGAGTGGGCCGACACTGTGGGAAAGGGCGCTGCTGTGAAATGGCCGGCGGCTTCCTCGGTTGGCGGCAAGGGCAACGAAGGGGTGGCGGCCAACGTGAATCGCGTCAAAGGTGCACTGGGCTATGTGGAGTACGCGTACGTCAAGAAGAACAACATGAACTTCTTGCAGTTGCAGAACGCCGACGGCAAATACGTGAGCCCGGACGACACCGCTTTCGCCGCCGCTGCTGCCAGCGCCGACTGGTTCAGCGTGCCCGGTATGGGCATCTCGATGGTCAACGCCAAGGGTGCGCAGAGCTGGCCGGTGAGCACGGCCTCCTTCATCCTCATGTACAAGGACCCGGCAGACAAGGCGCAGTCCGCAGAAGTGCTGAAATTCTTCGACTGGGCTTTCAAGAATGGCAAAGGCATGGCCGCTGAACTTGACTACGTGCCTCTGCCCGACACCCTGACGGCCCAGATCCGCTCCAAGGTTTGGACGCAGATCGCGAAGTAAGTTAGGCTTTCCTCATAAAAGAACATCCGTCGGCAGACACCGTCTTGCCGGCGGATGTTGGCTTGTGGGGCCGCACAAACCTGCATGGGAGTCAACATGAGCGTGGGAACCACCATGAGTCCGCAACCAGTGTCCGCCGAATCGGGCAATCCTGACATGGAGTCGATTGCGAAGAGGCAGCGACTTCAGGACGTCTTCTTCCATCGGATCACCCAGGGCTTTTCGCTGCTGGTGCTGGTCGCGCTGCTGGGCATCATCGTTTCGCTTTTCATCAACGCCTGGCCCACATTCCAGAAATTCGGCATCGAATTCATCTGGCGCGTCGAGTGGGACATCATCAACGAAGAATTCGGTGCAGCGATTGCCATCGTCGGCACCATCGCCAGCGCGACGATCGCCATGTTGATCGCGGTGCCATTGGCCTTCGGTATCGCGCTGTTCCTGACCGAAACCTGCCCTGTGTGGCTGCGCCGCCCACTGGGCACGGCGGTCGAGTTGCTGGCTGCCGTTCCTTCCATCATCTACGGCATGTTCGGTCTGTTTGTCTTTGCGCCGTTGTTTGCCGACCATTTTCAGATGCCTGTGCAGCAGTTGTTGGGAGGCATGCCCCTGGTGGGCTTCCTGTTCGGCGGCAGTACCAACGGTTTCGGTATCCTCGCGGCGGGCATTGTGCTGGCTTTCATGGTGCTGCCCTTCGTGGCCGCCGTGATGCGCGACGTGTTCGAGATCGTGCCGCCCATCCTGCGCGAATCGGCCTATGGCCTGGGTTGCACAACCTGGGAAGTGGTGCGCCGCGTGGTGCTGCCTTACACGCAAAAAGGCGTGATCGGCGGGATCATGCTGGGCCTGGGCCGCGCGCTGGGAGAGACCATGGCCGTCACCTTCGTGATCGGCAACGCCAACCGCCTGCCGACTTCGCTGTTCTCGCCCGGTACCTCGATCGCCTCGACGCTGGCCAACGAGTTCGGTGAAGCGGCCGACTTCCATCTCTCCACCCTGTTCGCCCTCGGTTTCCTGCTCTTCGTCATCACCTTCATCGTGCTGTCGGCCGCCAAGATCATGCTGCTGCGCGCTGAAAAGGCCAAAGGTCTCTGAGACACCACACCATGGAATTCAACCACCGCCTCTACAAGCGCCGCCAGCGCGCCAATGCCATCGGCCTGACCCTGTCCATGGGCGCCATGGTGCTGGGTCTGTTCGTGCTGCTCTGGATCCTCAGCGTGCTGTTCAGCAACGGCCTGGCCGCGCTGGACTGGAACATGTTCACCCAATCCACGCCGGCGCCGGGCACGGATGGCGGCGGCCTGGCCAACGCCATCGTCGGCAGCCTGATGATGGTGGGCTTCTCGG
>Ga0247824_10002431_pt1 | contig 10408 bp, 15 predicted proteins | sample 13C_PalmiticAcid_FD_194412 | JGI IMG/M metagenome (GOLD analysis project Ga0247824, IMG submission 194412) | Soil microbial communities from agricultural site in Penn Yan, New York, United States - 13C_PalmiticAcid_Day48 | ecosystem: Environmental > Terrestrial > Soil > Agricultural land...
GGGAGAGGGTGGGTTGATGTGGCTTCTTTTTGAGGGTTGGGAAAGGACAAGGGACGAGAGAAGTTGTTGGGGGGAGGGGGGTGTTGTTGTATTCTTGTACTGCGCCAGCGGGTCTGGGATTGTGTTGGTATGTGTGTTCTAGGGGTTCTGGGTTGGAAGATGGTGGATTGTGGGATATGCGGTGATGATGGGTGCTTAGAGTGTCGTGTAATAGTAGACTAGTTCTTATTCCGCTCGATTTCAGGTGTTTTCTTGCCACTGGGAGGAGGTGAAGGAGGCGGAGGGCCTGCCACTCGCACGCCCGGCTGCTGGGAATTGAGCCGGTTGAGCCCACTCAGGGGCGGGCGCAGCGCGGTCTTCGCTGGATCTCCCTCCGCCAGCCCGCGCTTGACGATGAGATGGGCAGAGCCAGGCCCATCTCTATAGAGCTTGGGCTTCCAGCCATATCCGCGAGGGGGTATGATATCCGACAGGTCCACGAGCACCCTGCTCACCCAGTTCTTCAGCAGCGGAGAGTATGTACGACTGAATCCGGCAAGCCAAAAGAAGTCTAGGGCTTCCTGCATCAACTCCGGGTCAGGGTCGCCCTCCTCGACATACTCATACACGATAGCAATGTACTCCTTGTCCGCTGCAATAGAGCGCGTCACCTTGTCGATTGTAAGGACCGGGGCCCTCAGCCTTAGGTGTAGTCCCTTCAGCACATGACCCGTGAGGGTCAGCCAGCCGTAGCACTTCTTCATGCGAGGCGTTGTCGTCAGTTGCCGGAGACGTGTGTGCCTGGGTCCGGGTCCGAAGTCTCTGAACCGCGGGCCTGTTGGGCGGACAGCGGCTGGACTCGACGGGTGTCATCTGAAAATGCTAATTGGTTTGCCAGAGCGTCGTCCCAGGTCGCTGGGTTCGCGATGACCGAGATTGGACATTCGGCGGCGGCGGCCTGGTTAACGGCCGCCTGGTTAACGGCCGCCTCCATCATCTGGATCAGGGCGGCGTTCTGGCATTCTCGCTGGGGCGCAAAGTAATGAGCAAACTCAGGCGGCTCATGGCCCCAGAACTGGCGGAGGCGGATGGGTGTGAGCAAAGCAACCAATACCGCCCTAGATTGCATAGGCAAAGGCGGACTTTATACGAATGGAGTATACGCACCAGCTTGAGGGTAAAAGGCCCTTGATTCCCAAACCAGACTTTCCACACATAGCCGTCCAGCCCACCGCCAATGCGGGCCTCCCACATCAAACTAGCCGAGTCAAACGGACAACGACGCAGCCTCGGTGTGTGAAAGTCTGCAGCAGTGCAGCGAGGCGGATGTTCCTCCATCAACGCATCGTCGTCGCGGAATGGAACTTGTGCAGCTTCGATCCACGGCCGTCTGGTGGACACCCGGGCCTGCTGCCGACGACGCACTTCCATGTAATCTTCCATGGTGATGGGGGTTGGCTGCCGACTCGTGTGGTTGTTGTTCGGATCATCACGTTAAGCAGGCAATGAGATGCACGGCGCTGCCAACTGCATCCCCTTGCATACCTGATTTCTGGAAATGCTAAGCCAATCAATCTTCCAAATGCGCCACACTCAAGGGAGCTAGAACAATACTGACGTGTCAGAGTGTCTTGATGAACCTGGTTGGGGATACCTTCATGGAGCGCAAGTTGAGGGTTGCAGTTGAGTGAGATCATAAAAGCAGGAGGGCAAAAGGCAGAAGAAACGCACAAGCCGCCGCAAATATTGAACGCAGAATGCCTCGCTCATCATTATATGTACGACCAAAAACTCCATAAAACATGCATGCCCAAATCCCCCAGCTAGTACTCGAAATCATCATCCGCCGCCGGCCCCTTGCTCTTGGTCACGCTCTCCTGCTTGCGGTACATCTCGGCCACCTGCCTGCTGCTGGTCGCCTCATCCGGCTTCTTGTCGTCGCGGACCTTGATGAACCGGGGAAACCGCAGGCTGATGCCCTTCTCCCCGCTCGGGTCCACCCCCTCCTTCATGCCCGCCTTGTATCGCGGGCTGAGCGTTAGGTCGGCCGTCTTGACCTCCCAGACGAAGCGCGGCTCGAACCAGACGTCGGGCTGGTGCTGCCCGCCCGCGCTGTGAGCGTAAAAAGGCTTGGGCCGGTCGATGACGATCTTGGAGAGCTCGCCGTGCAGCTCCTCGAGCACGGCCTCGCTGAAGCCCGTGCCGATGTTGCACACCGTTTCGTACGTGTCGGTGCCCGGGTTGTAGCAGGCTAGCAGGAACGCGCCGTAGACGGATGTGCGCTTGCCCTTGCCGTGGTAGGCGCCCAGGACGACGAGGTCGAGCGAGTCGCCGATGCCCGAGAGGTAGTCTTTTTTGATCTGCTTCGAAGTTAGCTCTGTTCAATTTCATGCTCTGCTCGCGGTGACATACCTTGAGCCAGTTCCGACTCCGCTTGCTCGGCTCATACCCGCTCTCCTCGCCATCCAGCATCTTGACCATCAAACCCTCGCAAGAGGCCTTGACTGACTCGTCGAGGAACGTCTGGATCTCGTCCAGCTCCTGGCCGTCCATGGCCGTGGCATAGGCAAACTCGCCTTCGACGGGCTGGAAGGACTTGCGAAGCAGCTCACGGCGCTCCCTGAGTGGTTTCTCCACGACCGCCTCGCCGTTCAGGTAGAGCAAGTCAAAGGCAAACACGCACACCTTGACCTTGACGTCCTCCACCTTGACGTCCTTCTTCTTCCGCGTCATGAGCTGCTGGAAGGGCAAGACCTTCTTCTCCTGGACGTCCCACGCTACCGACTCGCAGTCCAGCACGAAGCTCTTGGTGTCCTCCTTGACCCACGTGGGCAGCTTGGCCAGCACGTCGGGGTACTTCTTGGACAGGTCTTCCGAGTTTCTCGAGAAGATGGCAGCCACGCCTTTGCCAACCTCCTTGGTAGCGTTCATTGCCGACTGGCTGAGCTCCTCGTCCGTGTCCTTGGCGACATAATGGATCTGCGCTCTTTCACCGTCGTACTTGTACTCGCATGTGAAGGTCTGCCCCTCAAAGCGGTCGAGGACTTCGGTGATGGCCTTGGTCGGTTTCGCCAACATGGGCTTCAGAGGCACACCGGGCCGCAGCTTGCAGTGCTCTCGGAGGTTCATGATTCCGTGTTCCACCATCGCGGGGATGATGACATCGTAACTTGGGAGCTCACTGCACCGAGTTAGCATACGCACCAAGAGTGATTCCCGAGAGAAACAAACCTGTAAACCGTCTTGAGGATAGACTCGCCCTTTTCGATATCCCCGGTACTCGGCACCTTGCCCTTCTCGGCCGCCTCATGCGCCACCATGGCCTGCGCAAGCGAGACAATGACTGTCCTTTCAGCCAGGCCAAGCCTCAGCTTGCCCTCCAAGAAGCGAATGAGATATTTCGCCTCGCTCGGCCCGCCCTTGTCCTTGGTGATATCCACCTTGCCCGTTCCATTCGCGTCCGCCTGTGACAGCAACTTCTTGATACCATCCACCTTTCTCCCTTGTGCTCCGTTGCCTGTGACCGTGGCAATCCCCATGAGTCCCTTGAGCACGCCCTGAACTGTGAGCGGCTTGGGCTTGAACATGGTCGGTTGTGTCGACCTGGACTTCACGGCTACCAGGCCGAGATCGCCGATCTCTTTTTGGTCTTGCTTGATAACGGCTAGACTGCGACCCGTGCTTTCGCCAATCGCCTTCATAATCAGCGACTCGCCAATGCCGAGCTCGATGCCGGCGTAGTCAGGGGCAAGCTTGTTGATCATGAGCAGAACTGTCGACAGGAGATCGTCCGGTGTGAGCCGCAAGACCTGGCGCAGGAATAACGAACAATGCGCCATAATCTCGAGGCGTTTGGTGGTGAGTTCGATCAGCGAGAAGGTCTTGCAAAGCGCGGCATACGGCACCGGCTCGCCTGCTTTCCAGTCCGGATATGGGTGCTTGACCTCTGTTTTGAGGCTGGCCTGGACCTTTTGCCGCGCCTTGGCCGCCACCTCGGGCTTCTCCTCCTCCTCCTGAAGCTCCTCCTCTTCGATCTCAGAAGCGGACTCGGGTGTGTCCTCCTCAGCCTCCGTTTTTGTGATGGGCGCCGGCTCGGGCTCCTTCTTCCGCGACGGTTTCGATTTTGGGGAAGCCGCCTTGGCCTTCTTGGGTTGCGGCTCGGGCGCATCCTCCATCGCCTCGTCCTCCTCGTCCTCAATCACCTTCCTGCCCCTCCGTGGCCGCTTGCTGACTGGTGCCGCCACCTCAGCATCCTCATCCTCAACAGCCTCTTTCTTGCCCTTCTCCGCCACAGCCGCCTTAGCAGGCCGACCCCTCTTCTTGCCGTTCTCTGTTGTCCCAACCATGTCAGCGCATCCCTCCCAACCGAGCCCCAACCATCACGTACCTTTCTCCGCCTTCACCTTCTTCTCCTCCACCTCCTCCTTCACATCCTCCTCGTCCTCCCCCTTTGCAGAACTCTCGGCATCCTTCTTCTCACCAGCCTTAGCCTTATCCCCCGCCTTAGTCGAGAAGCTCAACTTGGTCTGCTGCGCCGGTGCCGCCTTGGGCTTCGCCCCATTCGCCTGGCTGAAGAACTTGCTGTGACCGAGTTAGCTCCCTCACCCTCACCCTCACCCCATCTCAACCGCGAGAACCAAGAATAAAAATGTAAAAAAACAAAGCTAGCTCAGCCCCCTGGCAGCAGGTAACATCACCCACCCCAAAGTAGCCTGCCCCGACTTGACATACCCCAACGTAGCCTGCTTCGGCGCCATGGTTCCTCCCTCAATCCCCCTTACCGAAGGTAGCAGCGCGAGTGGTGGTCGTAGTAGCGCGGTGCTGAACAACAACCACCGCCGCGATTGACCTAGCCCCAAATTCCGCCGCGTTCCCAGCGAAAAATACCGGCAAAAACAGCTGGAGGAGGAGGCGTTCGTGGAAACCAGGATCCCAGCGACGGGTAGCCGGGGGACGATTCTGGGAGCCAGCTTGGCTGGCTGAGGGCTTGTCGCGAACGCGTGTGAGGTTTGAGCAAATGGAGTGGAGGATGGATCGATTGGATTTGCTGAGCGGGCGGAATAAATAAAAAACGAAAAAAAAAAAAAGGGAAGAACCTAGGCGGCGGTGCAAAAGCGATTCAGGCAGGCAAGCAGGCAGAAAAGGCAGAGAAGGCAGGCGCAAGTGGAATTGGGCCGCGGTATTGGCTGCGGGCGATGCTGTGGTTGAGTTAGCCTGACGTGACGCGCTGCGACGCGACTTTTTGGCGAAGGCAGCAGCGGCAGGGGTCGCGTAAAGTGGCACGGTCACATGAGCTGGCGGCCCGATGGAGCCGTTAATAGCGGTCCGGAAGCGGAGCATCAGCCAAAAGTTGTTGAGCGATTGCGTGGGTGCACCAAGAATTTAGATAGGGAAATAGTTCAGACATCAATTGAAAATTCCAAGGCTTCCCATTCCGAACCTCAATTTCAGGACCTTCCCAGGCTCTATCGCAGATTAGGATAATGTACATAAAAACTCCCTAACGCTCAGAACCTCGCAGCTCCGGCATGAATCCGTTCTCCCTGCTTCAATCCCTCGACAAGACTCGGCCCCAAACACTCCTTAGTTGAAGTAGAAGGCCTCATCCGGCGTGCGGCCCCGGATAAACTGCGGCTCGGTGCCACGGACGTAGACGTCCTCGAAGAGGATCTTGGGGGTGGGCTCGGGGTGCGCCATGGCCTCGGCGGCAGCGACCTCCTCGTTGACGTAGCTGCGGGCCTCCTTGTCGATGTTCTTGAGCTCGTCCTCCTGCGCGACGCCCCAGTCCAGGATGTGCTGCTTGAGGCCGGCAATGGGGTCGTTGGTCGAGCGCATGCGCTGGATCTCCTCACGGGTGCGGTAGGTGGTGCCGGGGTCGGACATGGAGTGGCCGCCGTACCGGTAGGTGACGTACTCGAGCACCAGCGGGCCGTTGTCCTCCTCAGTCCACTGCTTGCCGTACTGAACGGCAGCCTTGACGGCAAGGACGTCCATGCCGTTGACCTTGAGGCCGGGAATGTACTGTCCGCGCTTGTAGTAGTCCGTCAGGGCCGACGAGCGAGCCGCAGACGTGCCCATGCCGTACTTGTTGTCTACGGGTGGTCAGCATCTTCATGCGAGCTCAGCAGTTTTCAATGGAACTTACTCTCGCAGCCGAACAGAGCCGGAAGCTTCCAGAGCTTGGCCATGTTGAAAGCCTCAAAGACCTGGCCCTGGTTGCTGGCACCGTCACCTGCATGAAAACGTCAGCGCTCCAACTCTCAATAAAGCCAACTCGGAGCCCATACCATAGAGAATGACGGTAGCCTTCTTGCCGCCAGTGTACTTCTGGGCAAAAGCCAGACCGGCACCGACGGGAACCTGAGCGCCGACGATACCGTTGCCGCCGTAGAAGCCCTTGGTGAACATGTGCATGGAGCCGCCCTTGCCGTACGCGATACCCTCGCGGCGGCCGAGCAGCTCGCCGATGATGGAGCGGACGGTGCCGCCGCGCATGTAGGCGAAGCCGTGGCAGCGGTATGAGGTGATGACATCGTCCGTCTTCTGGATCGCGTGCTCGATGCCGACGGCGACGGCCTCCTGGCCTGTGGAAAGATGGCAGAAACCCCGGATCTTCTTCTCCTTGTATAGCCTGTCGGCGGCCATCTCCATTTGCCTTATCAAGCACAGCTGTCAGTCCGGCGGGTCCGGTTTGTTGCGAGGTTGACCGAGCGGTGGTGGGCATACCTGACGACGACCATGTCGTAGTACATCTGCTTCAGCTGCTTCTTGGTAACCTCGAGCGAGTACGGGGGGGGGTCGAGCTCGTAGGTCTCGAAGCTCTCATCGCTGAGCCTGACGTGGAAAGGCTCTTCGTCGGACTAACCGGAGCACCACCGTTAGTAACGCGCCAATTCCCTGGTGGAAGCAATCTGGTCCGCCAAAACAGCGCAGCCCCAAAAGCAACGATGAAAAGACATCAAATTATCAATTGGCAGTGGGCGTGTATCAAAAGTCCGCAGCTATTGACCTGCTCTGAACTCACCTCTGGAATAGTGCTCTTGTCGACCTGCGCCGAAGCCGCATTGGTCGTGACGGTCCTCCGGGCGGCGATGGACACAGCTTGAGCGCGCTGAACAGCGCGGATGGGCGCTGCCCGCGATATCCGGACGGCTCGCGAGAACATTGTGTGTGGTGTCCCGGGGTGTGGAGGTGGGGGGGGAGAATGGAAAGGGAAAAAGAGGGAAAAAACAGCGAAGAAATCGGAGGTATGCGAAATCGCAAAGTTTCTCCTTGCTGCAAAGCTGGCCCTGCAGCAGTTTGAGAAAAAGGGCGACCCAGTTTTTGGCGTTGGGGCAGCTGGACGATGCTTGTTGAACACAGGCTAAGCTTCTTCGGGGGAGCTAACATGGGTTGGGGGGGTGGTCCGGGCTCCATCGGAGGTCCACCGCCCGCGCGCTATTCTGTGTGACAGCTCGGATAGGACCGACAAGAGCACCAAGTGGAGCTGTCAATCCTCCGTTATCTTGAGTCCAAGGAAACGTCCTTGAGTCTTTTAAGTGGTCCAGCTTTGAACTGCGCTGAATACAGGGGAAAGTAGCGATTGCTGCTCATGACAGAAACTGCCAGTAACCGTTTTGCCTTCACGTCTGGGCTGTTCATCCCCTGTTCCCGATTCCCAAATACTTATCAACTTGCAGGGACTCAAGGGTCCCCCGTCAGACTCCTGTCAGACGTGGTGGGGACAGCCGCCACGACAAGCAGACAAAAGACTTTTGAATCTTAGGGACGAGTTGTATTCGTCTGGTTTTTATGCGAGGATCAAAGAACTGCGCAAGATGCAAATGGGTACAGTACACACAGTAACCGTCTCAACCAGACACATGCGCACGCCGCATTACACCAAAGACAGCTAAACCGACACGTCTCTAATCCCAACTCTGTGAGGACCATGCCGTCAGGCCCAGAGCTCACGTAATCTCAACACCAAACATCAGCAGAGTGATGATGCCTCTCATACTCCCCACCAGCAAATAACACCCGGATGGTTGTAAAACAAAAAATTCAAATGTTGAAACCCAGACTTGAACCCTCCCTCCGCCCCAATGCATTGCTTGCTGTTCATCCCTCCCTGATATCTTTGCCGAAACCATGCTAACTGTTTGTGAAACTTTGAAAACGCCATAGCAATGCCCCACCTCGCACATCCCGCTCTTGGAACAACAAGCCCAGAAAACAACCCTCGCCTCTCTCTCTCTCTCTCTGAATGCGTCATTGAACTTTGGTATCGTATCCCATATGCCATTTGTCGCCTGCGCGTGGTGCAACAAGAAAACGCTAGTTCTGTCTGTTTCGCGAGAGCCGCTTCCGTCTGGGTATCTGCGAGTTAAAAAAGAAATAAGAATAAGGTGATCGCCAAATCCGCAAGTGCGTTTCGTGATAATGCCACGCTACTCGTCGTGGAAGAATGTCGGGCCACTCTGTTGAAGGGGAGCTGTCGAAGGGCCGGCGTCTGTCATGTCCACGTCTTGCCGGTAATCCAGTGAGAATGCGCTCAGCGGCCGGTCCGGGACGGGCCCGTCGAGTCTCCGCTTCGAAGGCAACGTCGGAATCTCCTCGAGTATCTCTTCTGGAGGGGAGAAAGACCACACCTGGAAGTTTGGTCAGCGACTGCTCGGTTGATGTGGGGGTTCGATTCTTGTCCGCTTACCTCCATGACGGTCCGGTCATTCTTTAGCGCCATGGCAACGCACTTCTCCTCCTCAAAGGCAACACGCCAGACCGCTTGACCCTGGGTGACCAGCTCGCGAACAAGATGACCAGTCTTAAGATCCCAGACCTTGACGCGTCCGTCACTACCGCCGCTGACAACTCTGGTATCATCGAACTGCAAGCTTGTAACGCTGTTATCGTGGGCCGCCAGGCGGTGGATGGCACAGAACCGCTCCAGAGACCACACCCTCACAGACCCATCACTGCCGCCTGTGACGAGGGTGCCACCGCGCATCTGTAATTGTCCTACAAGAGACGTGTGGCCCTGAAGGATCGCTTGGCACTCCCTAAAACAGGCCGTTAGTTTCAAATCTGATGAGGGGTTCAAACAAAGCCTCTTACCCAGTGTGAGCGTTCCATATCCTGACGCTCGTGTCCAGACTTCCGGTTGCCACTCTTTGGCCATCAAAAGCGATGGCATAGATATGGCTGTAGTGGCCCTGGAGGGTGTGCAGACACCTGCCCTCCGAGATGCTCCAGACCTTTGCCGTCGCGTCATAGCTGCCAGAGACCACAATGTCACCCTTGATCTCCAAGCAGCGGACGCTCGCCTGATGGCCCACGAGCACGTTCTTGCACAGACCGGTCCTGATGTCCCATATCCTAAGTGTCGTGTCCCTAGACCCAGATATCGCGGTGTTGGCGTCTGACATCTTGAGGCAACGGACGGTGGAGGTGTGTCCCCGCAGAGTATGCAGACAGGCACTAGAAAGCAAGTTAGCCCATGCCAAAAAAAAAAAAACCATTCAAAGCCACCAAAGCTTACCCCGTAGACAGGTCCCAGACACGGACATCACGATCGCAGCCACCGCTGACCAGAATGTCGTCCCAAGGAACCATAGCCCAGACGCCCATGACGTGGCCTTGCAGTGTGCGCAGCGCATTCCCCTCCGTGTCAAACACGTGAATCTTGGCATTATCGAGGGCCACGATGATGTACTTGGAGGTGAGATGCAGACTTGTGACAACACCGCCGTCCTGGGTGATATTTCGCGACACGTTGTGGCCGCCAGCCCGCCAGGCCGCATCAACCAGATACCGCTGCTTGAAATGCGACTTGTACGACCTGACCACTGGTCGTGCATTGGCGCTCCCCTCAAAAGTAGCCGGCAACGAGGTAGAAGTAAGCGCGCCGGAAAAGTCCATGTTCCCTGAAGTGTCGTCCTCCTGGCCGAAGGAATACACTTCCGGCCTGGCCGTCGCCGGGGCCATGTGGATGTGTGATTGGACCTCGGAAAGCCTCCGCTGATAGTCGTGTTTCACGCACAGGTTCTTCCACGTCATGTCATCACTCAGAAGATCTCGCCATCTCCGTGACACTTGCGACGCGCGTGCTAGGACTTTCGGGTCATCAATGAAGGAAAGAATCTGCGAACTGTCAGCCACGGGGGTCCAGGTCGAGACTCGAAGAGCAGAAAACGTACTCGAAGGCACAGCTCATCCGGAAGCGTGGTGAAGGGGTCCTTCTTGAGCAGAGGGCTGACAAACTGGTGCACGAAGCTCAGCTGCCCGCTGGTGCACAGGTTCAGAAGGTCGGCCAGCAGTCGAGTCCTCTGCCCGCCGTTGCACTGCACAAAGTATTTCCGCAGGCCCCAAAGATAGGCCTCCTCGTCCTCCCCAGCGTTGCTCCAGTTTAACCTTGAGTGAGACGGCCCGGGGGATGCGGCCGGGGTCGGGG
>Ga0247824_10002433_pt1 | contig 10404 bp, 5 predicted proteins | sample 13C_PalmiticAcid_FD_194412 | JGI IMG/M metagenome (GOLD analysis project Ga0247824, IMG submission 194412) | Soil microbial communities from agricultural site in Penn Yan, New York, United States - 13C_PalmiticAcid_Day48 | ecosystem: Environmental > Terrestrial > Soil > Agricultural land...
CGAGCACGGTGATGATGTCGTCGGCGAACTCGGAGGGGAGGGACGGGTGGGCGAGGTGCTCCAGGGCGAACTTGAACTCTTTGCGGTCCATGTGCCAGAGGCCGCGCATCAGGATCTGGTAGTTGGGGGGCAAGCCGGACTCCTCGGCGAGCGACTCGGCCAGGCCGGACTGCGCCCCCCGGAGCTCGTCGTAGTCGAGCAGGAAGTAGTAGAAGACGGAGAGCTTGGCGTGGGGGGAGACCTTGCTCTCGCAGATTTGGCGGTGGAGGGCGCGCAGGCCGTTGTCGCCTCGCGGGGGGTATGCTTTGCCTGTTGGGCGGTTGGGTTAGCGGATGTGTGACTGTAAATTGCAAGGCGAGACACTACGCACTCTCGCCAACTCCGAGCGCCTTCAGCACGCGGTCGATGAACAGGATGCCATCGAATGTTTTGCGGAAGGTCTCGATCTCGCGGACGCCGTTTTGGTCGTACGGCTTGGGCCCGTCGGTAGGGAAGGCGGCACTGAATTGTGAAAAGTCGAGCATTTTGGCGGTTGAAGAATCCGGATTCTGAGAGCTTTGCTCGTTCGGCTTGGCAGGTGTTGACGAATGTCTCGGGAAGCTCCCCGAAGCTCTTGGGTGTGGATGCAGAATGGCCGACAACCCGATTGATGCAACCACAGCTGGATGGGATGGTTGTAAGAGGGGTGTGCTTTGGCAAAGTTGCGTCTACCGGGGAGTTAGTCACGGGATTTCGTGCCGCGTCTGGCAAAGCGGATGCGGATTGAGGGGTCCAGTGGCTTAGGCTGTGGCTGATTGTTTACAATCAATCAAATGTCAACACAACAGCGGGGCTCGCAGCGACCGTCAACCGTCTCTTTTCGCGCTTGCCATTTGGAGATCCCACAAGCTGCAACCAACCCGACCCTTCTCGCCGGTCACATTTGTGCATTTGCTCTCTCGTAAGGTACTTTATTTTTCTTTTTCTCTCAGATACCCCATCGCCATGTCGACGCGACCGTCCCGCCGGGCTGCCACTCGGCGCACGGCAATTGTCGACTCTTCGGACGACGACGACACGCCCGTCGCGTCCCAGACCACCGAGGACAGCGGAGACGACTTTACCCCCGCCCCGGCACCCAGCCCCCGTCGCACAAGTGGCAGGAGGAGGACCGCCACAGTAGAACCGCCAACGCCAACACCAGCACCCCCAGCAGCAGCAGCAGCAGCAGCACCCGCACCCAAGCGCCGTGGCCGTCCGCCCAAGAAGCCCAGCGTCGCGCCCCCCTCCATTGTCGAACCCAGCGAAGTGTTTGATCCCGACCAGACAGCGACGACAACCGCGACAGCCGCCACAGAGGAGGACGATGTGCCAGCCAAAAGGCCCACCCAGGCCAAGCGGAGGAGCGTTGCCCCCCGCGCCAGCAAGTCGGCCACCCCCGAGATGCAACTGCAGCCCCCGCTCCTCACGCCAAAGGCCTCTTCTTCGCCAGGAACCGCAGACCTCCACAGCGTCCCATTTGCCGACATCACAACCACCGCTGTCAACGAGCAGCGCGGCAAGGAAGACGAGACCGTGCTGGCAGCCGCCAAGCCCATCAAGGCCATGGACACCATTCTCGAGAAGCCCATGGACATCATGCTCAAGTCGCGCACCATGGCCATACCGACCATCGAGGACACGGGACCGAAGGCTCGGATTGTCATCACCTACCTGATCCTCACCAACTTCAAGAGCTACGCCGGGAGACAGGAAGTCGGGCCCTTCCACGCATCCTTCTCCTCGGTTGTCGGGCCCAATGGCTCCGGCAAGTCTAACGTCATCGACTCGTTGCTCTTCGTCTTTGGCTTCCGCGCCAGCAAGATGAGACAAGGCAAGATCTCGGCCCTGATCCACAACTCGGCCCAGTACCCGAATCTGGACCACTGCGAGGTTGCTGTGCACTTCCGCGAGGTTATGGACCTGCCTGGTGGTAAGCACGAGATTATCCCGAACTCGGATCTGGTCATCTCGCGCAAGGCGTTCAAGAACAACTCGAGTCAATACTACATCAACGGCAAGTCGTCCAACTTTACGACCGTGACGACACTACTCCGTGACCGCGGCGTGGATCTGGACCACAAGCGTTTCCTGATCCTTCAGGGTGAGGTTGAATCCATTGCCCAGATGAAGGCCAAGGCTGGCAACGAACACGAGGACGGCCTCCTCGAGTATCTGGAGGACATCATCGGCACATCCAAGTATAAGACGCCAATCGAGGAGGCAGCGACCGAGGTCGAGACTCTCAACGAGATCTGCCTGGAAAAGAGCGGCCGTGTCCAGCACGTGGAGAAGGAGAAGCACGGCCTGGAGGACAAGAAAGAGAAGGCCCTGGCGTACATTCGCGACGAAAACGAGCTCGTCATGAAGCAATCTGCGCTGTACCAGCTCTACGTCGGCGAATGTGAAGACAACATCGCAGTCACGGAGGAGGCCATCGGCCAGATGCAAGCCCAGCTCGATGCTGAGCTCGAGAAACATCACGGCAGCGAGCAGATCATCAAGCAGCTCGACAAGGCTTATTCGAAAGGCAGCAAGGAGTACGACGCCCAGGATAAGGAGGCACAGGCTCTGATTAAGGAGATGACCAAGTTCGACCAAGAGCGCGTCAAGTTCGACGAGAAGCGCAAGTTCCTCGCAGACAAGCGGAAGAAGCTCGACAAGACAATCGCCAACGCCGAAGGGTCCACCTTTGAGGCCGAGCAGACCATCGAGCAATGCGCCAATGAGATTGAGGAGCGGACCGAGGAGATCGCCTCACTAGAGCAGCGCGTCAAGGAGCAAGAGGCCGAGTTGACGACTATCCGCGACAGCCTTAAGGGCAAGACGCAGCATCTTTCCGATCAGATTGCTGCCAAGCAAAAGTCGCTCGAGCCTTGGAAGGAAAAGATCAACCAGAAGCAGTCCGCAATCGCCGTGGCTGAGAGTGAGATGACGATCCTCCGTGAAAAAGCCAATGCAGGCGCGGTCGCCCTCGAAGAGATGCAAGCCAAGATTGCTGCCATCGAGGAGAGCCAGGCAGCCAAGGCGGAGGAACTCCAGCAGTGCCAAGTAGACAAGGCCGCCTTGCAGAAGGAGGGCAGGAGAGCTGTGACCGAGCTGGAGAAGCTTTCGCAGGAAGAGCCCAAGGTCCGCGCGCAGCTCTCCAACGCTCGGCAAAAGGCCGATGAGGCTCGGTCGAGCCTCTCCGCCACCCAAACGCAGGGCAACGTTCTCACAGCTCTGATGCGCATGAAGGAATCAGGCCGCATCGATGGCTTTCACGGGCGCCTGGGCAACCTCGGTGCCATCGATCAGATGTACGATGTCGCCATTTCGACAGCCTGTGGTGCGCTCGACAATTTTGTCACCGACACTGTCGAGGCTGGCCAGCAGTGCATCGAGTACCTGAGGAAAACGAATCTCGGCCGCGGCAACTTCATCTGCCTCGACAAGCTGCGGGTCCGCGACCTATCTCCCATTCAGACTCCTGAGAATGCCCCAAGGCTGTTTGATCTTGTCAAGCCCAAGGATGACAAGTTCCGGCCCGCCTTCTACCACGCCCTGCAAGACACGCTGGTGGCAAAAGATTTGGCCCAGGCGAATCGCATTGCCTACGGCGCCAGGAGGTGGCGCGTTGTCACGCTTGCCGGCGAGCTGATCGACAAGTCCGGCACCATGTCCGGTGGTGGTAGCACTGTCAAGAAGGGTCTCATGTCGTCGAAGTTGGTCTCTGGTACTTCCAAGGAGCAGGTCTCCAAGCTCGAGTCCGACCGTGATGCGCTAGAGCAAGCGTTCCAAGAGTTTCAAGAACGCCAGCGAGAGCTCGAGGCAAGGATACGATCTCTCAAGGAGCAAATCCCGGAGCTCGACACCAAGATGCAAAAGATCAACCTCGAGATGGAAAGCTCGGCAAGGAATCTGGCCGATGCCCAGCGCCGAGTTAAGGAACTCGCCAGAGAGCACCAGCCCTCCAAGACCGATGACAGCCGCATCGTTGCGCTGGAGAAGGAGATCGCCAAGCTCAACAAGGAAGTCGAGAGACTGCACGGCGAGACCTCGAGTGTTGAGGATGAGATCAAGCTGCTCCAGGACAAAATCATGGAGGTTGGCGGCGAGAAGCTCCGCGCCCAGAGAGCCAAGGTGGACGCGCTCAAGGAGGAGATCACGTCGCAAAACGAGGAGATGTCTTCAGCCGAAGTCCGCAAGGCCAAGGCCGAGAAGCAGATCGTCAAGCTCAAGAAGGACCATGCGAAGGCCTCTAAGGAGCTTGAAGCCGCCACGCGGGACTCTGAGAAGCTCGAGGAAGAGATCCAGAACCAGGGTGACAAGGCCGATGACTTCAAGACCAGGGTCGACGAGGCTAAGGAGGCCCTGGCCGCCAAGAAGCAGGAGCTGGCGGAGATGAAGGCCGAGCTTGACGAGAAGACAGCCGAGCTCAACGAGACCCGCGCGGCCGAGATTGAGATGCGCAACAAGCTCGAGGAAAACCAAAAGGTTCTGGCCGACAACCAGCGGAAGCAGTACCACTGGGAGGAGAAGCTCGCGAAGTTGACGCTCCAGAACATTGCCGATCTCGAAACTGGCGGCAGCTCGGCGCCTCCCCGGCCTCAAACCCCTCAGAACGACGACGAAGATGTAGAAATGGAGGACCCCGAGGCTCAATTGCAAGCCGAGGCTGAGGACGCCACCATCACGCCGTCGACCCAGGAGCAGCACCGATCCGTGCCCATGGAACTCCCACGGTACAGCAAGGACGAGCTGGCCGACATGAACAAGAAGACCCTTCTCGGCGAGATCGCGGCTCTTGAGGAAAAGACACAAAACGTCAACGTCGACCTCGGCGTGCTGGCCGAGTACCGCCGGCGCGTGGAAGAGCACGCGGCGCGGTCCTCGGACCTCGCCAGCGCCGTCTCGCAGCGCGACGCGGCCAAGAAGCGGTGCGACGACCTCCGCCGGCTGCGGCTCGAGGGCTTTATGGAAGGCTTCAGCACCATCTCGCTGCGGCTCAAGGAAATGTACCAAATGATTACCATGGGCGGCAACGCCGAGCTGGAGTTGGTCGACTCGCTGGACCCGTTCAGCGAGGGCATCCTGTTCAGCGTCATGCCCCCCAAGAAGTCGTGGAAGAATATCAGCAACCTGTCTGGTGGCGAAAAGACGCTGAGCTCGCTGGCCTTGGTGTTTGCGTTGCACCACTACAAGCCGACGCCGCTGTATGTCATGGACGAGATTGACGCGGCGTTGGACTTCAGGAATGTGAGTAGCCCTCATCCCCCCCCACCCACAAAACTCGGCGTTGTATACTGACCATACCACAAAGGTGTCCATCGTGGCCAACTACATCAAAGAGCGCACCAAGAACGCCCAGTTCATCGTCATCTCGCTGCGCAACAACATGTTTGAGCTCGCCGCCCGCCTCGTGGGTGTGTACAAGGTCAACCACATGACCAAGAGCGTGACGATTGAGAACCGCGATTATGTTGTGGGCCGGGGCCAGGGCCAGCAGGGTCAGGGCCGCGGTCAACAGCAGCAGCAGCAGCAGCCACAACAGCAACAACAGCAGGGACTCGGGGCGGGGCAGGCGAGGGGGCAGCAGTATATCCAGCAACAGGTTCGTGCTTCTGTTCTTCCGCACCGTCCGAGATGAGATGATGAGAGGGGCTCTTTTCTTTTTTGTTTGTCCTATCGGTAAGAGGTTCACTTCTCTGGGAAAAGAGAGAGGGGGGTTGGGGTGAGGGAATACAGGAGTTTTTGTTCTTCTTTTCTTTACTACTGTTGTCTGTTTTGTTTTGTGTTTGCCATTGTTAATCGTCGTGGGTTATTGTTAGACTCCTCTCACACCTGGGTCGATTCCGCGTCCGAGGAGGTAATAACAACAACAAACTGTTTGTCTTTGGCTTGGCTTCATCGTCTATCTGCGGGGATTTGGAGTGGGGTTTGGGAAGAGGGATGATGATGGTTGGGTTGCTTGGAAGGGAGGGGTTTTCTTTTGAGAAGCATGGAGGATGATGACGGGGTTAGGGGATGGGGGTTGGGGAATGGGTAGAATGCATCTGGAAATATGAGCTGTTTACCTGTAGTTATGTCGTTATGAAATGTTATGTGGTTTTCTATATCTGCTTTTTGGTCACTTGGTTGTGAGGGGTGCTGGGCTTTCAGGGCCGGGCTCGTTGCTGGGTCGCTTGGGCTGGTTGGACAGGAACTGGGTGATGGTGTGTTTACTTGCTCTGCCAACGCTATGCGTGTGGTTTTACCCATGCCACAAGATGGGATGGAAGTCCTAAGGATGTTGGAGGAGTGCTTATGGAAGGCGCACGAAGGACATGGCGGTCTAGCCAGGCAGTGTTGGAAGGTGCCCGAGTTGGATAGGACTCAAGTTCGGATGACTGGGCCAGACGTGAACCTCTTGCTGTGGTCGACTGATGCTTTCGAGGGCAATTTATTCTCTTCTTGCTAGTCGAGTTGTGGCCTGCTTCCCAACTTCCCAACCTACCTCAACACCCGACCGATTCGAGTTGCTCTCGGCAAGAACATCGATCACCGAACTCATCACAACACAAAACCGGTCGCCTAACTCAACTCAACACCGAGACCGGTCATCATGTTTGCCATCATGATCAAGTGCGTCCTCAATCTCGCTGCTGCTACCATCGCAGTCGGCGCTGTTCTCCCCAACCCGGGCTTGAACAGCAGCCATGCAATCACCACTCCTCCCAAAGAAGGCGGCGGTTTCGTCTCCCATTGCTGTAAGTTTTTCTTTCTCTCCTTCTGTCTGCAATCAAACATCACTGGATCAAGTCGCTATTCTACCTTGGATTCTCCGATTCGACAGACAGAGAAAATGATGGCTAACAAAAAACCACCAGACACCCACAACGTCGGCGAGCGCGGCGAACTGATCGGTCGCCTCTCGGGCCAGTGCGGCGACGACACCTTGTTTGAGAACCTTCACTACACCTGGATCGACCTCAACTGGTGCCTAGGCAACGACAAGGGACAGCTGACCTGGCAGGATGGGTAAGTTGTTTGACCGACCGACCGACCGGCCGATCCCTCACCCACTCACTCACTCGGGGCGTCTGAATTTAACTAACGAACTGGGAAATAGTGGTAAAGCCATGGCCACCTGCATCAACTGCTCCAGCCGCACCTTTGATACTCAGTGGATTTCGTGCGACTGCCCGGACGCGAGCAAGACATGGTATCGTACGTCGCTGGATCTGAGTGAGTGTCAACATTCCTTTGTCTTTTTTTGTTCCTATGTGAGCGCTGACAGGTTGTCCCGCGACTAGACGAGGGCATCCGCTACGACATGGACCACCATGTGTAGGCTTGCTACAAGCACATGGGGGTTTGGCAGCAAAGCTGATTGGGGATGGGGCAGCGAGCCCGATATGCCGCACTCACCGTGCGGTTGACCGCATAGGGAACGGAGTCGCGGGTCTGCTCATATTGTGGTCTTGATAGCAGAAGGAGAGTTGATACAATATATTGACTCTGACAGAATCACTTGTGATGATGCCTTGTGTGTCTTGGTCCAATGATGCAGCACTCTTGTGGCATTAAGAAGTTGATGATTCGCCCACTGTGACACTCAATCCTTAACTTCAGTCACACGTAGGGCATCCCTGTTTTGTTAGATCCCTAATCTAACATCTGGTTCTTTGCTGTTCTACCCCCCTGGCCGGACAATATCTCGTCAAAATAAGAAGTGCTAAGAATGCCCTTGCTCCTTTGGCTTGCCAGTCTTGAGCGTTGCAGTCTTCACAAACCCCTCCACCTCTCTCTCCACCCGCCCTTCTCAAAAAGCCACAGCGCCTCGGTCGCATAGGCCCTGCAGCTCATATGTCCCGTCTCCTCGGACCGCCCAACCTCCTCCTCCAGACTCTCTATGACCCTGCCCTCCTTGAGACACCTCCACAGAGCAAAAGCCAAATCGTCCTCCTCGCCGTCTCGGCCTCCCGCGCCCTCGCCCCAGTCGCCCCTGCCGAGGCGGTACATGATCCGTCCCAGCGTCCGGTAGGCCAGACACCGCTGCGCGGGCACCGACGAGCGCGTCAGGAGGGCCAGCTCGGGAATGGTGTACCCGGCGGCCTCGGGGGCCTCGCCGTGGTGGTGCAGGCCCATGGTGACGGGGATCTCGCGGCTCGCGCGCGGGGTCAGGAGGGAGCCGGAGAAGTCGAAGCGGAGAGCTGAGACGGGGAGCGAGTCCTGGCCGGGGTAGTACGGGGACTCGCGGTCGGCCGCGGAGTCCGGGGTTGGGATGGGCGCCATCCAGGCGAGCTTGGACGGGTCCGCGGGGAGGTTGGGGAAGAATTTCTGGTGCAGGCTCTCGAGGAAGTCGGGATCTGAGGGGTCCAGATCGGGGAGAGCGGGTGGCTGCGGGAAGTGGGTGTTTATGGGGACGTCGCCGAAGGGGTCGTTGTTGGGTGTGGATTTGGTCGGATTGGCCGCGGAGCGAGATGTCGATATTACGGGGAAGAGGTTGGGTGGTGGAACTGGCGGTGCGGCGTCCTCGTCAAAGGTGACAGACTTCTTGGGTTTGTGAGCTTGTTTTGGGCCAGCTTCGGACTCTTCTTCTGGGCCGTCTTCTACTGTCACCTGTCGCAGCTTCGCAGGTGGCGCGGAGTCCCGGGCTGTCGAGACCTCCGCCGGCACCTCATCAAAGAGCGATGGGCCGGTCGGTTCGTTGAGGTTGGCGCGTCTGAGCAGCATCTGCAGAAACTTGGGGTCCAATCCGTTTTGCAGCTCCCTTTGGGCCTCGGCGATTTCGTCGGGCGACATGGAATCAAGCACGGCCCTGTTTTCCCGATCGATCCCCCGCCGCTCATCCATCTTTGGGTCTCTCCTAGAAGACGCATCATTCTGGCCTGATGGCAGGGCGGGCGAAGCAGTGGCGGCCGCAGTGGCCGCTGTGCCCTGTCGCTTCTGCTTGAAGGCAGAAGCCCGCTTCTTGGGCGCGGGGAACCCTGTGGATGGTCCTTGTGGTGTAGGGAAACTGGGCGGCTTGACCTCGCCAGTCTCCCGTTCTTGGACGTCAAAAACCTCCACGGTGGTGTCCATTATTTTTTTGGGCAGACGCTGGACACTTGTGATGTTGTTGTGTTGTCGCGAGAAGGGTTGATGTTCGAGTGTTCTAGAATGATGGCAACAGAGCTGGGGAAATTCTTATCTTATCTGATGGCGCCACAAAACCCAAGTCACTGGCACAGTGTCAACTCCACAAGTCATTTCACAGTCGCGAAAGCAGGCGGTCGTTTCACGGCACAGAATACAGACAGCCTTGAACGTCACGGCAGACTCGTGCTGATTCGATCGACTGCAAAAGCAGGCGGTCTGGCTTGCCCACATTGCTGTGTTTCGGAACACCGCAGGTGTTTCTCCGTCCAGGTCCATACAGTGCTTGTCCCAGATCCCCAAAGAAGCAAAAAGGCCTTGTCGCTTTGTTTACTTGTACCAGCGAGAATCCAAACTCAAAATTCCAGGTGATTTTTTCTCGGTGAACCGGCAGCCTACAGTTTAGAGGGGGCGGTTGCTGTGTTGTTGAGAGTTTGACTCCAAGCCCAAACTCCAGGTACACAGTAATTAAGTTTTATTCCCTGGAGAGATCCTACCCCTGCTCTTAGCGCGGATGTTTTGTCTCTCTTCTGTGGGGCCGGCGGCTTTCCAGAGATGTCACGCAGCACCCACACCAGATTCGAAACGGAGGTGGGGTAAGGGAACATTGACCAGGGTCGAGGCTCTCCAACGGAAAGTACACGGTACGTACCTCGTACTGTGCCGCACGCGCCGCGCGAGCCTCTTCCGCGCGCTCGGCTCGGAACCTTGGAGCCCCACCCTCCCTCTCACCAAGCTGCGAACGTTGTTCTCAATTAAGAATCCCTGTCACACCTTAAAAGCCACGCCCGACAACTGATGCTCGGGTGGAGCCAAGAAGCCAGACAAGACTCGTGCAGCCCTGTTCTGCAGCCGGGTGCCGCTGAGGGCCGATGACAGAAAGGATCCACGATTCGATCCGCGGCTGACGACTGACCACCTCACTCTCCCCCTTCGCCGTCTCTGACCATTGCATTTCCCTTTCCGGCTCCCGCTTCCACATCTCCTCGCTCTCGGCACTGTACATGGTTACAGCGCCCGACTCGGGCTGCCTTGCGTGTCATGCGCCCGCTACGGTGCTGGCTCCGCGGTGCAAGTCCATCTTGGCTGTTGCCAGCTGCGAGAGATACTTCCGGTGTTGTTTGGCCCATGCCATCCAATTCCCGTCTTTTATCCCCATCCCATCCCACTCCATTCTTCCCATCCTGGCCATCGCTTGGCTCCATCTGCGACCTGCCTTGCCCCTTTCCTCGCCTTTCCCTGGCTGCAATGCTCAGGTCAATGCACCCATCCCCAATGTCCATCCGG
>Ga0247824_10002434_pt1 | contig 10403 bp, 3 predicted proteins | sample 13C_PalmiticAcid_FD_194412 | JGI IMG/M metagenome (GOLD analysis project Ga0247824, IMG submission 194412) | Soil microbial communities from agricultural site in Penn Yan, New York, United States - 13C_PalmiticAcid_Day48 | ecosystem: Environmental > Terrestrial > Soil > Agricultural land...
CCTTCAGGAATGTATACGAGGTCGTGAAAGTCAATTTCACGACCTGTCGTGTACATTCTTCCGTCCAGTGTGGTCACTTCTTCTCTGCTTCGACGCCACTTCATCCCTCGCTCTGCGACTGAGTGCGAAAATCCATGCGCTTTGTCCTAGAAGCCGTTCCGGTCCGCCAGAGATTCACACACACAGCGGCTATCGTTTTGAAAACAATCAAATTGGATTAACGACATGATACCAGGGAAACGCACGATAGTGATAGGACAGCAGACTCGATGAGTCTTTACCAGTACAAGTATATATTGTTCGATTGAACCACGACGCCGCTTGCGAGGTTGTAGCACCGAGTTTGTCGCGCGCGTGTGCTTGACTCTGTGGTGTCTCAGTCACAGTTGGTGAATCGCGTGCCAACGGCTATGAGGGGGCGTGAAGGTCGAGCATGATAAAGTGATCGTCGTTGGTGTCTTGTCGGCCCCCCACTTGACGGTCTCGCTAGTAGTCGGTGTGAAGAGGGCAGTAGATCGGCGGTGTGAGTGGTCTTGGTGCCACAGCCATCAAGAGCAGAGCGAGTTGCGATGGAGCGGACCCTGCTTTCGGAGGAGGGAAGGGTGATAGAGTGGCGTGGGAACCGCTTGTGCGATTGTGAGATTGTGGTTATTCAGATTGTGGTTATTCTGTGGCAGCCAATGGCGTGCTGTCCCCTGCGTGCAGGGGACAACATCCATTTTGTATCCAACACCATCGCCGATGCCACCAACAGACCTCCTTGCGCCAGAAGATGGCACCTCTGCCACATTGCTGCTACAATGACACTCTTTGGGTACTCCCTGCAACCCATCAAAGGTCACATCATTCTAGGGGCATCAATCTCCGCGGCCATCAAGGAAACAACCACATCCTGTTGACGCCGCCAAAATTGTGTAACGTTGCCAGTGAGCCCCTCCCACCTCGACTTTTTTATTTTTCTCCTCGTTCCGTTCCTCATTCCTCATTCCTCATTCCTCGCCCCTCATTCCTCCCTCAGTGTGAACAGCAATGACCGAACGCAATGGCCAGGTGTGTATCGCGAACACTCTAATCGTTACTCGCATCAAACCAACCTCACTAACAAACGTGAACCACTTGCCTTGCACCACAACAGTTGGCCACAGAGGATTCCGCGACTGCGCTGCACGCCATGGACGCGCAACCAAGAGTGGAATGTGAAAGCTCTCTTGACGGTAAGAAGATGCCGCTAAAAACAAAAACCGATGACCTCCCCTACACGACGATTCGACCTTGAACTGCAGAAAAAGTGTCCGCCTGATCTAACGCAACCAGACCTCACCCTTGCCGTTATTACACAGCACGCACGCTGGATCCAATTCTCAAGTCCACCGTTATCCCCCACACCTTGAAAGCGAGCAATCCGATGGCACTCCCAGTGCCTAATGAAAAGGATCGACCATTGGCTGAGTAAGTAATGTTCGAACAGCCGTCATTTACCAAGAGTCGCGCGTTCACGTTGTTAACATCTTGGTATTATCATCTCAATGCGAATAGCAATGGAGGTATCACTCCTCCCTCTTCAACCACCTCGAGTGCCCCTGAGAAAGTAATTCTGCCGCTCTCACAGACACAGTACGATCATTGGAGAAGAGCTCTTGCCGGCGCTCCCGCTATGCTTGACCTCCCCACCGATCGACCTCGAGCTTCTCACCGATCTACTGATGTATCAAAGATGCCAATTCAATTTGATGAACAATTGACGCTGTCGCTCAAGAAGGTAGCCACCGAGTACGACATGGATCTCAGCATGATCGTGATGGCTGGCTGGAGTGCTGTCCTCGCACGTCTCTCGACCCAAGATCATATTGTCATCGGATATCATAGCATTGGCTCAGGTGGACTCGAAGACAACCAGCAGGCAGACAACTGCAATATCTGGCCGCTGCGACTGGATCTATCTGGTGATCAAAACATCTCCCAACATCTCGAGCGCGTGCGGAAGATGGCTTCATCCTCAATGGATCACCAAGGCCTTCCACTGGATAGTATTGCCGAGATCGCTGGATCGCCGTTATTCCAGGTCGCGCTCCGCTGGAACCAAGCGCCATTGCACTCTGCTTCCCTAACCCAAGTTGAACTCGATCTACAATTTCGAGAGCTGGATAACGAGGTTGTAGGGGAGATGCGGTTTTATTCGGCCTTGTTCGATCCTGACACCATCGAGCGACACATCGGATATCTGAGATCAATGCTTCAAGCGATTGCAGCTGATGTGGATCGACCCGTCATGTCAGTGGATATACTTTCGCAAGCGGAACATGGTCTTATCCTTGGAAAGTGGAATGAGACTGAGCAGGTCTATCCCGCCGATTTGTGCGTCCACCACCTCTTTGAGCAACAGGTTGAGCGCACTCCGCAGGCTACAGCTTTGGTATTCAACGGTCAATCAATGACATACGCCGAGCTGAATGAGCGTGCCAACCGACTTTCTCACCATCTCATCGAATTGGGAGTCAAACCTGACAGACTTGTGGCGATCTGTCTCGAGCGTTCCTTTGCCATGATCGTAGGAATACTCGCTGTCTTGAAAGCTGGAGGAGCATATGTCCCTCTCGATCCATCCTATCCGGTGGAGCGTCTTGCTTATATTCTGGAAGATGCAGCACCTAGGATCGCACTAGTTGATGCTGTTGGACGTACTACCTTGAGTGAAGCACGTCAACATCTTCAGTACCGGAAAGGTATCTTGAAGTTCATGAGTTGTCGGAATCTTTGTTTGAACGGAATCAGAAAGGACTAGAACTCACTGTATTTAACCTACCTTTGTTGCCCTTGTAGATGCCGCTTCAATGACCATGGTAGATCCGAATGTCCATCTGCAATCATCAACCGCGAACCCCAAAGCACTTGGATTGACGTCTCGTCACCTGGCATACATTGTGTACACATCTGGATCCACTGGAAAGCCAAAAGGAGTGATGATCGAGCACCAAGGTGTTGTGAATTTCGCCTTGTCACGAATCAACGACTATGGTCTTGATGCCTCCAGCCGAATGTTGCAGTTCTCGTCTTTGAACTTTGACTTGAGTGTCATGGAGACGTTCACTGCGTTCTATTCCGGGGCAAGTCTACACCTTTTAGAGGATCGTACACGACTTGACCGACAAGAGCTTTGGAGATATATCGAACAACACGCGATCACACAAGCAATTTTACCACCTGCGATCCTTCAAGAGTGCAAAAATTGTTCGCCCCTGAGTACGAGATTGACACTTATCAGTTGTGGTGAGGAACTCCCAGCGACACTGCTTCGAGCGCTGCAGTCATTGATCCCGAATGGCTCTATCATCAACGAGTATGGGCCTTCAGAGACGGCTATTGGCGACATTGCTTGGAGATCTCCCAAAGAGCGATTCGATGGTGATGTGGTACCAATTGGTCGACCCATTGGCAATAAGAAGATCTACATCCTCGACCGGCACGTACAACCTATACCGACAGGATCCATTGGAGAACTGTATATTGGAGGAGTCGGTGTCGCAAGAGGATATCTCAATCGACCGGATCTGACGTCCAAGGCATTCCTTCCAGATTCATTTTCTCGAGACAAAGATGCTCGAATGTACAAGACAGGGGACCTGGCACGTTACCTTCCCAACGGCAATATCATCTTCCTTGGCCGCAATGATCATCAAGTCAAGATCCGCGGATTCCGAATCGAGCTTGGAGAGATTGAGACTCGCCTTGTTGATCATCCGCTGGTAGACAAAGCCGCTGTCGTCACCATTGGCGAAGGCTCACACAAGAAGCTAGTTGGGTATGTTGTCGCCAATCCAGATGACAACCTGGTGAATACACTGCGATTGCATCTCATATCATGTCTACCGGATTATATGGTCCCAGCAGCCATTGTCCGGCTGGATTCTCTTCCGATCAACTCTAATGGCAAACTCGATCGCAAAGCGCTTCCTTCTCCCGACAATACTGCCTTCGCTCGTCTGGAATATGAGGCACCTCAAGGCGAGATTGAAACCACGGTGGCAAAGATTTGGGCCGATCTGTTACATCTTGACCGTGTGAGCCGAAACGACGACTTCTTCGCACTTGGAGGGCATTCTCTTTTAGCTGCACGCATGATCTATCGTCTACGCCAATTAAGCCTTGTAACGCCCATCAGCAAATTCTACCAGTCTCCGATTCTCAGTGTTATGGCACAAACACTTGAGGATCTTCAATCAGAATCCATCCCACCAAATCTCCTTACGCCGCATACCACAGTGATAACGCCTGAAATGCTGCCTCTGATCAGTCTATCCCAAGCTGAGATCGGTCATGTCATTGAGCAGACTCCCAGAGGGGTAGCCAATATCCAGGACATTTACTCTCTATCGCCCTTTCAAGATGGCATTCTGTTCCATCACCTTCTTTCAACAGAGGGTGATCTGTACCTGCTCAGTGCACAGATGTCATTTGACACCCGAGAGTTGTTGGATCGCTATCTACAGGCTTTCCAGCAGGTCGTGGATCGACATGACCTTCTCCGAACCGCCTTCATATGGAAGAACACATCCACTCCTGCACAGGTTGTGTGGCGCCAAGCATCATTAATCGTACAGGAGCTCCAACTCGACTTCGCTGATGGTCCGATCCCAAAACAGTTGGATGAGCTCTTCCACCCCAAGCACTACCGTATCGATTTGACTCAGGCGCCACTCATTCGATTCATGATTGCCCAGGATACTGAAGGTCGATGGGTACTCCTCCAGCTGATGAGTCATATCATTGGAGATCATGCAGCAGTAGAGATAATGTACTACGAGATTGAGCAGATCCTTCATGGCCAAGGACATGATCTTCCGACACCACATCCATTCCGCAACGCAATCGCTCAAGTACGTTCTGAAAGTCATCGTGACCACAGGCCCTTCTTCCAGGACATGCTTGACGATATTGACGAGCCAACGCTTCCATTTGGAATGACTGAGATCCAGGAAAATGGCGCTCAATTTGCAGAGTCACATTCGGTCCTCCCTCAAGATCTGAACAACCGACTTCGGTTCCAGGCCAAACAGATGGGAGTAAGCATGGCGAGTGTGTGTCATGTAGCATGGTCACTAGTCCTTGCACGCGTTACAGGACAGGAAAGGGTTGTATTCGGCACGGTTCTTTTTGGAGGGGTACAGAACAGCAAGGTGGACGGCCATACAATGGGAATATTCATCAACGCCTTGCCTTTTCGATGTGACATCAATTCTCAGGGTGCCCGAGATTGTGTTCGCCAGACCCATGCACGACTGGCAGCACTTTTGGAGCGCCAACACGTATCACTCGCATTGGCTCAAAAATGTAGTGGCGTCCCAGCAGGCACACCTTTGTTCAGTTCAATTTTGAACTATCTACACACCTCTCTGCCATCCGGAAACTGCGAAGGACCTGACATGGAATTCGTTAGCGAGGAGGAGCAGGTGCATTACCCGGGGATAGAGTTCTTAGGAGGAAGGGAACGCACAAACTATCCTTTCGGAATCAACGTGCTGGATTTCGAGACAGCTCTAGGCCTTGCGGTACAATCACAGCATCCAATCGACCCAAGCCATGTAGAAAGTTACATGAAGCAGGCACTAGAAAGTCTTGTGGTTGCTCTCGAGAATGGCTACAACGTGGCAGTCTCAAGCCTTGACGTCTTGCCTCCTGAAGAACACGAACAGCTGCTGCATGGACTCAACACAACTCAACAGGACTATCCCAGTCATCTATGCATTCACCATCTTTTTGAGCAGCAAGTTGAACACAATCCACAGGCGATTGCTTTGGTACTTAACGGGAAATCAATGACATACACAGAATTGAATTCGCGTGCCAACAAACTGGCCCATCATCTCATCGAATTGGGAGTCCAGCCAGAAAGCCTTGTGGCAATCTGTGTCGAGCGCTCCTTTGCCATGATCGTGGCACTACTCGCTGTCCTCAAAGCAGGTGGAGCCTATGTCCCACTCGATCCCTCATACGCAAGCGAGCGCTTGCTCGACATTCTGACGGATGCAATTCCAGGAATTTTGATTGCTGATGACCATGGGAAAGAAGCGCTTGGGAAGGATATTGTATCATCCGTGACCGTGGTGGATCCAAACGCGATGGAAGCAGACTCTGACAGGAAGAGGTATGGCTGTAGCTGCCGTTATAACCACGTAACTGCTATCTTCTATTGAACAGGCAACTCAACAGTTTTAATTGGTTATTTATCACCACTGTAGGGCCAGTACATTGGCCAACCCACATGTGCCTGGATTGACGTCGAGCAGTTTGGTCTACATCATTTACACCTCTGGGTCCACGGGCAAACCCAAGGGCGTGGTGGTCGAACATCAAGGTCTGGTGAATCTTGTAGTGACACGTCCGGAAATCTACGGTATCAGCGCATCGAGTCGTATGACTCAGTTCTTCTCCCTTGCCTTTGATGCCCACGCCTTTGATGTTTTCATGATGCTATGTACGGGAGGAAGCCTCCACATCTTGCCTGATGCCGTCCGCATGGATCTGCCTCAGCTATGGGATTACCTGGAAAGAGAGTCGATCACGCAAACCGTGTTGACTCCAGCTGTACTTCAACATTGCAACGACCTACCTCCACTGAGCAAACCATTGACACTCATCACCACAGCGGAGGCCACAACGTCAACACTCATCAAGGCGATGTATCGGCTAATCCCAAGTGGCAAGATTGTAAATGGCTATGGACCAACGGAGACCACAGTGAGTGCGATGGCATGGGAGTGTCCACGAGACTTTGAAGGTGCCAATGTACCGATTGGCCGTCCTATTGCCAACAAGACAATCTATATTCTCGATGAGCGTCTGCGACCAGTACCGTTGGGGGTGGTAGGAGAGTTGTACATTGGAGGAATCGGAGTCGCAAGAGGTTACTACAATCGGCCAGAATTGACATCCAAGGCATTCCTTCCGGATCCATTTACTAGTAACAAGGACGGTAGGATGTACAAGACAGGAGACTTAGCACGATACCTTCCAGATGGCAACATCGTCTTCCTCGGCCGCAATGACCATCAAGTCAAGATCCGAGGATTCCGAATCGAGCTTGGTGAGATTGAGGCTCGCCTCTGTGATCATCCACCGGTAGACAAAGCCGCTGTCATCGCGGTTGGCGAAGGATCCGACAAAAGGCTAATTGGTTATATTGTCGCCAAACCGGATGCCAACTTGGTGAATACTCTGCGCGCACATCTTACATCATGTCTGCCAGACTACATGGTTCCCGCCGCAATTGTCAGGTTGGATTCACTTCCGATCAATTCCAACGGTAAACTCGATCGCAAGGCTCTCCCTGCTCCAGATAGCGACGCATTCGCTCGCCAGATCTACGAAGCACCACAAGGCGATGTCGAGACCACTATCGCTCACATCTGGGCCGAGGTCCTCAACATTGATCGTGTGAGCCGTAACGACAACTTCTTTGCTCTCGGAGGTCACTCTCTCCTTGCTGTGCGTCTGATGAATCGCCTTGTCTCTCTTGGTTTCCAGATGCCTCTCTCGACAATATTTGCCTCACCTACACTCTCATCATTTGCTGAATCTGCCGGTCTGTGCATGGACAAGGAAGCAACCACATACTCGAACATTCACCCAATACCTCGAGGCGAAGACCTGCCACTCTCGTTCTCTCAACAACGACTGTGGTTCCTTACTCAAATGGAAGGCACCAGAGACACATACCACATTCCTATGGTGGTTCACCTTCATGGTGATCTCAACCGCGATGCATGGCAACGAGCACTGGATACACTGTTCGCTCGGCACGAAGCTTTACGCTCTGTATTCGTTGCAATTGATGGCCAACCTCAAGTACGCCTCTTGTCGCCTCAATCAGGAATGCCGATCCGCTGGGAGGATCTCCGAGGTTCATCCGATACGGAATCGCAGCTGGAGAGAATGAGTATCAAGGAGGCTAAGGATTCGTTTGATCTTGCAAAAGGTCCTTTGATCCGTGTTCTCATGGTCCAACTTGACACCAACGAGTATGTATTCATGGTCACCCAACATCACATCGTATCTGACGGCTGGTCCTCGGCAATATTCAATCGCGAACTGAGTACTCTCTATATTGCATACTGCAATGGCGAGGCTGATTCACTTCCACCTCTGAGTATCCAGTATCCTGACTATGCTGTATGGCAGAGGCAATGGCTCTCCGGAAATCGACTCGAGACACACACCACATACTGGAAGACCGTTTTGTCTGACGCACCTGTCTTACTTAACTTGCCGACTGACAGGCCACGACCTCTTGAGCAATCATTCGCAGGTGACGATATTCCCATCCACTTGGATTCGCATCTCTCGCGTGCACTCAAACAGTTATGTCAGCAGCATGGAGTGACATTGTACATGGCAATCCTTGCAGCATGGGGTTGTGTCCTATCACGTATATCAGGCCAGGATGACATCGTAATCGGATCACCAACAGCCAACCGCAATCATCATCAGATCGAACCTCTCATCGGATTCTTCATCAATACTCTTGCACTCCGTATTGATGTATCTGGAGAACCAACGGTACGCCAACTCCTTGACCGAGTCCGGAAGACGTCTCTCGATGCTCAGAATCACCAAGATCTGCCATTCGAACAAGTTGTCGATATTGTACAGCCGCCACGGAGTCTGAGTCACTCGCCACTGTTCCAAGTGATGTTTGTATTGCAGAACAATGACACATCAGAGTTGTACCTACCAGGGCTTGAAGTTGCTGACGCCAATGCGAGCTACGGTATTGCCAAGTTTGATCTGACTCTTGGATTATACGAATCGGATGATGCGATCATGGGGGTAATGTCGTATTCAACGGCTCTCTTTGACCGCGCGACAATGGAGCGTCACATTGGATATCTGTATTCGATGCTTCAAGCCATGGTGGAAGATGTGGATCGACCTGTCATGTCTGTGGATCTTCTTTCGAAAACTGAACGTGACCTCGTACTTGGACAGTGGAACGAGACACAACAGGATTATCCAGATCATCTGTGCATTCACCATCTCTTTGAGCAGCAGGTTGAACGCACTCCACAAGCAATAGCTTTGGTGTTCAATGGTGAATCACTGACATACGCCGAACTGAATTCGCGTGCCAACAAACTGGCCCATCATCTCATCGAATTGGGAGTCCAGCCAGAAAGCCTTGTGGCAATCTGTGTCGAGCGCTCCTTTGCCATGATCGTGGCATTACTCGCTGTCCTCAAAGCAGGTGGAGCCTATGTCCCACTCGATTCCTCATACGCAAGTGAGCGCTTGCTCGACATTCTGACGGATGCCAGTCCAGGAATTTTGATTGCTGATGACTATGGGAAAGAAGCGCTTGGGGAGGATATTGTATCATCCGTGGCCGTGGTGGATCCAAATACGATGGAAGAAGACTCTGACAGGAAGAGGTAAGGCTGTAGCTGTTATCGTAACCACGTAACTGCTATCTTCTATTGAGCAGGCAACTCAACAGTTTTATTTGGTTATTTATCACCGATGTAGCGCCGGTACATTGGCCAACCCACATGTGCCTGGATTGACATCGAGCAATTTGGTCTACATCATTTACACTTCTGGATCCACAGGCAAACCCAAGGGCGTCATGGTTGAGCATCAAGGTCTGGTGAATCTAATCATGACACGACATGTTGTCTATGGAATCCGCGCCTCAAGCCGTGTTTTACAATTCTTCTCGTTTGCCTTCGATGGCTGTATCCTGGATATCTTCATGGCATTGGGTTGTGGTGGAAGCCTCCATCTTTTGCCTGACGCCATTCGCATGGATCTACCTCAGTTGTGGGATTACCTTGAAAGGGAATCCATTACACAGGCCATATTGACACCGAGTGTGCTCCAAGACTGCAAGAACCTACCACAACTGAGCACACCATTGACACTCATCGTTGCAGGAGAGGCCCCAACAACGTTTCTACTCAAAGTCATACATCAGCTGATCCCTAATGGCAGTATTGTGAATGACTATGGACCCACCGAGGCAACAGTGAGTGCGATTGCATGGAAATGTCCACGGGAATTTGACGGCGATATTGTACCCATTGGCCGTCCCATCGCCAACAAAACAGTCTACATCCTCGATCGACAGCGACAACCGGTACCGAATGGAGCGATCGGAGAACTGTACATTGGAGGAATCGGAGTAGCAAGAGGGTACCTCAATCAACCAGAGTTGACGGCGAAGACATTCCTTCCAGACCCGTTTGCTAGAGACAAAGCCGCCAGAATGTACAAGACAGGAGATCTGGCACGCTATCTTCCTGATGGCAACTTGGTCTATCATGGGCGCAACGATCATCAAGTCAAGATCCGAGGTTTCCGAATAGAGCCTGGTGAGATTGAAGCTCGACTTATTGACCACCCACTCGTAGACG
>Ga0247824_10002435_pt1 | contig 10401 bp, 10 predicted proteins | sample 13C_PalmiticAcid_FD_194412 | JGI IMG/M metagenome (GOLD analysis project Ga0247824, IMG submission 194412) | Soil microbial communities from agricultural site in Penn Yan, New York, United States - 13C_PalmiticAcid_Day48 | ecosystem: Environmental > Terrestrial > Soil > Agricultural land...
TGCCCTGCCCGCCGCTCGAACCACCCTGTCCACCCGCGGTGGCGCCGACCGTGCCAGAGAGCGACGGCGTCACCGACGCATTCACCGCATTCGACAATGTCCCGCCGATCTGCAAGTTCTGCGGGGTTGCCGCACACGCCAAGGTCAGACCCACCGTGATCGACGCACTACGGATCGGCGCCTTCGGCTTGTTCTTCGGATCCTTGAACTCGATCAACCCCTCGCCGGCGATCGAGACTATCGCCTCATACGTGTTCAAGGCACGGCCGAGCGGGACGATCGACCGCAGCTCCTCCCCGTACTTCCACGCCCGAATCACATACCCCTCACGGGTCTCGAGCGCCCGGGAGGTATCAGCGAACAGCCCGGTCTTGATCGCGCCGGGCCGCGGGGCCTTATCCGCCGCCGGCGGTGCCGCCGCGACCACGCCACCGGCGAGAGCAACACCGCTAACGACCGTGATCGCGGCGGCGGTACGCAGGTTCGACTTGACGTCGCGGTCGCGGCGCCTCTGCTCCAAGAACCCACGCCGCTCAGGCTCACCGCTCCGTCGCTGCTTCCGAGAACTATCGGTCACGATCCCCCCAACCTTCTGCGCCCATTGCTAGCCGCAATCACATTTGTCACATCAGCCACTTGCGTAACGGAGCTAAACAGGGAACCTTGGATGTTTGCAACCTGCGGGTAGGATCGTTACTGAACTGAAACCAAACACACGTCCGCGCGAATCCTGCGATACGGCGGGTGCTTGATACCGGTGAATACACCTGCGTCGCGGAGTAGGTGGCACAGCATTAGCGCATCGTTTATGCAGGCCGGGGTCTTTTCGGAGAGGGGGACGCGCCGATGAAGCAGTCGTCACGACACGACACGGATGCCCGTGACGACTCCAGTCTGGTGTTCGATGGTGAGCGGTTGCAGTGCGCCGAGTGTGATGGTTGGTATCGGCATCTGGCCACGCATGTGTTTCTGGCGCACGGGATGCTCGCGGAGGACTACCGCGCCGAGCACGGCCTGCCCGCGTCGGTCCCGTTGGTGGTCGGCGAGATCTCCGAAGCCTTGCGCGACGGTGCTCTTGAGCGCGGTACCGAGCACCTGGATGTGTGGCGCACACCCGGCACCGCCGAGCACGCACAGGCGGTGGCGAAGATCCGAGAGACCCGACGCGAGCAGGCAGAGCAGTACTGGGAGGAGCGCCTCGCCGAGGTGGGATGGCAGTCCTGGTTCGACGCGACCGGCTGGGCCGCCGAAGCCGGGGTGGGGTGGCGCGAGATCGGCGAACGCCTCGGGATCTCCTGGCAGTCCGCCCGCACCGCCGGCCTACGAGCCGGGGCGCAGCTGCGGCACCGCTCCTGGCGGCTGTTCGAACTCGCCGAAGCCTACTTCCACAAGCACGGCAACCTCGACTACCCCGACGGGGAACTCGCCCAGTTCCTCAACCAAGCCCGGCACTACGTCCGCAACAGCGGACGGCAGAGCGATGTCGCGATCGCCCTCGGCGCACTGGACCCGAACTGGCGGCTCACCGCACCCGAACGAATCACCCAGGCCGTCGCGAGCGGCGAGGTCTTCGAGCACCCCACCGCCCGCCGCCACCGCCTCCTCTGGGAAGGCCGACTCACCGCAGCGGGCTGGGCTACGTGGACCGACGCCACCGTATGGGCAGCACGGAACTACGGCGGCGCCGCTGACATCGCCGACCGGTTGGGCTCCGATGGACTGCAGGTCACCAAAGCGCTGCGGCACCACTGGAGCGCTGTCACCAAGGCCGGTGAGGACCCGCACGCCGCGACCGCCCCGCACATCAAGCCACCAGCCACCAACACGGCCGGCGCCCTGTCCGCCGACAACGATTCCGGGACCGCCCGCATCCAGTGCATGGTCTGCGGACTGTGGATGGGCACCCTCGCACACCACCTGCCGGTGCACGACCTCACCGGCGCCGATTACCGCACCCGCTACCAGCTGCCCGAGCAGGTGCGGATGGCCCCCTACCGGCCCCGCCGCACCCAACCCGCCAGTTCGACGGTGCAATCCTGGGAGCCGATCCTGCACGAACACGGCTTCCCCAACCTTCAGGCGGCCCTCAACTGGGCGATGGAGCAGAACATGACCTCCGCCAAGCTCGCCAGCCACCTCGGCGTCACCTACACCCGCCTCACCCGTTCCCTCAAAGCCGCAGGCCTACGCTTTCCCACCATCGGCGACCGCATGCTCACCGAAGCCCAACACCATGTCGCCGCGGGTGGGAACCTCTCCGCGGCCCCGACCGCGGAGATGCGGGCCTGGATAGGGACCGTCCGCAATAGTGTCCGCGACAGCCGAGCATCACAGTTCGCCGCGCGCCTCGACCAGCTCGACCCCCACTGGCAGCTCACCGAAGCCGAACGCGCCGCCGCCGACGGCCGCACCTACGTCCGCGCAAGCACCCGTACCGCGCAGCAGCAACTCGGGACTGGGCTGGCGCGCGCCGGGTGGGACAGCATCGAGCAGGCTGTCGAATGGGCCCACGCCCACCATGCTCCCGCCAGTGCGATCGCGCACGGCACCGGCATCCCCACCGCCCGCATCCGCGCCTACCTGAAAACCAGCGGCCACACCCTGCCGACCCCGCCCCGGTCAGGCAACTCCTTCCACATCCCCCTGACCGCGATCACCGACCACCTCCACCAGCACGGCAACCTCAAACAGCTCCCCGCACCACTACGGCACTGGCTCACCAACCGCCAGCACCTCGAAACAGCGGACAAGCCACTGCCCGACCCGTGGATCAACGACCTCCTCGACCACCTCCACCCCGCGTGGCGCACCACACCCAGGCCGCCGTCGACGCGCACGTCCACGTCCACGAGGCGAGCGCCGAGAGCTGCCTCCACGAACGAGAGCCAGAACAACACACCCGCAGCAGCCGCAGCCGAGCAGCGACCACAGAGCACGGCAGGTGCCGCCGACACGGAAGTGCCGGCCCCGTACATGATCAGTCAGCAATGGGAGAGGCGCCTCACCGCCGCCCGCTGGACCACCTGGAACGACGCCATCAACTGGGCCGCGCACCGCCAAGCCGGCGTCTCTGCCATCGCCGCACACCTCGGCGTCCCGCAAGTCGACGTCCTCGAACAGCTCCAACACTGGTGGACCGCGCATCCCGAGACTCTCAACCAATCGCCCCGACTCAACAACCGTGGATCCCTGCCCGGCTACGGAACCAGAGCGCCATGTCCGGCCTGCAACCTCTACTTCGCCGACGTTGCCGCCCACTACAGCGCTGCTCATACGCGCTGATAGCTCCAGGGTGCCCGACTCGCCGGTTGTTATACTCAACTATGTATCGCGATCGGCAAACATTTATGTATATTGCTTCGATTGCTGTTCGCGCTCGCGAATAGTCTGAGGGGAGCGTGAGCTGTGCTTGATGGCAATGGAGAAGTACGGGCGCATCGCGGCGCGGCTTGGCGGCGACGCCTACGCGGCGCGGGTCTGGTGGCAGTTGCTGCTACGGCGATCGCGCTGGTGCCACTGGCCGCGTCGGAGTCGACAGGCGGCAACTGGCTGGCAGCTCCGGCGGCCGCTGCACCCTGTCCCGACGGATCTGGCAACACGTGCGGGCCAAATCCGACGCAGGGCAATGTTCCGACGCAGGGCAATTCGGTTCCCACCACTGCGCCGCAGGCACCCCAAACGACGGTACCGGGACAGTTGCCGGAGACAGGTTTGCAGGCACCTACGCAAGGAGCTGGTACTCCCACGGTGCAGGGCAACGTGCCGACGATGCCGACCGCTACTCCTACGGAGTCGGGGTGCATCTTCAATTGCTCGGAACCGAGCCCCACTTCAACGCCGCATCCCCCGACGGTGACGACAACGCCGAGTGCCCCCACTGAATCGAGTGGTCGCACTCCGTATCCGTGTCCGGCGGGCGTATACAACTGCGCGATTCCCACTCCCGAGCGCGTTGAGGGTACACCCACGGCGTCTGCTCGTGACGTGTTGTACTACCGCCTGCGCAAGGAGCTCGAGGCCTCGCCGCTGCTTCGTCGACAGCTCGACAACCTCCTAGAAAACGGTGGTTCAGTGCAATACGGCAAGCCCGGCGGCGGGACCTACGTCAACGGCGGCAAGGACATCTACCTCGATCCCAAGCTCAACACTGGGAACAACTCCGTCCTGGCAGGCATGCTGGCACACGAACTCGGACACACCCTGCGGCCGCGGCCGGCCACGCCGGACGGAGGTCTGCTAGGCGAAGCCGACGCGGCGCTCAACAACCTGACAGTTGCTCAGGAAGCCGCAGCCAACGGAGTGCAGATCGCGGTCTCTTCGGGAAGCTCGAAGAACGTTGCCGTGTACCGGGCTGCCTACGACGAATTCGTTGCAGCAGGAAAAACGGCCGCCGCGTACGAAGCGGCGGCTCGTAAGATTGCTGACCACTGGGGCGTGAACGAATCGCCGTCAACATGCCCGACCATCAACTACCTCCAATACTATACGAAGGGATGCTGACCACCATGCCGAAAACTGTTAAAGCGGCAACGTTCACTGCTGCGATCCTCGGATGCGCAATGGCTCTGACCAGCTGCTCTGACCCATCCACAGCGAAGGACCCGATGCCCGTGTCCACCGGAACCAACGGCGACACCACGCAAGACTTCTGGAAGTTCGTAGACACCGCAATCAGTCAGATGCCGCTCACCCGCGACACCACAGCGAAGCTGATCGGCAAGCCGCTCGAACCGGCCACACTGACCGATGAACGCTACGAATCACGCACCGGCAACGTCGGAACAATCCAGTTCGACTCCGTCCTTGTCGCCAACAGCCCGACCACCAAGAAGTGGGTCCGAACCCGGTTCACAGTGTCAGCCGCAAGCCAGCCCTGCGCAACGAACATCGCGGACACAATCAAGAGCAAGTACACCATCACCGGCGAAGCTCTCGGTAGCTTCGACGGCCCCGACCCCACTGTGGCGTACTACGCAAACATCAACGGCGGCGTCGCCGACTTCTACGTCTCCAAGAAGACCGGATGCATCACCACAGTCGCGCTCGCAACCAAACGCTAATGACCCAATCGGGCGGGACCAGAACGCTGCATCACGCAGCGACCGGGCCTACGGGCTTTGACCGTACCTGCGACGATGGATGAGAACGCCTCACTTTTCCCTGCGTCGCAGCTAATCTCAGGCGGTGACGGACGAGGAGCCGATTGAGGGCGGGCAGCGCCTACCCGATTGGGTTGAACGCGAGTTCGCTCGCCGCCGCGAGTACTGGCGCGTGCTTCGTGACGGCGGCGCGATCTCGGCGGACGAGGAAGCGGAAGCAATCCGTCGCGAGACAGAGGACCTGCCCGAGTAGCCCGGCGTCACCGGCACAGGAAGCGGCGAAGCCCGCCACCCCACGGTGACGGGCTTCGGTGTGGACTCGGTCAGGCGGCGAACCTCTCGACCAGCGCTGCGCGCTGACGCTCGCCGAGGCCGGCGACGCGGCGGTTCTCCGCGATCTCCAGCTCAGTCATGATTTCGGAGGCCTTGACCTTCCCGATCTTCGGCAGGGCCTCGAGGAGCGCGGCGACGCGCATCTTCCCGACCGCCGGCTCATCCACGCGATCGAGCACGGCTGCGAGAGTGGTCGCCCTGGTCTTGAGCTGGTTTTTGATGGCGGCGCGGGCGCTACGCACGGCGGCGGCCTTCGCGAGTGCGTCGGCGCGCTGTTCCGGAGTGAGAGTGGGGAGAGCCATGAGTGTTCCTCCTGGTCGTGACGAAATTGAGCTGTCAAGCGCGACGATAACTAAGTGTCCTGACAGGAATCTGGGACGGCGCGGTTGCTGACCAGGAGTGTCATCTCGAGGTGGTGCGCCGCGAGTGATGGACACTGACGGCTTCCAGCTAAAGCTGGTGCCAGGAGTCGCTCGTGAGGTAGGCGGAGCGAGGAGCCTTCGGCAGTTGCCGCAGACGCGGTGCTGGTGGCCCATGATGTAGGCGGCGGTGGGGCGACGCCGCACCCGCGTGACGGTAGTGACCGGATCAACCAGGAACTGCCCCGCCGATAGTTCAGCGGGGGCTGCCCTAGTTCGTGAACGCGGTCACCTCGATGTCGGTACCGGAGAGGTGCCGGCCCTTGGGTTCCCGCAGCTGCTGCCGCATGAGGTGACCCAGATCGCGAGGAGGCTCAGCGCGATGACTGCTGCCAGCGAGATGAGGAACGCGATCTGCCACTTGCCCGGACGTCGCATCGTCACCACTTCGGCCGACTCGTCGGTTCGACTGTTCGACCTCTGCGATGCCGCCTAACCTTGGCGACGACAGTCGTTGTGAGCAGGATTGTTCCACCGGCGAGGAATGCGATAACCCAAGGCCAATACGGAGCGATGGAGTCTTGCCGGACGGAAGGGCATGCTCCACTTAGCCACAGTGCGAACGGCACAACCGTTGCCGCAGTCGCGACGATTGAACTCCATAGGTATGTGGCGACTGCGAGGGCAGTTCCAGCCCGACGCCTGAGACATACCGCGGCGGAGATTAGGATCGGCTCGAACAGCGCGGATAGCACCAGGGCCAGGAATATCCTGGCCAGGTACGCGAAGCCATAACCCGGGGTTGTGTCGTCGCAGATGTTCGGGTAACGGAACATGATCGCGCAGAATGCGGTGGATACGATTAGAAACACGGCCAGTCACCGTCCACGCGGGCCTCACTTGGAAGATGTCGTTGCCGCCAGCCTCCTTCGCGAGCACGTCGCTGTACGTCGGGACGGGAGCGTTGATTCACGCTCACCTCACCTCCGTGGATCGGTCGCCGCGTCTCGAAGCGAGTGCGACTGTTGCCCGCCTGTATGCCGTGATCAAGACTGCAATGACGAAACCCGCGGCCGGTGCGATGACGACGCCGAAGAACAGTGCGAGCGCTCCCATCCACAAGACGGAGAGAAGCGCGGGCCCCACGAAGCGTGGAAAGTCCTGAGCGCCGAGCAGGAGCGCCACGGGAATCGGAGCCAACACCAGCGCCACGTACGTCCATGTCGTGAACCGGATGAATCTCGAGTAGAAGACCGATCGTCGCGGGGCGGCTGCGGATTCGTTCCAGCGCCAGGTGCCGTCGTCACTCATGGCACCGGTTGGAGCGGGGTGAATCCGAGAACCAGTCGTCGAGCCGGGCCGTAGTCGCCGCCGACCGCTCGTGTTCGGATGTCCGCTCCCAGGACCGCCCGCCGCAACCGAGTCAATGACAGCACCGTCATCTCGTAGATTCGGTGCTGGTGTTCGCGGGCGCGGTGACGCCGGCGAATCTCCATCCGTCGTTCGCGATCTCGCCCCAGGCGTAGGTGAGGGTGAACGGCTGCAGTTCACGACTGGACCCGGAGTCGGACACAAGGCTCCGGTGAACGACGATCTCCTCCAGCCGGGGGAGCCGCTTGACGACTTCCGGCGCCGCAACCACCCGCTGGTGATTGCGAGCCCAATCTTCCCACTCGGATGCCTGCGGCGCAGCGGGGTACGGCGCCGAGGTGAGTGGGTTCGTCGCTGGCTCTTGAGAAGCCGACCACAGCTGATCGGTGATAAGCGGGCGAGCGCGTTCAACGGCAGCTGCCGGCGAAGGATCCTTTGACGGATCCCAAGAGAACATCACACTGAGTGCCGCCGTGATGACTGCAGCCTCATCGCAGGTGTCCACCTCTGCGAGGGGGCCTGTCAGCTTCCGCGGCGCCCCACAATGAGGTTCAGTGGGGCCTGGTGAGGCAAAGAAGGCGACGACGGCGACGGTCCCCACAAGAACCAATAGCGCTGCCACAGCCACGGCCACGCGCCCGATCCGCCCAGGCCTGCGTCTACGAGTTGCCAATGGAGAACCCCGCGATCGCCCCCACGTCCTGCGCTGTCGTCACGTCAAGAGTGATCTGCCCCGGGATTGCCGTATTGCTGGGCGAGATCATCGCACCGCTTTCCCCCTGCGCCAAGTTGTATCCCCACGGATTGACCACATTGGCCAGGACGTGGCCTGTGGTCGGGTCGGTCCAGACCTTCGTCACCGCGTAGGCGTGTGACTGGACGAGGCCGACACGGTGCGGGTCAAGTCCCAGCGGAGTTGCCGACTTCAGCGTCCCCATCACCACGGGCACACCGGTATTAGCGGCGTTCGTCACCGCGTCGTCGATGGTGTGATGGAAGCTCAATCCTGAGTTCGTGAGGTCCTGCAGCCCGGCATACGGCATGCTGCCCCACATCGGAGCGATCTCGCCGTAGCCGACGGACTTCGCCTCCGCAGCTTCGATCACCACGGGCCACAGCGGACCCGAGAAGCCAGGGTTAAAGCCCAGCACCTTGTCGACGTCGTCGCGTGTGACATGCTGACCTCCGCCTCTCAAACCAGAAACATCGAACGATCCGTCCGGGTTCTCCTCGATCATGTCCTTGATCCGTTGCGGATTCGAGTGCGCCACGGCAATCATCGCCGCGTTGAACCAGCAGTCGCTCTCCTGAGCGTTCGCGACATCTCCGGGCTCGGGGCGACCGCTCGGACCGTAGAGGGCTCGCCCCATGCTCTTCGGCGTACCCCGGAGTGCGGTGCCGCCACCTGCAACAGGGTCTCCAACGATGGGATTGTTTCGGAGGACGTTCTCGGTCACGTTCTCCGAGACGACCCGCCCGCTGCGCACCGCGGTCTCGGTGAGCTTCTTGCGTCGGTACGTTCCGCCGACCGCAGAGAACAGTGCCGCCTGGTAGGGGTACGGCGAGTTCTTCTCGCGATCCTCTTTGCTGCTGCGCTGCTGGTCGTTGTCGCGAGCCTTACTCGACGTGGAGGTGGTGGTCTCCGGCGTCGGGGTGCGGTGCTTCGGTGTGGTGGTCGGGAACTGCGTCGTGGGGCCGGTCCTGGGCGCGGTGGTGACGGGGTTCTGCTGTCCGGTCTGGGGCGGGGTAGCCTGACCGGTCTGCGGGGCCTGCTGTCCCTGGGTAGGGCCGCAGTTGAAGATGCAGCTGTTGGGGTCGGTCTTGTCGGGGGTGGGCATCTGCTGGACGGTGCCCTGGAAGCCGTTGCCGTTGCCCTGGGTGGGTGCCTGCGGGAGTCCGGTGTCGGCGTTCGGCGGGATGGTCGTTTGCGGCGCCTGCGGGGCGGTGGTGTTGCCGCCGTTGCCCTGCGTCGGCTGATCATGGGGCGGCGCGGTAGGACCGCAGGTATTAGAACCGTCTGGACAAGGCAGCGCGTTCGCCGGCGCCGAGGACAGCCCTGCGGGGAGTAGGACCAGCGCGGAGGCCACGCCGACGGCACCAATTGCGGCGGCAACCCTGGCGCCGGGCGAGGCGGACTCGTGGGTGTCGAGGTTCGGGTTGGAGTCGCGGAGCTCGCGCACGCCCTTCCAGAACACGAGTCCGATGACGCCGGAGATGAGGAAGTAGCCGAGGAACACCACCGGCACCGGGGTCCAGTAGCGGGCCGGTCCGAAGGTCAGCGCGAACCCGATGATCAAGAGGACCGCGGCGGCGATGGTGATGGCCCACCAGCCGACGCGGCTGATGCCCGCGGCGTCCTCCGTGCCGGAGGAGACGGCGTGCTGCGGCCGGGTCTCCGTGAGCTCCGAGTTCGCGGTCGCGCGCGTGACGGGGAACTGCGCCGTGTCGGGAGCCGGTTCAGGGGCCGGAGCAAACTGCTCGCCCGGGTCGGACGGGGACGTCATGGCGCCTCGATTCTTCAGCAGAGGGGGTTGCCGACTTCGTGTCGCTGGATGCGATTCGGGATCGGCAGGAGATGTCTTTACCAGAGCACGGAATCCTCCGCCGGTTCAATGGTCCGGCGCGGTCCGGCGGGATCCGGCGGACGTTACCGCAGGCCAGACATGGTGACCGTGACCCAACTGTTACCTTCGCGGAGCTGCCGCCGGAGTGGGCATATCCGACACCGGCGACGGTAGCGCGACCCCGAACGGCTGCGTGGGCGAGGCCGGAAACGCGCCGCATCCGCTGCAGCGATCTGAATCTGCAGTATCGTCACGTCCATGGTTGACGATCCCGCAGGAGGCGGCGAGCAAACTCGCGGCGACACGGTGACAGTCGTCCTGAGCTTCCTCGTCGGCGCCATCTTGATCGTCGCCTGCGCCCTCACGCTGCCCCGCCTCCCGGCCGCCGCCGAGGTGATCGGCAGGTGGACCGTATGGGGAGCATTCACGGTCATCACGTTCGTGGCCGGGTGGTTGTTCTGGCAGAACGTGGTCAAGCTCTACGAGTTGTTGAAGTCATGAGCGCCCCGGAGCAGGCGGCGCTCGCCTCGGCGCTGCAACGCGCGTTCGCCGAGGCAGGTGGCCCGAGCCTGACGGAGGTGGCCGAGTCCGGCGTCGGAGTCAGCCGGCAGCGGATCAGTGATTGGCGCGCGGGCCGCCACGTGCCGTCCCGGTTCAGCGACCTCGAACCCGTCA
>Ga0247824_10002436_pt1 | contig 10396 bp, 7 predicted proteins | sample 13C_PalmiticAcid_FD_194412 | JGI IMG/M metagenome (GOLD analysis project Ga0247824, IMG submission 194412) | Soil microbial communities from agricultural site in Penn Yan, New York, United States - 13C_PalmiticAcid_Day48 | ecosystem: Environmental > Terrestrial > Soil > Agricultural land...
CTCCATCAGTGGGTCCCTGCGTGGCCTTTGGTCTCTTCTTGTGTTGCACATAATCGGCAGCGCCATCCAACTCTTTCTTCTTGAATGGGTCCCCAACCCCGATCAACATGACGACCATATGCTCTCGAGCTCCATATGAAATAGCAATGTCCCTAAGCTTTTGCGATGCATGCATCAAATCTCCGTAGATTCTCATTCCTGCCCTGGCAATGTCGACCGCTGTATTATAGGACATGACATCCCAGAAGGATTTGGAGGCCATAATCAAAAAGTCGTCGTCTTCTGATAGCGTCTTGGTGTCGATGAATGGGTTCGAGTTGACGATAGGTACCAGATCATAGTGGCCAAAGGACCTCGAAACATCCAGCTCGTCGTTCAAGCGGCCATTCTCGCTGACGAACCCTCCAGATCGCTTAATGCGTGCTGCCTCCGTGGGATTCCAAGGGATGTGCTTGTGCGATATAACGTCGAAAGTATCCGACTTCTTGACCAGCACGGCAATTGTATCGCCAACATTGGCAGTGTACAGCGTCGTGCCTTTGATATACGCCACAAGCGCCGAGACGCCGCCTTTTCCATCTTCATTCTTCGTGGGGTCCTCGTTCTTGGCAAGTGGCCACAGATCGCGAGCAAGGCCTAAAAAGGTCCTACGGAGGGCACTGACGACTGTATCCGAGCCCTCCAGCTTTTCGAGCTCAATCTTGAGGCATGGCCCGAATCTGTCCTTGAGGTAACTGGCCATCCTGCAACCCGCCCGCGATCGCCCCGACCGACCATCGAACAAACCAAAGAGTACTTCGTCATCTCTAGTCTGGAAATTCGGTTGAACCAGATCCCATATGCAGAGATTGTCACCATCTCCCAGGGTGTCCGACATTCCGTAAGACATGTTGTGTAATGTGGATGAGGATGTTCGCACTCTCCTATCCGCTGTGTCATCTGGCATATCCATCATGGTGATATCCATCAATCCAAGGATTCGCAGACCAGGCAAGGATCCAAACTCATGCAGGTTTCCCGAAATAGGTTCCTTCAGGTCATTTTCTACCGTTTCTCGCTGAATTCGAAGGCGTTTGTTGCCTGACATGTTGAGGTATTTGAGCTCCAGGTTCCAGTTCCTATCAAATGTACAGAGCGATTGGTTTTCTGTCAGCTCTGTTAACCTTGTCAACTTTACCAACCAGTTCAGTAGAACATTGAGTCAGGGCTTACCAGTTCCAGTCGTAGGGGTAGTTGGAGACGTTGTAATTGAGCATATTGCAACCGACATCCAGGACGCGGAGATGAGTGATTTTGGCCAACTCTATAGGGATCCTCGTTAGCTTGTTGCCACTAACATACAAGACACCAAGACCTCGAAGGGAATGATCAATATCGTCCACAGGCAGCTGTGTGAGTTGATTGCCACTCAGGTACAATTCGTTGAGATGTCCTGGATTAGGGATTTGGCCGCGAGGAATATCTGCAATGAAGTTATGACTCAGGTTGAGGACCCTAAGCGCAGTAAAATGAGACAACGGGTAAAAGACATCATCCGGAAGCCGGTTGTCGCCAAGGCATAGTGTCTCCAGGGATATGGAGAGTGGAGTGGTATTCCCGGGGCGTCCATTCGAGGGTGGATTATGAGACATTGTAGGTGGAATAGGTGTGGATGACTTCAAAGGCTGATGCGCTGGGGGGTCGGGATCACAAAGCGTCAGGGTCGATGGAGATGTCATCGTAGCAATAGCATTATGTTCGCCATGAGCATCATCGGGAGGATCGGGGAAAGATTCCAAGATGTTTGACGAGGCGTTAAGGTGGATGAGCGAACAGTTCCAGATGGAGGCAGGGAGCACGTTGAGACTGTTACTGTGGACATCCAGCTCAAAAAGTTTCTCCAATTGAGAGATTTCGTCCGGCAGTGTAGACAGGTTGTTGTTTGCAATTGACAAGGTCCTGAGCTTCTTGAGAGCGCCTATCGTTCCAGGTATCGAGCTAATTCTGTTGTTGTCGAGCTTTAGTGTTTCCAGCGACTTCAAGTGCTCGAAAAGGCCAGATGCCAAGTTGGAAAGCTTGTTGAACGAAAGATCCAGAAAACTGAGGGTGCTTCCTGTTCCTTCAATACCGATACCCGTCATATTGCACTTGACAAACGATGCGCGCACCAATGCACTGAAAGTGTTGTTCAGGACGACATTGGTATTGTAGTCGACCAAGAGTTCCTCCAGAGCTGGCAGGTTGTTCAATGGTTCCATATTCACGACCCCGTTCTGTCGAATGTCCAATTTCCTCAGACTTGTCAGTTTCTCCATTGTCTTTGGTATTCCAATGCCGATCTTGTTCCCATAGACCAGCAACTTTTTCAGGTCTTTCAGATGGCTAATTTCGGCTGGGATCTCTGATATCTCGTTGAAGCTTAGATCGATTTCCTCCAACGTGATGATTCTGCACAGGATCGTGGGGAACTTGTCAAAGTTGTTGCTTGATAGATTGATAACTCGGAGATGCTGGAATGTATGGAACGTAATCGGAATAGAGTCCAGGCGGTTGCACTGCAATATAAGAGTTTCCAGCTTGCGAGCTTCGTGCAGAAAGGCGCTCTCCAGATCCCGCAGACGATTCCCTCTGACGTCCAATAGCTGAAGGTTCGCAATATAACGGACATTACTAGGAATCTTGTCAAAGTCATTATATGCCATTCGCAGTTCCCTCAGAGAAGTGCAGTTCTGTACAAAGTCCAGGGGAAGATTCATGCGCAGGTTGTGTGAGATATTCAGCCGCAAGATGTCCTTTGCTCTCAAGTGCAAGGGGATTGGAATGGTCGTCAAACATCGTTTTGTCAATGTGACATTTTGGCAAATGATGCGTGGTGGAAAGTCGGCTTCCTATTGTCGCCATTTTTAAGCTGATCAGTTAAAAGTCAACATTGCTTTACAATCGGCAACTAACCGTAACTGTGTGGACATACCGTGATAAGTGGCTCGCCATTCTCTGCAAACATGAAGCGGCATAAAAAGCTGTTATCCTTCCCCGAGAGGTCATCCAGTTTGTCCTGGTCTATATACCCAAACTGCAGGAGACATTTTTTAAGGATCTGCAGCGGCCTTTCAAATGGCTCCAAGGGGCGAACTTTGGACACAAGACAAATGGGAGAGTAACCACGCCTGTAAGTAACATTTTACAGTGTTTTGTGAGTGACTCTTGGGGGAGTATAAAACAAGTGGACATACCAATATTGTTCCGGGATATGTAGAGATGATACTTGGATGTGTCTGGTTTGAAGATCTTTCGGGCCAGCATTGCACACAGTTCACTGGCTGAAATACTATAGCCACAGTGTACAGTGGTGTATGTCGTATCTGCCCTGAAGATCCTGAGAGTCGCAAGTTTCTTTTTTTCAAAATCCCAGCTCTCAAAATCGCTCTGTTCCAAATCGTCCGATGTAACTTCTTCCGGTATCACGACCTGCGGCTTTTGAGGCAGTCCTGAGGGAATTGATTCCCAGCTTTCTGGAGCAAGCCAGCTCTCACTATTGTTGACGGCATAACGTGAGGGGCGTGAGCCATTCACAGGGTCATCCTTGATGCTAGACATACCAGGCAACTCTCCTCCGTCGACTATATATTGTGTCATGAATCCTTGTGTTAGCACTTGCAAAATATGTATTTGAGCCAATGTATTTGCAATAATACATACCAACATGGAGAGGAATAATGGGTTCATTCTAGGAGTCATCATGCAATTTGGATCGCGGGTATCGACTGGTTAGACAAGGGCATATTTACAATGCGAATGTGCCAAGAATGCGTCCCAACATACCGCGTGCATGTCTCGCTTGGAGAGTTTCTTGCCGAGAGGATTAGGGGGCAAATGGCTTTGAGAATCACCTCCCTCACTGCCATGCCTCCGGTCGTACGAATAGCTTTGCGAATCTTGGTCAGCAAAACTTTGTAGTGAGACTGACGATGGAGTCGAAAGTGGAAGAAGTGGTGGATCATCAGCAGAGTACTTGCGAGAGCCTACGATAAGAAAAAATTGTCAATGAACATGCGGGACGGTAATGAATGACTGACTGTCAAGTGTACGGAGATGTTGTGGATAAGCTTACGTTCCAGCGGTGGGTGGGTGGAACTCTGTGATGAAGACCCAGAATGCTGAGACTTTTTCTTGAAAATATTGATATTGAAGGGAAAAGGCGTCGTCTTTTTGGATTCCTTGGGTACTGGGATCCCCAACCCCATGCTAACACTCGCTGCAAAATCAGCAAGTTCCTGAGGTAATCCGGGCCGCTTGATGTACATATCTCCAGAATCTGTGGACTTTGTCCGCCTATGAACAGACTCTGTTGTACCCTTGGTGTCTGTTTGATGCGGACGATTTGGCAATGGTGGACTTGTAGGAAATTGATGATTCCCTCCATGTGTGCTGTTCTGCCGCTGTTGGTACGGGTCAGGAGACGAAGACCGCGAATATGTTGACTCTGTCGACCGCCGCCGATTGGATTCCGTGTCTTGGACGAAAGGGTGCACAGGTCGAGAGGGGTAGGAATTTAGACCACTTCTACCGACGATGGTGTTGACACTATTGAGACTGTAGCTTGAAGGGTTGGGTAAATATGTACTGGGATGGTGTGTGCTTGAGGGTTCGACCAGAGTTGTACTTGAGGAGTTCATGGGGTTGAGGTTTCTGCTGCCAAAGGAGGTCTTGCGTGTATGGCTATTCGAGTGAGAATCGAGCGGGTCTGTTGCTAGCGTGGGAGAAGGCGGCCTCGAAGAAGAGGGACGGAGGAACGAGAGAATGCCGCTGGAATCGCCAGCGTCCCTGCTGTTGTTCTTGCGCTTCGGGTTGCTGTCTGAATGAGGAGGGTTGGGCGCCATCAACGGAGGAGGTTGCGCAATCACTTCCTGTGTGGACAAGTAGCTCCTTCCAGTATGGCTGTTGTGCCTTGGACGCGATCCCCTTGGCTGGTGTTGCTGTTGGTGGTGTTGTTGCTGGTGTTGCTGCTGCCTCCCTGATGATGGAAGGACGGATGAAGGGTGCACAGTCCCAATGCTCGACACCCCTCCAGGGTAGTTGTTATAGCTATAGACCCCGAACGAGGAACCAGGCGAAGGTCGTCTGTTACCGCCAGAGCCGTAAGTCGCCGATTCGGCGTGTTCTCTCGTGGAGGATATGGAGCCGGTCGAGGTCTTGCGCTCTTCCATGGGGGGAGGCAGAGGAGCCATGGCAATTGGACGAGACGAAGGAGTGAAAAAAAAAGAGGTTGCGGTCAAGAGGGAAAAAGAGAGCACGCTCTATTTATGGCCTGCGACATTGTAACATGTCCACCTGAATGAGGTATGAGTTAGTGGTAGACAACATTCTCCTCCTGCTGGATGTCCGGCCGCCTCTCTGCCAGCCAATTCTGCATCTGTTGAGGGACCAGGTTGAGCCCAAAGTGGAACCTCTTCAACCTTGGGAATCCATCCGCAATCACCTCCATCTCGGCTTGTCCGAACGGGAGGTCTTCATGTCCAACAAGCTCCAAATACTCGAGATGGCTCAGTCCGCACTGGCCAGTTCCCTTGTCTGCAAGTAACAACCCAAAGCCCCTGTCCTTACTCACCCTCATCTCGTCCGAGCCAAGCACAAGTCGTCGGAGATGCCTGAGCCTCGACGATTGCTTGAACACCGCCCTCTCAAAATCCTCACTGTTACACAAAGGTGGGTCCAATCCTTGAGCTTCTAGCCCCTCAAGCTCCAAGCAGCACCATGGTCGCTCGAATATACTCGTATCGATCTGGCACCACGAAAAATTGAGACGTTTCAATGTCGTGATGTTGTGCACAACCTTCTCCAAGGACTCTTGATCCACTTCTGCGCACCAGGACACGTCAAGTTCCAAGAATGGATTCTGTCCTCCTATCCACTTGTCCACGATCGCATCAAGCACCTTGCTCGCAATGTTGGACTGGCTTGCAATCAAGACTCGGAGTCCCAGACATGCCCGTACAACCTGGACTAGCTGATCGTTGTCGAGCTCAATAAACCCACTCACGTTCAACGTGGTCAGCTTGAGACAGCTTTGAGAAAGGATTGACCATTCAAAGTTGATCCATGATTCCTCAATGCAACCTGAGATGTCCAGGACTTCTAGATCAGGACACTGCCGTAACAATGGCTCGATGACAAATGTCGTGCGATAGACAGAGGTCTTTGAAAAATTGATATGTCTCAAAGCGAGAACCGGCGGACGCTCATCAACCAGCGATGAAGGTCGCACTACCTCAGTATCATCCATGGGTGGGTCGTACGCCTCGAACAGTTTCAATCCCAGTACATCCGAGCCTTCAAAGTTCAGCTTTCTCAATGTCGAGGCCCTTGCCACCAAAAACTCCCCAAGGTAGTCAGGCTTGAGATTGTCCATATACGTTTCTTCATCCATCTCATCATCCTGTGATGCAAAGATAATATCCGGTGAAGGTACATTGAAATCCTCATCGCCTTCTGGCAACTCGGCGCCGCCTTGATCACCCATATCCTGATTGTCTGTGTCTAGATTGTCCGTGTCCAGCGCATCCATGTCCATGTCCAGCATGTTCATGAAGATTGTATTGCTGTGGTAGATATCGGCATCATTCATAAACGTCAGTTCCTGAAGGTACTCGAGGCTCTTCAGCGGAGAAAACCAAGCAAAGCTCATGCCATAACAGGCGTTGAACCGTAAAACTTGAAGGTACGGCAGACACTTGACCATGTTCGAAAGCGACTCCACATTCAAAGGCGCCAGAGTGAGGTCCAACAGAGTCAAGTTTCGACAGGACTTGAAGAAGGCGTCTTGGTCAAACTGACCCACAAATGTAAGAGAACGAACGTGGCACCCATAACGAGGTAAGAGCGCAACAATTGCCGCCTGTCTGTTGTGAGGTGGCAAGTCGAGGGTATGCCACAGGCGTGCAGTGAAAATGGGCGACCATGCCTTGCAGACAAGTCCTGCGCGTTTGATATCTGATCGGCTGTCTGCCAAGAACAAAGCAATGTGCTCCAGGAGTTCAGTCAGCTGCAGAGCCTTCACTGATGGGCGATTCGCGTTGGAAGTTGAGGATCCTGAGGGAACGGAATCCATGACGAGAGATCACTTCAGTTGCAAAAAAAAAAGTGATCAGTAACACAAAAAAAAAAATACAAAACACTTTCAACGTTTGCTCCGATTCCCCAAAGACGAATCGATTCACCGATCATGGTGGAACCCAAAAAACCTGCCGCCCTGCGACAATCCTCAACAGCCCACACAGCCCTTGCACAAACTCCTTGCTGTGCACAGGCAATGTACGAACCCATGTCCACTTTTGTATCCACAGTTTGCGGAGGAACAGAGAATCCCAAATGACTGATCTGTCGAGATACCCCTTTCATACGAATTGATACAATGTAGGAGTCGATCTGAGAACGAAACAAACATTCAATACCCCACTTGGCGCCGCCGACGAGCCGTTCGACAGCAATGTCACAAACCGACCTTAGCTCACTCAACGAATGTCACCTTACTGAGGAAGGGATCTGTCAGGATGATACAGAGATCTGATATAGATACCTGTATTAAAGGGACGATTAATTTGACATGCTCGGAGCAGCGAAGGAAGACAGAACAATGGATCGCCAGGTCGATGTTCAAGAGGGTAGTAGGACAATGGATGATCGACCCCAATGACACCGGAGATCCATGGGACTTGACATCATCACTCGCTGCACTCGTCTGAGGACCCCCGATCCTTAAATTCACGTCAGAGAGTAGCGAAGAGCTGGTGGATTCCGCCTTCATGGAGCGGGACGAGAGAAAACAAAACAAAAAAAAAAAAAAAAAAAGCTGGATGCGACAAGTTTAGTCTGCTGCCAATGGATCTAAGGAAGACAAGGATTCCATTAGTCATGCAGGAATACACCACGCCCCCAGAGTCACTTCCATTACCGATCCCACACGACCCCTCCAATCCTTTCGCTCTGGGAAAAAAAAAGTTGATATCATTGCAACGATCACCTGTCTACTACCCTTCAAGATTCTGAATCAGCTTTCGAGAGCAGGTCGTTCTCTTCAGACATCAAACCCACACCTCGACGAAAAGGGACGGGATAAAGTCTCATCCAACCACGTTTTAGAGTCCGTCAACTTGCCCTTCAACAGAGAAACGCACCTCCAGATAATGGAGATCAGATACCCCGATATGTTGCTCTGATCCCCAGAGAACGGAGTTACCGATCAAAGCGAAACCAGCGTCTGAATCCAAGATCGATGCCAGTCGCCATGTGCCAAAAGCCTTGCGATCCCACCGCCACAAATCACGGCACAGCAGCCAAGGTGAGGGACGGAGTTGTGTCATCTCTTTGCCGCTAGTTCGAACTATGTCAGAAGGTTTTCTCAGCTTTCTCACCAATCTTCTTACACTGAATGGATGGATATGATCTATAGGCTGTCCAGTCGAAGTGATATCCTGAAACGTACAAAACTGGATCTTGTCTGCATGGATACAACCTGTGGACCACTCATTCAGTGAGCTTTGACAATTCTGAATACACCTGTCTGAGAGGATTCGATTGGGATACGACTCGGAAGCCGATAACAATGTCGTCAAAGGCTCTATGAGCGATCAGGAGTTCTCGAAGAAAACCCTAAAACAAGGCAAGAGTCTACGAACTCTGCAACTTGTTCACGACCCAGCAGGGGCTTCCACAGCGTGTACCCTAGACTTGCCGTTGCTAGAGTCGATAGGTACACATGGCATCCTCACAGTACTCAAGGTCACGTTGGAGATGAACCGCCCTGTACTATCCCGGCTTCTGATCCACGTACCACCTCAACTCAAGGACCTCCACATCTCTACGCACACGACCAGCGAGCAGCATCCTAAGCATTGTGAAAGAAGCTGTGATCAGATGGCGAGCAAGACCAATAACCTTGGACTCCAGAAACTGGTTCTGCGCGGCACCGCAGCCAGTTTTCTGGATAGGATGCTAATCCTTTTGCTTGAACGGAGCCCAGAGATCAAGCAACCACAATTTACTCCGCTTGTGGATGAAGGCGATGAAGGCCATCGCTATGCTGAGCTTGCACTGGCGGTCAATTCAAGCTGCCACCAACTTGACACCTTGATCCTGGACGTTTGTGGACGTGACGCTGTACCAATCCGACGTCTGACCTCGTTCCTTCGGCTGCTCACAAGAGGACTCAGGTCGATTTGTCTGTTAAACGAAGCATGCCAGCGCCATGAAAGGATTGAACAAGAGTACCAGACACTTGTTCCCAGGACCCTATTTACGACGCCGTCCATGGACACGATTCAAGTACTCAATCTTTGTGCAACGACTTTTTATGGAAGTGAAGTTTCACAGATCCTACAGAGTTGCCAAAGATTACGAGAACTTGGAGCAATAGGCGACGCTTCATTCACTCGGGCCGAGGACGTGTCGCTTCTATTGGACAATCCTGGAAGTGCCGACATACAGCTGGAGGTGTTAGAAATGAGTGTAATGAATCTTGATAACATCACTGAATCGGACACCGAGCAAGAATGGTGCTAATCGACTGGATGAGACGCACGACGACAACCATCCAATCGGCTAAAAAAAAAAAACACCGCCCGCCAACTTGGGAACACTTGAACTGGAGATCCAAATCGATAAATCAATCAACACCTTCAACTACACCGATGGATTACTGAGCATCGGCCACAAGGATGCATAACAGGCCCAAAATCGACATCGGAATCAGCTGGGATGGCTGCCTGCGCATGGCACCAAGACCTCCCGTCTTACGCTAGAAAGGCCAAGTATCTCTCGACTGCTTCTGGTTTATCGTGCCTGCTCAAGACCGCAGGTTGAAAGGACCTTGCCTGTCAACCCCCTTTGTTGCATGGCGCATTTCGTTTTCATGCACATCGCTGGCAGGTTCCTATGGCTGTTTAACAGCAAGTAGGTTCGAAATGGTGATCTGGGTTGCCTGTCCCAAAGAGGTTCTCACCTTGTACTGTAGAGGCAACGTGGAACCTTCTTTGTGGTATAGAGATGTACTTGGGTATCAGGATAGCGGACCTCCGGTGTCTTTTGTATTTGCTACACCAATAACGCCTTGGGATGTAAATGATGACTGCTATCCGACATTGGACCTTCTCTGCCTATCACTCCATCGAGCATCTCTAGGTGGCAAGTTCTATCAGAAAATCCATCGGCTGGGTTTTAATCAGACGTGCAACGTACAGAATAAAGCAGCTCAGATCTACAGACTCGATATCATATATCCCTTGTGCCTATCTGAACTATTTGTTATAGCACAAATTGGCGGGATAAAATTGACCGCATTGCCGGTGCGGATAGGTATACAAAGATGCAAGGAAAAAAGAATGTGCAAAAAAAAAAAAAAAAAAAGTGCAAAGACCCCGCA
>Ga0247824_10002437_pt1 | contig 10394 bp, 15 predicted proteins | sample 13C_PalmiticAcid_FD_194412 | JGI IMG/M metagenome (GOLD analysis project Ga0247824, IMG submission 194412) | Soil microbial communities from agricultural site in Penn Yan, New York, United States - 13C_PalmiticAcid_Day48 | ecosystem: Environmental > Terrestrial > Soil > Agricultural land...
GATGGAAACCCGTGTGTGTTTACTTGGGGGGCATCTCTCCCTCCCCCGCCATGTACAATGATGATACCGGTATCTTCTTTTTTGCTATTGTTCCTGGCCCTGTGGCCCTGTTCCTGTCCTTGTTGTCTTTTCTGCTTGTTCCTCCAATTCTTCACGTTCCTGGACGGATTCCTTGCTCAGCTCATCGGAACAACAGCTGCCCCAATATGTGTCACAATCAACAGTAATGATGGGTGGGATGCTGCTCTCACACCCCCACACCCATGCTCTCTCACTCTTGCCCCTTTCCCTTTTGTCTCCTCTCAGGATCGGCGTGATAGACCGCTGGCTTTGTCATCGGCCATTTCGTTTCATTGCTGCTGCTGCCATAAGGGTCCCTTGCAGCCTCGGATGTCAGCCGTTGTGGGAGAGACTCTTCTAGGTGTGGCGTGTGAGGGTGAACAACAATCCAAGACAATGCGAGCCTCGCCACAACAACACAAGTATAGAACCCGCTCCGAAATGAAACTCAATGGCATGGGCAAGGCAACCATTGCATCGCCCGGATGGCGATGATTGATACTCTAGCATCCATCTACTCATCTACACAACATGCACCCAGCCTTCCATCACCTCCCAACCTTGTCGTATGTATCCAGTCAAAAAAAAAAAAAAAAAGCAGGCATGTGTCTGCGGGGCCATCTTGTGCCTGAAAATCTATTCTTGACTGCAAAGCACTACAGCCATGGAGGGCCAAGAATGATGCCACCTCACCTTCTGAACGTCTACTGTGCACCTCCTAGTCCAGCCAACATCCCGCAGTTCTCTCATGTGGGGGTGAATGACGGGGTGAATGACTGTAGAACAATGCAGCGATGCTGTTGTGTTCGCTTTTCCCTTGTTCGATAGCACACCAAAAGGCAAGAGTCCCGTCTCCCCTGAAACCAGCTCTATCACTTATAGATCATCCCACAACACACAAGGTGGGAGGGAACATGTCAGACACACGCCAGATGCATGCCAAAGTCGGGACAGACACAGGCAATCGCGAGGCACATGCAAGAGAACAAACCATGCGTAGACTATCCTAGAATTAGTCATGTCTAGGAACCCTAGAGAACGCCAACACCATTGGTCTGCAGACATCCCTTGTCGATCTGGGTTCCCTCTCTGCATGGCTATGTAGGGTTCACCGTGGTTCCTTCTTGCACCAATGGAATATTCGCCGATGTGTGTTTGCACCCCACGCCCCAGATCTACGATTACAGCATCAAAGTCAGTGGTACCCCGACTCTGGTATAAGATCAAGGGTGTCCCTCCCCTTCAATCGAATCGGAAACATACCAAGCCCATCTTTCATGAAAGAACGTATATACGTGTCCCTGGACTAGGGCAACTTGGTTCGATTGTACGAGAGAAAAGGAGCCGTGTCCCGCAAGGACCAATCACCCTGTCAAACCTTGTAGCTACGGCAACCCTCTCAGGCCCTCCTCTGATCACAGCCCGCTCAATCTCTCCTTCGTTGGCTAGCGCCCCCTATCCTCACGTATTTTTTTTTCCCCATATAGCTTTCGGGCATTCGGCAAAAAGCACATTCTGCCTTGGCCTTTCATTTGCAAGGTGGGCAAGGGGACAGAGGAAAAACAGGTACTAAAAAGTCGAAAGAAATGTCCACGGAGATTTGCACTGACCATGGCATGTCTTGGCCTTGTGTCCCAGTGCTACCATGATTGGTGTTCACGATAGGCCATGGCAGTCGTCCTAGGCGTTGTCCATAGAAAGGAAATAGTCGCATTCTCTGGTGCACTCCATTGGTACATCTCTTATCGTGGCTCAAGGTTAGGACCACAACCTTGTTGTAGGAAAGGACGGATGCATCCAGTCCTGTGTTCGAGCTCATTCGAAAGAGGCGGTTGCTCCAAGATTTATTCCACTGAACAAACCGTGCCTATGGATCATCAGCAAGACTCAATCACAGCGACCACGCCTTGGAGATATTGCTCAATTCCGTCCTCGCTGAATACAGATCTAGCTAGCAGCTCTCCAATGGCTTGCGCAAGCGGTTCACGAACGTCTTCGAGGGTTGGTACTGTTTGTGTCGTGTGCTTGGCTTTGGCCGCCTCACTCTTGATCAGCGTGCGCAGTCCAATCTACGCAATGGAATGGTAGTTCATTTAGCCGATAGTGGCCTTGGAAGCGTATCTTCCTCGAGAGCCTGACAATTACTCATCATCACCTTCACTTACCAAAAGCGCTTCCAGGCAGTGTGCTGCTTCATTCTTCCTGATGGCTGCCAGTCCATCCAAATGCTGTTCAATCTCCATCAGACTCTCATCCTCTTGAAAGTCCAAACCCAACTCTGGTTCAATCACACTCGAATATGTCTTCAAATTTGGCACAACGAGTGTCTTGAACACCTCGTTGCCCATCCGTGTCAGGCCAAGAATAGCACCAAAATGCGTCGTCAGGGGCTTCTCAGGGTCCAAGAAGGCGCGGAGCAAGGTGCGAGTAACTCGGGGTTGAAGTGTGTGGTAAGATGATCCATATTTGTGGCAGATGAGCAAGATAATGTCCGTGGCGGTTGATCGAAGCGACCAGTGATCATCATGTGGCGAAGATGGTGGCGACAATGAAGGTTCGCCAAGTCGTTTACCAACGACGCATGTCAAAATAGTCGGCATGAGCTGGTGCAACTATCAGTAAGAATCCAAGAGAGAGGTGTGAGAACTCTAGAGAACCAAGAGCCGTGAGGCGGAGCTGTAGTCTTTTGAATCCTTGCTGCCTTACATATGGCTCGATAAACAGATTTCTGTTTTCCAGAAGCGCGCGGACCATGGACATCATTGCAACGAGTACAGGCAAATTCCTTGTGTTTTGTGTCACCTGCATTGTTCAGGTAGTAGAGAACGGCTGTCAGTCAAAACAGCCTGGTTCGACTGCAATTGAGCGGATACAGGATCTTTTGGTACTTGCCTTCTCAGCAACAAGCTGCACAAAGTACGGCAGTAATTGATGCAAACCTGGGTCGTTTTGCAAACTGCTGATACCAGTCGCTCTGAGGACTTCGTCCTGACTCAACACTGCACTTGATATCCTCTCGTAGTACATCTGCAGCTCCTTTGAAAGCACATGTTTGACCAGCGGTTTGATCTCGGCTCCATCACTGCTATTACTATTGCTGCCGTTGGCAGTGTTGCCTGCGCCAGCATTATTTCCACTACTGGATGCTGGTTTGATTCCTGGAATGACGGGTTGTGTTGTAGGATCCAGTTTAATTCGCTTGTGCAGGAGATCTGTTTTGGCATCCGATGGTGTAGGATTCTGCGGGATTGCCGGTTGCACGCCCTCAATAGCCAGCCAATGTGCTGTGCAGAAAAGAAATGAGCGTTGTGTCAATGGTCGATCCATTGAATCATAGCTATCATATCAAAAATGCCCAACTTTGACTAGGGAAACGTAACCGGTCTAACCTACCTGTATAAGTCACGTCAAGTGGGACCTTTGGGAGAGGTGCGCTCAGGATGGTCTCAAAATCGAGTTCTTCGTCTTCAACAAAAAAGATCTCTGTCGTCCCTGCTGCGCCAGTTCCTGCAGTTGTCCTTCTGAACCGTGTTGGGTCCGCGGTACTGAATCCATACAACGGCTAGTTTTACCCCCATTGCAAACAAAGGATATCAGCCATGGTGAGTAACGTGAAAGTATTGACCTTGTTTGCCGTCATGAATCTTGGCATTTTTCCAGTGTGCTTCAAAAGTTGGGTGCTGTACCTCAACGTTGCGCACTCGTAGAGCATTGTTGATATCATCCACAGTGAGCTTTGTCCGCTTCCCATGCCGCATGAACTTCATGGCCTCCTGGACAACCTCGTGGATACGGTATTCAACATCCTGAGCAAGGGAAGAGGCGACATCGTCCTTGAGATTAGGGATTCCTACAGACTCGGCTATGTCCTATGCGATTCCAACCGTCCAAGGGCCAAAAGCCAAAAGCCAATCTGTCAGTCGTTCAGATCACGGCTGATTATTCTGATCCGTTGGTGGTATGGGTGTGAATATCCGAACGTGCCTTGATAGTGGAAGCGGGAAAGGTACTCATGCTTTTCACCTGCAACAAGAACGAGTGATGGCCAAACCAAAGGATTCTGTTCAGCAAAGTGAGCGAGTCAGGCTCAAGAGCCGGTCTGTCTCGCTCGTGACGGCGGACAGATTATTTTTGGTGGCAAGAGACAAGTGATCTCTCTCTTACACACACACCACAACGCGCGACATCGACAACCATGGAGTCAACTGAAAGACAGGACAACCCTACAGAGCCAGGGCAGCCCGAACCACAGGTTGAAGCTGCGTCGGATATCACTTCGGAATTGTAGGCAGAGTTGTCCTATAGAGGTGGCCACACAAGCAAAAACGCTCTCCAAGCATAACGACTGACCACCTGTTCGAATGGGGGATGATATCATTAGTTCGGCCACGATGTCCCTCCTTTCCAGCAGTGTACAAGGGATGCAAGGGTCATTAGGAAATGCTTATCAGGTGTGCGAATATCCTGGATCCTACAGGAAGCATATGATCCGCATCCAAGTCAGGGATCAAGTACTGACCATTTGAGCACTTGCTATTAGTCGATGGCGAACCAGCTCAGCCAGAGCCTGGAGATGATGCAGACAATGAGCAGCATGATGGAGATATTCTTGGTCAGCGGTCTGACGATATGTAGGCATGAGCCAGTGTTGGATTGATGTGGATGTGCTCATACTTTGACTGCGGGTACTAAGCTCAAATGACCGAAATCACGCTCCATGGTTCTCACAGGCTCAAGGATTGATCGCGACAATGGATCAGACCAGCCGCTATTAACCCTCACAACCGAAAACACGAGCCAATTCCCGATCCCCGGCGTTGCTGGACAGCTTAGAATAGGCAAGGACGACAATAACGACAGCAAGTTCGTGGACTCGCCTGGATCTCAAGCCACGCTTCTTTCCAGCACTGTCACCGCCAATAAGAAGTATGACATGCAGTCTCTGATCCACCTGGAGTAGAACATCTTGTCAAGGCCCTCTGTGACACTGAGCATGAGCATGCCTGCTGATAACGTTGTCTTTGTTCGTTAGAGGGAAAACTGTGAGGACGAATTCCAAGTATTCTATATATTGCCAATCGAGTATCCCACCAAAAGGTGGTCAGGCGCCCTCATTATCAGCACCAACCGTCCTACTACCCGGCATGAAGTGCGTGGATGTGTTCAGATTGACACTGCCGCGTTTTGATGATTGGATCATTCTGGCTCAGGTCAACTTCATGAGCCCTGGAACTGGCAAGACATTATCTAAGAACCACGAGTGCTGTGTGTACCTTGTCGATCAGGTAAGGAAACTTGGCGGTGGCGAGAGGTATTCTCAAACGAGAAGGTCGTTCCTTGGTTTGACAGATATCCTCATGTTATTCGCACTACAACGTACATAGTGTACCATCAACTGGTTTCCGAGTGACGATGGTGTTAAGGCACCAGGCAATGGACACAGTGTGCGGATGATGACAACGCTTCTTCGACAAGTCCTGAATGTCCCGGTGACAATGGGTATCAGTGTCGGGACGAGGTTTTCCATGAAACCAACACAGGTAGGATCCTACAAATAGCTTGTTTGTTCTCTTTTGGAGGCTATGAAAAGTCTTTGACACTTTATGACCGGTAATCATTCTAGAGCGATTTTCAAGTTCAAGGGTGTGTGGGCGCCTTATCGGAGGACACGCAGGAGGCAGAGCTGGAGATCTGGACAGATGATACGAATGGGTCCTCAGGCATTTTGGACAGAGTGTGCATGGAACTGGGAATCCTGGGCATGAACCAGAGCCCTTAATATAAATTGGCTGTTGGAAACCTTTGAGCCTGCATCACTTTCGCTCCACTCTCCACCTCTTCACAACAGGATCGCCTAATGCCACCTGCCTCTTCGCCCTGATCGCGCCTGTCCCTCCTTAGAAATCGTCATTACCTTTCGCTTCTTTGCACTTGTACATACAACCTCATTCGTTATGCAGCAGCAAAGTCCTCAGGAGGGCTTGCTTGGCTTCAACAGGTATGTTGCTGTGTAGCTATGACAGCGTCCGTTGAACGAGTGACACGCCCTTCAGAACGTGGAGAACACCTCCTCCATATCGTGCAACACCTGGATGACAAAGGATCTTTTGTTGCTGTTCCTGGATCTTTGTGTAATGCAGCCTTCAGAGTTTTCTGGTCAGATTCCCAACACCTTTACACCCAGACCTGTTTAATGAGCCCACGGGCTACGAGAAGGCTTTGCAAGAGGTCAAGCAGTATGAGGACTTTACCACTATAGGTATCTATTTGTAGGACGTCCTTGTATCACCTTCGTGGTGTCAAATGCTAGAGTGATCATTTCTAACAGTTTACTCACCTATTTGGTAGATTGGGTCCAGGATGCGGTTCGGGAACGCTATCGACAGTCGACAAGGACTTCAGATGGAAACCTGTCTTGGAAATCTTACCTTTACAAGTTGTACGAAGCAGGGCAGGCATGGCTCGTCGTCTCTCTAGTTGGTAGGAGTTTATTCGTCATGACACTACTCTACGCGACTCGGCTTGAGCATGTTTTCTACGGCGGTTGTAGACAATCGGGATTACTGATGTGTCATCTCTTGCGTACGGATGTCGTCTTTCGTAGGAGTTGTTATCGGATTGAATGCGACGTTTATCGCGATTTGTACAGAATGGCTCTCGGACATAAAGCTAGGACATTGTTCCTACGCGTGGTGGTTGAACCAAAAGTTTTGTTGCTGGGGCGTCGAATCGGAAGGTAGAGTGGCTAATATGGCGACCAATGTTGGTTTGACAGATGAAATTTTCCAGTGTCTCATCCTATTCCTCGGCTACATATAGATGGATATTGTGATGACTGGAGCCCGTGGAGCAGGTTCGAGCTCATCGATTATGTCTTTTACCTTGTGTTTGCGGTAAGACACCCACATCTTTGTCTACAGGAGCGTCCCTCCTTGTTCCTTGAGTAGAATGAGGTGTGCGATGGATACTAAGTAGATCCTGATTTGCATACTAGACCACATTTGCAGCATCTGCAGCGTTTTTAGTCAGGCGTTACGCGCGCTACGCTGCAGGGTCGGGTATCTCGGAGATCAAATGCATCTTGGGTAGCGTCTTAAAACTATACAGCAAACGGGCCAGGAACAACTCAGCATTGATCAGGATCCGATTGACACTCACCACCTTCACTTCCTCTCTGATGGCCATGTAGCTGGATTTGTCATGAAAGGATATTTGGGCGGCTGGACGCTGGTTATCAAGAGCCTAGGACTTGCCATGTCTGTGGCAGCAAACCTGAGTGTCGGGAAAGAAGGGCCTTCGATTCACATTGCCTGTTGTGCTGGACATGTTGTCTCAAGGTTATTTCCAAAATATCAACGGAGTCGTGCGAAATCAAGAGAGATCATTTCTGCCTCAGCAGCAGCAGGAGTTGCAGTGGCATTCGGAGCGCCTATTGGTGGTGTCCTCTTCTCATTCGAGGTACATTTATCAATCTGGCTACGTTTTGGTTTATCGCATCTCTTCTCCCTTGAAAAGTGTATTGACAGAGCTGCCATTGTTCTTGTCTCGTGAACCATAGGAAATGAGCAATCACTTTCCAGCAAAGACAATGTGGAGAAGTTTCTTTTGTGCACTGGTTGCCACAGTGACACTGCAGACCATGAACCCTTATCGCACCGGAAAGTTGGTCATGTTTCAAGTCTCTTACGACCGCGACTGGCACTTTTTCGAAATTATCTTCTTTGTCCTCCTTGGTATCTTTGGCGTAAGTTCTCATCCTTCAGAGTCGTTCTTGGGTTGCTTGTTGGTATGGAATGCGATTACGCGGTGCATGCAGAGTCGGAATTAAGTTGGCATTTGGTTTTTTGTCGGAAATAGGGTCTCTATGGAACTTTGATCATCAAATACAACCTCAAGGTTCAGCACTTCAGGAAACGATACTTGGCAGATTACGGCGTGATCGAGGCTGCTACATTGGCTTTTTTCACCTGCACATTTGCCTACTGGAACATCTTCATGAAAATCGACATGGCCGAGTCTATGAACATCTTGTTTCGAGAGTGTGAAGGTTCAGAGGATTACATGGGACTCTGTAAGCCCGAAAATGCTTGGAGGATGGTTGCGCTACTGTTCTTGGCACTCGTCATGCGATTTGTGACCTGCGCGATCTCGTATGGAGCCAAGGTTCCCGCAGGAATTTTTGTTCCCTCCATGGCAATTGGGGCGTTGTTTGGACGGATGATTGGACTCATCGTGCGGGCGACTCAGGTGGCCTATCCTGGATTCGTCTTGTTCGCGAGTTGCAAACCAGATGTCCCTTGCATCACCCCGGGAACCTATGCCTTCTTGGGCGCTGCAGCAGCCCTAGGAGGTGTCATGCGTCTCACTGTCTGCGTCGTTGTGATCATGTTTGAACTCACCGGTGCTTTGAACTACATTCTACCGACCATGATTACACTCATGGTGACCAAGACTGTGGGCGACTACTTTGGACGAGGAGGCATCGCAGATCGATATATCCGGCTCAATGGATACCCGTTTCTGGACAAGGAGGAGCATAGCTTTGGTATTGCAGTCTCGCAAGTCATGCAAAAGAATGTGACGGTCCTGCCAGCCTCTGGCACACGATTGGATCGTGTCGAAAGATTGTTGGCAGAAACCAACTACCAAGGGTTCCCGATCGTTGAAGATACGGCATCAAGGACCTTGATTGGATACATTGGGCGATCAGAGCTGCGGTATGTGATCGACAAGGCTAAGAGGACACGGAATGTCGCGCCAAAAGCACATTGTTTCTTCCGACCGGGGAATACGGATTCAAGGCAACTCATGGACCAGCACCCTGTCATTGGAGTTGGAAATCTGGATGGCGACACGTCTTCTGTGAGATCGAGAAGTTTCAACAGTGCAGGAGACCTTGGAGGCAATGCTTCTGGAGTAGGTGGAGTAGACAGGAACGAGAACGAGACAAGCTATGTGGATTTTGGACCGTTTATCGACCAGACACCCATCGCTGTCCATCCAAAGCTGCCACTGGAGACAGTCATGGAGTTCTTTAAGAGGATGGGGCCTCGTGTAATTTTAATCGAGCACCAAGGGAAACTTGTTGGGCTGATCACAATCAAGGACTTGCTAAAGTACATCACCAGAACCGAAGCTCTAGATGATGAAGAAGGAGAGCTCGAGGTCAATAGACAACCTACTGGACGGCACCGTAGAAGACATGGAGAATCAGAGTGGTCTTCTGGACAGTGGTCTTTGTCGGGCAATCACCCTACGAGTGGCAGCGGTCAGCTGCGACGTGGGCGTAGTGTCGACGACGAGGACTATGAGGATGAAACGAGTCGTGGCATACATGGAGCTAGTGGTGGCAGCAGCAGCCGAGCTTTTACGTCGGCTTCCGGACCGTCTTCAAAGCATAACAAGAGCCAATACATGCCGAGGTCGACATCCACGACTGCTAGGCCTGGACGGAGCCCAAGTGTTGATGGTATGACTCTGTCAGCCTCCGTGGGCTCACAGAGGGATAGAATTGAGCTGACAGAGAGCTCCCAGCGACACCAGAGACAGCAAACAAATGATCCCCATGGAATTTATATGGATGATCTCGATGACCAGGATGAAGACGAAGTGCAGTTGCGTTAGCCATCACTAGTCGAACGCCATCCACCTTTGAAACAATAGCGAACAAGTAAACGTGAATGTTAGGCCTTGAGGTACATGTGGCAGGCCCGGAGGTATGTGGCAGTGCCGGACAACACAAAGGTGTAACAACAAGGGCAACAAACACTCGATTCACAAGCCCTTGAACCCAAATGGAAGCACAATCTGAATGCTCATCGGGTCTGCCGCCACCTGAGAGCACTAATTGACCCCCAGCATCAAACTCAACGATGGATGAATGGCCTTCGAGGCGAGTTGAACATTGTATATACTTTATCCAGGTAGGATGCGTCCCATCTGTGGCAGTGCACGCATTCTCTCACCTAACATGCTCTCTCGGAACATGGATCCGATTCATTTACATTCCATACCCATCTGGCTCACATGAGAAGTGGTCCATGCTGCAGATTGTTTGTCTAATTGAGCCCGCCCAACTTTCACACCTTGAAACAAAGAGACGACATGCATCCTGCGACTGCAGTATAAAACACACGCGCCTGTCGTTAGACTTGCCCTTCTTTGCCTCCCTCTCTTCTCTCTGGCATCTCACCATAGTCTATTCATCACAATGCTTCAGTCCATATCCCCTCCTATCTCACTCACGCTCCTCACATTCATCTTCACCTTCCTCGCCAACGCTTCCCTCAGCCCTTCCGTCCATGCTCAATCGTTTCGTCCCGCACCCGCCTACG
>Ga0247824_10002438_pt1 | contig 10394 bp, 11 predicted proteins | sample 13C_PalmiticAcid_FD_194412 | JGI IMG/M metagenome (GOLD analysis project Ga0247824, IMG submission 194412) | Soil microbial communities from agricultural site in Penn Yan, New York, United States - 13C_PalmiticAcid_Day48 | ecosystem: Environmental > Terrestrial > Soil > Agricultural land...
TTTCACAGATCCTTTCCCCCACCCATTTTCAACTCCATGGCCAAGTCCCCGACAGCCGTGGCAAATGTCACAAGGATCGTCTTCATAGCGTTGTTGATCGATATTCTCGCCTTCACCCTCATCCTACCCTTGTTTCCAAGGCTACTGCAGTTTTACCGCGACAGCGAGCATGGTGATCAAGTACGCGATGAATCGCTTGGACATTGTACCTTTTGCATGATCCTCCATCTCTGAACGTGAGCTCATCACGAAATCGGATCGGATCAGATCAACCCTTGTCGAGTCGCGAGTATGCCGATACGGTTCTCCAAGGCATTGACCGTCATCCATTTTTGTAGGGATCGTTGCTAGCGTGGTCTTTGCTGCGCTTGACAGAGTTTCAACACATGATCGGACTCGATGATCATCAAGCAAGCGGGCACCACAAGATCAAACGGCCACCCAAAATGGACATTGTTCTTCTCGGAGGTGCTCTGGGATCATTGTTTTCTGTGCTGCAGTTTATTGCTTCGCCGATCATTGGAAAGCTATCCGATGCTTTGGGACGACGACGAGTGCTTTTGATCGCAATGGTAACGAAATGTTTCTTGTTCGTCAATGAGCAATATATTCGCGCCGAAAACGGGGGCCATAACATTCATTCTTGCTTGTTAGATTGGAAACCTGATTGCATGTGGCGTGTGGCTCTTTGCAGACTCGTTTGAACTCTTTGTACTCTCTAGGATCGTCGGAGGACTCAGTGAGGGCAATGTTCAACTATCCATCGCCATGATTTCCGATATTACTACACCAAAAACACGGTCTCGTGGATTGGCCATGGTTGGAATCGCGTTTGCTATTGCTTTCACTGTCGGACCTGGCCTTGGTGCCTACTTTGCCAACAAGGATCTGGTCGCCGCGTTTCCTGGGTTGGCGCACTACGGATTACACCCGTTCTCTGGATCCGCTCTCTTGGCCATCGTGTTGCTGACGATCGAAACGTTGTACCTCTATGCCAAACTTCCAGAGACAAATTCGGAGAGCTGGAGATTGGCAGTGCAGCAGACAGCAGAGGAGGAAAATCAGGTCAAGGAGGACAACAAACCTACCACAGCCATGACATCACCAACAGTCCGTACGAATGAATCCTTGACGACAACGATCACCTCAACCGCCATGGACGATGATCGTATTCTCCAGCTTCAACACACCTTCCTCGCTCGTCTATCATTCACGCACTTTGCACATTTGTTTCTCTTTTCAGGAATGGAATTTACGTTGACGTTTTTGACATTCCACCTCCTCGACTTTAGTCACATGCAGCAGGGCGCTTTACTGGGATATATTGGAATCCTGTCTTCGCTTATTCAAGGTGGATATGTGCGTAGAAAAGCAAACATCGTTGGAGAGAAACAAATGGTGCTCCAAGGAATGGCTGCGGCTGCGATTGGATTGGGATGTATTGCGTTTGTCTCGGGTGAGTCAGCTGCAGGAGAATCGCCAGCCTTGATCGAAAAGATTGGTATTCCGGCGTTTAGGGACCTGTTGGTATGGTTGAATAGCATGGACTGGTCAAGGGAGTCACGAATATGGGGGCTTTATGCTGGGGCAACAGGTCTTGCTGTCACGAGTGCTACGGTTGTCAATTGCCTGACCAGCTTGGCAAGCTTAGTATGCGATTTGGGATCTGACAGCTCCGCACACCCGTCGTCAGAAGAAGGAAGTACGGCTACATCTAAACCCAGGAACGACAAAAGACACCAGCCCATTGGTAAAGGTCTCGCTCTAGGTCGGTTTCGTTCGTGGGGACAATTGGGCCGAGCAGCAGGACCAATTGCTGCTTGTAGTTTGTATTGGCGAGTAGGACCATTGGTTTGTTATGGCACTGTATCCTTGGCGGTTGCTGGCCTAGTCATCCTATCGTCTGCAATCCTACCAGAAATGCGCCAACTTCCCATCCGGACCCGATATGTTCAGCACGCACAATGCAAAGACAAGAACGATTAAGCATGCAATAAAACGTGGCTTGTGGTCTTGGCATCTTCCTTCATCACTTTTTTGCATCATCCTTCGCACTCTCTCAACGTGGATGCCAGTAAGTCCAGCCCAAGGACGCGGCTAGCCTCCTTGATACGCGATGGCCATGGAGCGTCTGATTCATCTCGCGAATTTTTGCCAGACCCTCACAGTGTCCTTGGGACTCCTTCTTGAATACCTTTAGATGTTGCTAGCCAATGGAGGCAGCAATACCTCTCAGTCAGGGTTCAAGTTCGTGGACCTTCTATTCGATACTATCATCCTTGAGATCGCTACTTCTTCGCGAACCAACAAAACAGGACCTCAGTCTGGCCAGCCAAAATACGTTCTTGCAACGCTCAATGGACTGGCCGCATGCTTCCGGATCGCAGAAGAGACCTGTAGGTCCCACGCTCTGGAAGTGTCATTGAGACAGGCGGGGCTGAGTCGTGAGGACAATGTGGAAAAGTACATCACCGCCATGCAAAGGCCTAACCCTGTCTACATGGTCCGCAGTGAGGCAGAAGATGACGACGACGACGATGATGACGACGATGTAGCTGGTGCGTTGACCAAATGGGAACTCCTCCAATCTACTCAAGGCCTTATGGTCCCCGTTATATGCGAAGCGGATACTAGCTGGTTCAATGAGCGCTATAGACGTTCAACGCCAGATTGCCAGGATATGATCGCGCGAATTATTTACAAACTGCGCGCGACCCTTTGGGGGGTCATGGCTTCCACTTCGGCATCCGAGAGTGTTGTTCACTATTCCTCGGTGCATCACAAAGCAACGACATCGACTGTCAAGACTCCCAGGACTCTCAACCCCTCCAACCCCCCTAGAAAAGCTAAGGAGCCCGTTCAAAATGGCGTTCGTGCCGCTTTCATCACGCAAAAGTTGGATGGTCTCAACATCATGGTAGATTCCCACAGGAAAACCTTTGGTCTGCAAGGACAACTCAAACTCAAGCTTGTTGAACCTGTGAGCACTGCCTACAGTACGATAGGTGTTGCAATGATGATGCTCTACCAGGTACCAAGCATCGCCAGTCGTGTCTCTATAGTCGGTATGATGAGGTCGACGGTGTCCTCACTGATTGTCTTCGTTTCGATAGCGCCTGTCACCGAGTCAAGACTACTTGGACAAGCGAGCGGCTTTGCTACAAAGACTTGAACGGATCTTGAACGACGCATTTCCAGGATCTGGGATCTTGCTCCAAGCATTCGGGTATGGACAACTTTGCGGATATTCATTTTCTAGTCCATTCAACGAGTGTTATTGCGGCACAGTCTACTGGCATCCTTGGTTCCTTCTAATGTTGTATTTTTTCACAGATCTTATGCCAGCGGACTCGGGTCTAAAGGAAGTGATGCTGACCTTTGTATTACGTCCGCAACGTTCCAGCAATCGAAACCTTACAATGATATGATCAAAGTGGCTAAAGTGTTGAAAAGCGCCGGGATGAAACGGGTTGAGGCTATTCTGACTGCACGAGTACCAATTGTCAAATTTGTGGACCCACAAACTGCGATTAACTGTGATATCAACTCGAACCATGTGCTTGGAATCCACAACAGTGAGATGATACGGTGCTACACACTAATTGATGACCGCGTCAAGCCATTCATCTATAACCTAAAGGCTCTCGTGAAGGCCCACGGAATCAACGACTCCAGCAAGGCCTATCTGAGCAGTTACTCCTATGTGCTGATGGCCATCGGCTTCCTACAAGCACAGGCAAGTTTGCTTCAATATCTCGACACTTCGATCTACATATCTACATTACTGGAAGCATTGTAGACTGACACCCTGTTCGTCATTCACATAATATCAGGATCCCCCTATTCTTCCCGTGTTGCAGGCACAGCCAAAAGAATACATGACGCATCTCTATGTCCAACTGGATCACAATGGCAAGGATGGGAAGGGCGAGATCGACTGCACTTTTGATCGATATCCAGCACGGCACCGTCATTTTGGAACTGCTAATACCAAGTCTATCGGGCAGCTCTTAATTGAATTTTTCGAGTTCTATTCACGATACTTCGATTACAAGACCATGGAAGTGAATATCCGATTGGGTGGAGGGATCAGGATGCGAGATGAGGTTGTAGACGCGATCGCCACAGGAAAGTCACCAAAGAATGGTAAAGGTCCCATCAAGTTGGTTGTGATGGATCCATTTTTGAAAGATCGTAATGTCTCGGGAGGATGCAAAGCCCATAAATTGACTAAGGTTTGGGAAGTCTTTGAGGCACTGTACCTCATCCTGAGCCGCGGAGAGTTTGAGGCAGCGTTTGAACTCATGCCGGGTTTTCAAGAGGAAAGCGGATGGCGACACCGCACGTCGCCTAAACGACGGACTACGGCTCCAGCGACCAAGGTGGATGGAACAGCTCCACAAAGACAGAAGCAAACCAATATGGATAACAAGGATCATCAGAAAGCACGAGTGGCTTTACCGCAAGTTGCGCCTGCATCAGCAGCACCTACACACCCAGTTGAATTGGCACATGTATATGCATCTGCACCACTGAGAACGACGAGTTCAATGAAAGCACAGACAGCGAGAGAAGCTCAAAGTCCCGCAAGTTTAAGAGTCCAATCGACTTCAACAGGAGAGGCTACGATGGTGTCCGGCGCTGCAAGTGTTCGGGCCGTGTCCACGATGAATCAGACGAGTTCTGGACGGCGTCAGCAAAGGAGAACTGCGGCTGTCGCAGCTACAGATGCAGGAAGTAGTACACCATCCATTTTATCTGTCCCTTCGACAGTAAGGCCTCTGAACCCTTATATTGCTCACCCATCGCAGCAAAAGCTGTCGAGCAAAAAGAAGAAGGATCTGAACCAAGAGCATGGGAGAGCTGCTCCTAAAGTCCCTGTAACTTCTCAGACCAATCTTGCGAATGCCTTGAGTGGGGTCCAACAACAACCACAACAACCACAACAACCGCAACAACAAAAACAAAAGCAAAAGCTCCAAGAGAATCAGCAGAAGCAACAGCAACAACGACAACAGACGCAGTCAAGGCAATCTTAGTGAGATTGAATAAAAACCCATGCCTCCGGTCTACAGGAGGGACCGGAAGACTGCGTGGATGTCGGTGTTTCCGAGCTCATCTGCTGCGGAAGATTCCGTATTAAAACGAAGGCCCCTGGGAATGCCTTGTTCCCTCTTTCCTTCCTGCAATCTGCTACAATCTCCCAAATAAACCATGTCAACTACAGGGGAAGAAGGCTTTGGTTCACTCTCTCTGCTGCCCTCCACCACCGACCCGCTAGCTCAGGTCGTCTTTTGCGGGCAAGGCGAGGGTTGGGTAAGACTGGAAACTCAAGAAACCCCTGGAACAAACTGAACCATTTCTTGACAATCCCCCCCCGTCCCCTCCCATCTTCTCTTGGTACTTACAGGGCCCAGTCAGCCGTGATCGATTTGATCTGACTCCATGCTTCAAGTTCAGGTTTGTTTATCACACATGTATCCACATGCTGTCTGTTTCCTGCCACATCCAACCGACGCTGATAGTACATACCCTATAATACCCTACAGCATGCTTTTGGGATCCTTTTCCATTCTTGCTGCAGCCGCATTCGTGGCCCGAGTCTGGCACCTTCGAGCCCACCGGACCCTACACCATCTCGGCAGAACCGCCTGGGTGTATTGGCCAACACAAGTCTGTATGGGTCTAGCCTGCATTCTATCCCTGACGACTGCCTGGCAGTGGCATGGTAGTGGTATGCCCGCGGCTGTCTTTGGGTATTACTGCTTCGCTATCGCCTGGGTAAGTCAGACGTCTGCTATTGAGGTCTCGTAGCAAGGTTGCCCCTCCCTTAACATACTTACAAGTTCGTTTGTTAGGCTGTTGCAATTGTGCTGAATCACTATGAGCACCAGTACACAATCCGGTCTTCCGATCTTCTGTATTCCTTTTTCATCTTTTCAATTGTCTTCTTGATGGCCCTCGTACTCGATCCTCGAGCTCAAGGTGATAATTCCCAGATGGTACTTTCAGTGGCATCAATGTGTTGCCTTGTTATCGGGTTTACAATGGAGGCTTGGCCAAGGACGGGCACACGAGTTCAACAGCAGAGTGGTAGCACCAGTGCCTATGATAAGGCCAACCTCTTCTCCCGCTGTACTTTCCATTTCTTTCAACCAATCGTCTCGCTCTCGATCAGGAGGACCATCACCGTGGAGGATCTCGTAAACCAGTTACCGGATTTCATGACGACCAGCGAGAGCTATCCAACCATCGAGAGACAATGGCGCAAGAACGTTGCGAGAAGTCATGGGACAAAGTACAAGGCTTCGTTGTTCTGGACCATTATTCGGGCGAACGCCAAGGCGATGATCCCAATTCTCCTCTTTAGGACAATCCGACCTGCACTCTTGTTCTCGATCCCTGGACTCCTGAGTCTGTTCCTGGAATATCTTCAGGATGTAGGGACAGAGAGAGAAAAAAGCCCTGCGTATGGACTTCTCATTGCTGGAGCAATTTTTGGAGCAGCCTTCATAGGCGCTATCCTCCAGGCTGTCAGTCGACAGTATTCAACCAATCTCAGCTTGAGAACCAAGGTCGCCCTCACGGCAATGGTTTATCGCAAATCTCTCAAGTTGAGCCCCGGATCCAAGCACCAATCGACAACAGGCGAGATTATGAACCATATGTCGGTTGATGCAGACGTTTGGACCGAAGCTATGCTCTATTTTAGCATGTGGATCTCGCTCCCGATCGAGATCAGCATCGCCATGTGGTTATGTAAGTTGGAGGCGAACATCTAGCAACTATTGACTATGACCCTATTGGGGACTTTGCGCTGACGCTATCCTGTTGTCCTTGCAAGTGTATCGTCTTATTGGATGGTGTTTTCTGGCCGCCATTTTATCTTTACTCGTCATGGCACCTCTCCACGTATGGCGGGCCCGTTTATACAATATGCTGCGAAAGGCCAAACTTTCTATTATGGACGAGCGTGTCCGGCTTACGAGCGAGATTCTGGGAGCATCCAAGGTCGTCAAACTCTATTGCTGGGAGTCTGCATTCAAGCAAAGTATCCTCTCTATCCGGGATCGTGAGCTAGCGATGATGAAGAGACTGGGCAGGATCTCTTCCATCATGTCCATCATCTTCACCTCCTCCACCATGATCATCTCCTTATTTACCTTGTCCATTTACGCCAAATGGGGTGGACCAGGATTTACAGAGGGCAAGTTGACCCCGCAGACGGTCTTCGTGAGCATGACCTTGTTCGGCATGCTCAGACAACCATTCTCATATATGGCAGAGGCGACATCAAAAACTCTGGCAGCTCTTGTGAGTACAGCACGCATCGAAAGATTCCTGTTGATGGAAGAGATACAAGGGTCCGACATCATTCGAGAGAGCAACGTCCCTAAAGATGCTACCATCCCTGTTGTCTCAGTCCGCAACGGTACCTTCCACTGGATCAAACCACCGTTGACCCCTAAAGTCGTGGACGAAAGCCAGCCCCTCTTATCACATGGTGAGGACAGCAGCCTGCATGCGACATTCAGATTCACGCTCGATAACATTAACCTATCAATCGCAAACGGTACCATAACTGCCGTTGTCGGCCGTGTCGGCCAAGGAAAGTCATCCTTGTTGAGCGCCATGATCGGGGAAATGTACAAGGCCCAGGGCGTGGTCCATATACGAGGTCGGATAGCGTATGTTCCTCAGCATGCATGGGTCCTCAACTGCTCCCTTCGCGAAAATATCCTCTTTGGCAAGCCGTACGAACCACAGAGGTACCGCCAGGTGATTTTCGCCTGCGGTCTCGAGCCTGACATCGCTATCCTTCCAGCTGGGGACCAAACAGAGATCGGAGAGCGAGGGATTAACCTCTCCGGTGGACAGAAGCAGCGTGTATCCCTCGCGAGGGCAGCCTACAGCGATGCGGACGTTTATCTACTGGACGATCCACTGAGCGCTGTGGATGCGCATGTAAACCGACATTTGTGGCGACATTTGATCAGTTCTAAAGGTTTGCTGAAAGATAAGGCCAGGATATTAGTGACACATGGCATTCACCACTTGCGAGAGGTGGATCAAGTTCTAATGATCAAGGATGGACGTATCGCGGAGGTGGGCAACTACTCGACGCTGATGTCAGAGCGACGGATGTTGTACGCGCTTATAAAAGAGTACACTCTCGAGAGCCACAAGAACTCGGATGGTGGTAATGATAGTCAGCCAAAAGTTAATACTGGACCATTCACAACAGGCTACTCAGGGGAGATCGCAGTGAGCGAGACTGGATCTGAGGATGACCTGTCAAGCAGTGGGAGCCTGGATAGAGAAGAGGAAACCACGGATCCCAGAACGGCAGGACAGACAATCCCGAAAACAATGGATGCACTGTCTGATGCCGACGAGAACACGACTTTGAAAGGCAGGATCATCGGGGAGGAGAAGATCAAAGAAGGAAACGTCAGCATCGATGTCACACTTGCATATCTCAGAGCTGCGTAAGTTCTTATCCCCACGGTGAAACAACCTCTCATTTGAAATGGTGACCATTCTCATTTTTAACGTTGTGTACTCTGTAGATCGTACAAGTACGCATTTCTGGTTGTCGCCTTTCTCGTTCTTGCCCATTCCTCTCTTGTCGGGACCAACCTTTGGCTCAAGTACTGGATCAAGCGAGGGGAAGAAGCCGGAGAAGGCGCGGGTCCTTCGCTGACATTGTTCCTTTCCGTATTCGCTGCATTAACCCTGGTTTACGTCCTGGCGTGCATTATTGAGATCTACATCGGGTTTGTGTTCGCCGTTATCCGAGCATCGTATATCCTGCATCGGGATCTTATCTCCAATATATTGCGTCTTCCTTCATCGTTTTTTGATACGACCCCTCTGGGTAGGATCATCAATCGAATCTCAAGTGACATGGAGGTCATCGACGATTCACTTCCTTGGGCGTTCGACGATGTTATAATGTTCACGGTGAGCGTCGCTTCGACCATGATCATTGTCTCGACTACCACGCCCATGTTCCTTGCTGCCCTGCCAGTGCTATCCATTCTGGTGCTGGTGATCCAGCAATACTACCTGTGCGCATCCCGTGCGATTAAGCGGATTTTCCATGTGTCCAAGTCTCCAATTTATCAGCACTTTAATGAATCCCTTGGAGGGGTGTCCACGATTCGTGCCATGCAACTCCAGGACCGATTCATTCTCGAGAATGCAGCCCGCGTCGATGCTCATACGAACTACCATGTGGCCTACTTGTACTGTATCCGATGGGTCGAGGTCCGATTGCAATGTCTCTCCGCGGTTGTGATTTTCATTGTTGCGATCACATTTGTGATCAATCGCTCGACCGTCGATCCCTCAACCGCGGGGTTAGCAATGAGCTTTGTGTTGACGATCACGCAGGATGTGAACTATCTGGTCAGAGTGTACTGTGAACTTCAGAATCGACTCGTCCCTGTGGAGCGCGTGTGCGAATATATTGACCTTCCTACGGAAGCTCCCGAGCTACTGCCAATGTCTGAAGTGGTCAAAGAAAAGTGGCCGCCAAGACATGGAAAAATTGTCTTTGACAATTATTCGACAAGATACCGGGAGGGGTTGGATCTGGTCTTGAAGAATATTTCCTTTGAGGTCCAGCCTGGCGAATCAGTGGGTATCGTCGGAAGGACAGGAGCAGGAAAGTCGTCATTGGCACTGGCATTGTTCAGGATGATTGAAGCCGCAAACAGTCCCTGGTGTATAAGCCCCGATGGCTCGGGCTCTAGGCTGGCAGAGAGCGACAGTAACAACGAACCCGGAGGCAAGATTGAGATTGACGGTGTTGATATCTCTACTTTAGGCTTGGTGGATCTACGCCAAGCTTTGGCGATTATCCCCCAGGATCCAATCTTGTTTGCAGGATCGGTGCGCGATAACCTTGACCCATTCCAGGAACACTCTGACCATGCACTTTGGCAGGCCCTGGAGCGAGCGCATTTGAAAGAGCACATTCAGTCCGTTCCAGGGGGTCTTTCATTTGAAGTCGCACAGCATGGAGAAAATTTCTCAATGGGTCAACGATCTTTAATCTGCTTGGCACGCGCGTTGCTTCGAAAGACAAAGATCCTTATTCTGGACGAAGCAACTTCAGCAGTCGACGTTGAGACGGATGAGCTGATCCAGGAGACAATCCGTACAGAGTTCAAGAATAGAACCATTTTGACAATTGCACATCGAATCAAGACGGTCATGGACTCGGACAAGATCTTGGTGTTGGAGCAAGGCCAAGTGGTTGAATTTGACCGACCAGAGGAGCTGCTGAAGAGAAAAGACGAGTCTCTTTTCTACAGATTGGCAGAGCAGGCTGGCGAGGTGTGATTCTAACCTTACTACTGTCAAACTTTATTTTGCAGCACATCCCC
>Ga0247824_10002439_pt1 | contig 10393 bp, 10 predicted proteins | sample 13C_PalmiticAcid_FD_194412 | JGI IMG/M metagenome (GOLD analysis project Ga0247824, IMG submission 194412) | Soil microbial communities from agricultural site in Penn Yan, New York, United States - 13C_PalmiticAcid_Day48 | ecosystem: Environmental > Terrestrial > Soil > Agricultural land...
GTATAGGCGGGCGAATAGCTTCGAGGGCGTCGATTTCAGAAGGGGTGAGCTCTAGGGTAGGATCGTTAAGGTATGTGTGATCCTTAGGTTCCGGACTTAGGCTTTCGTGTCGCTACTTCTACCCGATCAGCCGGGTGTAGTAGTTCGTAGGCCAGTCTTCTTTCTAGTCGCCCCGCTCTATCTAAAGCCCGGCGACACTAGGAGGCTGGGCAGTATTGGAATAAGCCCGCTATATATCGGTAGAAACTCGGAACCTCCTCTCGGTTATCTCCTTGTTTTCTACCTGGAGCATGAACTAGGGCCTGGACGTGATGAAAGACTCGGCCTGGGAAGCCGAGACATCCTTACCGAGGCGCGAGCGTAGGATAACGGGCTGTAGTCGGTTTGGCGTATCCCCTAGCGTAGCTCTAGAGTATAGATGACAGCATATTATAGGTTCCGTACTACTGAAGCGGGCTCCCCTTCGTCCTGCCGACGCGACTCGGCCTCGGCTACGGCGTCGTTATACTGCTACGGCCACTTCTAGGCCCTCTCGTTGTCCTTAGGCAGCGGGTTATCCTCCCTGCCGGGGATGCCCTAAGCGGGATTCTATACGCCGAGCTTCTGCTAGCGGCGTTTGATATTGCGGCAGGCTATAATGTTGGTCCGGGCGTAGCCGGTACGGTTGTCTTCGGCAGACCCGTACTATAGAAAGTATTTCCTTGTGTTCTCTATGTAATCCCTGATAGAGCGGTCCAGGCGTTCTAGCTTAAACTCGAGCTCGAGGTTATACCGCGGTCCGGGGTCTAACTACCAATCCAGTCTGTACGCTATACGCTTGAACTCCTTATCGGTAAGCGGCTGATCGAGGATATATATGATCTCGTCGACGGGAGATACGTCCTCCTCCTTATAGTCGTCCTCGGTAGACGACGTGTATAGCGGGGGGTCGTCGCGGTCGAAGCGCCTTAGGCTGTGTTCGCGTAGCGGGTTGTTCTCGGCGAGGCGCTCGAGGGCTGGTATAGCCTCGTTCCGTATCGCCGTGGCGACCTGGTAGTTGTCGAGTAGGCCGTGAGATATAATAGTCGTATTTGGGGGTAAGATAGTGTTAGTAGAGTGGGCTATAGGTAGAGTTACGGGCTGTGGGTTGGGTTGTCGGCAGAGGTAAGTTTTATAGCATTAAGAGGCTAACGCGGTTGACTTTGTCGATGCTGTTGGCCCGGGCTTGGTTGGGTAATGAGGTACTAAGGCAGGCACTAGGTAGAGAAAGGAACCCAGCTGGTACGAGCAGCTAGGGGGGTCCCTAGTCACCCGAACCCCTGTATACGGCAGCAACTGCCGTGCTAATAGCCCTACCCTGGTAGGCGTTTCTAGAGCCGCCAATGACTACCTCGAGTATAGCCAACAGACGACAGGCAATATGCACGCTAGCACCTAACCGATTCTGGTCGCGTGCCCCGTTGACCCGACTCGGGCGACGTACGCCCGTCGAGCATATAGCACCTAGTTGGCGAGTCGAAGCCCTGTCTTAGCTCCCTGTTTTTGCTTCTCCCTTCCTATCCCCTCCTCTTGATCCTTAGATCCCCTGTTGGTCCCTGCTTCGACTGTCCCCGCTTCGACTCTCGATCGATACTATCCCCCCTGCTGCTATTACTACTACCGTTACTACTCTACCCCCTTTGTCGGCCCTTGTCCCCTCCTCTGCTTCCCTATAACTCGCCCTGCTAACCCTGCTGCCCTGTTCTACCTCGTCCTGCTTAACGATAGAGCCCTCGAGGCCCTATAGTATCCCGATAACTGCCGTTTTGTCTCGGATAGGGCAGAGGGCGAGCTGGGACTTGAGGTTGGGTTTTATGTCGCGTCGGTGCCTAGCTGTGTTATAGCTAGGCTTGGCCGAGATGCCGACCTGATACTCCCCTAGCTAAACGTATCTGGCGTGTACGTTTCGTTGGAAATCTACCCGGATACCCTTATGGTATTGCTCTTGACTAGATCTAAGCGTATGTCGTTAGTTGCCGTCCGGGTCGAGGCTAAGATAGCGGCCAAGCCTGGTAAGGCGCTGCCGCTAGTACCTAGGCCGGCGCCCCGCCCTGGTGAGACGGTTGAGGGAGACTGTGTTCTCAGCTATAGGGTAATAGATACCGTTACTATTGCTCTGTACTATTTCCGGCTGGTCTAGCGAGATGAGGACCTGCTGTCGCTACGGAAGCAGGCAATCGAGTAGTATATAGCGGCTATGGAGCGATAGGTCTAGGGCAATGTCCGCTTATGCTTCCTCCCGACCGAGCCCGATTTAGAGGCCTATACCTGGTATAATACTAGGATTTATACGGCCAAGCTACCTCTAGTGAAGGAAACCGAGGCAGCGCTGTATGTTCGGATCGGGGGAGGTCAGTTCGGCAGCGTCTACCGAGTCGCCGAGGATATCAATAGCTATACGTTCGCCGTTAAGGTTATCTACTTATACAAGTACCCTAATCCAGAGCAAGCCCGTGCCCTGGCATACCGTGAGATTAACGCCCTTAAGAGGCTTAAGCACGTATATATCTCCCCTGACTACCCCCCTTTGAAGCCGTTCGGTATCTGCCCGCTCTGCCCTACTAATATATCGACTGCCCGCCTCGTAGAAGAATATTATCGAGTATCTTAGGTATATAAAATGGGATACTAATAATCCTAAGGTCTTTATACTGCTGTGCCTAGGGAGCCTAACGACCCTTGTCAAGGCTCCGGGCCGGAGTAAGGTCGAGCTGCCTGATAACTAGCTAAGCGGTGCTGTACTCGAGCAAGTGCTATCGGCGCTTGACTACCTGGATTGGTATACTATATGCTACCGCGACGTTAAACCCGATAACATCGTCTATTACTAGCTTCTCGGGGTGGGAGGAGAGAAGGTATATACTTTCCAGCTCGCCGACTTTGGCCTGGCAAACTATCGCTAGCACGCCCAGACCTATTGTGGTACTGGATTCTATATAGCCCCCGAGATCTAGGACAGTATATTCCCCTAGAGCCCCAAAATGGACGTATGGTCCCTCTTCGCTACTATAGCCGACATCTATCCCTAATTCAAGTTCCCGCCTAAAAACGCTCAGAGTTATTACCGCTATATTCTACTAGCTATCTGTACCGCTGCCCTGATAGTGCCCCGTCTTGTACTAATGGTACGGGAGGACCCTAACTACCGACCCTCGGCCGCCTAGATGCTCGTGGCTCTCTTTGACGGCCGCGGCCTCACTACTACTAGAGGCAAGGTACCGCCTATGCCTGAGCTGCCTGTCGTCCTGCCTCCGGTGCTAACGCCTAGCGTGCCCGTTCGCGTGCCTGTCCGGGCGCTACTTGCCTGTCCGCTCGTTAAGTACCCTTCCTATAAGCCCCAGAAGTTGCTCTAGCCGCGAGGTACGGGCACGGGCAACGCGGCACTATGCCCGTAGGGTGATGCTGGCATTGCTGGTTATAACGGGAACGAGGTTTTTATTGACGGCAAGCAGTACTAGCACCTTATCGCCAGGTAAACTACTATGTCGCAGCGCCTAAGGTGACGGTCATAGCGACCAGTTCGACGGCCGTACCGACCGAGACGTCTAACTCTGCCGTACTGAAGCCGACGATGCCGGTCGAGGTGAAGCAGTAGCATGAGATTGTGAATGGGATATGTGCTCGGGGATTACTTAGAAGTATAGGATTAGAGAGGGGCTATATAATTGGAATAAGGGGTTGTGGGCTGTTATGGGTAGGGTATGGCTGGACCCGGCGTATCTTCGGAACTGTCGTATCTTTTCTTAACATCGAACCCGAAGGAGCAACCGTAAATATCATATATCTATTGTAAGATCGACCGCCCATTATATAAAGTATATAAATCTCTGCTCCATTTATAAGTAATGACGTACTACCCTAACTATAAAATTCAGCCTAAATCTATATATAAGGTAGAGGCAGTCCCTTCTCTTAGTGAAACTACTATAGGATCTTAAGACACTGCTCGAAATGTATAGTAGGTTCCTAAGTATTATACCTATAACTATACCCCGCCTACTTGACCAAGTACTCCGGCCTAACTTCTCCCTCTTACTACTCCAAAATCTCCTCGACGTTAAAATACTCGTTACCTTGAACCTTCTTCTTAGTTATAGAAGCAACCCGTAAAGAAAGGGCGTATACTGTTGAAGAAGAGATCCCCCCTGCTAGTAACTTACGCCGCGGGTTTTCTGGTATACGTTTATATCGACTATAATTCGTATAAGGATTCCACGTAAACTCTACCTAAAACGTCGCTACCCCGCCTACCTAAACGCACTTTAGGACCGCTTCAAGTAGCTATTCCTTAAAGCTTGCGAAAGCGGCTGCGGGCGTCTCCTCTCCTAGAGCGGACGCCCCTGAAGATTACGGGTTGGAAACTCTACGCTAGCTTTAGCGGCGCTTTGGACCTTATTGAGCCTGTTATAATAGGGAGTTAGGGCGAAGATATGCCTGCCTCTTGGGCGCTATGTTTATATTATGGCACTTCCCTCGTGGCAGCTGAACGATATCCTTATCCTTGCCTCGCCTAGCGTCGCTTCCTATAATAGGAGAGTAGTCCTCCTTGTCGTTAGTATCGCAACGCTACTGCTGCTAGCGACGACCGATATTTTACTGAAGGCTGACCCGCTCTCCGTCGGGCCATTCGGTACTACTAGCCCTCGTTACTCCAGGGGCGGTAGGGGTTCTATCTACCTCGATATATCTTTCGAGGGACAATGGCGGATAGGCAGTGCCGCGCTAGTGCCTCGGGCGTCGAGGCGATCTCTAAGCCCGTCTCGTAGAGTCGACGTAAGTAGCCCCCTTACGGCGCTTATATGGCGGCGGCTAGACAACATTATCCTCGCTATGTTTAGCGTCGCTATATATACTACCCTCCTCCTTATTAGCATCGCGATATTAACGACGCTAGCGGAATGGCCTTATACTATAACCTCGGCTACTGGCTTGGTCTCGGCTAGCGGGTAGCTATATAGGTAGGCTGGTACTAGCTGGCTTATGGTCGACATTTCCTCTGCCGTCCGGTAGTATAGGTAGGCCTGCCGTACTCTCTCGTTCTTAGGGCGGTATGGTAGGGCCCTCCTTATCGTTTTTCTCTCTTCTGTCGTCTAGGGCGAGAGGATAACGTTATTCTAGGCCGCTCGCTTAATCGTTATCATCACAGTGATTGCGATGTTAAGGCAGACCGCAGCTACTAAACCCCTGTTATAGATCAACCCTACGACCGGAGGCAGCGCTATATAGGCTCTAGAGCGGAAGGCACGGCTTAGTATCTACCGGTTCGAGGTCGGCGGCGCTCTCTTCGTCCGGTAGCGTAGGTATACGTTGTGCCCGACTCTCTACTACTTGCGGCGGCATAGTAGGGTATATCCCATTCTACTCCCCTCTATTATTTGGGGCCGGAGGGCAGGTAATGCTATAGTCCGCTTTAGGGTCGGTATTATATTGTCTGCTAGCACCGCGCCGGCAGTCGATCTAGTCTTGGCTATTGGGCAGCTCGGGCTTGTCATCCTCGTTCGGGTACAGGCAAGGCGACCCTATATACGCGAGCATAGGGCGGGATGCCGGGGGTATAGGAACTAGTTGGTCCGGCTCCGTATGTAGAGTTATAGGCGAGATAGGCGATTCATTGTTACCGGCCGTGCTAGTAACCGAGGGCTCTAGCGTATCGCTATTATCGGGAGTAGTATCGATATCTTTGTCTGCTTAGATATGTTAATATACTGGCCTATTGAGAAATGTAAGATCCGGGGTATATACCTAGACTAGTAACGAGGCCGGATTTAACCTTACTGTATGCACCTAGCAGAAGCCTATTATCCGCTAGTTCGAGCTTGCTAGTGCTCTCGTTGCCTGGTAGCGTGGGAATAGGTGCCCGGCTCTCTACTACTTGCAGCGGCACGGCAGGAGAAACTCTACTCTGCTCTCTGTTATCTGGAATCGGATGACAGTATACTGGGTTGCTCGTCTGATCGCTATCGCTATAGTATAGAAAGAGGAAGCAGCTATCGGACATATACTATGGACTCTGGGGCCGACAAAGAGGGTCGGGTTCTATAGCATTATATGCGCTCTTAGCGGTATATCTGGCTTGCGACCTCCGCCGGAGCGCCGCGGGTAAAAATAGATACTGCCGATCCTCCTCCTTGATGTCAAGGGATATAGAACCGTTACGATTCGACGTCGTTCCGTATAGCTTTTCGGGCGGCCGAGAACTACGCTATATTCCATCGCTATAGTATATGGCTCCGTGTTCGGCGAGGGAGGCGGCGTCTGTTTCTGGAACGGTAGCATCGTACGAAGTGTTATCGGCGGCGGATGCCGGTCCTAGCCCGAACTCAGCACAGCCGGCCAGCTGTTGCTGCTAGTTGGTAAACTTGCCGTCTAGTTGGGCTGGCCGTATATAATGCCGGCCAGATAGACGTAGTACGTAAGGCCCTTTAGCTCGATAAGCCGGCAGGGATACTTTATAGAGGAGAGATATATCAATACGTTGGCCTGCCGAGAAATACGACATCTAAGCATATACCTATACTAGTAATACGGCTAGATTTAACCTTCTTTTATAGAAGCTCGTCAAGCGACTCGAAAGATATATCGGATCGGCTATTGTCGTCGTCGCTTGGGATTAGGATAGCATCGGCCTATAACTCCCCGGCACTACCCCGTTGAGGATCGTATATATCCTATAGCAACGGCGGGTACGAAGGAACTCCAAAGATCGCTATAGAGGGGCCCCCCTCTCGAACCCAAGGACTACGGCTCGTAGGCTTGCGGCCTGTCGCCGCAGGAGGTATATAAAAGGTCTAGTTATCGAGGGAGACTGGCATTATACTCCTGGTAGGATATCGCGTTGTTAAAGTAGAGAGGGGATAGGAAAGGCTGCAAGAAGAATAGTTCCTAGGGGCATTTGGCGTACAAGCTGGCTATCTTTGTCCTGCTGGGGTACCGGGGAACGAGCGCAATATATTTGCGTACGTGGAGAAAGACAGACTCGACCTTAAAACCGGTAAGGAACCTGGACCCGGCCCTCCATTCTCTCCTCCTCTCTACCATCCCGACAGGCTCGCAGGAAACGTACTCGGTCGTAAAACGCCTCGCTATATATAGGACTCAGGGGGTATAGGGGTTGCCAGGGACGCCGGGGTCGTAGGTAACGGGTAGTAGAGGAGGAGGACAAGGCATCAGCTCACCGGTCCCTCGTAACTCTGCCAATTATACAATTACCGAGATAGCAAGGAGAGGCCCGGGCAAAGGGGAGCGGCTATAGGACGTTATATTGCCCCGAATTATAACCCTTGACTAAGGTCGTATAGTCTACGAGGTCGGTAGAGGTCGCCTAGAGCGGCTTTACCGAAGTAGTATTAACGTGTGTCCTCCTACGATGCCTTCCTGAATCCGTCCGTATATGCCTTCCCCCTCCTTATTCTGCCTCTAGTACTGCCCCTAGTACCGCCCCTAGCAAGGCAGAATCTCGTCGTCTCTACGGGCCCGATCTGCCTTGCCGTCGCAAGAGCGAAGGCAGCAAGGCTACGTTATCTCTTCAGGAGCCGCATCGGCCGGCCTCTGTATTAGCAAGGTCTTATAACCCCTGCCAGCTGCATCCTGGATCCGGTGGTATATAGCCCGAAAATAGACTGCAGGTGGGTCAGGAGGCTAATCCGCCGCTTTCGTAACCGACCGCCTATATATCTCGCTATAGCTACGCTGGCATTCGGTCCGATTATAGCTAAGGCAGGCTCTCCGATCCGCAGACTAAGAGGCCTGGATATATATACCAAGCTAGAGGAGGCCTCCTAGTATCTCGGCATTCGACGCAATCGATACCTACGGCAATTTATGACTAGTCAGGATATGAAAGCCTTACGAGTTGAATAGGGGAATAGGGGGCCTACCTAGTAGATATAGGTTCTAATCTTATAGGCGAAAGGAGATACCCTGGCAGGCAGGGCGAGGGAGGGTAGGCGATAGGCGAGGTAAGGATACCGCTCAGGAGGAAAACCAAGCGGGCGTTGAGCAGCTTAAGCGTTAAGCTAGAGTCGAGACTGCCGCAGTCGAGTCAAGAGTTGCCATCGTAACGTACTATAATAGCTGGAAACGTCCCGGCCGAGGGCTCGTGAGAATGAGCTACAAAAACCAGCATCGCTACGCAAGGCGGGTGACGGCATACGGCTGGGGGACGCCAAAGAGGGCAGGGACAATGCATCCAGCTTGCCAAAAAGGGTATACAGAGTGCGGGCAAGCTGCAGGATAAAGAGGGCCAGGGGGGAACGGGGGGGAGCGAAGGAAACGAGGAGGCAGTGACCAAGCGAAGGCGATAAGGGAGGGAGAGAAAGTCGAGAGTACAAGAAAGCGACGTCAGAGAGGAGGGGCTCTATTTATACGGCGCACGCGGCGGGGCCGTACGAGGACGCGAATCTGACGGAGCGCCATACCCGATCGGGAAGGCCGCCGTTTCCGGATGCAGCGACAGCATGTTCGACATTACAAGTATATAATGTGTTTTATGAAGGAGGCACTTGCACTGGGCTGCTTCTAACAGATCCTTGTACTGACTACCTGATCTTGCTAGACCAAACGAAATCTTAAGACAAAGAGGGAAGGGGATGAGGTGCTATGGGTAGTCAGCTGTTGGGTAGGATGGTAGGAGAAGCTGGAGGGGGGAAGGGTTTGCGCTTTCGATTGGGTTATTGTCACGGCACATGCACTCGAGCCCATTCCTGCATCTCGGAGGCACAGCGCGCATTTCGTCACTGCAGTCGTCTGCCCCCAATCAACCATGATGAATCACGCTGTGACATGTCACAGCGTGATGGGAGGTGGCCGTCACCAACGCAGCACCAGCCTGCCCCCCCTTCGCCATAGCGGACCCCAACCTCCACGGACGCCAACCGTGTCATCACTATGCGCTGGGAGCGTGCCGACTCTTACAGCTGCATGAGAAATCATCCTGTCAACAGCAACGGGGTTTAGGGACCTATGTGGTAATTGTACCTCGTGAGCAGCTCCTCGATGCCGCAACACCCAGATATCTCGAGGAGCTGCTCTGAGTCTTGACCCAGTAACATGAATCTGAAACTGATTTGCTGTCAATATACCTTGATACCCGAGATGGGGCCCAACAAACGCCACAGCCGAGGTAGCAACAGCAGAACAGGACCGAATCATGTCTCTTTTTGCGGGTGGCTTCCTGCCCGCTTCGTCAACAATCATCTTTGTTTGCCACGTGGGGCCTTGCCTTTTGCCGAGACATGATGGGCCGTCTACCGGTCCAGATGCTCCCACAGAAAGGCCCCCTTTCGGCCAACCCAAGCTGGTTTTTCTGCAGGGATTACTGAACGGTATACGCGCTCGGTGAGAAGAAGGCCGCATTCATGCCGGTGCCTCATGCAGGAGGGGGCAAACAAAAGCAGTCAACGTCGACAACATAATACGCGGTTGGTTGAGTACCAACGGCGGGCCCCTCCTCAGGGGCTTACCATTGGTCAGCCCCGTTGTATGCACGTCGGCACAGGTTCATACATACATGCATCTGGGAAGGACCTTTCTTTCCCCTCTCCCGTTGAGTGTCGGGAAGGTCGCCATTGGCCACAAAACGCCTTCACTTGTCAACGCCACTCGGCTTCCTTTGCCCATCTAGGTCGAGAGGTGCCAAGATTGGGAGCCGTCTTGCCAATACCGGCGGAGTGATTCAGCCAGGAACCAGCAAAGTGCCTTGCTGCTGACAAGGAATTCCCTGTGAGGGCAAGAGGACGGCCATTTCGTTTGATAGGTTGGCCACGACATTGGTGCGAGGACATGTACGTACCCCCTGCCGATCGTCGATCCAGGTCCAGAGGAGAGAGGGGGAGTGGTCGGTGGTTCGCTGCTTGCCCGTTCACTTCGGGCTAGCGCATCATGTACGGCTCCGGGTGTAACTGCGTGGCGTTGGCCGGCCGTTGACATCGATTGGCCGCATCTGAGACATGTTATCGACTCTGGGAGGGCCGATCGGGGACCCCTGCCGTTGGTTGTGGGAAAAACCCGCCGTCTAGCCTGGGCTCTTAAACCATTACACGCGTCGCCCAACCACAGCAGTCTCCCCTACACCCCCCCTGGGACGCCATGAACTCGACCTCTTCAGTCCAAAAGCAAGGGCTGAGCCATCGTCCCGGACGAGTCTCGCCACCGACGGTCGAGCTTCAACATCATCATCCTCCCTGCCTGTCGGCCGTTCTCCCCAAGTCTCCGGGGCCGCCGCACGCTCAAGGGAACCAGCCATGATGACGCCCTTCCTCCGCGCCGTCCGCCCTCCCCTCCGACGGGCCGCCACCAACACCGCACGGAGCAAATCCCCGCTCAGCACCGCCGCCCACTCTCCCCCCGCCAACGCCAGCAGCGGCAGCAGCAGCAA
>Ga0247824_10002440_pt1 | contig 10389 bp, 3 predicted proteins | sample 13C_PalmiticAcid_FD_194412 | JGI IMG/M metagenome (GOLD analysis project Ga0247824, IMG submission 194412) | Soil microbial communities from agricultural site in Penn Yan, New York, United States - 13C_PalmiticAcid_Day48 | ecosystem: Environmental > Terrestrial > Soil > Agricultural land...
ACATGAAGGCTCTCGACCTCATTCCAAATCTCAAGGATTTGGTGAAGAACCCTTTCTTGATGGCCTTGTCGTTGGATGTGTTGCCTCGCATGGTGGATCCAAGGCAACAATTTCCAAATACGTGCGTCACCAGAGTCGCATTGTACGACCATTTCGTGGAACAGTGGATCGAACGAGGCAAGAAGCGACTCGCAGAGAAGGATCTGAGTCCACAAGTGAAGGCAGTCTTCGAGAAACTGAGTGCTGAGGGATTCACGCTTAACGGTATTGGGTTTATGAAGAAGTTCGCCGTCGCGATCTACAAGGAGCAGAATGGTCACCCAGTTGTGGAGTACTCTCAGCTACTTGATGAAGGATCATGGAAAGATTCACTGTTTTGTCGCGCGGACAGGCAGTTGCTTCTCGAAGCCTGTCCAGTGACACGAAATGGCAACCAACACCGGTTTATTCATCGATCGCTGTTGGAGTACGGAGTGGCACTCGCAGTCTACGATCCGCAAGACAGGAGGAACGGCGCCGCATCAGAGCCAGTGTCTAGTCGACGAGAGAGCGTGAGTTCTCTGAGCGAAGAGATTCATGACAGCGAGGAGGGAATCACAACCAATGTTGAACGAGGACCTGATCCCAACTCTCCCTTGGTGTGGAAAAGTTTTGTCAACAATCACTCAATGTTGCAATTTCTGGAAGAGCGAGTTCAACAAGCGCCATTGTTCAAGAACCAATTACTCAGTTACCTCGAGCTCTCGAAGATGGACAAGAAATGGCGGATAGCAGCCGCCAACGCTATCACGATCCTTGTTCGAGCAGGCGTACAGTTCAGTGGCACGAATTTCCAAGGTATTGGGATCCCAGGAGCAGATCTCAGCTATGGCGTGTTTGACTCTGTGCAATTCCAAGGAGCGGATATGAGAAGAGTCAATCTTCGAGGCTCATGGCTGCGACAAACGGATTTCAGCAAAGCAGATATGACGGGCGCACAATTTGGTGAGCTGCCCTATCTTACAACAGGCAGCGCTGTCGAATCCTGCACTTATTCGCCCGATGGAACGTCCTTCGCAGTGGGTCTCTGCAATGGCGATATAACCGTGTACTCGACATTGAATTGGGAGAAGATACGTGTATTGAGTGGTCACTACGGACCAGTTCGACGCATTGTCTATTCACCAGACGGGTGTAGCATTGCTTCCAGAAGTTGCGACAAGACCATCCGGTTTTGGGTTGTGGAATCAGGTGTTTGTCGGAGTATTTCAACCGGCCAGACCGGTGATGCCAGTTGCCTCGCCTATTCGCCTCGCGGAGATCAAATTGTTTCCGCCAGCGGTAAAAGGACACTGCGAATATGGAATCCGGTGACTGGAGGATGCCGCAAAAACCTGCGTGGCCACAAGGACCGAGTCTTGTGCGCTGTGTATTCACCCAAGGGCACCATGATTGCTTCCGGTAGCGCAGATAACACCGTACGGCTATGGAATGCTACAGGTGGGGAATGCAGCCGAATCTTCGAAAGCCACAGTGACAGTGTCTATGGGATCGCATTTTCTCCTCAAGGGCATCAAGTCGCATCTGCCAGTGGGGACAACGCCATTCGTATATGGGATGTGGAATCAGGAACTTGCCGCCACACCCTGGAAGGACACAACCACTACGTTAACAGTGTCGTGTACTCGCCAAAAGGTGATCAAATTGCTTCTGGGAGCCAAGACGGCACAGTACGAGTATGGGATGTTCAATCTGGAGCTTGTGGTCACATCTTGACAGGGCATGGAAACGCAGTTCATTGTGTAACATACTCGCCAAAGGGTGATAAGATTGTGTCTGGCAGTGGGGACGAGACGGTGCGTTTGTGGGATGCTTCAGTCGGCCCATCTCATCGTATCTCCAGCGGGCACAGCCAAGAAGTTTTGAACGTCAAATGTTCACCAGACCGAAGCCTGATTGCATCCTGCAGTCTGGACAGCACGATACGGCTCTGGGATGTGGCGACAGGGAGTTGTCGTAGAACATTACATGGTCATAGAACCACGGTCTGCAGTGTTACATTTTCGCCTCAGGGAAACCAAATCGCCTCTGGAAGCTATGACAACTCACTACGGCTATGGGACGTGGAGAGGGGTGTTTGCCAACAAGTCTTGACTGGTCATACTGATCGGGTTTACAGAGTCGCATACTCTCTTCAAGGCGATCGGATTGTATCTGCCAGTCGAGACAAGACGGCTCGGATATGGGATGCAACAACAGGAGAATGCCGCGGGACTTTGAGTGGTCACACGGACGGAGTCCTGAGCATTGTCTATTCACCTGACGGCAGTCTAATCGCTACTGGCAGTGAGGATCACACAGTGCGCTTATGGGATGATGGAGCAATGACTTGTTGCAAGGTTCTCAAAGGCCATAATCACTCGGTCAGGGATGTCTCATTCTCCCCACAAGGAGACCAGCTTGCCTCTGCTGGTGACGACTGGATAGTGAGAATATGGAGTGTGGACACGGGATGTTGCCATTCAACGCTTGCTGGCCATAAGGACACGGTTTTCGCCATCGACTACTCACGCAAAGGGGACTTGCTCGCTTCTGGTAGCTTGGACAAGACCGTGCGACTTTGGCACATTGCGTCTCGTCAGTGCCGAGGAGTGATCTCCAATTTTCAGGAGGGTGTCTTGAGTGTCGTATGGGCTCCCTCTATCGATGCCGAGTATCTGGTGACGGGTTGCATGGACGGATCGGTCGTCAAGTGGGAGATCACCCAAGAGGAAAGGCGATGCCAGACCCGCTTCTGCTGGGTGGCCACCAGTGGCTCGCTGACTGCTGCGGGAGCATCGATCAAAGGTGTCCGGGGGCTGACGCCACTCAACGAGCAATTGTTGAAGCAGCGAGGGATTGTGGGCCAGCTGGAATATTGGTTGCATTATACATGGATGGTGGTACCTTTGGTGGTATTTACGTTGTGTCGTCACTTGCCGGTGATGATCGCCATAGACGCTGTTCTTCTTCTGGTGGCCGTGCTGTTGCTGTTGTCACTGTTTGCGTCGGCTAATCTGCTGGTTTTTTTGCTCACCCTGTGGGCAAACCTGGTGTCCATGATCTATGGCCTCCACTCTTCCTAAGGAGACTACCGCAATCGCCAAGTCGAACAGGGATTCGAGCCCAGAGCATGACTTGCTACAACTCGAAGAGATTCACACAGCTGCATCACAAATCAATCATACATAGCATAATACATAGCATTATAGACACATAGACGACACTATCTCATAAACACAAGGAACTGTACAAGGCTGGAGTTGACTTGTTGGTCTGTACAGAATAATAAGGAGGCTATGTGTTGACTCGAGGTTTGTCGAATGTGTCAGCAGTTGAGGCGAGTGCCGTCTGGGCCTACTGATGAGCTGAAAGTTGACATGACAGCACTCAACAGTGTTTGCTCCTTGTGGGGTACAGAGGCGCAGCTCAATTGATCGATTGAGCGAGGGTGTATCGTCGTTCATACAGAAGGCAACCCCCCCCCCACCCGCAAGCATCGCTGCACTTCCTATTGATCCATTTGTTATTGTCCTGCAGTTTTCCATTGGGGGCCACATTGCGGTTGTTCGCTTGTTGAATGCGCCTAGAAAGGTACATGGTGGATGTGTTATGAGAAAAGAATCCATTTGCTCGGAACAATTTACCCACAGTGAGTGCATGTTCTTATCTGGCACCTTTTGAGCAGTTCGTGGTACATGTATGCAGGTGTTGCAGGTGAGGCGCCAACCAGAGCCCAATAGCGAGAATGGACTTTTTTGCGCCCAAGGACACAAATTCTACCGCACCGCAACGGACGGCTTGTAGCGGGATGAGCCACAGCTCTTCCTGCATGGTATGTGTTGTGGGCGCACTTTTTCACAGCGAGTAGTAAGGCGAACAGGAATGAAAGCCGCCCCCAGTCCTAAAGAGTGTTGCCATGATGACCCGGGAGGGGGAATCTGATGAGGTCTCCGAGGAGACGAGGAATGAGGAGAGAGCAATGGTGTAAGCTGGCTGGCTAGAAGCTTGGACAAAAAAGTCGGTGCCACAAACATTTTGCCCGGTCCGCCCACATTTCGTTTTTTTCTTCTTCCCCTCTTCTCTGCTCACACAGGATAATCTCGATACCATCAACGGCATTCACACAACTGGTAAGCATCGACCCTTTGATGCTGTCAAATGGAGGTGCAAATGGGTGCATCGTACTATGCGGTAAACAAGGAAGGGTCAAGAGGAATGTTGAGGATACAACCGATGCCGTCAAATAAGCTTTCAGTCGAAGAGGCGGCATCTCCCATGCTGAAAAAATACTCACTCTTCTTTCAAGGCCGTCCCTTTAATAGCCTCACCGGACAAAGACAGGCAGAGTAAACCACAGGAACTAACCACACAACCCAAAAGTAAGACGACCCACCTTTATACCCCAAGGCGCTCGTGCTACCTGGATGTTCCTTTGCAAACAAGCAACTCTATTCTCACTGTTAGCCCTACTTCCTGCACATTATAGGAAGCGAGGATGCCATCAACAGGATCACTCTCAGTGCAACAGGCACTGAAGCTTACCAGTCTATGCTTGGAGAACAGTCGGAGAGCAAAGAACCCTGAACTTGCCTTGGAGCTGTGCGACGATGCAGCGGTGGCATTGTCGGGGATAAAACGTTCGCAGAGGAGGGCCCTTATCGCCTCCAAGAAGGATGAGGAGCAAGCATTGTCCAAGAGAGTTGCAGCGTCGTATGTCAACCTCGGCACACTGCAAGGAAGCTTGGGGCGAAGTGACAAGGCGCACGCCAATTTCAAGAAAGCAGTGCAATGGGGGTAAAGTGATAACAAGAAGTGAGCCCATTGTCTGGAACGGTCTGTGTGCCATCGGAATTCTGAGCACTAACAAATCGTCTTGTGCAACCACAGTGGAAATATCGGGCAATCGGATCCCATCAACGATGTCAAGTCTGGGACACTGGCGGGAGGAAAGCAAGAACCACAGGAAAAGGCTGGAGCCAGAGCTGGAACAGATATTGCGTCGATTCTACAAAGTGTCTTTGTTGAGAACGTGAATCCACCTGCGGTTGTATTCATACCACCACAACCAGATGAACGTCTCAGCGATGTGCGCCAACTAGCCGCATGCCTCAGCCTTTTGCGACCTTCTCGCCCATCCGAAGATACCTTGGAACCAGCAGCACGCGATTGGTTAAAAGCTATCGAGAACGATGCCGATGAGAAAGAGAGACTCAGGATACTGGCTACCGAGGTCATCAGAGTATTTGTTGGCGATGAGCTCAAGGATGCCACGGCAATTACTGAAGTGATGTGCCTCGCTCCTGTGTTCGACCAACAGGGCTTTCATTTTCTGCTCAGACAATTCTACTCTGGTATCAACAAATCAGACTTGCTCAACATCAATCATCTCCGGGGACTTGCAGATCTGATACAAGGAGCCGATCCAGAATACCTCGACTCTGATGACCTGGTCAAGATTCTGGACCTCCTCAGTATAAGATTGGGAGACACACACCATCAATCATCAATCTACATCTACCAACTTACAGCGGCTATCTCTCGTGTACTGGATGCCATGGCCGATACCAAGGTGAATGGTCTCGATCGCGAAAAGCTCCATACTCCACTCGGTTCATACTTGGACAAGCTGAGAGGGAGCTCAGATCCCTACTTGGTCTACCAAGCTGCTTACGCGCATCAAGCGCTGCTGTATGTTCCAGATAATGAGACCCCTTGGCAAGCGGCACTGCGACGCACAGGAAAGGTCATCCAAGGTGTATCAGGGCTAGTGAGTGCCACGAAAGGACTTGATCTCAACAAGTTCATGGAAGGACTGGGAAACATTCAGCAAGGCATGGCGGGAGCATCCGCAGTGGTTACAGTGGCCATGACTACGTACAAAGATGTAACATTGTTGGCGAAGGATGGCAAGGAATCCCTGGATAGTCTCAAGGAGGGACTCAGCTTTGGTGTCAAACAAGCGTGGTATCCAGCATTACGTGGAGCGAACACTTTGATTCGAGATGGCCATCTTGTCAAGTTCAAGACATTGGTCTGTGAAGCACCATGTCGACGCGATCCAGCATTCCAGTGGGGAGTGTGTCAGCGACTAGGCGAGATTGCAGCCAACTCATTGTGGGGAGCAGATACTCGACAAGGCGCTGTATTATTCTTAGTCGAGCTACACCGAAACGACGCGGAATGGGGACAGCAGTTGGACGTCAAGAAATGGATATTGACCATTCTCACTCAAGTATCCTCCCTATCTGGGAGTGTGGCACATTGTATGTGAACGACGGACATGCGGAGCCACCGTTTACAGCTATGATGATAAATGCTGCTATGAGATGGAGCTAACCATCACTCATCCAATTGATGCAATAGATGCTGCAAAACAATTGGAAGAACTGAAGACAGACAGTGATACTGGGAAACAGGAGTTATATCAATCATACCTAGATGAAGGTCCTGGATCGTACACATTGAAGATCGACTCCCTGGAGCGCTCGCTCTTGCTTGATCGTGCGCAGAATAGGCCTGATGTCGAAGAAAGTCTACGTCAGCTGAGGAAGAGGCGATCGGAGGAGCAGAAGAACACAATCTACATTCCACCTCAAGCCAAGGCTAACCTGCAAGCTCCTGACGAAGAACATTTCCCTCTGATGGAAGCTGTCCTTGAATTCCTGAACAGTGACCAACATCAAGTGCTCTTGCTTCTCGGTGATTCTGGCTCAGGAAAGTCGACATTCAACAAGGCTCTCGAATGTGAGTTATGGAACTCTTACAAGAAGGGTGGCCCGATCCCACTGCACATCAACTTACCCACAATTGACAAACCTGATCAAGACATGGTCGCCAAACAACTTCGGAGACTCGATTTCACGGATGCCCAGATCAAAGAGTTGAAGGGTTGCCGCGAGTTCATCTTGATCTGCGATGGATATGACGAGTGCCAACAGACACACAACCTGTACACGACCAATCTGCTGAATCAACCAGATGAATGGAAGGCAAGGATGGTGATCAGCTGTCGAACGGAGTACATTGGAGCCGACTATCGAGATCGGTTCCAACCAGGAGATCGCAACAAGTCATCGAGGTCAGCACAACTACGAGAAGCCGTCTTCACGCCTTTCTCGACCAATCAAGTGCAAGGCTACATTGACCAGTTCGTCGCAGTCTACCAGCCACTCTGGAAAGCGCAAGAATACAAAGATGCACTCGATCGCATTCCAAGCTTGAAAGAATTGGCCGGGAATCCGTTCCTGATGACACTGTTGCTGGATGTGTTGCCACGCATGATGGATCCTGGAGAGCACCTGTCAATCACTCGCATCACTAAAGTGGTATTGTACGACCAATTCATCGAGCAGTGGTTGGAACGCGGAAAGAGACGACTTGGGGAGAAGGAATTGAGCCCGGATGCTAGAGCAGCTTTTGATAGTTTGAGTGACGAAGGATTCACGGTCAACGGTATCGACTTTTTGAAGAATTTGTCAGTGGCTATCTACAAGGAGCAGGACGGCCAACCCGTTGTTGAATACTCGCGTTTCCAAGATGACGGATCATGGAAGTCGGAGTTCTTTGGTCGATCAGTTGACAAGCACCTCCTTCGTGAAGCATGTCCACTTGTGCGGAACGGCAATCAATACCGATTCATTCACCGATCGATGTTAGAGTACGGAGTGGCACGCGCAATATTCGATCCTCAAGACTGGAAGGAGAGAGCAATACCACAGCCTGTCTTGAATCGTCGAGGCAGCACGAGCTCTGTCTTCAGCTTTGAAATACAAGATGTTGATGAGAGAGTTGCATTTGATATCGGCCAAGAATCTGATTCCGCCTCGCCTCTTGTGTGGAGAACCTTCGTCAATGAGTCATCACTCCTGCAGTTCTTGGTCGAGCGAGTTCAACAGGAACCGGTGTTCAAGAAGCAGTTATTCAATTTCATTGAGCTTTCAAAGAAAGACAAGAAGTGGCGTACGGCAGCAACTAATGCGATCACGGTGCTTGTTCGAGCAGGAGAGCAGTTTATTGGCTCAGACCTTCGAGGTATTCGTATCCCTGGAGCCGATCTCAGCTATGGCGTATTTGATTCCGTGCAGCTGCAAGAGGCGGATATGAGAAAAGTCAACCTTCAAGGTGTATGGTTACGGCAGACGGATTTGACTAAGGCGGATATGACTGGTGTGCAGTTTAGAGAGCGTCCATATCTCGCCCTGGACAGCAAGGTCTGGTACAGCGCTTTTTCACCGGATGGGATGTCATTCGCAATCGGTCTTGAGAGTGGCAACATCCACGTGTACTCGACATCAAATTGGGAGATGACACGAACTCTGAATGGTCATAGCGATGTCGCTCGACGCATTGTATATTCGCCGAACGGGAATCGGATCTGTTCTGGCAGTATTGACAAGACAGTCCGGATTTGGGATATGGAGTCTGGATTATGCCAACATATCTTAGTCCATCCCGACGAGGTCAGTTGTGTCGCGCATTCCCCTCACAGGGATCAAGTTGCTTCTGGTTGTGATGACAGGGCAATACGACTTTGGGATTCAGCGACTGGCCATTGCTGTCAGGTCCTGTCCGGACATGATGACATATTGGAGTACCTCGTATATTCGCCAAAGAAGGACCAGCTTGCATCGGGAAGTGATGATTATACAGTACGACTATGGAATATTGTCACCGGAGAATGCAGTCATATCTTGGTTGGCCACAGTGACGAGATTTTGGGAATCGCGTTTTCTCCTCAAGGGGATCAAGTTGCATCCGTCAGCGCTGACAAGACAATTCGATTATGGGACCTGGAATCAGGAGATTCCAGCTACGTCTTAAAAGGACACAGCGACGCTGTCATTGATGTTGTATATTCACTGAGCGGTGATCAAGTCTTTACCGGAAGCAGGGATGGGACAATACGAGAATGGGATGTGCAGTCAAGGTTCTGTCGTAACACATTGACTGGCCATTCTAATGGTGTCACCTGCGTTGCCTATTCACCAAAGGGTGATATGATCGCTTCTGGCAGTTGGGACAAGACAGTACGTCTATGGGATGTGTCAGCTGGAGAATCCCGACACATTTTGAGTGGCCACAACAGAGAGGTTACGAGTGTCAAATGTTCACCAAAAGGAAACCTGATTGCCTCCTGCAGTACGGATCGCACGATACGACTCTGGGATGTGGAAACGGGAACTATTCTAAGGACCTTCAGTGGCCATCGTGACACAGTGTTCAGCGTCGCATTTTCGCCACAAGGAAATCAAATTGTTTCTGCAGGCGGCGATGACACAGTACGGGTATGGGGCGTTGATACAGGGCTCTGCCAACACATCTTGACTGGCCATACCGAGCATGTTTACAGAATCGCGTATTCTCCTCAAGGAGATCAAATTGCATCTGCCAGTTTGGATAAGACAGTCCGACTATGGAGTGCGACAACTGGAGAGCACTGGGGGATCCTGAATGGCCACACTGACGGAGTCAAGAGTGTCGCGTATTCGTCTGACGGCAGCCTAATCGCCACCAGCAGCAAGGATGAAACTGTAAGGCTATGGAATGTTGGGACTATGGCTTGTACCAACATCCTCATAGGTCATTATGACTGGGTTAATGATGCTGTCTTCTCACCTGGAGGGGATCAACTTGCTTCGGCCAGTGGTGACCGGACAATTCGACTATGGGGTGTGGCAACAGGAGAACAATGGTTGACATTAACTGGTCATGACGGTGCGGTTAGAAGAGTGACCTACTCACCCAAGGGAGATCTGCTCGCTTCTGGCGGTGACGACGAGACAGTTAGGCTCTGGGACGTTGCATCTGGTCAATGTCGAGCAGTGGTGCGAAACTTCCAAGGGGTTGTCTACAGCGTCGCATGGATCCTCTCTACCGATACCGATTGCTTGGTTACTGGCTGTGGCAATGGATCAGTGCTCAAGTGGCAGGTCATTGAAGTGGAAGAACAGTGCCATGTCAAGCTCTGCTGGGCCGCCACAAACGGCTCACTCACAGTGACAGGAGCGTCGATACAAGATGTCCGTGGACTGACTTCTCTCAACAAGCAGCTGTTGAAACAGCGTGGTGCGAAAGATGAACCTGAGAATCTGCCCCGCGAAGCAGGCAGGAAACTGATCACCATGGCCTCTGTGCTATCCCAAATGAGACAGCCTTCCCACAGAATGGTGCCGAGTTCTTCCCCGATCGCCAACATTTCTGATGAATAGCCACAGCAACACGCCGAGCAGCAAGTCGAACAGCAAGGTGGTGCAGCAGAGAGAACAGCAAGTTGAGCTAGATGGAAAGTCTTGTTAGGATTTAGCTTGGACAGCGTTCTGAGCTTTTCCCGGCTCAAGAATGCAAAAATGAAGGAACAGGACTGTTGAG
>Ga0247824_10002441_pt1 | contig 10385 bp, 7 predicted proteins | sample 13C_PalmiticAcid_FD_194412 | JGI IMG/M metagenome (GOLD analysis project Ga0247824, IMG submission 194412) | Soil microbial communities from agricultural site in Penn Yan, New York, United States - 13C_PalmiticAcid_Day48 | ecosystem: Environmental > Terrestrial > Soil > Agricultural land...
GGATGCGGCGGGTAGGGCGGGTGAGGGGGGTGAGGCGGCCAGGGCCAGGAATGGCCCGTCGTCTTGGTCGTGTAGGTGGTTGTGGTCCTGGTCTTGGTCTTGGTGCGGGTGGTGGTGTCGTCGTCGGTGGTGGTGGAGCTGGTGGTTGTGGTGGTGGTCGTGGTGGAGGTGCTGGTTGTGGTCTTTGTGATGCCGGTCGTGGTTGTTGACGTGGTGCGCGTGATGCGGACTCTGGTGCGCGTCCTGGTTGTGCTGGTGGTCGATGTGGTAGTTGTGCGGGAGGTGGATGTCGAGGTTGTCGTGGTGGTGGTACTGGTTGTCGAGCTGGTCGTCGAGATGTCGGTGGTTGTTGTGCTGGTTGTCTCGGTACCGGTGGTTGTCGTGCTGGTCGTTTCGGTGCCAGTAGTCGTCGTGCTTGTTGTCTCAGTCCCGGTTGTTGTAGTGCTCGTCGTCGATATATCCGTGCTTGTTGAACTGGTGGTGGTAGTCTAGCAAGTAGTGTCAGCCATCTCTGTCTTATTCACCATGTATCTGGAACAGTTCGATAGTAACAGCGATGTGTCAGGAGCACGATGGCTCTCGAGACAGCGGGAATAGGATAGACAGTTTAGAGTTGGCTTACCGTTGTTGTGCTGGTCGTGGATGTGCCTGTCGTCGTCGTGCTTGTTGTCTCGGTTCCAGTAGTTGTGGTACTAGTCGTCGTGGTCGTAGTCGTGCTCGACGTTTCGGTGCCGGTAGTTGTCGTGCTGGTCGTGGTTGTCGTCGTCGTGCTCGACGTCTCCGTACCCGTGGTTGTCGTGCTGGTCGTTGTCGTCGTTGTTGTAGTCGAAGTGGTGCTTGTCGTCTCAGTGCCAGTGGTGGTGGTGCTTGTTGTCTCAGTGCCGGTAGTCGTCGTGCTTGTCGTCTCGGTTCCGGTGGTTGTGGTGCTGGTTGTGGATGTATCAGTCGTTGTCGTAGTCGTGCTCGTTGTCTCAGTGCCAGTCGTCGTGGTGCTTGTTGTCTCGGTACCGGTTGTAGTTGTGCTGGTGGTCTCGGTGCCAGTCGTTGTGGTGCTTGTTGTCTCAGTGCCCGTCGTCGTGGTGCTCGTAGTCTCAGTGCCAGTCGTCGTGGTGCTAGTTGTAGACGTGGACGTGGTAGTTGTCGTGGTAGTGGTGCTTGTGGTAGAGCTGGCGGTGGTTGTGGTGCGTGTTGTAGATGTACTGGTCGTAGTGCTCGTCGTAGTGGTGCGCGTAGTCGTGGTCGTGGTAGTTGTCTTGGTCGACGTCGCTACGAATGGTTAGCGGGAAGGGTGCAAAATGAAAAACCGTTGTACATTTCAAAAAGGGGAAAGGGGGTTCAACACCCAGCCCAGGATGGGGTCTCATTTGATCACTTCTCGGGTGATCTCCGAGTTCAACAATCTTGAAATGATAACAAATGTCAAACTTACTCTTTGCATCGCACTCATACAATGGCAACGGCACAGCAAGCCGGGCAGCCAACTCTGGGAAAATGCCTCCGATGCTGGCACTGTACACGATAGGGGTGCTGACACCGCCGCACGAGATGTTGTCAGCATCATCGCAAGCGACTCTGCAAGTGCCCATGGCGTCGACGGTGAGACCAAGGAGGATCGCAGGCGCGCAGTAGCAGTCGCTAGTCACATGGTCAGCAAAGACGCCTTCCCTAACAACGGACATCGGCAACTCACTGGCCATTCACCATGCCAAAGGCATTGAACCCCCGGGAATCGCACTCGGCAGCGCAGCTATCGAGCGTCGCGGGGCTGATGTTCGGCAGCAGGATAGAGAGCAGGACATTGAACACGCCACCAAGCCCTGCCAGCGGCGGGATCCCGAAGCAGCCGTAGAGATAGTACGTCCTACCGCCAGGCACAGGAACGCTCGGCCGCCGGATCAAAGCCGCCTTGCCCTGGATCACCAGGCTTGGGTCGTACTCTGGCTGAGCCAAGACCGTGGGCGGGCCAGTCAGGGTGGCCGGGATGTCATCGCAGTCGAAGAGAAGGTCGGTGAGAAGGCGCTTGAAGCCGGGGATCAAGGGCGTGAAGCAACCCTGGAGCTCGGTGTTGATGTACACCGGGAAAATGTTGTTGGCACCGCAGCAGCGCTGGGAGGATACATCGCAGTCTCCAAGGACACTAAGCCCCAAGATCGTCAGCGGCAAGTACAGAGATCAGCCATGACAGGGTTAGCACTCACCCTGCCGGTGCAGAACATGTCGTGTTGCAGACCCCCGGTGTGGCAAGGAGCTCAGCATGGACACGGAAGGCTCCGAGGCCGAACGTCGTCCCGCAGAGACAGCGCACTTGGCCACTACAACCAGCAAGTCAGCACAATACCCTTATCTTGCGGTTTAAGAGACTCACCTCTCTGGCGCGCCATGGACCAAGGGGTACCCCAGACCAGCGCACAGGTTAAAACAAGCATCAATGTCGACCACCAGCGCCGACGCCCTGGCATCCTGAGTCGGGAACCCGTTCGGGGCGTTGTAGCAACCCAGGTGGCGGTAGTAGTTCGCGATCGTCGGGTTCGAGTTGGTGATGGGCACCAGGCTGTTGGCCGCGAACGTCGGATCAACATAGACCTGCGCGGCGAACGCGCCGCCGCAGGTCTGCCCCGAGTCTCCCCCGCAAGGCACATTGCAGGTGGCGGCTGGGCTCGGCTCGTACCCGCTGGGCAGCTGGATACCGCAGGTGCAGGTGTTGTCCCGCAGCGCGGCAAACTTGTAGCCAAAGCCACGGCAGACGCGGGCGCAGTTCAGGGGCGTCACGGTGCTGTTGAAGGGCGAGCCGGGGTCGAAGCCGGGGTAGCTGCGCGAAGGGTTTGAAGGATTAAAGCCCTGTGGAGTGAATGAGAAGTACACGCCGGCGTTCAGGAGAAAGTTGGGAAAGCAGCCGAGGTTGATGAAGTTGTCAGATCCGCAGGCGCCAATCTGGGCCGTCAGCGAGCCGAAGAATCCCTGGGCATTGGTGACGCTCAGGAGGCTCGCGGCGGCCACGAGGGCCTGACCTGCCTGGAGTCGCATTGTGGCGACAACCTCTAAAGGTCTTCGGTCAGGGGTAAAGAGAGGACGACGGTAGCAGACAAGACACCGTCAGCAAAGAAGGGCAGCAGCCAAGTTGAAAGAAAGGACTGCAAGACGGCGCAAGCAACGCTGCTGGATGCTGTGCCGATGTGTCTCCCATGGCGGGCAGCCGGGCTATTTGAACGTAAAACCGCGGCACCGCAATCACATCGCGATTCCACGGCCAGGGCGTGGTCGCGTCGCCCTCACGATGCCATCAAGCTGTTGGCGCGATGCAAGACATCCGCGGAGCGGGGGCCGGAATGCTCATAACGGCCACGGGAGGGGGAGATAATGTTCAAGATGCCACGCGATCCTTTTCTGGCAAGCATTCCTCGTTGTCTCGGTCTCACTCGAGGGTCTAGACAACCTCTCCCTCGCGACAAGCGAGAGAAGGGCTCCCACCAATGTCTTGGCAGATGCCAGGAGGGACGAGGACCGGAAGAAAAAGCGACGGAATGCTAAACCCTACGGCCATATAAATTCCCACGGAGAACAACCACACCGTGGAAGGGCCGCCGTTGAGGAGGACATGTGTGAGCTAAGACCTGCAGACTTGGAGCGGCATCCATACTAGCCACGATATATTCAATGTGGAATATTCTGCAGAGTCTAAGCTGCTCGGAAATCAGCAGGCGCTACCGTCAGTCGATGGCCGGCAGACCACTTACACGCGCTACCCCATTCACCCCCAGACTCCAGCCACGCCCATTCCTCCCGGCGACAGAACCATGTCGAGATGTGAGTGACAGCGCCAAGTAGAAGGCCCCCAGACAGCCAAAAAAAGCCAAACCAAAAGAGTCGAGTCTCACTCCCCTCATATCATCCCTGCCCACTGACGCGAAGGGCTCAACGGCGCCTAGCCGTCAAACTCCACCCCCACAACCTTCCCCGTCCCGCCTCCAGCATTCGCCGCGGGGCCGGTCCCACTCGGACGAAGTTCCTCCTCCCCAACCCCCGACAGAGCGCCATCACTGGCCTCAGCATCCGCCCCCGTCAACAAGTCCCGATCCGAGCTCCTCACGCTCCTCCGCTCCGCATCCCCACCATACGCAGCCGCCTTCCCAGCCTTGCCAGCCGCCCTCTCAAACCCTACGACGTCCTCGTCCTCGTCCTCCTCCTCCTCATCGTTGCCGCCGCTCCGCTGCTGCCCGGGCACCGCATTCTTCTCCATCTCCCGCTGCGCCTCCTCCATGCGCCGCCTGACCTCGGCGGCCACGCGCATGCCGTCCGTGACGATATTATCCAGCACCCCGCGCAAGCCGCGGCCGGCTCCGCCCGCAGGCCCCGCTTGGGCGGCACCGCCCTGTCCGGACCCGCCGATGGCGGCGTTGACGGCGCGGCCGGCGCCCATGCCCAGGCTGGAGAAGGTGGTGAGGGAGGAGGCGCTGGTGGGCGAGGCGTTTGAGGCGAGGCCTTCGATGATGTGGAAGGAGGCCGGGAAGCAGGACTCGAAGAATTGCTCGAGGAGTTCGTCGGCGAGCACGACCATGCGGAAGGTGGGGAGGGTGATGTGGAGGGGGTTGGAGGGGTCGAGGGCGATGTTTGCGCGTTCGGATTGAGCTTTGGAGACGCGGCGGCGGGTGCTGGCGTCGTCGTCGGGTGAGAGTTGGGTTGAGTTGAGTTGGAGGGAAGGAGCTGCGTTGCTGGGCTTCTTGGCGGCCACCTTGGGGCTGCCGGTTGGAGAGTCCATTGCAAGAAGGTCATCGTCGTCGTCGTCCTCATCATCACCAATGGCGAATGCGTCAGGGTTTGCGAGCTCTTCGCCCGTAGGCTCGTCCAGCAGGCTCGACTCGAGCTTCTCTTGCACCTCCTGGACCGCGCTGCCTTGGTTCTTCGGGTGGTCCGGGTCGGCGTACTCGAAGCATCTCCTTATGAAAGCGCTGACGCTGCCGAGGAATCGCTCGCTCACCGATTGACCAGAGGCATCGCCCTGACTGCCGTTCGCGGCATCTCCACTCAGTGCTAAGCTGGAGTTTGAGGGGCTCAGTGACCCTTCCAGACCACGGCGGGAGAGGAAAAGGAGTGCTTCAGACATGCGCAGTATGCCTTCTCGGTCGACCTTGCCATCGCCGTCGTCGTCGTATAGCTCAAAGAAGTAGGTGATGGTCCCCATTATGTCGCGCTTTCCCTTGAGCCCCGCCAGACCAGACACAACCTTTTGCAAGGTGAGTGCCGAGGACGAGTCGGTATCCCACTTCTGGAATAACCTCTGCAAAAACTCGTGGTCTGCTGGTTCGGGACCAGCTCCCCAGGGAGACAGCATGGCATCGGATTTCCTAAAGCTCCCGTAGAAGCCTTTGTCCTTTTCTGCAAAGGCATCGCGGCGCGGCGTGGTGGGCGAGTCGGAGATGGCCCATTTGCACATGGCAGCGAGGAACTCGCGGTAGGCATCGTAGTCCATCAGGCTGGTGCTGGGTCCCAAGCCGACGCGCCCCTTTTCGACACCGTGGTCGCCTTCACTGGCCGCTTCTGCAATCCGTGACCGGCTGCTCTTGGCGCGCCTCGCCTGCTCCTGTTTGATGATGTGGTCCCGCTGCTGCCTCTCATACAGCACGGTGTAAAACCTGTCGTACAGTGCGCTCACCTCATCAGTGTTGAGAAGTTTACTATCCGGCCCCAGGTTTCTGATGGCGGTGCGCTTGGCGAAGTTTTCAATGTTGCTCAGCACGGCATCCTTGTTCTTCACGCGAAGCTCGGTGATGCTGCTGTGAGTGATGCCCGCGAACTCCTTGAACGCGACCACCATGAGCTCCTGGAATTTAGTGACCGCTCTCAACTTGGGGTTCTCCGACTTGGGATGCGCAGACTCGTCCAGTCGCGCAAAGTAGGACTTGAGAACCGAGATAAAGGCGCCGTCATCCGCCGCGTCGAGCAGCTCCTCTCCGTTTATCCTCAGGATCGCCAGGCCGACCTGGAACAGCACCTTGGGCCCCTCGACAAAGAAGACGTCCAACACCCTGAACGCAAACACCAGGGGCATCGAGTTGATGTAAAGGGAGAGGAACCAGGGGAGCGAAACGACGGACAGCTGGACATCGCTCTTGACAAGATGCTCCCACAAAATGGGCATCGTCTTCTCGACCAGGGATTCGAACACCTTTTGATCAAGGAGGGTGCCATACATGGTTGTCGAGTAGTAGCCGGGGGCCAGGCGGTCACACAGGGCCGAGAGGAGGAAAAAGGCCTGAGCCTCGGACATGTAGATGAGGAGCGCGGCAACAACAATATTCATGGCCTGGCAGTAGCCGACATCAGCGTTCACCCAGCTGTAGGCAGTCAGAACTCGGCGCAGGCGGCCTATGCCCTCTTCGCTCTGAAAGCCCGGGTATTCTGGCAGGCTGCGGTTGAGATCCTTCTCAATCTCGTCGATGGCCAACGACTCCCTGCCAGAAAACTTGGTCAGGGTGTCTGTGAAAAGGGTCGGGTTTTCCAGCCTCAGGTAAATGGAGCCGGAGGACAGCTCCCACATCTCGCCCCTTAACCTGTTCGGCAGGCCGACTCTGATGAGCTTATGGAAGGTGGGCTGGCGGATCAACGTCACGTTCCGGCCATTGTCTCTGAGATACTCGGCCCAAAGCCTCATCTTTGCTCGGTCGCGGAGCTTCTTGGGGTCGCCGGGATACTTGAAAAGCATACCCAGTCCGGCATCGGGCGGAGACGCGTTCTTCTTGTCGTCGGGTCGGAGGAGGTATTCGGAGTAGCACTCGGCTGTGACCTTCTTGAGCTTCGTCACATTCCCAACGTTTGCCCGCAGGCCCTTTTTGAGGCCGTCGCAGAAGCGCTCGCAGGCCTGGCGGCTGCCAGCGAGCTGCAAAGTGACGCGCTGTTCCTTCAGGTCTTTTTTGTCTTTGTCCTTGGCAGCATCTTGGCTGATGCCGTTCCATGTTGATATTGAGAGGGCGAACTGATGGGGGCACGTATGTGCGTCAACGGCTGAGGATGGCCAACGAAGGCGGGCGGGGCCATTCTTACCTGGAAGTTCTGGCTGTGCAACCTCTCGACTCGCCGGATGGAGCAAAGGGGAAAGGTGAAGCCATTGCCACTGGGCCCTCCGCCGTGCGTCTGGCCCGTGAATACGGACGATGTCGACGTGGTAGCCGACTGCAGGAAGCTGGACGGGGTTGTCGAGAAGCAGAGGAAGGCCTCGGAGAGATGCAGCTTGCCGGCATACTGATAACCCCGGTCCCGATCTCTGTCGCCTTGTGTCGCATTGGCGGGCGGGATGGTGAGCTCGGCGGTGATCTCGTAGAGCGGGTGCTGGGACGAAGGCAGGCGGAACTGGCTCTGGAACAGTGATGCCTTGGACGGGTTTCTGTCGGATTCGGATATGTTCAGGCCTTGGGTGGGGTCCAACAGCTGCTGGGCCTTTTGCACGAAGCTCGAGAAGTTCAACATGGTGGCGCTTGGGTGTGTGTTCTGTACCGATGCCCCGTCTCGGGCGCTGCCCCAGGTGTCGCGGGGCGGAGCTACCTTGGGGACTAGGCAGGTGTTGGAGATACGGCGGGCTCGGAGGGCATCGCTCGGCAGGGGATCGGCAATTGGTGCTGTGTTGCTGTGTGCTGGGACGAGGGGATAACTGGTCGAGGATGGTATTTCGTATATAGAGGGGTAACGCGGAGTGAGGTCGGGTTGGCGATGGTTTGCAGTTTCACAGCCCGGAGTGCGGCTGACAGCTGAGGTGATGCTGATGGGCAACCAAATGCCGATGTGGATGCGCCGTCCAGTGCTCACGAGGCATCAGCACCTCAACACAGCTGCAACACACAGCAACGGATCCATCCACACTGCCCAGATGTGGAGCCCCGCGCTCCCTGCGGGCAACTGACCCCTGCCACCACAGGGCAGAATGTGCCCCGCTCTGCTGCTCGCCCTTGCCTGCAGACGGAGAGTCTGGTTCAGTTTCACCGCGTTGCATTCTTGAGAGACGGGAACCTGCATCACTCTGTGAGTCTTCAACAATTCCTCAACCCCCGAAATCAGGCCCTGGATCCAGGCCTCTCGCATGGCTTGCGAGCAAGATCCGAAAAGTGTAGAGTGGGTTTACACGTCGGCTTTTGTTTTATTCAAACCCGTGACGCCTGTCTTCTGTCATTTTGATCTGACTCTCGACAAGCTCCCGCCCTTTTTCGCGAAGACATCGACGGCACTGGCAACCCCAACAAGCTCCATCAACCTGGAACCAAGCACCCCGGTTCAAGATGGCCTGGTGAGCCTGGCCATATCGCTTTGCGTCTTGGGCTTGGTGTCACTGACTGCTTGTCTTCTATGTGTTTCCCTCCCTCCCTTCCTGCTCTGCATTGTTTCCCGCGTCGCTCATCTCCGGCCCTGACCCAGGGGCCCGAGTGTTCCACGGTGGAAACCGGCCCGCCCCGTTTCGGGCAGACTGCTACAATGACATCGTTTGCCATGACACAACAAGTCTGGCTGGGTTGGGAATTCCTGCTTGTTGAGAGTTTCTCCTCAAAGCTTGCTTTGGTGTTGGCTTTCGACCGCAAGCATGTACCACGGTACAGGTACACACCGTACCGTTCACCTGATGAATCTCATCCTCATCTCTGCCGATTTGCCGTGGTCGGCGTCTGCAAGCGCCGTCTTCCAAGGCGGCTCCATCACACTTCCCCAGGGGCCCAGGCAGTCGGTTCCGGGATTTGGCGATATTTGAGGGTCCGCTTGTCCTGCAGCCAACGTCATCCGCCGCTTCCTCTTGCCCACGATCCCGGCAATTCACCCTAATTAGATCGCTGCAGAGCAGGTCTGCAGTGCGCCTGGCCTCTGATCGCCTTCCTCAAACCCCTCCCCCTGTCCCCTAGGTAACCCCACGTTGTTAAACCCCGTGAGCCCCGAACCGCGAAGCCGGCTCGGCTGGGCTTGACAAGACGCAGCGCAAGTCACCCGTATTCCGTGCAAACCCGACCCTGTCCGTTCGTCCATCTGGTCCATTCATCCATTGTTCATTGTCATTACCCGTCCCCGCCCTCGTTAGGCTGCTCCACACACCTAGCGCTACCCTCGAAGTCGGCGATCAAGTCTTGGATTCCTCGATTCTGATCTCATCGCCAGCGTCGACCCCTCTCCTGCATCCCCAAATCTTCTTTGTACTTTATACCACCACGGTCCTCCATGCGCCGCGGGACCCATTCCGTACCTGCTTGCGACCCTTCCATCTTCTCCTGTTGCCCCGCAGTCACCTGCCAGCAACCACCACCACCACGTGTAACACCGCAGTCCAGATCCTCGGAGACCCCTCGCTGGTTATAACCAAGGGTCCTCCCGCGCAAACCTCACTTACAAGAACTTGCACACTACACCACGCCCCGCCAACCAACACCATGGCGGCCACGGTCGCGCCCTCCCAGTCCATCCCTCCAGGGCTGCACCCCTTGCAAGCAGCAGCCCTGAGGGCCGCCGCCAACGCCCAGCAGCAGCAAGCTCAGCAGCCGCAGCAGCCGCCACAACGGCACTTTGACGACGAGCCCTTTGATGTGACATCCCGCAAGCTGACTCTGCGCGACTTTGTCAGGGTGCGGACATTAGGGACAGGTACGTCTCCTGAGGTCTCGCTTCAACACGACCACGCGCGCGCAGTCTCTTACCTTCGTGTTCAGGCACCTTCGCCCGTGTTTGTCTTGTCCGCCCATCCCACGGCACCGAAGCCGACCGCAGCAAGGTCTATGCGCTAAAGATACTTCGCAAGACCGAGGGTAGGTTTTACTCAAGGCTCCTCGACCGTTAAGCAACATGAAGGCTGATTAGCTGCAGTGATCAAGCTCAAGCAGCTCGACCATGTGCGCCACGAGCGACAGATCCTCGCAGACGTGACCGGGCACCCTTTCATCACGAGCTTTGTCGCCTCCTTTTCGGACCGCGACTTTCTCTACCTCCTCCTCGATTACGTGCCCGGTGGCGAACTCTTCACCTACCTGCGCAAATTCCGCCGTTTCGACGAGGACATGGCCCGCTTCTACGCCGCCGAGATTGTCCTGATCCTGGAACACCTGCACGAGCACCAAGGGGGGATAGCCTACCGGGATATGAAGCCGGAGAATCTCCTGCTCGACGCCGACGGCCACATCAAGCTCGTCGACTTTGGTTTCGCCAAGCGCCTAGGAAATAACGAGTCCGGGCACCCGGTCGAGACCTACACCCTGTGCGGCACACCCGAGTACCTCGCGCCGGAGGTGATCCATAACAAGGGCCACACCACCGCAGTAGACTGGTGGGCGCTGGGCATCCTCATCTACGAATTCCTCACGGGGTACCCGCCCTTCTGGCACCAGAACCCCATCGAAATCTACAAACAGTCCGTCCCCTCCTCCCCC
>Ga0247824_10002442_pt1 | contig 10385 bp, 13 predicted proteins | sample 13C_PalmiticAcid_FD_194412 | JGI IMG/M metagenome (GOLD analysis project Ga0247824, IMG submission 194412) | Soil microbial communities from agricultural site in Penn Yan, New York, United States - 13C_PalmiticAcid_Day48 | ecosystem: Environmental > Terrestrial > Soil > Agricultural land...
CCTCCCACGCGTCCAGCTTACTGGGCTTTCTTCGCGAACTCCACCCTCAGGATCAAATGCCTGAAACCGAAACCGTCCATCTTGTTGCAGGCCTTAACTGCATCATCGCGGTCCGCAAAGCTGATAAACGCAAAGCCCTTGGCCAAACCAGTGTCGCGGTCCTTGGCGAGGAAGACACGAGTGACGCGGCCGAAACGCTCGAACATGTCGCGCAGCTCTTGCTCCTCGGCCATCTCCGAAACCTGAAAACAAACATAAAATCAGCACACGCCAACTCCCGAGACATCCAACCACAAATAAAAGAGCCAAACTCACGTTCGTAACGCGGAGCGTCGCCAAGTCGTCCCGGTCGCTGTACTTGCCGCCCATCCGCTCGCCCGCGCCCCCAGCGCCGGCACGCAGCGCCGGCGGGACGTACGACCCCTTCTTGCCCGGACCGGCCGCACCCACGGACGCGGCGCCCGCGGCAGACGGCTCGTCGCCCATGCCCGCCGCGACGTCGGCAGCGCCGGCCTCGCCGATGGGGGCCATCGTGTCCTTGTACGGGCAGCGTGCGGTGAAATGCTCGCCGTTGCAAATACGGCACTTGACCTTCTTGTCGCGCAGCTTGTCCTTCATGGCCTGGGCGTTGGGGTCGTTGGCCTCGTCCTTGGCCTCCTTGCGCCAGTTGACCGACGGGCGGAAGATGATGTTCTCGCCGACCGTGGTGGTGTCGGCGGCCGGTCCGGGCGGGTCCTTGGCCGAGTCGCCGAACTTGGCCCACGTCTTGCGCTCGGCCACGCGCGGGTTGACCACCTCGCGGCGGACCACGTAGCGCACCCGGCGGGTCGCCTTGACTTTTTGGCCCTCATCGTTGAGCCGGTACTCGATGATGGTCCATGTGCCATCCTTGTTCTGGATCTTTTGCGGGGGAGGGAGGTCGGTCGTCGGGGCCGTCGTCGTCTCCTCGAGATCCTCGTCGTCCGCCCAGTCGTGCCTGGTCGAGAACGTGTCAGCGAGTGGATTTCCCACGATGGGAATCGCAGAGTATGCTCACTTTGTCTGGGCCGCCATCTTGCTGTTCTGGAGAAACTGGTGGTCTGTTCGGTTGATTGATGTCGTCGGGGCTGTTTGGTGGGGGTGGGGAGGACAAAGTCGCTCGGCCGCCGAATTTTTGGATATTCGGGTGTGGGGCGAAAATTGGTGGAAGGACTGAGCAAGGTAAATGCAAATTGCGTTTAGATAGTTTGACTGTGTTTAAGCCTAAACCAACCAAGTGTTTCCTTCAAACCTCAATTCTCTGCCTGCGTATTTATCTCCCATTTTCTTACCCTTTGAGAATCCTTTAGTATGCTTCTATCCTCTGTTTCTCTCAGCGCCGGCTTTTACGCCACATCCGCGCTTCTTGTGTCTGCCTTATCTTCTCACTCCCTCTTCCCCTCTCCTTCAATGCGTTCTCGATCCTGCGAGGCAGTCCGGAAGCTATTCAGGCAAACACAGTCTAATTATCCATCATTCTCGTAGATTTATTAATACTTTGCCGCAGCACAGTTCAGATCAGACAAAGCTTCCGAATCCAACACATTGAGGTTGCAAGTTGAAGAAGGGGGGAATATGGACCGAAGAGATCTTGATGCATCGGTCGTCTAAACAGGGGGTTATGTCCAAGACAAGCGCTCTGTCGACGTCTGCACCTGGCCTGACGACTTGACTTTGGATCTTAGGGCCAAGGGCTGGTGCCACAAAGACGGAGAAACTGCAAGAAGAAGTCTCAGAAATGCTGCATTTGTCATTTTTTCCTGACGCCCGGATTGGAATCCCTATACAGCAAGCTAAAGTGGTTCTACAGCCGTTTCATCGGCCTGCTTAGGGGACGCAGTTGGGGACCAGAAACTTCGCCAAAGCTGGCACCCCGGGCCAACAAGGGAGCCAAAGCCAGCTCCACGGGCAGGCCGAGAGATGGCTTGGTCTCGACACAAAGAAGCTCAGCTCAGGTCACACAGAGGCACAACAGTTTTTCCAAACCACGGATTCGGTATATGGAGCCTAGGCAGATAGTCTATATAATACAAGGTATATGTCATCAATGTAAATAGGAAATATTGTCGTCGACTGTCATCCAAATGGGTATTGCTGTCCCTCATTACATGGCTCCCGCTCAACCGCCATGTCAACAATAAACACTTCATTTCATCAATCCGTCTGCTCGCAAGCAGACGATGTAAAAGAAAATCAACTTGCGGCGCTGGGCGCTCTTTCTGACCATGTCGCCAAGGGATTTCATCAGATAAACCCTGGCGGGGGGACAACATTGACCCTGGCTCTCTGCGGAATAGGAGGAAGAGCCCGGTTCGGCGGCGGGGCAGGCGGAGGGCCCTCGGCGAGCTGTGTCATGCTCCGTCGTGGTAGAATGGTCTGAGACTCCGAGTCGAGCCTGAGGTGCTGCGACGATCTCACTACCGGTTTCAGGGTCGGCGTAAACGGCCGCTGGGAATAGTCGGGGCGGATGTAAGGCGGAGGGGAGAGAAGTCTGCTTGGCCGTTCAGGTTGCTTGGGCGAGTTGAAACTCTGCCGACGAACTCGCATCCCTGATGCTGTTGGGGCTCCCTGCCGGTAGTCGCCATACGTGCCGAGCGACGATCTCGACCGAGGCATGTCGTAACCCCCAAGAGGCGGGATTCTGGGCGATGGACCGGCGTTGTGTCCTTTAGATTCACCCTCCAGCAGCATACTCGAAGGCCGCTGATCCATGTGTAGTAGACCAATCTCTGGACTGCTCTCTTGTGTCGAGATGCCCGAATCGCGGATTGGCTCATCCCGGATCTTGCGCTCCGCAGTTTCGGTCTCAACCCGGTGCGGGAAGGTTGGTGAGACAAGCGGCGTGATCGGAGTGGCCGACAAAGGGCTTTCGGTCCCCCGCGATCCCGTTCCAGCTTGACTGAGAGACAAGGGGGGCGATGGGTGATCTTCGACGAGTGACAAGGGACGTGGGTTGATAGACAGGGCCGACGGCGGTGGCCTCCGAGCGCTCATTCGCGCAAGCAATGGCGACGTGGTTACTTGTGTCGGCGGCATTCCATGCGGAGTCCTGACGAAAGAATGCCGGTTGCCTGCGCTATGAGGCACACTGAAGTTGGGCATGGCTTGCTGCGCCGGTGCCGATGGTAGAACTGCCTCGGGTTGCCCCGAATTGGAGTACGTCGACACCGGCCGGAGATTCTGGGCTGCGGCAACGCGCATGTCAAAGACATGATTGATGGTCTGGAGCGACTGCCTTCGGTCAATAATGGCCATCGCATTGGGCCTCAACCTGGGCTGCGACTGATCCTCAAAGTGTGGGAGCTCCGGCATCGAGTCAAAATCGCCAAATGAATCTCGAATCGGGGAACATGCTGGCGACGAGCCGACTGAGGTGACCATTGTCCGCTGCCCTGAAGAGATGAATGACAGACGATTGGCACTGTCCCGGAGAGCGTCGAGCTGTCTCCCTTCATGGGAGATGAAACTCGCCGTCGAGGTGTCATCAAACGACCGATCGCGGGCCACGTCTTCAAGAGCCGCGTCGAGATGTCTGTCCGGGCTCGATATCCCCGGATCCTGGTTCCAGGATTGTTCAGGCGTCATGACTCGAGAGAATCGATCCGGGTCCCTCACGACGAGGGTTCTTTGACTCGACTGGTTTCTGAGTTGCGCAGTCTCGCCTCCTGCCTTGGGCTTGCCGGTCTCCGACAAGACTTTTCGGCCTCCAAGGTTCTCAATCTCTCGCCGCAACGTGGCAATCCAGGCATCCATCTCATTGGCACTTTCGAACACCATCAAAAACGTTGAGGATTGTCTTCTCTCTTGGACACGGAAAGGAAGTCGTGCGCGGAGAGAAGCGTGTGAGCCAGGGGTGCGATCGGGCTCCGCCACCGACGACACTTGAAGAACCCAGTGACGCCCAGGGATAGCGTCGCTCGCGAAGGCTGCCGAATCCTTCCCCAGCTGGAGGACCCTCTCTGGCAGTCGGTCATAGGTGCCTTCACCTGCATATTGCAGCAGGTATCCCGACGTGGCTAGGACAAAGACTTTCGATGTCCATTCAAACTTCGAGGCTGACCCTGAGTTGTTCCTCCGGTGTCTCCTCTTCGGCTTCTCGCCAATGGTTTCCTCGGGGATATCAGGCGTGCTTGGGCTCAGGAGTCCGGCGAGCGGGCTGCTGCTCTTGTGGTGATGGAGCCGGAGAACGACATCGGCGGGAACGGTACATGCAGGGAGGTGAGCATGCTTGACTGCCTGAGGATAGGCTTGGAACAGTGGTGGCGGGTTCCAGGCCGCGAGACCCTCGGCATTTGCCTGCTGACGGACGGTGCTCTCTGATTTTTTGTGTTTCAAGCTGTGGGCGGCAGGCGGAGCTTTGGAGAAGGAGGGCAGCGTGACTTCGGAGCGGTGCCCTTGTGTGTGATTCAGGCCATAGGGCCAGTTGAGTTCTGCCAGCGAGGCGCGTATGCCTCCGGGCCGTTGGGGGACCTCTCGCGGCGGAGACGGTCCCTTGTCGGCATCGGACCCTCCCCTGGCCCTTCCGAAGATGTTCCTCAACCCCAACCTCGACTCCCTCTTCCGCGCCTTGTCCCCAGACTCGGCCCTCAACGGCACCCTGACTGCCTCTTCGATCCCGGAACGGGGATCAGGAGGTCGTGCTCTTCTTGACGTCAGCGAAGTTTGACCGTGGTTGAGGTCAAGTGTGGGGGAGGCTGGCTCCTGAAGGTCGGACATGGTTGCTATGGTGGGTAGCAAAACGAGTGAACACGGCAGATGTGCCGCTTAGACGCACTGGCCAGTGGCGATGTTGTTTACTGAGGTAGGGCAACGACCCGCTGGAGTCTCCTCTGGTCGAACATGTGTGTCGTCGAGAGGCGCCAGCATGGATCTGGAAACGAGTGTGTGGATGGGCGCGTGGGTGCTGTGCGAGGTCGCGGTGCGGTGTGTGTGTGTGTGTGTTCGCGTGTGTGCACGATGCACGACTCGTCGAGGGAGAAAAACAAAGCGAGAACGAGCGGGAGGCGTGGGATGCAGACGACGCGTGAGCAGGGTAGCAACAGGTGAGATGCAAGGCGCGTCCCGGCTCCGGCTGCTGCGGGACACGGATCCTCGGAAGGCGCAACGAGAGTGGACGAATGACAGGAACCTGGAAATTATAACACGGGTTGCCGAATATACGTCAGAGCTCAGGTCGCTGTGCCGCGCTGCAATGAGTACCAGAAAGGAAGGAACGAACGACAGGAGCGGGGAGCTCGAATGAGGGAAACCGACAAGAGGGAGAGAGATGGAAACCACAGCTGGACACCAGGGCAGGCAATTCATATAAATTGGGACGCTAGCAACATGAAAAGCATGGTTGGATAACACCCACCCGGGACCCAGGCAGGGTGCGGGTGCGCCAACCATGGTCCAGTTTTCCCAGACACACACGCGCGCCCTGCCACGCTTCGGTACTTCTGGGCCTAGGCGGCGTGACTTGATGCTGGGCATGATTTGCCGTGTGAAACCATCGACACGCGATCCAGAGTAGCGCCTATGATGCTGCCTCTTTTCATCACAAGTCTACGCCAGCGATGGGCCTGCCAGCCCGTCAAGACGAGGCCATGTTCCGAAGCACGAGCAGACAAAGCATGCGCCGTGTCGAGTACCTTCAAGCACGCATGAGCGAAAGAAATGAACAAAAAGCAAAATCTGAGGTTGAGTCGCCTCGAGTCGAAGACCAGGGGGTTCAGCCCCTGGGGCCCTTGTCGAATCGGTTCCCACTCTGGCTGGGGCGATCCCTGTTGACGTGGTATCACTCAGGGGTTATGTTTCCGAGCCAAGCCAGACGTTGCAAGCGGGTCATCAGCCCGCACGATGATCTGAATTTTCGCCCAGCCCGGAGGATTGGACTGGATGACGATTTTTGGGTGTTCAATCTTGGAAGAAAGCATCACGAAAAAAACTCCACACGCAGCTCCAGCTCAGAAGTAACAGTATCTCTTGGGGGTTGTTGAGTCGCAACGCACATAATAGGCGCAAATCCCATGCCGGAGTTGCCCGTCGCGATTTCGGCTTTTGACACATGGATGTCTTACTTTCAGCCTCTGGGACTCGCCCGGGACTCGCCCCGGGTTGCCCCATAAACAGGGGACCGGGGAATGCGAAACAAATCCTCGTTGACAGCCACCTTGTTGTTTCTGGGAACCGCCTCACACATGGCAACGGAGCACGCCTCGGCAGCTCGGCGTGTTTGCCTCTGACGCACCTCATCCATGGAACCAGGCGGGCAGCATCACTTACTCATCAGCCTCCCTTCTCCCGAGGTTGGCCATCAGTTTCACGATTGAATCGCCCGACTGCTCATCTCTTCCCTAATCTAACCCGCAGCACCACCAGCCCGTGGTGCATCACCAAGTTGCACAACGCACTCACTGATTGGGCCTCCCACCCTCACGCTGCACGTCGCTGCGTTACCCCAACAGGATTTCGCATCACCAACAGATGATCCAGACACGCAACTCCCCGCGGAACCACAAGAGAGATAAAGGCTGTAAAAAAAAAGAGCGCGAAGTGGACCGACCCCAGGGCGAGCCAGGGCTCGTCCCGTTCCCCTTCGAAACTGGAGAAACAACGGCGGCGGAAGGGCAAGCGGCGGACCGACGGACTGGCCGATCATCTGCCCATCCAACGGCGAGGCGCATGCACCTACCTACATATGCATGCACTCGACATTCGTACTATTCTCTGCAGTCACAATGAAACAAGTGATGGCGCCTTGAAACAAAAAAAAAACGGTCGCACAGAGGATCAACAACAGCAGACAGGGCTCATCCCTTATGTGCGTCCCCTCCCCCGAGGAAAGCCGTCCTTCAGGCGGCACAGTTGGTAGGATCTGGGATCGGAGACACTCTGTTCCTGCATTAGCGCCATGTGCCTCGAAATTGGGGGAGCGACTTGATTCGATGCCCGCCAAACTCCCGTCGCGCGGGTTGGTCAGCACACACGGAGACGGCTTCCTTGATCAGCACGGAGGTGGGAAACAAACAAGTTGCAACAAGGGCAAAAGCACCGAAGCTACATCATGCAAAACCTGCAACCTCCCATTTCAACGCAATCAGGTTTGTCGACCCTGTCCCAACCTCGTCACCCGCCGCCTGTCAACTCCCGATGGTCCGGGCTGTTGTTCAAGGATGACGGCCGGACGTAGGCCCGCCCTTGGAGCTCGGCTATTTTAACTTGGCGGGTCCCAAGGCGAGGGCGGCTCCACCAAGGCCGGTAGGGCTCAACGGGGCCCGGGCCTGGGAGGCGTGAAATCGTGATCGGATCAATTCCGAAGCTTGGAGACAGGCCCAGGCAGGACGCCGTCTCGGACACAGCAAGCGACCAGGAACGGACACATTTCCAGATAACCAGCCCAGAGCGCTGCTTCCTCTGACCAGGCAACTACCACCTTTTCACTTCTCTGTTTGAAGAAAAACGTGGTCAAATACAAATCCAGCTCCCTCGACCCCTGCAATTCACTGCCAGGGTCGGATGACGACACGTCAAGGCAAGGAATGGTGTCGATAAAGTCGGCAGATAAAAAAGAAGAGCCCATGACCGCCCGTATCGCCCTCGCTATTCATACAAGATCAAAATCACACATCCCGCCGAAACGCCATTTCCTCCTGCCTTAGATATGCTGCCTGCCAGTCCCATGTATCTGAGGGCTTCGCCGGGGCAACACGGGCCTCAAAGAACCGCCCGAACCATGAAGGGAAACCCATCAACACAAACGTACATAGAATCCCCCCGGTACCAAACTCCCGTCCGGGAGGAGCCGACCTCCAAGCGTAAGAAAAGAATCTTGCAAACCCTCTCTAAACATAAGGGGAAAGGAAACCCTAGTGGCAATGCCATCATGAGAATAGAAGGTATGTTCTCAGCGGTAACAAAATCTTCAGCTGAGTGAAAGGGGGGCGTTGACAGCAGCAATACGCCGCGGTTGCCCCCGGTAAAAGTGCAACATGAGACGGTGCTGTTCTCAGGTAGCCTTGACGGAGGCAGCCGCAGCTGCTGCAGCAGCAGCAGCCTGCTTCGCCGCCTCCTCTTCCGACACCGATACGGAGCGGTGCAGGTGCGAAGCATGGGACGGCTCATGCGTCAGTGACGCATTGGTGCCTTGCAGCTCGGAGAGTTGGCGCTCTGCACATGCAACAAGTCAGTAAAAAGGAGTCGCTAGGCTAGGTACAAGAAAACCAGAACTCACCCAGCTCCCGAATCCGGTGCCGCAGCATCTGGTTCTCGCGAATGAGCATCTGCGACTCGGCTTGGTAGAAGGCGCTCTCGTCGCGGCCGCCCAGGGCCCACGGCTCGCCGCTGTCGGCGCTGATCGAGGTGGAGCGCAGCCGGGGCGAGGCGTGCCGGCTGGGGGTCCTGGAGCGGTTGCGCAGGTCGGCGCGCGCCATGTCGAACGAGCTGCGCGGGAAGACGGGCGACCGCGGCAGGGAACCCGAGCCGTGGAACGCTGGCTGCGGGGACGAGGTCGGGATCGGCAGGGGCACTGACCGGTCCGACGCCTCGTCGCCGACAATCGCGGACTGGCCCTGCTGCTGTTGCCGCTGGACCTGCTCCTGCAGCTGGCGGATCTGGGCGAGCAGCCGGTTGACCTGAAATTCCTGCTCGTTCTCGAGCTCTTGGTGAAGCTCGCCAAGGCTGGGAGTCCGGTTGTGGTGGGGGGTTCCGGAGGCGATCAGGCGGGGAGAGGAAGAGATCGGGTGCGAGTTGCTCGTTTGATAGTTGTTGTGCTGGTTCTCCGACACCAGTTCGCCGGGCGACGGCATGGTGGGATCGGCAATCTGGAGGTTCATGAGGACCTGGGAGCGACGACGGTCGGCGCTGGGTGATGCGGTACGGGGAGAGAGAGGGCTGTTTGAGGAACCTGGACTGTCTGTCAGCGAAGGCGTCCATGGGTATTGGAGATAGCCCATGACACATCCGTACCTCTTGATGGGGACTCCCGCTGCAGCCCGGCGTTCAGGGTGGCTGCCGCCTGGAGGGAGATAGATGCGTGCCTGGCAGGAGAGGTCGAGTGAAGACCATCTCCATTCAGAGCTCTTGGTACCTCGCTGTCGAGTGACATCTTGAGTGACTGCAGCTGTCGATCTTCTCAGGAGAGAAACTGTCGAGCCCAAACTCGAAGATGGGGTTCCGACTGCGGCCCTGGCGGGTAGATATTATCGGGGATAAGGTTGGTGGCGGCGGGGATCGAGATGGGAGGATGCCGGAATCGGTGAAGCGCAGCCTGGAGAAGCTGGAGAAACGAAGGATGGGGTTGGCGCAAGAGGTGCAACAGCTCACAATGTGTCAATGTGACTGTGGCCAGTTGCTGCGCCGGCTGAATAGGCGGTCCACCGATGAGGCAATAGTACTTAATCAAGCGAGCTCAGGTGGAAAGACGTCGGTCGCGGTCGAGACGGTGGATGATGCTCTCGACTGCCCGGATTGGTGGCATGCTTTGTCTCTTTAACGGTGGTGGGGTGCTTCAGCGGGCTGGAAGCCGCCGACCACCCTGCCGCGTGACGCAACAATCTGCACAGGGCGCTTGGCCACGAGCTCGCTAACACGATGTGGGGCACCAGGCGTCACTTCCTCACCTCCATTGATATGTGGCCTTGGGTCCTCGACGCTCGATGATGGAGATGATGAAAGGGTGCAGCTCTCGGCATCGCAGGTTCACTGTTACACCATTTCTGACGTTGAGTCAGTGCTTTTGGAGGTTTTTTTGGTCTAACTATGTTGTTGTGGCGCATGGGGCGATGGCAGCCAAAGACGATGTCGATGTCCCGGTGTTAACAGCCTCGAGACAGTGTCTTGGAGCAGCCCCACCATCTCTGTTAACGTTACTCGCATTCCGAGCTGTCATCTGGTTGCAAGCATCAGAGCCAACATTCCTGTCAGACCGTCAGTTGCTCTCATTATTATGACTGTGCATAAAACGATAGCTAAGTTGTCTCGAATCCGCGCTCGGGAATCCAATAGGCATTCCCGACTGTTCCCGTGTTTTGCAGAGTCAGCAGTGCTGCCTCGAACCACTGCTGCAATGTGTCAGGGCCAGTCACAGGGTCCGTCAAATCTGATGGGGCGGTGCCGGTCCGTGAGCACCGCACACGCCACTTAAACCGGACCACACCGGCGGCAACACCACTCGCCCGGCAAGGAGCAAGCCCGAAGCCCCGGGTAGTTCCAGCCCCCTCACCGCCGGCCACCCGGAAAGAATTCGTCAGTTCCCCAAGCGGGCAACTCACATTCCATTTTTCACGCTTTGATCCAGGTCAGCCACAGCCTCAAAACCCCCTCCCAGCAAGCAAGCACCCCGCAAGCAGGATGCGCCCCGCCCCGGACCTGCCCCGGTCTCTCCGAAC
>Ga0247824_10002443_pt1 | contig 10382 bp, 10 predicted proteins | sample 13C_PalmiticAcid_FD_194412 | JGI IMG/M metagenome (GOLD analysis project Ga0247824, IMG submission 194412) | Soil microbial communities from agricultural site in Penn Yan, New York, United States - 13C_PalmiticAcid_Day48 | ecosystem: Environmental > Terrestrial > Soil > Agricultural land...
GTGCTGCGGGTGGTGGGCGCGGCCAAAAAAAAAAAAAAAAAAGAATCCCTGTCTTTCCGGTGTTGCTTTCCCACCCAACAGCCTCAGAGTTTCTAGGATTTATCCTTCTGGGCCCCACCCATTCCGCAAATCCAAGAAACAGATATTGGCTATTCTTCATGAGTCTGGTACGGTGCGCATGCTGTTTATACGCGATCCTACTTGCGGTTTCACATCATTTAATAAGGTAAGTAAGGTACCGGATGGTGGCGTCTAGGAGTCTGAGAATTGGACATTTAATTAAACGAAGCGAAGAAACATTGAGAAAGAACGGAAAGCCGGCATCTGAGAATGTTTCGTTTTGTTTCACAAGAAATCCTTTGCTCAATTCACCACACCAAGTGGGCAATCTCGATATAATCCTGCACATATTTTCAATGGATTGATGAATAGCGCAATTATATCGGAAAAACAAAGCGAGTTATAATTCTTGATTGTTGTTTTCCCTCGACTCTTTCTTCTTCTTCTTCTGCTTCTTATTCCTCTGCTTGTCTTCGTTTCACAATACTAAATACAGTCAAGCTCAACAAGATCTTCTCTTCCCGTTCATTTCGTCAAACCAACGCCCCTTGGTTCTGGTTCCGCTCGATAGAGACAGGGAGAGTTGGAACATATCTCGTGAATCCGTTCCCGGGCGTCTTTAATTCTATTACGAGGCATTTGGCTACCTACCTTCAGAGAGTCATAGTTGCTTCCGCTGTTGTAACCAGAGACATGCACCACAAATAGATTGCAACTAGGGCATGGCCCTTCCTTGAGGCAAGTGCGAGTGCTGTTGTGGTTAGGTAAACCGGCTTCATCATCTCCACTAACATTTGCTCAGATGGCACGTGTGCCCTGGGTGGTCTTGAACGTGACGCCAGAATAGGCTACCACGATGCCGAAAGCTTTCGTCTCTCAGCTGGCAGGGGCTTCGGGGTTCAGCCGTTCGCACAGCTAATACCAGTTCGGGGCGCTTGGCGCTCAATATATGTCGTGGCTTTCGGGAACTAGCCTGATGTCTCCATGGTCACTCTCGTATATGCAGGGTCCATGGTGCCACTCGATGCATCCGTCAGGCACGGAGAGCTTCCTTGGTCCTCGCTAACCGCCTCATGTCGGGTATCCGAGCTCACCAAGTGTTCCGGATACAAAGGCAATGCATTAAGAACAATGTGTCAAACAAGAATCCCAATTCTTTGGCAACAAATTCAGACCCTTTCGTTGTTCACTTGACCACTTGACACCATGGCGATTTTGAGATCCCAGCTGCTTGCATTGGCAGCGGCCGTTTCGTTCCAAACCGCCAACGCTGCTTGTGCAGCCGACAAGTGAGTGCAAAACGACTCAAGCCTTGCGCAAGTTTCTCCGGCTCTCCGGATTGACACACGATGCAGTTGTTACCGCGCGCTGTTCCCCTGTCCCTCGCCGACCGCGGTCGCCATCGCATCCTCCTTCTGCGCGACGATAACCTCCGGCGGTGTCACGGCTACCAACTACCCGACGAGAGCGACGGCAGCGTGCGGAACGGTGCCGGATCGGTACATCTCGGCCTGCAAGTGCGGTCCGACATGCTCAGCTTCGACCACCCTGGCCACGTCGACTACGACAAGCGCAAGCGCTTGCACGCCAACGCCCAGCAATGGGGGCCTGATCTACGGCGACTTTGAGTGCGACGGGATCAGCCCCTGGTCAAGCTCGACGGTCGACTCGGGCTTTGCCATTGCCGCCCAGACTCCGGGATTGACGGGTAAGAAGTCGGTCCAGGGCCAGTTCGTGGGCAACTCGCAGTGCAAAAACACTTGCAGCGCGGGCCGTATCGTCTACAACCCGGTTGCCGTCACGCCGGGCGCCGCATACAAGGTCACATACGCGACGTGGGTGGACCGCACCACGACCGGCTTCATCGGCTTCATGATCAACGGCAACGGCCAGCGCACCATCGACGTCTACGACTACCCGGCCAACCAGTGGAACCACATCCAGCACCCGTGGATCAGCCCGGCGGGCACGACGTCGGCCCAGGTCATCTTCGAGTGGTACGGTCCCGCGGGCCGCATCGACACCATCACCTTTGCGCCCCTGTCGGCATACTGCGGCCCGAACCCGCCGGTTGGCATCATGCCGGACGGCGAGTTTGAGTGCGGACTCGGCGGCTGGACGCAGCAGGTGCCGGACCCGGGATGCGTTGCGGGCGTCGCCAGCACGGCGGGCCTCATCCCCACAGGCCAGGGCATCGGGGCGTTTGGCGCCTACGCCTGGCAGGCCTCCTCGGCGACGACCCCGAACCCCCAGAACCAGGAGCTGGGCGTGAGCGCGCGGCTCATCAGCCCTTCCGTCGCCGTCACACCGGGCAAGCGCTACCTGTTGGCCTTCACGGCTTACTTCAGTGCTATGAACATTGGGTTTCTCGGCGTCAAGATCAACGGCAACGCCATCATGACGCGGGACCCCGCGGACAGTGGGCAGAATATCAAGTGGTTTGCCTCGAACCAGGTGTTTTGGACGGCCCCCGCGGGTGTCACCACGGCGACGGTTACGTTCGAGGCGGTGCAGTCGGCGGCGGGGCTGATGGCTGTCGACGGTGTCATCTTTGTCGAGGCTGCACAGAACTGAGGTGTTACTTGTTGTCTACCTTAGTTACTTGCTGTGACGTTCACGTTAATGAGAGTACCATGTACCTAAGAAGCCCGGGTCGAGTTGATGGATGCCCCCGATGTTCAAGTAGCTCAGCTTCAGAGAGAGCTGACCCGGAAATGAATAGAACGTCCAGTCTTGGCTTTTATCTTGAACGCTCTGATGATTGAATGCGGCTGGACTTTGGCAACAGCCACTCCCAAACGTTCAGCTCTGGTCTGCCTGGCGTTGATCCCTTATCTTTGGGGCTGGGGCCAGACAGGGGGGGTCTCCCTGTTGCGCCACGATTGACGGTTGGGGGGTCTCCGCGGCCCAAGGCCCTATCTTCCTCTCAACACCAATTCCCAGTCTCGCCTTATCTTGACATGATACGGAGTCCAGGGGAACTTCGACCGCGTCATCTCCTCGTGTGTCGCTGAACAATCCATTTCCGCCTCCGTCATTCACCAAACCCCCCACCTAACCCGCGCCCACCAATGACCCCCAACGCCCTGGACAACCTCATTCGCAGCCTCCCCCGCGCCCATCAAGCCCGCGAAGTCCCGTCAATCCCGGAGTGGCGCCTAGTGGCACCAAATTTGCCGTTGATGGGGGCTCAGCCATTAGTATCGCCAAGGCGGAGAACCAGACTCGGGTCCAAAGCTGGGGGTCACGGTCAAGTTGCAGACCCGAGGAAAACGGGGCAAAGATGCTAAAAACAGGAGAATCCCATATCGGTTTTCGACCTCCCAAGGAAAAGCGCAAAACGTGGCACCCGCAGAGAAGAAATTCCCCCTGCCGCGATGAAGTATCTTTCCGTAGACTAGAAGGGTTCAAGTACATCTGCCTTCCATCCCTTCTGGAACTCTCTATCTCCCAAAGTGCCTGCCGGGTCACGCACCACTCCAAACGACAGGGACTGGAGGAGGGCCATCCGATAAGACACGAAACAGCGTTGCTTTTTTTCCACTGTCTCCCAGTGCTTGACAGACGAGTTATCTGTAACCTAACCATGCTTCCAGAGTGCCTGGTTCAGGGACCCGTTTGACCCCGAAATCCTGTTGCGCTCCATTGAGCCCAAACGCCGGATTTGCGTCCAATATCCCAATTTCCACTGCATGGCCGCCGAGCCCAGCGCCTGTTCTGATAAGCACGACAACGACGTTGCTACCGTCGAAGGAGTGCGGTTGATGGGCCCCATAAGAGACGCAGGCCCGACCCCCTGAGAATGAAGCCACAGTAAACCCGACGTCGTCGATCTGCAAACCCTAATGCAGGCGTGATCATCATGATGTTTGGCGATTTTGATATCGCGCCCAGGGCGGCCCTGGCCGCGCCAACGGAGACTCCCATCATCCGAACTCAGAGCGCAGCCATCATGGTTGTCTCCATCCTGTCGTTCCTTGGTGGGGCGTGGATGATTGCAAGCTTCTTCGTGAGTTGTCCGACAATGAGACATCCAAGTCAAGTCGCGGGTCTAACATGGAACCCCTGAACTGTCCAGGTCTTCGCCAACCTTCGAAGCTTCCGCCACCAGTTGATCCTCGGTCTGGCCATCAGCGATTGCGTCATGGCCTTGAACTTTCTGCTGTCTTCGTCCATGAACGTGGCCGGCCGGTGGATCGGGGCACCCGAGCAGGCCCAGTTCTGCACCTTTAACGGCTACATGACCCAGGTGTTTGTTATCCAGACCGACTACTGGGTCTTCATCATCGCCATCTACACGTATTTTGTTCTCACCGATCAGAAGCGGTGCTCGAACTGGATCCAGTCACACCCGCTCGTCCCGTGGGTGCTTCCGTGGATTCTTTCAGTCGCATGGGCCTCGATTGGGTTGGGTATCACCGGCTACGGTGACATCGGGGCGTGGTGTTGGTTCACGTCTGATGAAATCCGGTTGTTGGTATGCTCCCCCGTCCCACTCAACACTGAATCCCGGTGTCGTCTCGCTAACAGAGTGTCAGGTCAACTTTGTTCCACGATGTAAGTCCCAGGATGCGGTCCCCTTTCTGAGCACCGAATTCTGACAGGCACAGGGACCATCATCGTCATCATGTTCTTGATGTATGCGAGGCTGTACTTCCTCCTCTGGCGCGCTCACCGCCGCCTGGTCTCGCTCGGCGACTCCTCAACGAGCAACCCCAGTGGCTCTGGCTCCCGGCAGGAGGGGAGTGGATACGGGCCTGCGGTCTCTGCAAGACATACCCGCAAGCTGAAGAAGGTAAACCGCGCGAGTCCATCAACCGCTCCGCCCACCGTGCAATGTTGCTAACCGCCCCCAGCTCGCTCGCCTCATGCTTCTCTACCCCTTGGCCTACGCCGTGGTCTGGTCGCTCCCCACCGCAATCCGCATCTACCAATCCGCCAGCGGCCAGCCAGCGCCCTGGCAGCTCCAAACCGTCGACAAGGCGAGCATCGTCCTCCAGGGTCTCGTTGACGCTGTCATCTACGGCGCCACCGAGAGCTCCCTCTCCAGCTGGCGCAACCTCTTCTTCCCGGGCCGCTTCCCCACCACCACTGGCATGGCTCCGGCGCTCGGGTACGGCGACCTGAGCGGCACCGGCTCAAAGAGATGGAGCAAAGGGCGCGCCGGTGCGCAGCAGCTGGGGTCGAGGCCGTCGTCCGCAAAAGGGGTGACGCCGGCGGCCACCACCCGTTCGGCCAATTCGTTGGAGTCGTCGGATGCTGCTCAGACAGCGGTGGACTCTACCGAGCGGATTGAACTGACGGCTCTTGATGGGCGTGACTCAACATTGGGCATTCGGAAGACGGTCAAGGTTGAGGTTAGCATCAGCCCTGGTTCTGACCATCAGAGGACACCTCAGAGGCCGGGCAAGGCGTATTTTCCCGAAGAGTCGCAGGTTTCCTTCCTTAATGATTAGACTTGTTGTTTTAGACGTAACAGTGGTGGACTCAGCTTAGCGGTTAATTTAGAGCATTTACCAGACTTGGATCCTGGAGGCTGCCAACACAACTTGAAGTTGTTTCTTTGTCCCGAGGCCAAATGATTGTTCCTTTTACGGTATTTTAGCCCGATTGTGGCGTGGCATTTTGGTCCCTTTGCCAAAAGATTTAATGCAGCTCGGCTTTGGCATGGCTAACAAAGAAGTCCGTGAAAGAAGTCCATCCCGGTCTCGAGATCTGGTCCCGCTTTGCCATTGTCACCACAGAAACTGAGATCAGAAAAGAAGCATTGAGTCCTGGACATGCTCAAAAACTCTACCAACAATGAAGCCCTTGAGAAGCTCAAAACTCGATCGCATCCATTCTTTTCTACCAATCATTACACTTGGGGTCGAGTCCCAACTTGGCTCCGACTCAACTTCCAAGGTCCCAGTGATACAGAACTGCAATCCCTCATCATTCCATCAACCAAGCAACCAACATTCTGGTTTCAGAACTCGCCAAACATGTGTATTCGCGGCAGGAGGCTTTGTCCCGGTTGCAAGACCGAGACGCCGTACAGCGAGCTCACCAAATGCGACAAAGCATGCCGAAGACCCAATACTTTCGAGCTGGCTCTCCGCCATGAGCATTTCTCAGACTGGAACTGCCCAACCGATCTGTGCCTCTTCAACACCAAGTGTCTGCAGAACCTCGAACGCAACTACGTGCTAGAGCTCGCCGCTCAAAGCGGAGGAGATGCCTCGGCGCTCACAGCTGATGGTAAACTTGCTCCGGCCTATTATCACTTGGCGTTGAGGAAGTGCTGACAGAACATTAGCAGAGCGCAAGATCACCAAAGAGTCATCCTCCGACGAAGACAGCGAAGGCTCCGAAGATGGCGACGGCGAGGGGGAAGCCCAGCCCGCCGCCCCGCAGCCCACTCAGCGGCGGCCTCGAATTCGGGTGACCGATAAAATCAAGACGGAGACCTTGCCACCCCGGCTCCAGGCGCAAATTGGCGCTCTCCAGGAAACCATTAAGAACAAGCGCCCCCTCGAGGGCACACACTCCCGGAGGAAATCGCCGCGCCGCGTTGCCGAGAAATGGCTCAAGGAAGAAGACGAGCTACTTCTCCTTCTCCGCAACAACGGCTTCGGGTACAGCCAAATCATGGATGACTTTTTCGGGTGGCGTCACAGGAATCCCCTGGAGAAGCGCGTCAGCACTCTGCAGAAGGAACAAGGACGGAAGGAGAACAAGAAGAAGGTTCGGCGGGCAGCGGGAGCTGCTTGACACAGGCAACCTCGATGATTCCCAGCAAGCAGAGGTCGGACAGAAAGGAGTGGGAGCTGAGGAGATTTGCGGCGATGGAAGGGCGGATGACGGCATCCTTGAAGCGTTTGTAAAGTGGAAGAGGGGTAGGGAGACACGGGAGCTTTACGAAGACGTGGCCCAGTCGGAGAAGGAGGGCATTGCCGAGTCTGAACGTCTCCATGGACAGGTCGCTGGGGATGCCGTCCCAATGTTTGCCTAGGTTGCGCAATCTCTTCTTCCTGCGCCAGCCTGGAGTTTTCTTCATGGCGGTTGCGCGAGGGACTCGCCACCACCGGCACGGTTGACAAGAAACGAGGGTGTACGTGGGCAGAAGCCACACGGCTGCTCTTGTATGCTGTATGCGATGGAATAATCCAGGAATTAGTGCCATGCACGAGCCAAGAACTCAAATTGTAGTTGATTAATGAACTCTGGTTGGTCTCAAGTGTGTGAAATCACTGAGTCGTTTATCCCGAAGATCCCTTATGGTACCTTGTGTACTCCCAAACACTTGACAGTCGAATTCTTTTTCTCTCTCCCTCTGTCTTTTTCTCTCTGTCTCTCTTTTTCTCTCTGTCTCTCTCTTCTTTTTTTCTTCTTCGTTTTTTGCCTCCTTTTTTTTTTCCCTTTTGGTGAGCGCTGGACTTGGAGCAACCTGTCGGCTTTTTTTTTGGGCGTGTTTGCGGTCGAGGTCCAGGCTCTTCATTGTCCCTCTGAGAGAAGCCACGGATTGATCTGCAATGCTCTCACCCCCGCGCACCAATCCGTTGCCGTCCCGGCGACTCTGAAACACACCAACTCTTCAGCCGACACCCCCATGGCGAACCACCGAGGGACCAAGCCACAAGCCGCCCTGCAGCTTTCCGCACAAGGAAACTCGCACCGCCTCTTTGGCAGTCGGCAGGAGGTGTCTTGTCAGCATGCTAAAACACAATGACGAACAATCAGGCCACTTTCTCAAGGCGCGTGCCACAACTCGGAGCCGAGGGACGCTCTGCAGTTCAACACCACAGTCTCATGAGTATCCCACTTCAAGATGTTTTTTTATTCCATTCTACCGCCAGGCCTGCTGGCACTGTGTTGTCGCCAACGATTGCATTTCTCCAAAGTTCCAAAAACGGGCTTCTCCTTCCTCCTTGGCCTGACCGAAGGGCGGCGCATTGCTGACCACTGGAGCCACCGACTGTCCCGCTCTCCGCACTTGTGTGACGGGTCACTGCCTTGGACACAATTGCGTAAGGTATTCTCGCCCAATCCGTCGGGTCACAGTCGAATCGCGGGGTTCGCCGTTCGCCCCAGGCTTTCATTCTCCCCTTCATCTGCCCAAGGTCTGAACGCAAATCCCTGGTCGAACTCGAGCTACGGTCTATCCACCCCTATCGTCACTTCCAATGCAATTAGCACCCCTGGATTCAACGGCATTACTAGAGATCGGAGTCGACTGCGCGTGCGAGGAAGCCATCGGAACAGCCATGTGCAGCCGGGATTCGGCTGCATCAGAAGAAGAACTTGAAAGGATGAGCATGCCGGAACGGCAGAGTGGTCGGAAAAGACCGAGTCTTGATGGTGCTCATGAGCCGTCCCACGAGCGAACAGCACCTGGCGATGGGCCCATTCTTGCAGAGTCAAGCAAGAGACCATTGACGGCGGCCTCGGAGGAAGATGACGAACAGGACAACTCCTCGCTTTGCGCATTGAGCACCAGCTCCGCCGACAGCTCCGAAGTGTTGTCCCAATTGTCCAGTTGCAGACCAGCCAGCTTTCCGGCCCGACGAACGAGTGCCGCCAACTTGGACAGTTTTCAAGTGGCCACCACCAACACGGAAAGCCTGACGCCAAGGCCAACGGAGGAAGGGCATGAGGCCTCAGACGCAGCTCTCCTTGACGCCAAGAATCGATCCAGAGATGTCACGGCCAGTGAGCTTCAGAGACCGGATGCCCTCAGCTTTCTCGAGAACGATTCTCCGCCCGTGACGGAAGAACGCATACTCCAAGCCATTGCCCAAGCGTCGGAGAACTGGTCACCAAGAAGCATCTCTTCATTTGGCAGCATCGACAGCAGCGAGAGAAGCTCGGCTGCAACAGACGCCACAACCCCTGACCAGAGCGTGAGCGGAGACAGTCCACCACCGACGGCCCTACCGAGACCATCGGAACTGCGTAAAGACGCAACTGCCGTCTCTGGCGCTTTCAAAGCCAAGAGAGGGAACCGCACACGCCGGCCTCAGCTGCACCCGCATTTGGACGGAGTGAAAGACCGATATGGCACCCCTGAGATGGCACGAGGTCCAGCGAAGCATCCCCATTTCCCACCCAACGAGCTCCAGCCAAGGCTCGTCGCACCAGGGCAGGGATATCCAAAATACCTCCCGAGGGCGGAGAAACTGCCCATGACGGGGTACGAGCTACTGTCCGCGAAGCTCTCAACCTCGGACCCTTGGACCAACAGAAGAGGATCCAGCGACAGTTCGCGGAGTGAAGAAGGGCCAACGATTAAGCCAATCTACCGAAGATTCGAAGCTCTCAACCACCGTCTGCTGCTGCATCTGCAGGACGAGCTCAACGAGCTCGAGGAGCAGCTCCATCGGCTCGACACGGCCGACACCCAGACCCGCCGCCTGCAGAACTGCATCCTCCCTGCCTCACGACGGGCCGAGTCAATGGCTGGCGGAGAGCTCCAATGGAGGAAAACAGACACGCTGGGCAAAATCGGGTTCAAACTTGGCCAGTACAGTAAGCAGCTGCCATTCTGTTCAGACCTTGACTACGAGCCGCTGACCGAAGCGCAGACCACGCTCTCGAGTCCTTCACCAAGACCATGAACCTTACCCCCGCCTCCATGTCCGACATTGAAGACTACCGCACCTATCTCGCAACACACGCCCCCATCGCCGAGGTCGAGACCCGGTTCCTCGACCCGGCCCACGACTTGATCTGCCTCGCTCCCGACCGCGCTCCCTCGTCCACTTACTCCCGCTCCCCCTCCCCGCTATCCGAGACGTCCGACGGCCTGTTGACGCCCGTACCCCACAGGCTGACATTCAGCGCTGGCAACCGCCACAGCCGGTCCTCGTCGTGCTCATCCAATCCCGCCCCTATGTACGCCAAAGCACGAGACATTTTGCCACCATCTCCCCCGTCCCCGCAGCAACAGCGGGAACACCCAGATCATGCATCCAATTCATCAGCGGCAGACAACAAGCACGACTTACAGACACACCCTAACACAAACACCCCTATATCCGCAGCAACAGCAACACACGCCCCCCTCAACCACCACCACCACGAAACCACAACCACAACCACTGCCACAACCACAAACCTCCATCCCCACTCAGAGCCAACAACAAACCTCGACTCCCGCCCGCAAAACCCCCTCCTAACCACCCTCGCCGTCATCCTCCTGCCCCTCCTCGCTTTCTCCCTCACCACAGATTCGGCGGGGCGCATGGCCGTTTTGTTTGTCGCGGGGCTGGCGGTGTCGGCACTGCGGCGCGGGGTGGATGGGGGTGTTGGTGACACGACATAAGCGGAGTTGAGCGGAGGGG
>Ga0247824_10002444_pt1 | contig 10382 bp, 6 predicted proteins | sample 13C_PalmiticAcid_FD_194412 | JGI IMG/M metagenome (GOLD analysis project Ga0247824, IMG submission 194412) | Soil microbial communities from agricultural site in Penn Yan, New York, United States - 13C_PalmiticAcid_Day48 | ecosystem: Environmental > Terrestrial > Soil > Agricultural land...
AGGTAAGGTTGTAGCCGTCGACGCCCGGAAATGGAGATGCAGGCAACTCCCCCAGCAGCGTCAGATCAGGTACGGTGCGGGCTGGCGTGGGTTCCGTCACAAAGCTGGATCGCGCGACGGTGATCGCTTCCTGCGCAAACAGGCGCGGCAACTCGTCGGCAGAGGCAGTGAAATAGATCCGCCCTTCACCGCGCGCGGCGACGTCTTTCAGAAACGCCGCGTCCGAATCCGTTTCGCTGCCGAGGCCGATGACACTGACCGTAATACCGAGCGGTTTCAACGTCGCGAGCAGCCGCTGGTATTCGCCGGGCTCCTCCGCGTCTGCCGCGTCCGCGAACAGGACGATATGGCGGGTGCCCTTGCTGGATTCCTGGACCATCTTCGCCGCAGTCACGAGCGCGGTGTAGGTGAAGATGCCGCCGCCCATGGACTGAATGCGCCGGACCTCATCGCAGATCCTGTCCTTGTCGCCAGCCGATACCAGGGGCGAGACGACGTGCGGCGCGCTGTCGACGGCGATGACGGCGATCTCGTCGAGGGGTCCGAGCGTATCGATCGCGGCGCAGGTACCCAGGTTCGCGAGATCCATCTTCGTGCGACCGTCCCCGGTCGGTGCGGCCATGCTGCCGGATCGATCGAGCACGACGGCCATCGCAAGCGACAGCTTCCGGTGCTCATTCTTGATCTCCATCGACACGGGGAGATACGAATCGAGCGCCGACTTGAAATAACCGCCGACGCCAAACGAGGCATTGCCGCCGGTGAGCAGCAGGCCACCACCCAGGTCTGTCGCAAAGCGCGCGAGCGCGCCGAGGGATTCAGGACCGAGCTGGCTGGCCGGCACATTCTCGAGAATCACGGCACGATACGCGAGCAGACCGGCGGCATCGCCTGGCACGGCGGTCGCCGGAACGGTGTCGACATGCAGTTTGCCCGCCGAGAGCGCCCGGCTCATGTTGTCAGGACGTCCGCTTGCATTCACGAGCAGGATCGTCGCCGGCGCCTGGACGCGCAGGGCGCCGTCGCCGACGTTGTTCTCGGGAATGCGATCGCCGGTCGCCGCGAGCTGCAGGCGGTAGCGTGCGATCCCCGGACGATCGACCAGATCGCGAAACGTGAGCTGCGTGAGGCCGGGCTGAAACGTGCGCGACGTCCTCGCGATCTCCACGCCGTCCCGCAGCAGCACCGCCTCGCTCTCGACGGTGCGATCGGTGCGCACGGACGCGGTGAACTGAAACGGTTCGCGTTCGTCGACGCTGCCGGGCAGGTCCAGTGATTCGACTGCGATGTCGGCCGCTTCGCCCCGTGTGAACGCGCGAAAGTCGACGCGCAGCCCGCGCGATGCTGCTTCATGCGCGGCCGCTGGCACCGGCGTGCCGTTCGACTCCCCGTCCGAGAGCACGATGATCCGGCCCGGGCGCTCGCGAGGGATCAGGCTCGCGGCCAGGCTGATGGCGCCTCCGAGATCGCTGCCATCGCCGTCGATCGACTGGATCAACGTACTGGTTTCACCGAACTCCTGCGGCAGTCGTTCGATACGGGGCTCGCGCCCGTAGGTCACGATGCCGACGCGGTCACCCGATGACCGGCGCTGCTCCAGCAGCCTGATGATTTCCAGCGCACGCGCGCGGCTGTCGCCGGGCATGGATCGTGACAGATCCGCGACGATCACGACGTCCACACCCTTGCCGCCAAGCGGGGCGAGCGGGACCGCTGCAATCAGCGTCACCAGCGTGAGGATCGCAATACGAACGGCGCCGCCAAGCGCCGACACCGGCGCGCGCCAGAAGTACACGAACAGCAGCGGCACGATGAGCAGGAGCAGCTCGGGAAAGAGCAGCATGTCAGTAGGCCCGCCGTTCGGACCGGGCGAGCGCTGGCAGCAGGCACCAGTTCGCCAGGATGGCCAGGCCAGCAATCGTCAGGAGCAGCCAGAACAACGGATCCGACTCGGGCCCACTCTCCGCGCGCAGGCCGGAGGCGCCGACGAATGCGCCCGAATCGGCCGTCGCCTGACGGCGCAGGTCCGTTTCAGATTCGTCGAGAAAATTCACGCCCAGCTCGAGCAGCACGTCCTCGCCATCGAGGATCTGAAGCGCACCACCCGGCGATGGCGCGAGGAACTCGAGCTGACGTGCCGCAGGCAACGGTCGCTCGACGCCGGCGGAGCGCACACGCAACGCGCTCTTTGGGTCCGCGGCAAGGCGAACGCGGACCCATTCGCCGACGCGATAGTTCCACCGTTCCGGGCCCGGCAGGTTCTGCCGGCGGATCTCCACGATGTTCGAGATGAGGACCGGCCAGTCTGGCGCGCGAATGAGATTCGTGCGGTCCAGATCGAGATTCACGAGGATGGCGGGATCGGTCGACTGGCCACCGATGGCGCCGATGAGGACCTGGTCACCGGCAGAAACGAGCGGACGAACCGTGTTGGCCGCGAGCGGCGTTGCGCCGGTCCACACCACCCCGCCGAGGGTCATCCCGAGGAGCAGGGGATGGCGCTTCTCGAGCACGAACGGTCCAATGAAATCCGTCGCCTCGCTGTTCCTCACCCAGGCGGCTGGGGGGCGCCCGAAACCCACGCGCCAGAGACCAGGAGATGCCGGTTTGTCGAGCGTTGCGGCATCTGCGAACGCGAGGTGGCCCGCCGCCGCCTGCGTGACACCCGACAACGCACCGAGCGCCCTGACGAGTGCGTCACGACCGCGTCCTTCGCGCAGGTGATTCTCGACGCCCACCAGATGTGGACGCGGTTCGGCCAGCACCACCGCGTTGTCGCGCACGAGCGCATCGTCAGAGAGAGCCACGCGGACGGTTCCGATATTCGCGGGCAGCGGAATGGAAAGCGAGGATGTGCCGGGAGGGACGTCGAGATCCCGGGTGAGGATGTTCTTCTCGCCCGCTGACACCACCAACTGACGCTTCGCGGACGCGTCAGCATGGTTGGCGAGCGTCAGCGACATCGCGCCGCGTCCTTCTGCGATGGCCGGCGTTCGTTGTGCGGCGGTGATGCCGACATTGCCGAGCCGCTCGCCGACCGCAGCCCAGAGCCCTCCCACGAAGCCGGGTTCACCACGCTGCGCTGGCGGAACATCGCTGACCACCATCAGTTTGCCGTTGGTGCCGGCAAGCTCGCGCGCCAGGCGCAGGCCGAGTGCGAGCGAGTGACCGGGAGCTTCGGGCGTCCACGCGTGCAAAGCAGGGCGTGCTTCGACGTCGAGCGCCGCGGGCCCCGACAGCACCGACGGCCTGATGCCACTCTGTACGATCGTGATCCTCGCGCCGGCGCCGAGACGGTCCATCTCCGCGATGACGCGACGCACGGCGCGGTCGCGGGTGCTCTCGCCTGCACCGTTCACCGCAGCCATCGACGCGGAGTCGTCCAGCAAAACGACCAGGTGCTCGCTGACCGATGCGGGAGACAGGCGCGCTCCGGCAAGAATGAGGGCGAGCGCGAGGGCGGCAAGACACTCGAGGATGAGACTCGTCGTGATCGGCAACCGCGTGATCTTGCCGCCGCCTTCGGGTGTCTGACGGACGCTCTGCCACAGGAAGAGACCGGCGACGGCTCGGCGCGGGAATCGCCGCCGGAACAGATGAATCGCGACGATTGCGGGGATGGTGAGCAGCGCCACCAATCCGATCGGCGTGACGAAGGTCATGCGGGTTCGAGGATCCCGGCCGCCGCAAGCGCGCGTGCCGCCTCGCGAAGAGGCGTTTCACAGAGGACGTGCGCGAACCGCGCGCCGGTTCGACGTGCGGCGACCGCCAAACCCAGTCGCAGGCGGCTGAAGCGCTCGCGGTATTCGTGCACGGCGGGGCCGTCGATCACCAGGTCCAGCTCGCCTTTGCCCTCGATATCGACGAGGCGGCGCCCGCCTTCCACCTCCGGCTCCGCCTCGCCGCGAAGCGTGAGCTGAATGAGTGACAGCGACGCGCTGTCGCGCGCGAGACGTGCGATCAGTGCGTCCGGATCGTGCGGAAAGAGAAAGTCGCTCATGACGAGGCGAAGAGAACGGCGTCGAAACGGCAGGTATCCCTCTTCCAGCGCTGAGAGCGGTCGTTCGAAAGCGAGATGGCGCTCGATGTCCTCAGGCGCGTGAATCGGCTCCGGTGCGGCACCGGCGCCCGTGAGCACGCGCGAGTCGGCGAGCGTCGACGCACACGCGCATGCGAGCAGCGCCGAGAGCGAGGCGAACGCGTGGAGCTTCTGCTCGGTCACGCGGATCGATCGGCTTGTATCGAGCACCAGGTCGATGCGCGGCGACACCTCCTCGCGATACAAGCGGACGGCGAGCATCTCGGAGCGCGCGTAAGCAGCCCAGTCGACATGGCGGAGATCGTCGCCGGGAGCATACGGACGATAGTCCTGGAATTCGAGCGAGCTGCCGGTGCCGGCGCCGAGCCGCTCGCCTACACGACCGCCGATTGGCGTGCGCGGCATCGTGAGACGATACGCCGCCGCGGGGCGTACCGTGGACCAGTCAATAAGTGACGTTGGCACTGCCGGCTTCCCCCGCCGCCCGCGCCGGGCGTTCTGGATCCATCGCCGCCGGATGAACACTCGTCAATAGGCCCATGTGGATCAGGCCCGCGTAGGCGAACAGCCCGGTCAATCCGAGAACGATCGGCACGAAGAACCAGCCTCCCGTTTCGACGATCTCCCAGTTGGCTAGCGTCCGCAGCGGGTTCAACAGGTGACGCGCCGAATATCTGAGGCTGAGGACCTCGGGCCTCCAGAACACGTAATGGATCAGGTCCGGCAGCAACATCGACACGGGGAGCAGCACGAGCACGGCCACGCGCAAATATTGCGACTTCACGCGCTCCCACAGAAAACGCATCGCAAAGGTGGGCACGCCCGTAAAGAAGCAGATGTAGCCGCAGATCCCCAGCAACCAGCGCATCTGAAAGCCGGTTGCGCCAAGGACCGAGGCCGCAACGAGCATGACGACCATCTGCACGAGGACGTACGCAGCGCCGCGGCCGCCGCCAGGGAAAAAGATCACGAGCGGCCAGCGCCAGACGCCAGGGCGTCGCATCGACATGAGCGCACGGCGTGGCAGCGAAAGCCCCTCCGTCACCGTGAACATGGCCACCACCGCGAGGTGCAGCCCGCCAAACACTCCGAGCGCCTCCACGGCGTTGAACCGAACGGCTGCCGGCTCGTTGAGGAACCACATCATCCAGACAACGATCAGAAGAAACTGCGCGAGGAAGCCCGCGCGCAATGTCGTCACGCGATTTTCAGTGGCGACGGTGAGGCGGTTCTCCGCGAGCAGAACGAGATTCAGCATGCTCGCCAGGCAGAAGCTGACCGTCATCGCCAGCACCAACCACGGTTGCGACCCGGTACTCATCGACACGCTGCCAGCGAATCCGACTCCTCCGAAACGCGCCATGAAGAAAATCGCTCTGCCTGCCACGAAAACGATCAGAAGCGCGATTCCCACACCGCCAAAGACCAGCCCCGACATCGCACGAGACTTGAACAGCGTTGATAGAAACAGGCACAGCGCGCACGTCCACACCGAGAACAAGAAGAGCACCAGCAGCGAGAGCGAGATGGTGACGAAGTCGATGCCGCCGAGCAGAAAGCTCATCGCGATGAACGGCGCGATCGCGGCAAACAACGTCGCCAGCTTGACCGCCTGCGCGAGCAGCTTGCCGATCACGACACGTCGGGGCGAAAGCGCAGTCAACGTGATCAGCTCCAGCGTCTGATCCATCCGCTCGTTCCGCAGCGCACTGAACGCTCCCAGCGGAACCACACCGAGCCCGAGGATGGAGAGACACCCCATCAGCGCGAGAAAGGTCCACTGACCCGACGTTCCGCTTCCGGTGAGTGCGTCGGTGGCGCCGAAGAATGCGACGGCCAGACCGGCGACGAGGCTTGCGCCGAATGAGTAATTGAACTCCTTTCCGCGCACCGCCTGGCGGACTTCCTTGACGATGATCGGACTGAGCCAGTCGCTCCGGTCCTCGAGCCATGAGAGGATCGCGCCGGCGCGTGTCATTGCACGCGCCCTTCGGTGATCTCGATGAACAGGTCCTCCAGGTCCGCGCTGTGCGCGCTGAACTCGAGCACGGCGAAGCCCTCCGTCACGAGGCGAGTAACCAGTGCGGCCTGCTCCTCGTCATCACCTTCGAATTCGAACTGAAAGCGTCCGCCCGCTTCGTGCACGTCGAGCACGCCCGGCTGTTCGAGGAGAAACTGTTCGATCCGGTCGCTCGGACCGGCGAGACGAACTGACAATACCCGCCGAGGACGAACGCTCTCGAGAATCTCCTGCACGGTTCCTGTCGCGAGGATCTTCCCTTGCTCGATCACGGTGACCAGATCGCACATTTCCGAGAGCTCGGTGAGAATGTGCGAGCTGAGAAGAATCGTCTTGCCATCGGCCGCGAGCTCACGGATCAGTGTGCGGAACTCGATGCGTGCGCGCGGATCCAGGTTTGCGGCCGGTTCGTCGAGTATGAGCACCTGCGGATCGTGAATGATGGCGCGGCCGAGCGCGATCCGCTGCTTCAAGCCCTTCGATAGACTCTCGACGTGACGATCGGTGAGATCACCGATCCCCATGAACTCGATGATGTTCGCGACCGCCTTGCGCCGCTCCTCTCCACGCAGGTCGTGCGCGCGGGCAAAAAAGTCCAGGTACTCCGCGACCGTAGTGTTCGCGTAAACGCCCGCATAGTCGGGCATGAAGCCTGTGATCCTGCGCACCTGCTCCGGATCGTCGACGACGGAATACCCGCCGATGCGTGCGTCCCCACTCTGCGGCATGTCGAGCGTCGCAAGGATCCGCATCGTCGTTGTCTTGCCGGCGCCGTTCGGGCCGATGAACCCGAGCACCTTGCCGCGATCGACGCTGAACGAGACACCGTTCACGGCGTGCACATCGTCGAAGTGCCGAACGATGCCGTCGAGATGCAGCATCGCCTCACTCACGGCTGGCCCCCGGGCCACCCGATCACGACGTGGAAGCTGTCACGCTCGGCGATCGCCGACATCCCGGCGTTCAGGAATGGGGAACGCTCGAGAACGGCGATATACGAACCCTCGGGCTGATTGTCGATGAGGTGCATCAGCCGGCCGGAGAGGGGCAGGTCCGTTGGCACCACATCACGTCCAATCACGCCGCCATCCTTCAGCGTCGCCTTTCCGCCTTCGGCGAGAGGATCGCGCAGGCTGTAGACCCGATTACCGCTGCGGTACAGGAGCAATTTCACCGTCGCGCCGAATCCGTTCACCACGCTCGTCGCGGCGGCGTTGCGAGTGAACGTGAGCCGTTCCCTGGCCGCGCGCGTCCCGATCTGCTCGAAGTTCGCAGGCGATCGAGCCTGGATCATGCCTCCATAGAAACGCTGCGCCTCGGTGAGATCCAGGAGCTGTCGTTCACGGCTGCCCTTGCCGTCCAGTCCAAGCGAGAACACGGCGACATCGCGCGGAAAATTCAATCCGCCCCCGGGTGTCATGCCCGCGGCGTAGAGTGAGATGGTGGCGCGTGTCGTAGCCTGGTGTCTGACCTCGTCCAGCATCGTGAACGAGACGACTCTGCCGCTGACGCTCAGGCCCTCGCCGACGACCACGTAACCGGCGAGCAGCACGATGAAGATGGCCGAGATGAACGGCGCCGTCAGCACGAACAGCACTTCCCTTTGTTTGCGCCACAGAATCCAGTAATTGATCGGCCCGATGAGCACGGCAAAGACGATGAGGATCGAGAAGTAGGCTCGGGCGGGGACGCCCTCGATGCCGGGGATCGGCAGACGAAATCCACGACTTGCAATGACGCCCCAGTCACGCGCGCGGTTCGCCGGCAGCGCCCAGTTGTCGTCCTGTAACAGCTGGCGCTCGGAGAGCACCTTGTCCAATCCGGTCTCGGCGATGAACTCAGACGAGAGTGTGTGAACACGCCCGAAGAAATACGCATGCACCTGACCGTCTGCACCGATGCCAGCCTGTGGTGAGGCGGCGGGCACGAACGTGCGAACGTCACCGTCAGCAAGGAACAGATCGCCGCCGCAGGCGGTCCACGCGCGCAACCCGTTTTTCTGATCCTCACTGAGCTGCGTCCATTCGGACGAGCCGATGACGACGGCTCGCAACGATGTGTAGCCGAGCCAGTTCGTGGGCAGGCGCGATGGTTCGAGGATGAAGTCGAGCGGCGGCAGCCGCGTCCCGCCTGACGGCAGGGTCCTCGAGATCATCGTGCGCGACCCTGACACTGCCTTCACCGTTCGCGGCCAGCCCGCGGCCAGGCGGCCGTATGGTGTCGAAGGATCGGCGACGATGAGCGAGGATGCATCAGCGGGCGGTGCACCGCTCTGGAATCCGACGTAGTTGAAACGCTCGATCGTTTGATCCCCCTGGCGGATCTCGAAGCGGATGCTCTCGCTGTCGGCAAAGACCGGGACCGGAAGAGTTATCCGCACGCGATCGCCGCGCGCGAGCCGAATGGACTGGCGGACGAGGATGCCGCCCGGTTGCGAGGTGCGAGTGGCGCGAAGGTAACGCGAGCCCTGGCCCACGATCTCGATGATGCGATCGTCACCCAGGTTGGTGATGTCGAAGCGGACTGGGAAATACCCGGGCGCCGTCCTGACCGCCCAGTCGGAATCGAAGATGATGCGCAGCGACTCCGTTTCGGCGGTGCGGTACTCCCTCGCGTCGCTTACCCCGGCCGTCGCGCAATAGATGACGAGGAGGGCGCTCAGCCACAGAACAGCACGCGGGCACCTGCGCCGTGGCACGTTGTTCACCTCGCCTGCAGCGTCTGCGGCAATCCTCGTTCGACCTCGGGCACCGCGTCGAGAAGGGCAGCGACCACGCGGCGGCCGTCCCAGCTTTCCAGTCGCGCGGCGTAGTCGAGCACGAGCCGATGACTCATCGCGGGCGCGGCTACGCGCCGCACTTCGGCGAACCCGACGTTCGGCTTACTCCTCAGCAGCGCGAGGCCGCGCGAGGCGGCGCCGATCGAAATCGCCGCTCGAGGAGAGGCGCCGTATTTCACGAACGTGCGAACCGCTTCGGGGGCATCGGCGTTGGTCGGATGCGAAGCGGCGACCAGCCGGGCGATGTAGTTGGCGACCGCCCGCGGCAGATGGATTGCGTCCACGAGCGAAAACAGGTGCTGCAGGTCGTCGACACTGAGCTCGGGCGCGAGGGCCGGCGGCTCGCCATGCACGCGCGTCACCAGGATCTCTTCGAGCACCGATTGCTGCACGCCGGTGACGTCGACCTTGAACATGAACCGATCGAGCTGCGCCTCCGGCAGCGGATACGTGCCCTCGAGCTCGATCGGGTTTTGCGTGGCGAGAACGAAGAAGGGGCTCGGCAGTGCCCGCGTCTCCCCGAACGTCGTCACGCGCCGCTCCTGCATGGCCTCGAGCAAGGCGGCCTGCGTCTTCGGCGACGCCCGATTGATCTCGTCGGCGAGCAGCAGGTTCGTGAAGACCGGGCCCGGATGGAACACGAATTCCTTGCGTCCTTCGCGCTCCTGAAGAATGTGGCTGCCGGTGATGTCGGTCGGCAGGAGATCCGGCGTGAACTGGATCCGCCTGAAATCCAGGGACAACAGCCGCGAGAGCGCCTTCACGAGCTCGGTCTTGCCGAGGCCCGGCAGCCCTTCGAGCAGGACGTGTCCACGCGCGAGGAGTGCGGCAACGACCTCCTCGATCGTTTCTTCCTTGCCGAGGATGACGCGTCGCAAGGCGTCGACCAGGCGCGTGATCCGGGCGTGGGCGTCGCCGAGACGATCGGGGTTCGTCAGGGTCATTTCTGAAAGTATTTTTTGACCGCGCTCTGGTGGCGCGGCGCGAGATTGCGGCGCCAGGCGCTCTGGCCGGCGACGGCATCATACTGCCTGGCGGCGCCGCCCCGACTGAGCTCGGCGGATTCCTGCGGCGCACCTGGCAATTCCACGACCGGCGCCCAGTCGTCGGCGCTGCGCGCCGCGCCTGGAGGAAGCGGCTTCGCCTTGAACTTGTCGAACGGCGCCGTCTCTTTTCCCCACGTGAGGTCCGCATCGCCGCGGCCACGATTGGCGGCACCGGTGCCTGGCTCGCCATCGCCGTCTCGAGGAACTTCCGATGCGAGAGGGAACTCTGCCGGATCGAAGCGGCCGGCCTCCTTCGCGAGCTTTCCAGCGCTCGCCATCCGGCCGGACATCTCGCCGAGATACTTCGCGAGCGACGCCTGCAGCTGCCGCAGCGCACGCGGATCGGTCGGGAGCCTGGCCCCTTTGGCCAGCGCCTTCAGTTCAGCGGGCGCGGTGGCAAGCATTCCGCTCTTCGCGAGCTTGTCGAGCGCCTTCGAGAACTCCGCGGCTTCCGCTGATGCTCCGGTTCCGAGACTCCCGCCGGCTTGCGCGCTACGC
>Ga0247824_10002445_pt1 | contig 10381 bp, 13 predicted proteins | sample 13C_PalmiticAcid_FD_194412 | JGI IMG/M metagenome (GOLD analysis project Ga0247824, IMG submission 194412) | Soil microbial communities from agricultural site in Penn Yan, New York, United States - 13C_PalmiticAcid_Day48 | ecosystem: Environmental > Terrestrial > Soil > Agricultural land...
GTGGTGAGGTGCGCTGAGCGGGGGTTGACGGGGATGCCGCAGAAGAACTCGCCGTCGTGGTCAAAGACGAGCTTTTTGGGGGTTTGGTTGATGTAACGGAGGGTGCCTGGAAAAGTGCCAAAGGTGTCAGTCTTCGAAGATCTTTGCCCTTGAGAGTGGGTTTGTCAGTGCCATACCTGACGTAGGATCCTTAAAGTTCCAGAGCGCTGATCCTGCCCCGTTCCCGCCCCGTCCGAACACGCGTCCGTGACCGCAGATGATAAACCTCTGGAACTGAATGGCGACAATCGGGTATTGTGGATGGATGAGGGCACACCAATCTCCTCGCCCGTCCCCTTCTCGAATGAAGAGTTCCCCGCTTGGTGGCAGGTAGTTTGGCTTGAACGCCAGCGAGGACACATGGCGATACGACGGCCTCGAGGATTTTCCCCAGTTGGCATCCTCGTACACGGTTATCAACCTGAGATGGCACCCCATGTTCTTCTGGACGTCGACAAGGCCGTTGGACTTCTGCACCGTCATGAGATACTGACCCGTGTCTGACATCTGGATGTCATATCTGAGCTCGAAATCCTCGATGCGAAACCGAAACGGCCCATGCCGCCAGGCATTCCCGGTGAAGTCGATGAATTGGGTGGTGTCGTCCAGGTCGGCTTGCGGTTGCTCGCCGCCCATCTCCGGGATATGAACAACACAGCCTGGTGCTACCACTCGTCGAAGGTCCGCTGTGAGGGCAACTGGGCACTGGAACTCTGGAACAGAACCAGTCCCTGCCGGTTGTTCGTCAACCGGCGAGAGGAATGGCTTGAGACAACTCCTTGGAATGTTCAGGTTGACCTCGTGCAGTTTGGCATTGGGGTGGATGGACCACCGCTCAAAGAAAAGAGAGAATTGCGTGCTGTCTTCCCGCGAGATGTACAACCGAACGAGTCCGAGATGCCGGCCATCAGGTGAGAGGCGAGTTCTGAGACAGATAGAGTGGTAGTCGTCGTCCGGCCGGGTTTCAAACTGCGCCGTGATGCGTGCACCAGAGACTCGTTGCCAAAAGGGTGACTGGTGAAACGCCGATATGCTGGGTTCCCAGATCTCGTTTGGCTCCTCGCCGAGAACGTGGCCCCACGAGGTATTGATGGTCGCGAGATCATGAGCGAGTCGCAAGAGTGCCGAGCGGGCCGCTTCCCATGCCGACTTCAGTTGAGCGCCGATGTGAAGTGGCACCGGGGGATTCTCAATGAAGAACTGATCCTTGGGTCCCTGGCGGATCTGTGGGGGTCGCTTGAACATCCATGACGCTTCAATCCATGCCATGACCGAATGCTTGCTTGAAAGAAATCTGGACGCCAAGCGAACCATGACTTCGACACGCTGTCCTGCCACTGGAGATGATTCAAGAGCCTCCATGCACTCCAGGACGTGAAAACTCCAGAACTCGGCCGCGTAATCCAGCAGCGGATATCTCTTGACCTGTGAAGCAGCATCAGGAACCGTGCGAGAAGCACCCGCTAAGGGCTCGGCCTTGACGCTGAAGTAAAGATACGAAAGGCAACGGCAGGCCAGAGACGCATGGCTGGTGGTCCTGTCCATGGCAACCTCGGGCGGGACATCCGGTTGTGAAACTGCGCTTCTTCCGTCCGTGAGAAACTCAATGATCGACAAATGAATGAAGCGGACAAAACCGTTCTTGTCCAGCTCCATCAGCGCGCCGGACAGGTGTCCCAGGTTGCGGTGAAAGTCCGGGATCAAGTCGTCTTGATCAAGGGCTCTGTCCATAGGAACGGCAACCGCGTGCTGCAGCTCAGTGACGTGAAGTGGCCGAATCGAGTAAAGCACCAGCTCAAACGCCTGCAGTGTGTTGGCGCGAGCACTTCCAGGCCGTTGAACAAGGGTCCTCAAGATAGCGCCGTAAAGCAGGTCCAGCCCCTCGAGTCGGTTCAGGTCGTTGAGGGCTTCGTGTCGGCCACGAACCGATATGTGCGGCGACTGGAGGTATTCCATAAACAGCGTGGCCCAGAGAAACATGCCGTTTGCTCGTCTGGCTATTTGGTTGACCGTGTCGTCGCAGTTGCGTTGGATGTCTGACTGCCTGATCAGACCAGAGTCAACCATGGCCATCACCCGCGGTCGGAGAAACGTTTGAATGTCATCCAGATTCAGGGCGTCGTTGAGGGCCAGCACATTGGTAGTGGGCGCCATATGAGCTGGTATCGTCACCGTAGGCCGGCTGAAAAGTGCAACGGATGTCGAGGCCGGTCCACCACAGACGGATTGAAGACGTGTCCAGAATTGCATTTGGTCCTGGCACTCATCGATCCCGTCGACCACAAGCGAAAATTGGTCAAGTCGTTGGATGAGGAGGCAAAGCATGGAGAACACCTCGTTGTCGGACGCTACATGTTGGGCAAGCTGAGTCTCACGGAACAAGAGAAACATGTCGATGATGTCTGGGTCGAATGCTGGCATGATGCGGAGGAGCTGCATCACAACAGCTCGCCAGACCGCGCTGCTCATCACGCTGTCTGGTCGTTGCTTGTCGAAATAGAAGAAAGTCAAGGCGGACCGTTGGTGCTGCTGGCTGCTTGACGTTGAATACGTGGCATGCTTCCGCAGGGTCTCGATGAGTGTCGTACAGAGCGTCGTTTTTCCAAATCCAGGTTTCCCTGAGAAAGCTTGTCAGCATCAGATGTTAGCTGCCGGCGTTGACCCTACCTTGTACCGAAAGCACTTGAGGACGATGGCTACCCCGGGCTTTTTGTGCCGACATCCAATCGGCCACGACCGGGTGATCTAGAAACCACTCCGTACTGTCAAGTTCACGCTGGCCCTGCGCGATCTCAAACAGTCCGAGCCAGGGAGGAGAGTTGATCCACTTCTCAATACGATACCGGATCGAATCTGACGATGATTAGCAGAGTGGGAAAGCAATGTAGATGTGGCTGCGCACTTACCCATATTCCTCCAGTCGCTGTTGGTTGATTTGTCCTCAAACATGCCCACTTGAATGAACTTCATCAAGATCATCTCGATCCTTTCCGTGGCCTCCATCTGCTGCCTTCCCGCCAACAATGCTATCTCCAGCTCTACCAACTTGTAGTGCTGGTCCCATCTCTTAAGAAGGGTGTCATAGCGGACATGGAAAGGATTCAGGAGCGTCGAGGGCAGTGAGCCGAGAAAGGATCCGCCCAGCGATAGAAACTCTAGGCACCAGACCAGTGAGAAATTGACCACAACAGTAACACCTAGAAACAGAAGACTCACTGGATCGTTTGCGAGACAGGATTTGGCAGACATCAAAGGAAAACTGCAGCAGATCCGCGTAGATATATCCCATCGCCGCGAAGAGGCGATTTGGGGGCGTAGCCGTTGGTGGCCGATGAGCCTGCCATGATTCGATGAACTCTTCATATGCCGGCAACCGCATGCTCATCATCTCGAATAACTCGCAAACCCGGTCGAGGAACTGCGCATGGTTTGTTCCCAACTAAAACGCTTTCAGCCCATGAAGGTCCGAATGCAAATCGGGGGTGAAGGGGATGGATTGGACGTACCACGAACACAAGGCGCAAGGCACCCCAGGCGATGCCCGCAAATTCAGGATGGGATGAGACAAAAAGATTGATAACCTCAAAGTATGGCTCCATCATGGTCGAGAGGGCGAAGATCTTCTTGCAGCACCTGGCTAACAGGGCCTTGTGCGTCGGGTGCTGCTCCGCTTGGCCCCGGATTGCGTCCAGCATGGAGATGGCATCTGGGTATTCCTTGAAAATCTGGCGCTGCTTCTCAGACAAGGAAGCCCGAAACTGCTCGCAGGCAGCCTTGAAAAGGGAGACTGGCTCATCGTGGTGCCTGTTCATGTATGTTCTGTCAGCTACATCCAGTGATCTCGAAGGCGCGCAGAGGGGACGATTACCGTTTTGAATCCATTCTCGCGTCCGATAAGATAGTTTGAGTTTACCATTGCCCAACGAAAGACAGAAACAACGAGAAGTGTGTCTGATACTGCCTCGCGTTTGAGAGGAAGAGTGAGAGTTCGCAAGGACAAGCAGTGATCGAGGTGACATGATGCTCAGCCCAAGCGGCTGAAACCGTCCAGGATTCGCATTGGCTACCTCAAGGCTACTTCCAAGGCGTCCAGTTGTGAGTGGCCATGCTTGTAGTGGCGTTCGGCTGCGCCTCATGCCACTTCCTCCTTGTTCCCCTCACTCTCACGCTTTTTCTCCCCTCCTGGCCGAAAAGAGTCGTACACCAGATCGACATACATCTTGACAAACCTATTTCTTACCCAATTCATACCCAAAGTTTTTGATGAAACAAAGCGAGGTATATCTCCACGTCATTCTCTTCTTCAGTCTCTTCTTCCTGTTTTTTCTCTCTTTCTTCCTTTTCATCTCGAGCTTCTCTTGGTAGGTTGGCAGATGTTGCTGCTCAACCCTCTCGCAGTTAGCCATTAGCAACTCGCGGCAACTCTCTGTATCGTCGTCCTCCCATTCGAGCGCATAGCTCTGCCCTTTCCGCTTAAAGAAAGCCTACTTTGAAGTACCGTCCACTCGTGCTTGCGCAAGGTTCGCTTGACGAACAAGTTTTTGAGAAAGTAATATTTCCGATCGCCCACGACACCCCAGCATCCGGGTTCCCTGTTGTTGTGCAGAAACAGAGAAGGGGCCATTGGAGCATCCGCAGCCTGCCTGTACCTTGTTAATTGGTGCTTGTCAATCGGGACTCAAATTCCGGTGTTAAGCTGAGAGAGGAGGGGATATTAAATCAGACCGTCCAAAAACTGACAGGCTGTTTTGGGCCCTCCCGTCTTTGACATTGAAACAAGACGAGACCCTAAACTTTGTTCCACGCTACCATCGCTGTCATCACTCGTGTGTGTGCCGGGACATTGGCCACCGAATCGCGGCCAACTGCCGAAGAGCGACCCGAAGGCCGAGACCGTTATCCCCGTACCCCAGAATTTTACCCCAGCTGCCCCCAGACGCGCCCTTGCTGTGATGGGTTCGCCCTGGTCCCCCATGTGGGCCAATGTGCAGTGGAGCGCCAGGATATCGTTTACCCCCTAAGGGCCGCCCTAAGAAAGATTTCTGTACCTAGATGGCGCCCTTGACACACGCACCACCGTCCTCGGCGTCGAATTGTGACCTCGATAGTCTCTCTGAGTGATAATGTCGGGTTCATCATCAAGAGACGGCCTCGAGAAATCTGTTGCGCTTTTCAGTGAGAAGGAGACAGGCGGGGCGCTTCCACCCCCGAGCTCGGAGGACGCGGAGGTAAGCGATGTCGCCGAGGTTGCTGAGGACGACAGCCAGAACCTGACTTCGGGACTCCCATTCTCGAAAGCACGATGCATTGCTCTTGTGGCAACCCTGACGGGGGCCAGCTTCCTCAATGTAAGTTAATAGGCCAACCCCTTTTTAGAGGCACAAGACTCACCAGATACAACAGAGCTTGTCAGGGCAGGCCGTGGTCATCATTCTCCCGACCATTGGCAGAGATCTTGACATCCCAGAGGCACGTCTGCAATGGATCTTGTCGGCGTACTCACTCACCTTTGGGTGTTTCATGCTCTTCTGGGGGAGAGTGGCCGACATCTATGGGAAGCGCAAGATCTTCGTCTGGGGTTCGGCATGGTTCGCCGTCACGACGCTCGTCAACCCATTTCTGCCGAACGAGATTGCGTTTGACTTGTTCCGCGGACTGCAGGGACTGGTAAGCTGGAAACTCTCTCGTTTCTGTTATGGGTAGTAGAGAAGCTAACCATCTGGACAGGGTGCTGCTGCAAATGTTCCGACTGCGATTGGTATTCTGGGGACCACATTCCCTCCCAGCAAGGCCAAGAACTATGCATTCAGTTGTTATGGTATGACCCCTGGCTCTGTGATGCGGTGAACACCATGCTGACTGGCGAATAGCTTCTGGTGCTCCGATGGGCGCTGTTCTTGGAAACTTGCTTGGCGGTATCATCGCCGAGTACGCCTCTTGGAAATGGATGTTCGTGGTGATAGCGCTTGCAGCATTCGCCATCAGCGCAACTGCAATCTTCGTCATCCCGCCGTCCAAGCCCCCGGTACGGGAAGAAGGAGCACCCAAGCCGGCCATTGACTGGCTGGGGGCGTTCCTGATCACCGTCGGGCTCCTGGCTCTTCTCTTCGCCTTGACCGAGGGCAACGTGGTGGGATGGAGCACCCCGTGGATCCCTGTGCTCATTGTCGTTTCCATCATCCTTATTGCCCTCTTCACCTTCTGGCAGCACCACCTCGAGAAGACCGGGAAGCTCGCTCCCATCATGAAGGTGTCCAACTTCCGCGACCCACAGTTCAGCGCCGCCATGGCCATCATGGCGCTCTTCTTCAGCAGCTTCAACGGCTTCCTGGTGTACGCCACCTATTTCTACCAGGACTACCAAGGGCTCTCGCCCTTGCAGACCACACTTCGGTTCCTCCCCACCGGCATCACCGGGTTCATCACGGCCGTGATTGTCTCTCAGCTCCTCGCACGAGTCCCGACATACCTGATGCTGGTGGTCGGCAACATTTGCGTGTCCATCTCGGCTCTGCTCTTTGCCGTCCCAATCCCCTCAGAGACCACCTACTGGGCGTGGTCTTTTCCGGCCATGGTTATCTCGGTGTTTGGTGCCGACACGGCGTGGCCCTGTCTGATTCTGTTTACGAGCCACTCGCTGCCGCAATCAGACCAGGCTTTGGGAGGCGCCCTTGTCAACTCGATGGGTCAAATCGGACGGGCGATCGGACTCGCGGTAGCAACAGCGATTCAAACGGCGGTCATGTCCAAGGAGAGGGGCGTCAGCGTCCAGCAGGCGGGCTCCGTTGAGCAAGGGGACCTACCTTCGCTTCTTGGGTTGAGAGCTGCCGAATGGTGGAATTTTGCACTTGGAATCAGCGCCCTTTGCGTGGTGTTGGTGGCGTTTCGAGGGACTGGCATCATTGGAAAGGCAGGAGTCAGCAAGCCTGGACAATCCGCGCAGCCCGTCGCCCGTCGGGACGGGGAGGAGAGTGCCTAGAACTCGGAAGGGCCGAAACACCTTAGTTGGTATGGCCAATTCTTGCATGAAATGGTAAAAACGAGAAAGTGATCGTTGGATTGAACTGCCGGGTTACCTGTCTTTCTGTTAGGATGTTGCTGAGGGCTGTGCGTTTAAATTGAGCCACGAGTCACGACAGACCCTTTGGTTCCGAGTCGACTTTTGGTTCTAGCCGTGAATACCGGCCTTGCTCCCACTAAGATCCCCGGCGATGCTAGCAAAAGAAAATAACTGTTGTGGATTTTTTAAGCAATGCCGGAACGAACCTTGGAAAAAGAAAGGAAGCACGACCCTTGCTCCGAGTTGCTCCCTCAGTTGCAGTTTGTTCACTCGACTGCTTCCAACTCCCACCCTTTCCCCACATTCTGATTACATTTCTCAGGCGTAAGGGGGAAAAAAAGCACTTGTAAGTTTGTCAGGGCTTGCTGCTCTCGTCTCGTCGCAGGCTAAACTGACCTTCGCAGCGCTCAGGCAGACTTGGGCGGCAGATATCATCATGGCAGCACGTCCTATCCTCCTCAGTACCGGTATTCCGGACCTTCAGGGCCAAGTCAACTTTTCAGAGTGGAGGGAAATGGTCCAGCTTCGCTTGTCTCAGTACGAGCTGCAGGGCTTTATTGACGGCACAGCGATTCGGCCGACCAAAAGTGCCCCCGATTGGGAGAAGGAGGCCCACCGCAGAAACAAGAGGGCTGTTTTCGACCTACTTTACGAGTCTACCAGTCCTGTGAGAAACCAGATTCAGATGGCCAGCTGGAACGACAACGGCAAGTTTGACCCTAAGCGGCTGTGGGAAGCGGCCGAGAAAACCATCAACAAGCTGTCTGTCGCAGAGTCGCATCATCTGATCCAGGAACTTTTGAGAATCGACCAGCAGAATTACTCTGATCTGCAGACCTACATCGACAGATTCATGCATCTGGTCGCTCGTCTGGGTGGAGTGGGCATCACATTCAATGACAATGTTCTGCGGTCAGTGATGCTCGAGGGACTAAAGTCTTTCAACTCGGACTGGGTGCTGCTTCTCGAGTCACACCTTGAGCTTTGGACGCTTACCTACCACGGCCTATTGAATCTGGTTACGGCAAAAGCAAATGAGCAGGCACTGGGCATTGCTGCTGCCAACAATCGGGTTTTGGACCACAGACAAGGGTAAAAGGCATGAAACGGGGGGGTATTGAAGCAAGGGACGCAAAACTCGGCCGATCCAAGCCCCAAGAACACACGGACTTGGCGGATGGAGGACATTTGAAGATCGGCGAGGAGGCTGCTATCAACAACTGAGAATTCCAGTCATGACCCCTTTGCCCATTCTCTCGCCGCGTAACTCAACAAGAGAACTGTTGCGCGTGTCAGAATACTGAACATACATGGCGAGACATCCATGATGCCACTTACCACTCGTGGGCCAGGAACGACGTAACCGTTTAGGTTGCCATTGTAAATCTACACACAGTATCAGCACACATGAACCCAATCCCCTCACACACCAACATCCAGCTTTGGCAACTCACGTTGACGGTATATCCGGGGTCGCTGCTCTTGATTGCTCCGGGAATCAAGGCAGTCGGCGACGGCGTCGTGCTTCCGCCGTTGGTTACCTTGACTTGGGCACAGCTGATGTAAAACTAACCCCCCTTTGTCAGACGCTTCTCTGCTGCGAACCCTAACCACTGTACGTACCTGAGGCGGCGCGCCAGGGTTGTGAAGCCCCAGCTGCTGAATCCGGAGGAGATACTCCCCGTCAGGGATGCACTTCGGGATGTTATACGTGTACGACACTAAACCAACCCGTCAACACACAAGCCCACAACATCTCCCCGATTTAAGCAATCACCTACCCCTCAACGGCCAACTCGACCCAGACGGGCCCCAATCCCAAATCTTGAACCACGCCCCGCTCCCATCATAGTCCGCCACCTTCCCCGGCGCCTTGGACATGTACAGCGAGATCGGGCCGGCGTGGTACACGGCCGTGTCCAGGGTAAACGTGAACTCGTCGCCGGCCTTCATGGTGATGGTCTCGGTGCCGTTGCTCACGCCGCCGCCGACGTTGCAGCGCAAGTCCGGCGAGGCCAGGTCCGTCACAGGCCCGTTCTGGAGCCACGCCGGGTTGGAGTTGCGGCGGATGTACTTCCACGCGGCGTACTTGGTCCCGCCCGACGAGAATTGCTGGAAGATGTAGTGGCCGGCGACGCTCTGCACGGCCAAGGCGGCGGCGGCGAGGTGGAGGAGAGACTTCATTGTACTTGAAGCCAAGGAGTGGAATAAGGGGTTGTTTGAGATGGCGGCTGGTGGAGAACTGGAAAAAGGAGAAACCGGGTTCGGTTGACGGAACGGCTCGGTAGTGGATGAGGTGGTTTATGCAGTGCAGAGTTTAGAGATTCTGGGGACGGGAGGAGGCGAGAAGGGTTTGTCAAGATATGTCTGAACCCACCCATTTTTAGACCGCCATCCTGAGTTAAACGCAAGGAAACCCACCCCCTAGATGCTACCTCTGAGTCAGGAACACTCTATTCCTCTCCACCGGGTTCGTGGGGTAGAAATTGCCCGGCATTGGCATGTGGCAGACGGAGCCGTGGTTCCGAGGATCCAACAAATGAGACAATGCGGGCTGATTGCTCGGCACTTGGACAGCCAAATATGGAAACGGAATCTTGGATAAGGTTGTGGTAACAGCAGTACACAGTTATGATGGGGGGACATCAGGTTAACCGACTCTCCGCCGCCGGTCAAGCGCGTGGCCTGTGGTAGTAATCGGGGATGGGTTGTCCGTACAATTTGCTTGGCGATGGCGAGTGGGTGTTCTTGTCCCCTTAGCGAGCAGCTGATGGAACCGGGTAATGGTTATTTCAACGGCCATGCCTCCGTTCCTAGACTATTAGGGCAACTCCTCGGTCACTTGCGGGAAGATACTTAGGTACCTACCTTGGCAATGGGGCTCCCTTGAAATGAGGGCCTTACATCAAGGGAAGCGGCTCAACTTTTGAACTACACATCAGAGCCCCGAGGACATAAATGAAGGTCAAGTCAACTACTGTCACGCCATTCCCGCTGTCTTGCAAAAAGAATGTCCCACTCAAAGCATCATCACGTCTTCAAAGGGCAAGTTTACTAGGTTGCGGTGCAAGAAACTACGTTGGAATTACAGCAAAGTAAAGTCGGATATCTTAGTGCTGCGTGAGAAGCGTTGTTGTACTCGCCCCTTTGAACTGTCCCCCAGCGAAATCAGCCAATTCCCATCCATGGGATGGGGTATAGAAGATAAAGCACCAACTAATAAAAGGATAGTGTCACACTGATTCATGTTGTTAAACAGCCCCTGAAATCGAGACATCCTGT
>Ga0247824_10002446_pt1 | contig 10379 bp, 6 predicted proteins | sample 13C_PalmiticAcid_FD_194412 | JGI IMG/M metagenome (GOLD analysis project Ga0247824, IMG submission 194412) | Soil microbial communities from agricultural site in Penn Yan, New York, United States - 13C_PalmiticAcid_Day48 | ecosystem: Environmental > Terrestrial > Soil > Agricultural land...
TGGAGGGGGTGGAGTGGGAGGTTGGGGCCGCGGTGGTGAGGGAGATGGCCGTTGCGGCGAGGAGGAGGAGATGGGTGGTGAGCATTTTGTGTGGTGGTGGTTGGTGTTGTTGTGTTGGTTTGGTTGGGTTGTGTGGTTTCAACTCAGGAGGTCGTGAGATGGCGGACTCTTGGATAGAGCTGAGGAGAGGCTGGATGATGGAGCTGGTGATGGGATGATGGGGATGGAAGGGATAATTGAGATGATTCCATTGCTGTCTTATACTAAACCACACACGCACACATCAACATAAACGACCAACTCATCGCGCTCGCAACTGCGAGTTGGCAATCCGGAGGAGAAGTCTTCCGGACGCGCAGCCACAGGGCTTGACCAAACTGCACGCCCGTTGACAAACCACACCGTCGCCAAGTGCGGCGCAAACGCGTCTGCGGCCGTCTACTCGACAACTACACCGAGAGCCGCGCTGACGGATCGGGTGCTCTGGCATCCGGTCAGCAGCCGAGTTGAGCCCAGTGCTGCGGCCGGCACGTGGCTGGGAGCTGTTTTTAGAAGCGGGCGGTTGGCGGGAGGCTGTGCCGTGAGATGTGGGTTGACCTGCCCCCGTCGCCGATTCCGGCAATTCCCAGCTCCGATGTCGTATTTTATTTTTGGCGGCCGTTGACCAAGTAATCATAAACATGTGAAGCAATTGGCGGCCAGAGGGGTCATGGCCAGCTTGCAAAGAAAAAAAACCCAAGGCGCCGTGGAAGGGGCCGTTGAAAATAACGGATGATGGCCTGAAATTAACGATGGTGGTTGATCGCAGCACAGAGTGCAACCAGCGGTCGTCTCGATGACAATGCAAACTGCGAGCCATGTCCAGTTTCACTCTTCTCCCTCACCGACTCGCAATACGCGCTAAAGAGTGGCGGTGAGCGGATGAAGGGGATCTTCCTGAATATGCACCGAATTGACTCATTGATTATTCCTCGGTGCCGATCGCAAGCCTGTCCTCAAGGACCTGCACAGGATTGCGTGCCATCGAACAACTACCTCGGAGGTAGAATTCAGCCTGGCTGCTTAAGGCGCCCATTGATTCGAAAATCGATTTGTAATCTTCGGCCGACATGTGGTCGGACTCGGCGCCTCGCGGACTTTTTAGAAGCTTGATACGAGCTTTCTTCGCTCGGAGTGCATCAAGGGCCTCTTTCCAGGTCCCACTGAGCAGGTTGACCTCGTCCAGACCCAAACAGTGCATCGATTCCGGCACCCGTTTGAGAAGCAGAATCAGCTTGGAAAGATGGATATCGACTCGAGCAAGGTAGATGTCGGTCAGCTCCGGCCGGGACCTGCTCCCCAAGACCTTCTCCACATCTATTGTTGAATCCCTGGCCTCCTCAGATCTCATATCCAACGAGAGCGTTCTCAAACTGGCCGTGTCCAAGCAGGCGGCCAGGAATTGGCTGACATCGTCCGCGTCTCGCCCGTTGGGGTCGCTCCCACACCGGAATGAAAATAACTTCAGGTGGCGCATGCCAGATGAGAATGCATGTCGCTTATCCGACGCTGGCACCAGACTCCCAGCAGGCGATCCCGGGCACGCCAACTCGATATCGATGTCGTTGAGAAACGCGCCAGCGCTTCGGACGGCGTCAATCATGCCGACCACGCACTGATAGTCGGGCAGTTCGAGTTCGTATTGCAAGGCGTGATAACAGGTCATCGGCTGGAGCATATCACGGCGCAATGCATCCCAGACATCGACCTTGTCCGCCATCAGTCCTTGTCGCTTTTGTGATCTGAAATCCGTATCTTGAAAACCCAAAGTCCGCGCGGTGGGCATCCTTGCAATTGCGCAGCCAAGAACCCGAGAGAAGGTTCCATCCCACACGAGCGATTGCTGTTTCTCGAGGAGAAGCATACACTCTCGATGAATGCCCTTGACACGCATGAGATGGCTTTCGTCTTCATCAGTCCAAATGGACGTGCTCTCGCTGTCTTCGGGGACTGGCGTGATAAGTCTGCGAAGTGCAGTGACGAGGGCTTGCCGTTGTGCAATCATCTCCGCTCCGGCCTCTGGAGATAAGTTCACCCTCTCCCATGTCTTCAATATCTCAGAGAAGTGGATATCCCTTGCAAGTTCGTCGGCGTGGTATTCAATGAACCACTCAAGATCATCAAAACAGGGGTTGAAAAAATGAAGCACGATTTTCACAGCGCGAACCCCCTTCGAGATAACGGGATGGCGAGAGATCTCTTCCAGGCGCGCCAGCGATGGCTCGGTCAAGTCGACACGGACGATGCGCACGAGCAGCTGCGAGCTGATGGCGGCGAACCGCCGACAGACCAGGCGTGTGTTCTTGATGTCCCGTACTTGGCGAAAGTCGTCGGCGTTGAGCCATGGCGCTGGCCGAACCGTCCAGGTAAGGTCGATACCTTCGACAAACTCAAAGATTGCGAGGAGAAGCTCGTCGGGCAAGTCCAGGATGTTGAGGTTCCCTAGAAACGGGCGCGACAGGTCGTTGATAATGGACCGAATTTCGCTGTGACTCTCCTCAAGCTGCGTCTTGCTGGCAGTCAATTCCTCCAGTTTGAGGTCCACATCCTCCTTGGACGCACTGGCGGCCCATCGCCACCATCTTTTGTCGCGCGTGTCCAGGTCGCGAGATCGTCCGCTCTGGTGCTTCCCAAGACCCGAAGGAGATGATGCCTGCGATTGACAGGGGTAGTACATCTCCTTAATGGTTAGTAGGATAGAGAGGTCGTCTTCCACATTTTGAAGTTTCCTATCCAGGTCTCGGAGTTGCTTGTACGCCCACTGCAGGAGCTCGCGCTCTTCAGCAGTTGACGCCCTTGAAACGGGCCTGAGGGGCGCCATCTTGATGGATGCGCCAATGAAGTTGTCGATGGAGGAGGAGTGGGTGAGGTGGAAGCTGGTCGGCGATGAGAAAGCCAACCAAAAGATGGTGATACGGTTGATTCAAAAGTGCTGTTTCGGGATGGAGACAAACAGTGTCGAGTTGCGTGGTCGGGTTGCAGCCCCGCTTTCGGGAAACTCATTCCCCACTCATGGACATCAACAACCAATCCACACTCCCACCTCACCCACATCTCCCTCCTCGGCCACAGCTCCGGAGCCACACTAAGTCCAATTCCATTCCAGGAGGTCGGTCTGCCGGCGAGGGACGCACGCAAGAACAGAGCAAAATCTATGCAAAACAGAAAATATGTCCAAATAGAGTCGAAAATATATACGGAGACGGCATCTATGTACAAGAATCGAACGCGTCTTCACTCAACAACGGCGTCAACGCTCTGCAAGGAGGAGTTGCTCCTCGACCTTGCCTACCTCGCCTCGTCTAGAGGCACTGCGAGTACCACTCGTTGGAGACCTTGCAGGTCGAACCAGCGACGCACGTCGTGCACCCGGTGAATCCATTGCCACCGCACTGCGCCCACTTCTGAGCGGTGCAAGAGCCGCCGCCAGTGGAGGGAGCCGAGGAGCTGCTGGGCTTGGACGAAGTGACGGCGGCAGAGGTCGAGCTGGGCTTGGCAGTGGTGGTGGGATTGCTGTTGCCGCCGCCGGGCGCCGAGGCGGCCGGGAAGTTGCCGTCGTCGTTGCGCTTGCAGCCGGTGCGGGCAACGAGCTCGGCAGGGCACTGCACCTGGCGGAAGCTGAAGTTCGGGTTGTCGGCGTTCTGGAACCAGTCGAACCGCCAGTAGCAGCCGGGCTTGAGCGCCGCGGGGAACGAGTCGCACTCGCTGCGCGACGAGACACCGCCGTACCGCTGGCCACCAAGGCCGCCGAACTGGGGAGAGCAGCCGTCGAAGATGCCGACACCGCCGCCCGGAATGTTGAGATCGAAGTGGTTGCTTCCGAGGTCACCGCCAGTGCTGGTGGACTGGACAACCATCTTCTTGCCGGCCACGGGGCCGGAAGTGAAAGTGAGCCTGATCCCGGTTAGCAGGCTGATACGGGATGGGTGCGGCGTGGTCAACTCACTCGTAGCAGGCACAGCACCACGAAGCCTCAGACCCGCCGGAGAGGGATGTCGCAGCGAAGCCGTAGGCATAGTTGTCGTTGACAGCCCACGGGGTCTGGTCGGCGCAGGAGTAGGCCGAGCCACCGTCGCAGCCGGACTTGACGTTGGGGTCGCTGATGCGCTGGAAGTTGGCGTTGCAGGCGTAGACGGGCTGGCTCACGGCCGCCTTGCCGGACCAAGCGCACGACGGCTTGCAGCAGTCCCAGTACCTCGTGGACTTGCCATCGGCGGCCAAGGCAACAAGGGGAAGGGCAGCAGCCAAGGCTGTGCGGAGAACGGGAGTAGAGCGCATCCTGTGCGGTTTGTGAAAAAGACGGCCGAATAAAGGAAGGAAGGAGGGTTGCTGCGAAGCTCAAGCAGAAAGATGGGCGGGAAGGGGATGCTCAATGCCTGCAGTAGTGAGAGGGCCAAGGACGAGGACGACGGCGCCTTGATATACCTCCATCCTGTCAACCCTTTTCGGACCCCCCGGATTCAGCTAATAGACGCAGGACCCGCGCGTGAGCCGTGTCAACGCTTTCCAACGGTAAATCAGCTGGGCGGGGCCGACGGTCAGGCGCTCTGCCGTTAGACGAGATGGTGTTGCCGGACAAGGACCCTCGACGCCCCACCACGACAACCCGGGAGCCGGGATTTGAGAGCAAGATCCAATGTGCCACCCTCCGCGATGAAACACAAACACTCCACATTTCGGAATCTGGACCGCAAGCCCCGTTTGATTGCACCCCCATTGGGAATAGTGACCGTGCAACCCCCCGATCTGGCAAAGGGCCTCCGTTCTAAAATCCGGGTTGTCATGCGTCGCCATGCGCTCGGAATGCCGGAGCGAAGCTCTTGGAGGGATGAATCCGGCAAAAAGAGCAGGGTGACGTTGTCAGGAGGGAATTCGGAGGGCAGGGCAATCAGGAGAGCCGCGTTTTGGTGGGTCGAAGCTCCATAGGTGGAATTCGTCTTGTGCATTGTCGAGAAAGAGCTGCAACTGCGCTCGTTGTCAAGGCCGAAGCAAGGTACAAAACCCCATTGCGATGGTGCTGTCGGCGTGTTCAGGTTGATATCGGAGCTTACCACAGATCAAAACAAAGCCGCGGTGCGGTGCGATATTTGGGGCTCGAAACCATCCGACCTCATCGGCACTCAACCCACAACTCGTTGCTTGGCAGCTTCTGGAAAAGCAGTGGAGAGAAATTGACTGCTCCAGGCAGGGGCAAGCTGACCCGGAATTTCTGATGGGTCCAAATTGCCAAGCCAGAAATGCCGCTGCTTCAGCCCAAAAGGTGGGGGCAGCGCGCCACACATGCCACCGTCCGGTGGCGTTCCTCAGCTGGCCCCACTCTCACACCTTTGTCACCTCGGTGTGGTGCGGGCACCAAAGCTTACAATTGCGCTAGCCCATCTTGGACTAGCGCATTCCGACCGCGACTTTCAGCCTCTGGCAGGCGCCGAAAATCATCTGCGAACGCTTCCTTGCAACACCATCAAAACCTCCATCGACGATCCCTCGATCACGGGCCATCGCAACCCGCGCCCCATCCATTCATTCGAAGACACTCTCTACTCGCCGCATCGCAGCACTCGAGCCGGCTGGTTGATGAAATAGAGGGCTTGCGCACGGCGAGTTGATGCGCGCGCCTACCTCTGGTGGCGATTTCTAAGCTCGCTCGCCCCCGAACGCCGATTCAGAGATTCGAAGTTTGCTGTCCATCTGCAGCCTGCATCTGCCTCTCGCATCTCGCATTTTTCTTCTTGATAAGACGGTGCTCTTTCTCTGCCCTTAACGAGATACGACCCTTCGAGCGATCCCGCGTCCACGTCGACCGCCCGCGCTTGTCGCTCCTCGATCGCCGCCTGCAAGATGGCCGATTACGCGACTCAAGGCCAGTACGGCAGCTACGGCGATACTTACGAGAATGATGACAACTACGAGAATGGGAACGGCGTCGACGATGCCGCGGGCTTCTCAAACGAGGACAGCATCACGCCCGAGGACTGCTGGGAGGTGATTTCAGCGTACTTTGACATGAAGGGCCTTGTCTCTCAACAGATCGATTCGTTCGACGAGTTTACCTCTACCACAATCCAGTCGCTCGTCGACGAGTACGCCGACCTGACGCTCGACCACCCGAATCCGGGCGACGACGGCAACCGAGACATCGCGATGCGGAGATACGACATCCATTTTGACAATGTCCTCATCTCGAAGCCAACCCTTACCGAGGCCACTGGCGAGACCACCAGCCTTCTTCCCTACGAATGCCGCGATCGCAATCTCACCTACTCTGCACCTATGTATTGCAGAGTCATGAAGCGCGCCCGCGTGGCAATTCAGCAAGACGTCCGCCTTCACGATATGGACGATGAGCAGCGGGACTACCTTGCCCGCACCGGCGAGATGCCCAAGACGATCCGCTGGGAGGAGGAAGACACCGGGCCGCGTGAGGGCGCAGGAAAGGGGGCCGAGGAGAAGGGCGACTTGATCTTCCTCGGCAAGCTGCCGGTCATGGTCAAGTCACAAGTCTGCCATTTGCACGGCGAGGACGAGGAGTCGCTCTTTCTGCTCAACGAGTGCCCTTACGACCAGGGTGGCTACTTCATCATCAACGGAAGCGAGAAGGTGCTCATCGCCCAAGAGCGCTCAGCCGCCAACATCGTCCAGGTGTTCAAGAAGCCGCCAGGAGGCAGCATCTCGTACCAGGCCGAGATTCGCTCGGCATTGGAGAAGGGCTCGCGGCTCATCTCGTCGCTGCAGATGAAGCTGCACTCCAAGGCCTCGCCAGAAAAGGGGAGGTTGGCGAACACGGTCAGCGTCACGCTGCCGTATGTCCGCGAAGATGTCTCGCTGGCCATCGTCTTCCGTGCGCTCGGCATCGTGTCAGATGAAGACATTCTCAACCACATCTGCTATGACAGGACGGACACCCAGATGCTCGAGGCCCTGCGGCCCTGCATCGAGGAGGCGTTCTGCATCCAGGACCGCGAGATTGCGCTCGACTTTATCGGCAAGCGTGGTAACGGCAACGCTGGCCAGAACCGCATGAACCGCGTGCGGGCGGCCAAGGACTTGCTCCAGAAGGAGATGCTGCCCCACATTTCACAGACCGAGGGCTGCGAGACAAGGAAGGCCTTCTTCCTGGGTTACATGGTGCACAAGCTGCTCCAGTGCGCCCTGGGCCGCCGGGATCCCGACGACCGTGATCACTTTGGCAAGAAGAGACTTGATCTTGCGGGTCCCCTGCTGGCCAAGCTCTTCCGTGGTGTTGTTCGTCGCATGACGCAAGATCTCATGTCGTACATGAAGCGCTGCATCGACACCAACAAGAACTTCTCCCTCGCCCTTGGTATCAAGCACTCTACTCTCACCAACGCGCTCAAGTACTCGCTGGCGACGGGCAACTGGGGCGACCAGAAGAAGGCGATGAGCTCGACGGCCGGTGTGTCCCAGGTGCTGAACCGCTACACGTTCGCCTCGACACTGTCCCATTTGCGTCGCACCAACACGCCCATCGGGCGCGACGGCAAACTTGCGAAACCGCGCCAGCTCCACAACACACATTGGGGCCTCGTCTGTCCGGCCGAAACGCCCGAAGGACAGGCTTGCGGTCTGGTGAAGAACCTGTCGCTCATGTGTTACGTCAGTGTGGGCACGCCCGCAGATCCCATCGTGGAGTTTATGATTGCCAGAGGCATGGAGGTGCTCGAGGAGTACGAGCCCCTCCGGTACCCGAACGCAACCAAGGTGTTTGTGAACGGTACCTGGGTGGGTGTCCATCAGGATCCGAAGCACCTCGTCACGCTGGTCCAAGGGCTGCGGCGAAAGAACGTCATCTCTTTCGAGGTGTCGCTCGTCCGAGACATCCGCGACCGCGAGTTCAAGATCTTCTCGGACGCCGGCCGCGTCATGAGGCCGCTGTACACGGTGGAGCAAGAAGAAAACGGCGAGAGCGGCGCCGAGTGCGGGCAGCTGATCCTCAACAAGGAGCACATCACCCGCTTGGAGGCGGACAAGGAGTTGGGCAAGTACCATCCCGACTACTGGGGCTGGCAGGGCCTCTTGAAGTCCGGTGCCATCGAGTATCTCGATGCCGAAGAAGAGGAAACCGTCATGATCTGCATGACTCCCGAGGATCTCGACAAGTTCCGTTACCGCAAGATGGGTTTCATCGTCGAGGACAACTCGGGCCAGGGCAACAACAGGATCAAGACGAGGCCCAACCCGACGACTCACATGTACACGCACTGCGAGATCCATCCCAGCATGTTGCTCGGCATCTGCGCCAGCATCATCCCGTTCCCCGACCACAACCAGTCGCCCAGAAACACGTACCAGTCTGCCATGGGCAAGCAGGCCATGGGCTTCTTCCTCACCAACTACTCGCGCCGCATGGACACGATGGCCAACATCCTCTACTACCCCCAGAAGCCGCTGGCTACGACGCGGTCCATGGAGTTCCTCAAGTTCCGCGAGCTGCCGGCCGGCCAGAATGCCATCGTCGCCATCGCGTGCTACTCCGGCTACAACCAAGAAGACTCTGTGATTATGAATCAGAGCAGCATCGACCGCGGTCTGTTCCGCAGTCTCTTCTTCCGGTCCTATACCGACTGCGAGAAGCGCGTCGGCATCAACATTGTGGAAAAGTTTGAGAAGCCCAACAGGAGCGACACGCTGCGGCTTAAGCACAGCACCTACGACAAGCTCGATGCCGATGGCATCGTCGCGCCCGGCATCCGCGTCTCGGGCGAGGACATCATCATCGGCAAGACGTGCCCGATCAACCCCGACAACGCCGAGCTCGGCCAGCGGTCCGCCCAGCACATCAAGCGCGACGCGTCGACCCCCCTGCGCAGCACCGAGAGCGGCATCGTCGACCAGGTCGTCGTGACTACTAATCAGGACGGCATGCGGTACGTCAAGGTCCGTGTGCGCACGACCAAGGTGCCGCAGATCGGCGATAAGTTTGCGTCCCGCCACGGTCAGAAGGGTACTATTGGTGTCACGTACCGGCAGGAGGACATGCCGTTCACGTGCGAGGGCATCACGCCCGACATCATCATCAACCCGCACGCCATTCCGTCCCGTATGACCATCGCCCATTTGATCGAGTGCCTGCTGTCCAAGGTGTCCACCCTCAAAGGCATGGAAGGCGACGCGACGCCCTTCACCGAGGTGACGGTCGACTCGGTGTCGGACCTTCTCCGCGAGCACGGCTACCAGTCCCGCGGGTTCGAGGTCATGTACCACGGGCACACGGGCCGCAAGCTGCGCGCGCAGGTCTTTTTCGGTCCGACGTACTACCAGCGCCTGCGCCACATGGTGGACGACAAGATCCACGCGCGCGCGCGCGGGCCGCTGCAGATCATGACGCGCCAGCCCGTCGAGGGTCGTGCGCGCGACGGCGGCCTGCGGTTCGGCGAAATGGAGCGTGATTGCATGATTGCGCACGGCGCGGCCAGCTTCCTGAAGGAGAGGCTGTTTGAGGTGTCGGACGCGTTCAGGGTGCACATCTGCGAGATTTGCGGGCTTATGACGCCGATTGCGTACGTCTTCCCCCTCTTGCTCATTTATCTTTCTGCCTATGTAATACTGACCTTGATGTACAGAAACCTCACAAAGCAATCGTTCGAGTGCCGCCCCTGCAAGAACAAGACCAAGATCGCGCAGGTGCACATGCCGTACGCCGCCAAGCTGCTGTTCCAGGAGCTCATGTCGATGAACATTGCCTCGCGCATGTTCACGAGCCGGTCGGGCATCTCGGTGCGTTAGACAGCGGATCCCGGACTGGTTCTGTCGTGGATGGGTGTTGTTAGTGGAGATGGGGGGAGATGAGAAGCAGAAACGGAGAATGGAAAGAGAAAATTGCATGCATTCGAGGGTCGTTTGGCGTTTTCGCTTTTCGCTTTTTTTTTTTTTACTACCTGCCTTACCTTATTCCAGGCAGGTTCGCCGTGGTTTGACAACGGCTTTTTGTTTACACGGTGGTTTCGGCGCCTTGATGGGTTGCCTTGAAACCTCGGGTGTGGTGATGAGACGGATGGATGGATGGATGGCGGCACGGTATGATGCTGTTGAGGGGGTGGGTGTGGGTAATATGGGTGAAGGTGGTGGGTGGGCGTGGGCGTGTAAAGTTGTATACCATACATTACTGATACGAGGAATGCAATGGCTTGGAGATCTGTTTCGTGTGTATGTGTGTGATAGTGGTGATGGCACAGTATGGTACATGTGTTGTTGGTGTTTGTTGTACATCGTCCAGCCTCTTCTTGCCGGGCGGCCGCATCGCTGGGTATCTCCTCCCGTCGTCCATCTTTCGCCTCCTCATCCCTCATCTTTTAGCCCCCCATTCCCCAATCTCCCTACCC
>Ga0247824_10002447_pt1 | contig 10379 bp, 10 predicted proteins | sample 13C_PalmiticAcid_FD_194412 | JGI IMG/M metagenome (GOLD analysis project Ga0247824, IMG submission 194412) | Soil microbial communities from agricultural site in Penn Yan, New York, United States - 13C_PalmiticAcid_Day48 | ecosystem: Environmental > Terrestrial > Soil > Agricultural land...
CCCCCAACCCATGCCACGCGTTGTGCCAGACAAGACCTGTCATAAGCGTCCCTTCTTCCTGTCAAGTCCGTGTCCGTCAGCTATCAAAGCACAGTTCCTGATTATCGAGGTACTAACCCATTTGGCAGCAGGTGCCCAGAAATGAATGGTCTTGGGACCTATGAAGCGACAAAAGTATATCCGCAGGATAGCCGTTAGTCAACGAGGATTCTTGCTTTCCCCACTCCGCAAGCTTGTAACAACCAACAAGACCACTATGAAACGATCCCGATTCATAATCTTTCGGCTCTTCCTTGCGAGTCGTAAAGAAGGCCCGCCGTACCAGCAGGATGGTTCCAGAACTTTTGAAAGGCTGATTGCGTGACAGCTGGGGCAGCCGAAGACATGGTGTGAAGGTGAGTTGTGAGCGATGTGAGAAGGAAAGGAGGGAGACACTCCCCGCAATCCGATAAGAAAGATCCCGGTGGCTTTCTCCCAACATTTGAGGGTCCACCCATTGCCCGCCTTCAACTCACAACGAATCCTCTAGCCATTTCCCGCGTGGAACATAAGTGGTGCTGGATTCTCACCACACAGTTGCTTTATGGGGCCCCATGGCCCCCATAGCCTTGATAGCAATTGAGATTGGGTCTGAGCCTGGATTACTGACGGTGCCTGGCGTTCAGGACAATGGCCTTTGCGTCCATCCATACAGGTGTTAGCTCAGCATTACCACCACGCAATGAATGGTTTCGTCAAAAATCTCCCTGAAAAGAACCATGTCTCTCAGCTCCGAGAGCTGGATTGACTGGACGCCTGATATCGCGCAACGCGAAAACCTGTATCTTAGTTTTTGCATTCTTGTCATCACCTAGAACGAGTGCTTGGGAACTATTTGACAATTGAGCGCTGTACCGCTAAACAACTTCTTTATTGCTCTTCCAATTCTTCTTTGTCACCGTAGCATCTTGTGGATTCCCAGTTTACTTTGTTGCTATACTTTGGGACGGATTTTTCTCCAACTATGGCATGAGGATGTTGCGGGAGTATCTGTGCTTCAAGAGCACTCTCTTGAACGTTGCGTCTCGTTGTTGGATCCTCCACAATGGTATGGGGGTGTTCAGAAAGAGGTCTTGCTCCAAGTGACCCTTGTTGTATCCGACCAAGAAATCCGTTCATATACCACTTGTGTCGACCATGATCTGTGGAGTCGGAACCAGCGTCTGAAGGATCGCGTCGACGAGAAGATACTACGGAGAGTTCTTTCACAGAAGTTTTGAGGCCGTCCCTTGTATCCAATGAACTTGTCGATGACCCTTCCGGATTCGTCCTTTCGCTGCCAGAGTTGAATTGCCTCGTTCGTCTGTGATAGATGAAGATGGATCCTAGGATGATCGCCATCAAAGTCCCAGTGACGATGATGATGATGGTGATGGTGACGAGTTTCATATCGCCAGAGGATGCGCTTCCAGATTCTGGAGTGGTGGTAGTGTATGGAATATGTTGTGCTTGTGTTTGCGATGGTTGCCAAGTGTGGGTAGTCGTAGCTGGTCGAAGTGGAGCAGTGTACCTCGAGACCCATTTCTCCGTCTTCATGTTGAAGACATAAGTCCTGTTTTGGTCTGTGAATAGCATGGGTTTGGCCTCCTTGGTGGTAAAGCCCCCCCATACAATGAGCTGGTCACCGGTAACTGCGCATGCACTCCTGGAGATTGTAGGTGCAGGGGGGCCTCTCGTCCAGGTATTCTTGACCACATCCATGGCGAACACAGCGTGCAACCCATTCCAATCTTCGCCAATGTAGAATAACTTGGTGCCGTGATACGCGGCAGCGCCACAATTCCATTGGTTGGCGGTCAACCCGATCCTGGTTAAATTCAGTCCCTTCCAGCCATTCTCTGGATTGCTCGCTTCGCTTGGAGAAAAAGTTGACGGGGCATAATGTTGGTTCAGCATTACAACTCCCTTCAAGTACGCACTCCAAGTTGCAAACTGATACCACTGTGGATAGGCCATGCCTTTTGTTGTGTTGACGGTGTTGGTTTTCAAGTCCAGCGAAAGCACCATGTTCTCGCCTGCAAAGTTGACCCCAAAAGTCGGGAAGTAAATGAATCCTGTTTCCGGATCTGTTGCTGCAACTTGCGTGCCACCTTCCGTCCCAAAGTTGGTGTTGTGGAATACGTTAGTTCCATGTGCTCGATTTCACATTATAAACGTATCCTGTACCTTTCGTAACACAAACAGGTCTTCCCCATTGTTGGTCATTGAACATCCTCCATCGTCTACTTTGGGTCCACCTGGCAGTTTCCTGAATACAGGATCGCTTGTATTCCATGAGACCGAGAGATCAAGCATGAAGTTCTCCTTTGTGGAGCCTCCAAGTATGTAGAGTCCCTGACCTTCTGTAAAAGCATAGCATGTTTCAGAGTTGGGTTGTGGTCTGAAGTCCTGAGCAGCGACAGTGGGGATACGAGAGGGGGGGAAGAGTAAATTGAGTGTAAGTGTGAGGACTGCGAGGGTGAAAGACGAGGATATGGAATGAGGCATCACGAGGGGTAGACAGTTGTGAGATGGTGGGGGGCAAGAGGAAAGCAAAGAAGAAAGAGTGAGTCCAGCATGAAGTGTAAAAAGTGAGCACTTTTGAGGTCAGCAGTTGGCTCATACCGTTCTCACTGAGGGGTCCGCCCTGTGTCAAGTTTGTACTATCGCTTTCCCATTGATCACAGCAGACAGTGATATGTAAATGTTAGTAATAGCAAGTGTATCGCTACCTGGTGGACTCGAGGCACGCAGGATCGTTACGTTTTGTGAGAACACAGCACCTGGCTATTATTGACACTGTTTTGTGCCCCTGAACCTGACTTCAGTTTGAGAGCGTCGGACCACTTTAAATCTACGTCGAGTCTGCTCTCGGAATGTGTAACCCGTTTTTTTTCTCTTGCCGTTGCCATTCCTTTGATCCATGACAAACTATTGATCCCTATGGACAGTGAACGACCCATGTCCCTCATCGACATCTCTGCAACGGCGGCTGAAGAGCGGATCGGCCTTCAATTGAAATCGTCGCCATTGCAGTTACCGTTGTCATGGTCAAACCAGCGCTCGACGCTCCTATTCACAGCAACCCCCATTCTCCACCTGCCCTGGTATCCAGTACTTTAAACTATGGCGAACGTCATGTCGCCGTGTCTTTACTCTTGTGCAAACGATCACACTAGGAAGAACTAACAAAAACGCCGGCTGATGCGGAAGAGAGATGTGCTGCCATTCACGACTGAGAGGATGGTCCACAGCAGTGTCCTGTAGTACTTTCATGTGCTGAAGCCGAGCTCGCATTAGGTGTCCTACGCTCCGGATGGTGATAATAGACACCACCGATGCTATCCACAGCCAGATTCCTTCGGATGACGCTATCCGCATCCGTAGGCAAATCATGGGACCTCGAGCTTCCCGCGAAACTGACGGGAGGTCCATGTTCCTCGGCTGAATAGAACACATGCTCCCATTCGTCATCGTCCTCTTCATCCTGACCACCTCCCGCCAAGTTGTCGCCTTCGTCATAGGTCATTGGCACATCGGATCTCGAGGACTGCAGATGTGGTCGTGAATGTCCGTCTTCATCATCGCTCGTATCGCTATCGGCGGCGACTCGACCCTTTCTGAGAGGCAACCATAGCGTCGGCAACGCTCCTGTGATAGCTGGGTGGCAATAGTACCGCATGTGAGAGTTCAGCACGCCGGGATAAAGGGTCGTGGGGGGCTGTTTGTAATCCGTGTATCGATCTGGCCGTGCCTGATAGTCATTCTCATGTGCTACTTTTTTCTTGGCACGTTTGCGCTTTGAGCGTCCAGAGGTCGTTGCTTCTGCTGTCGCTCCTATTCCAGTTCCGTTGCCCAAATGACTGTTCGTAGTTGATCCGTGAGGGTCCGCTCTCACATCTACAGCGACATGGCCTGACTTTTGATTCGGCAGTAGTGGTCCGGTGAATGGCAAGAAGCTAGTGGCGAAGGCGTGATCATGCGAATGGTGTTCCATGGTGCAGTCTATCTCCGCAGCATGCGCCGGCCGTAATATCTCGAGAGGAACGTACTTTGCAGTCCGCTTGTACGTGTTCGTCGTCCAGTACCAGAATCTCAACGTTCCCACTGGCAAGGGTGCCAGGGCCAACGCGAGGTAATACGTGTGTCTCAACGTAAAAACCCCGATCATCGTCGTTTGAAAGATAAGCAAGCTCAGGATCAACCGGTTGTAGATCAGGGGCCAGATTCGTCCACCGGATTCGTATGGATGGAAGTACACGTAGAGCAGCTGGTACTTGTAGGTCATGTAGCCCAGGGCGAAATAGATCACTCCGAAGATCAAAATAACAGGCTTGAAGCACGAGTAGATCAAGATGATGACGAATCCAAGGGTTGCGTTGGCGTAAGCGACTCCATAGGATATCTCTGGAGGGCTACGACCCTCCGCATAATCACGAGGTGTCTTGGAAGTGAAGCTCAGAAAGGTATGGTATAGGACCTGTGAGATCTGCAACAGCTGCAAAGGGAACAGACCAATACCGCGAAGCATCGTGTAGTTGACAAAGAAGGGCGCTACTCGCGGCAGGGAGGAGGCGAACAGAAGCGATAGTTCTCCAAGGTTGTGATACACGTCGTTGATCATCTGAGCCCAAGTTCCCGCAACTGTGAAGATCAGGAGGACGTTGATCAGGATGAACGTGAAGTACTTGCTGTAGACCAATCGCGCAGCCTCGGAACGCGACCGGACGCCTTGGCGTCTGGACAGTGATTCCAAAATTTGAGGCACCATTGCAACGAATATGATAACGCCCACTGTCGGTAAGAATCCTTGGACAAGCGACTTGAACAACGCGTTCTTTCCAGCCAGTCTACGGATACCAGGGAATATCTTGTTGAGAGAATCCAGATTCAGAAACGAGGACAACAGACCCACAGGTCCTGCCACTGAGAAGATCAGGACGAATGCAATCACATTGACCACCAGCGAGCGAATATCCAATTCACCCGAAGGTAGATTCAGGTTGTCCCAGAAGACATCAGTGGGTTCGGGAGCCAAGAACGTCTTGCAAGCAAGCGTTTGCTGCGTATTAACCGTCTGCGCAAGAAATTGCTATGTTATGGCATGAGACAATTCAGCATCAATAGCGGTTCCACCGACACCCTGTCATGAACATCTTTCAAATGAACCTCGGAGACTTACTGCAGAGTTCATCGCTTCAAATGTGACAAAACCAGTGCCTGTTGTCACGAACGACCTGGTTATGCGCATCCTTCGAACATCTTCGTCCAGTTTTGCAAAGATCTCGCGGTAATGATCAATCTTGACTACTTTCTTCCCAAAGAGTCCCAGGAATCCAAGACGCATGGTTGGCTTCTTGTTTTGGTCGCTGGTTGGCGCCGACGGCGATTGCCCTTCTGGATTCTGAATGACCACCCTAGGGGCTCCCGAATTTTCAGTCAAATAGTTGTCATGCTCTGCTGCTATCGCCTTGGGATCATAGTCAGCCTTGCCGGAGGGGTTCCCATAGTACTCCGTGTAGGCGGCCTCGAGCGCACGGAGAGCCTGTGCACGTTGTTCAATAACCCGCTTCAAACTTCTGACATGGCGACAAACATATGCGCTCTCGACGGGACCGGCACCCAAAGATTCATAGAATGCTGCCAAGGCTCGATCGGTTTGCAGATGAGTTGGCAGACCTACTATCATGATGGTCCTGTTCACGATCGCTTTTCGTCGTTTCACCAAATAGCGACGCCGAACATCAATATACCCCTCGTACGTATGCCAGATCATCCAGGTGGCGAGGAGCGAAAATACCCAAGTGAAGGTGAACTGCGTGAATAGATAGAGGTGCGAAGCTTGTGGAGCCACACTGGTCAACAGAAAAGGCTCAATGTCATCTCCATCTGTTGGCTCATCTCCATAGAACATCGCAAAGTAGTTGACGGGCAGAATAATCATAAGTCCCGGGATCATACAATAGGCAAAGAGCTTCATAGACATTGTGAAGAATCGTAACACCTATGCAGAGGGATAGAATATTGGGAGATCTGTTCATCTGATTTTTTTTTACAAACATAAACAAACCCTGGGAAGAGAACCTTACCATGAGCGCGTCCAGCCCAACACAAGTCAGCAGTTCGTCTTCTGAAATGCGCAATAGCCGAGGAAGCCATCCAAAAAAACTGTCAGGCAGTTCTGGAGGAGTATGTCTGTTTGTTCAAATATTTGGGAGTTTTGGGTTGTCAAGTTTGTAGTCTCCAGAAATACACCTATCCATCCACGAAAAAGCTTTGCTACCTTCGAAGTTTTGAGCGGGGTGCAAACAGCACAATCCATCGTGTGCGTAGGAAACAAAATGTCAAAAAGGAAGTCAGACCCAATGCCAAAGAAATGGCAAGCTGAGTCTTGTGACCCGCAGTGTTGCTGTTAGCAGGATGTCCTGGAGGGGGGAAAAAAAAAAAAAACTTTGTTAGCCACGATGCGCGGAGCAACACCAGCGTGGTGAAGGCTAGAGGTTAACCACATTCACTAGATCGGCAATATCACCTACCGATAGGTACACGAGTCTGTGTTTGAAGTCCAGAGCCTAAGATGCTCGAACTGAAGACGGCAAACAGAACAGTCGTACACTGAGTTCCTGGCAAGTGGGAAATCGACAGTCGGTGATAGGAGGCCTTACACTGGACTATGGAAGAAGCTCTGAGCCTCGTCCATGGCGATTGAGACGTGTCGTGGGTCAAAGACGAGGATGAGCAGGAATGCAGGAGCGAGAGAAGGGTGGGACGAAGGAAGAAGAGACGTGAAAAAGTGAATGTTCCCACAGGCGTCCATGCTCTGCCACACGTGAACAAAATCTGTGGACAGAACTCTCCGAACCCCCCTTTTTTTTTCTTCAAGAACACTCTCATGATGTCTGAAGACTCCATCCCTTCTGGACGACTCTCTTACACCGACTTTGAGATCGCGATCAAGGCATTCCTCAAGCAGTCTGAACACCATGCACCTTGGGGTTATGTTGAATATGTGAGTCTTGATCCCTACAAGTGGATGATAGGGCCCAGGTGGACACACGCCACTATCTAACAGGACCGTGTTTCGTTGACAGCCTGGGAAAGGCCAACAGCTGCAAGGATATCTTTCCATGACGCAGCTCGTGCACAGCCATCAACCGTTACAACGACCACAGACTGCATCACATAGTATCCATACAGAGGACCAGCAACAATTGGACGATTTGGAGGAACATTTCGGAGAGATCCCAGACGACGACGACGACGACGATGATGATGGAATTGAGCCTCTTGATCTCGCGCAGGATGTCTCCCACGATTTTCTCTCAGTATCATATCACATCGTCTTCTCACCCACCTATCAGGTTCCAGTACTCTACTTCAATGCCTACAAGCCAGGTACATGCAGTGATCGAACATCTTTGTTTCCAAGATCGCATCCTTCGTGTTTGTGGCGCTCATGATGTTACCATCTTGTTTCTAGATGGCCAATCGATCTCGCTGGAAGATATATTCGAGTCACTCGTCCCAGAGGATTGGCGGAGCACTATCAGGAATGCTGGATTGAACGGAGGCATATCACAGCACGACCATCCGATTTTGAATGTGCCGTACTTTTACATGCACCCTTGCGAAACTGTATCGCTGATGGAAACCACCTTCTGTCAACAAGCCTCAGAGAACTCCTTGTCGTTCCTCGAGGGTTATATTGCTTCATGGCTCAGTCTCACTGGTCAAGCCATCGGGATCACCCTCCCAGCAACATTAGCTGCCAACAACACGGGTTCATTGAATGTTTGAATGTAAGTATATTGTTTCTGGACAAAGCTGCTTGGATTGCTTCAGTTACAATATATTGACTGATATCTATATATGTAGTAATACAGACACCATTGATCTATAGACGTTCGTGTACCCTGTCGCTATACCTGTTCATAAAGTCGGTATGGAACTTCTTGATGCCAGCGCAGAAATCATCAAATAGCTCGGGCTGAGGCAAAAACGTGCTTCGGAAATGGGCTGTGCCTTCGACCTGACCAAATCCAGATCCAGCAACCATGCAGACACCTGTTGCCTCTAACATGGCCATGCAATAGAACTGATCGGGGCTCCTGTTTGCTTCCTTGGCTGCAGCGATGGCCTTATTGGGCAGGCGAATTTGTGGGAAGAGATACATGGCGCCATCCGCAGAGTTGCAGGTGCAACCTTCGAGACTGTTGAAAGTGTCCTCGAGCTTCTTGGCACGGCTGATGAGCGACTGGTAGATGTCATTGTATTCCTTCCTGTACTGCCCGTACGAAGGATCGCCCTCTCTCGGTGGATTCACCATTAGGCTGACCATGATCTGGCCCTGGACGTTGGGACAAAGACTGATGGATGATATCTTGTAGATTTGCTCCAGAATTGAAGTATCCAGTCCCTCACATTCAAAGTATCCGCCGCGTCGACCGCACTCGCCAATCATGCCTTTGGAGATTGAATGATATGAGATCAGCTCTTGGCCTTCGTATGCGGGCCCCATCGACTTGAGAACCTTCTTGAAAGAATGGAATGGTCGTAGCTCAGGCTGGTAGATGTTGGTCTGGTATACTTCATCTGCCAAGAGTATGACCCGGTTCCTGTGGCAAAATTCGACAACCTCACGCATGTTCTCTTCGGTCAAGCATTGTCCCGTTGGGTTGCCTGGGTTGATGATGACAAGGGCACGTGTATCAATGCCTTGCCTGGCGGCTTCATCGTATGAGCGCTGCAGTTCCTTGATCTATTCGAGATGGCCCTCATGTTAGACGCCGTCATGGATTGACAAAAGGTCGATAAGATGTCTCAAGGTCAGTTTGCTTACCGTCAGACCCCAGCCCTTTTCCTCATCCAGGTAATACGGTACTGGCTTGGCATCCAGAACAGCAAGTGTAGCTGTGTAGAGTGGATACTGAGGGATGGGAATCATGATACCAACATTCGGGTGTTCCACGATCATTTGCAGTGTGAGTTGAACACCAGCGGATGCTCCTTGTGTCAGAAAGATCTTGGAAGGGTCTGCTGGATAGCCATCGCGCTCCGAAATGAAGTTGGCGACATCTTCGCGGATTTGCAGAATGCCTTGAGAATGTGAGTAAGCGCCAATGGAACCAATGTTCTTGAGAAAGAGTTTTGCGCGGGCAATGGCATCGATCGGATAGAGTTTCGAGGTCAATTCAATGTTCTCGTCCTTGAGAAGGTCCGGGTATTCCACAAGCGAAGCGACCTAAAACAATGATATTGGACTCAAGGTTACGATGTGGAACGATACACCTCCAAAGGCCAATAATCCCTCCGTTCCGGGCCGCAAGTCTCATACCTGACGGAAGAATGTGATGGGCTTCTGATTGAGCGCTTGAGGGTTGCCGATATTGCAGCCGACTACACGTTTGAATGGGAGAGATCCTCCTCTGGCAATGTCCTAGAGCAAGAGAAGTGGGAAGAAACAGGATGTCTATTAGAAAAGTGACGGGGTTCATCGGAGATTACCTTCCTCATCTCATGCTCCACAAACACCACAGGCGCCCGATATAGTGCATCTGTGGGAAATCCACATACATTCTTAAACTTTTCTGATTTGATGGCAAGCTCTCCACGCACAGCGTACTCGGCTGCGCGGACCTTGGGGTTCATATTTGCGCTTGTGAGGACCTTTTTGTTGGCATTGTAATTCGAGTGGGCGATCATCTTGAAGCGGGGTGTGTTTTTTTTAACGGCAAGGGACTTGGTGGGATTGGTTGATGAAGACTTGTAACAAGAGGCGAGAATTTGGAGTCAGTAATGAATGACTGTGGTAGTGGAGATAAGAAAGGATAGAGAAGATGGTTGAGTGAAGGAAAAGAGGAGAGAAAGAATGAACTACGCTCCTTTTTATGCTGTGGATCGGCTGCGATGACTTCATGGGACATGGGGCACACACCAGGGAGTAATTTAGTCCTGCACCACATGCAGTAAAAAGACGAACTCAATCCTCCATGCTCTCGCTACTGTCCAGCTCAATGACCGAGCCTGATTCACACCGCCCTTCAGGACCACTCTTCCAAGGATCAGCGACAGGACCGTCTATCGGCCCACAAGCTGATGTTCACAGACCCAATGAACTCGAAGGGATATATGTTTCCCGGCTCATGTCGGCAGTGACCAAGTGGGGCGTGCGGGCAGCAGGCTGAATGATTGTAGATCCCCTGCTTTGGACTTCCGTATCACGCCGATACGGGTACATGCAGGACGCCTTCCCCTCCGTTTCCCTCTAGCCAAGATCGGTCAAGTCTGTGTGTCCGAAGCGACAGCATGTTGACGACTAGGACCTGAGAATGTGCCCTGGGACAATTGTCCTTGTCCAAATC
>Ga0247824_10002448_pt1 | contig 10379 bp, 6 predicted proteins | sample 13C_PalmiticAcid_FD_194412 | JGI IMG/M metagenome (GOLD analysis project Ga0247824, IMG submission 194412) | Soil microbial communities from agricultural site in Penn Yan, New York, United States - 13C_PalmiticAcid_Day48 | ecosystem: Environmental > Terrestrial > Soil > Agricultural land...
ACATCCTTCCTTCCAAGACAACCTACAAGACCGCGAGCTTCAACGCTCGCATCAACATCAGCTCATCATTCAATTCCGTCTCGAACTCAACTCTCTCCGCACCCAGATCCAGCAACTCGAGCTCCTCAAGCAACAGCTGATGCTCCAGCAGCAAATGATGCAGCCGGCAGAGCATGCCCAACTAATGGACCAGTTCTCGAAAACAACCGCCTCCTTGCTCCGTGTTGGAAACCCCAGTCATTTCGGGGGCGAACCTAGTTTCCCACAATGGGCCATCAACAGTGATCGTGTAGGAACAGGCCTAATAGGTGGCGGGAATGGTAGTCATGGTGGCCGTGGCGAAGGAGGGTATCCCGGAATGCACCTGATGGAAAGGCTGCATGAGAAACTAAGAAGCATGACACTGCAACAACATCACCATCAACAACAAGAGAAACAACGCCAGCTGCAGAATGGAGGGCCTAGTGAGGTGGTCAAAGGGGCAAGTAGGCGTCAGAGCGTTAGCAATGCTGGTTCCACAAGGAGAGGCACCGTGGGAATGGAGCAGATGAGTTTGGAGGCAGAGTTGCGGGAGCTGGAGAGACGCATGCGGTCCATTCAACTACTCGGATGATTCCACCCAACGCTGAAAAGCAAGGCGACCAAAACAATGGGAGGGCGTTCTTTTTTTCCTTTTTTTTTTCTTTCTTGCACACATCCTACGAGGGGGCCTCGGACGACCAATGCATGGGCCTTGCTGCGATGTGCGTCATGGTATCCTTCCCCCCCTTTGGCATGAGATCATTTTTTGGTTTTTTGGTCGCTTGGAGCACTTTAGGCCGTGAGAACAAAGTGTGAACACCGCAGATAAACTGCGACGGAGGTACATCATCAAATAGAACCAAATAAAAAAGGGGGGAGGGGAGAATACTGAACAACCCGGTCCTGGGATCATCTTCTTTAGACCTGTGCTCGTTCAGCCCCGTTGCTATAGGACTGAGGCAAAGTAAAGTCGACAAGTTGAAAGAATGCTTTAGGATGTGGACCAAAAAACAAAGTGTGACCTTGTGTGGATCAAGGTTTTGTCCAAACAGTACCAGTCTCCCACGAGGTCATTCTCACACTTGTTGTCGTTCCATTTCTTTGTGGCCTCGGGACAAAATGTTTTTTTTTGTTTTCTTTCACGCTAGTCTAGCGTCTAATCAACTTCAATTGACCAAGCTGAAGCGCCTTCAGCTTCCTCATGGGTGAGATATGGCGAAGGAATCTCACTATCAGCTCTTCGCCCTCCTTGGGTCGACCGACGTCCGCCACTGCGTCATCAAAGAGTTCAAAGCTGCTCCAATGAGCATCTAATAAAAAGCCAGTGCCTTCTTGAAATCTGTCATTCCATTTGAACGCTGGCATGACCCATGTCCCGATACTGATACCGCTGTCATTGCTTCCGCTGTCGTCGTCGAATCGTCTCTCTTCTTCAACCCGCGTCAGCCTCATAGTCTCGTTCAGAAAAAACGATCTTATCGATAAGGATTCCATTTCTGAACAATCCCATGCTTTGGCCACCCTGTCCCTGTCCCTGTCGTGTTGCTGTTGGACCGATTTCGGCGTTCCAAGTGCCTGCCCCTCACTCTCGTCACACATTTCAATTTCGTCGCCGCCGCCGCCGCCGTCGTCGTCGCATTCTTCCATCAAGCCCTCCATGACCCCAAGGACATCCAGTTTGCCAGACATGTCCCAAAACTCGAGCCTCTTCAATCGCGAACAAGATTGGAGAATGTTTTTGAGGACTCGACTTTGTTGCTTTCCCTTGTCCTTATCCTTTACTTGGTATTGACGCAGAATCTTGATTTCGAGGACCTCTAGAGTGGCGCTGTAGATCTCAATGGCCTCCCTGGCAGGATCATCAAGGACCCATAGCAAGAGAACCAGTTCCCGAAGAAAGCACCCGCCCTCCATCTGCATAGGCTTGTTGTAGATGGCACCACAAGCTCGGATGAGTTCCAAAACCTGTTTGTTATTGGAGAGTTCACTCCAATCCCCGCAGCGAGAATGGAGTCCATGAAGGCGTAGGGTTGAGAGTTGCGGACGTGACCAATTCCAATGGTGAAAAGTCATTGCTCCTAAACGTGCCTCCGTTTCACGAGGCGTCTCTTCAGGCAGTGTACCGCGCAAGGCACGAATGAGTGAATCGTAAGAGTACCTATTGATGTTGTCGCCATTGATTTCGAGGTGCCTTAGATGTGGACACCGGCCGATGATATCACACACATCTTGCATCTTGTTGTTCAGATTTAGATCGAGTCGTGTCAAGGATTCAAAGATCAGGTCTTGAAGGTCGAATATGCCTGTCAGGTGGTAGAGTCTCAGGGTCCGTAATCTGCCCTTCGCGACAGGGCGTAGAAGCCAGTAGAATTCCGATCCCCTATAATGAATTGTAAACAAGTGAAGTTCCTGTAGTGTTGTTTGTAGATGGCCGAGAGGGTTGGTAGGGCTAGAAACGTGGAGATCGTCGTCCATACACTGGCTGGTGATAGAGTCGATGCTTGTGCTTGTTCCAAAAAGCGAGTAGTGGTAAATGCTGAGCTTCACCAGGTTCATATTGTCCTCGACTAGCCGCTTGGCAATCTGTGCGTTCTTCACCCCATAAGCTAGGGTCAATTGTCGTAGCTGTGAATAGAATGGCGGTTCTACCGAGTCGCGGTCGCCATAGCGGGGTGAGTAGAGCATACACGTCCTCACATGGTCCTGGTACTTCTCCAGCACCGCCATGGGCACCCTTCGCTTCCATCGCGTGTCATCCATGCGCCATAGTAGCGGTATCAGGGTATAGCGCCACTGCTTGGACACGAGGCAACAATTCAGCATCGTATGAGGCCTGTACACAAAGTATATCAGTGAGGTTGATTCGAATATTGGGATCTGTTCGCCGATCGCATACAATATTTCGGGGCAGCGTAGAGCCAGCTCAGTGCTGGAAGTCGTCAGGCTTCGACATGGAACGGATACTTGGCCACTCGGGCTCGGGCTCGGGCTCGGGCTCGGGCTCGGGTTTGCTTTGACCACAGCTTGTCCGTGGGTCATAGGCGTGTGCAACCGGTGGGCAAGGACGATGCAGGTGCCGTGAGCCGGGTAGTTGAATCGCTTTCGAAAAGGTGAGCAGACGGACGATGGCCGGTTTGTGAATGAGGGATTCGTGATGCAAGGTATATAGAGAGGGTTAAAAAAGCGTGTTTATTTCATCCTCACGAGTCTGATTTGCGCAAGTTGAAGCTCCTTCAGCTTTTTCGAAGGAGACACATGGCGCAGGAATCTCTTGATCAATTGCTCACCGTCTCTAGATCGACTGGCCCCATTTTCAACGTCAAAGATCTCAAAGCTGTTCCAGCGGGTATCCAGCAGGAGATCAGTGCCGTCCTTGGCCCCCGAGTCCCATTTAAACCCTGGCATCGTCCAGGTCCCTATCCGATGGCCATCCTTCTTTTCCTCCTCATCAGAGAACTGTCTCTCGTGTTCCGTTTCCGTTGGCCTCAGCGACCTGAACGGGGGGAATGATCTGAGCGACATGAATTCCAGATCAGAGCACCCCCATGCTTCCACCTTGTTTGTCTTGTCGTTTCCATGCTCGCTGACGCTGCTACCGTCCATCAGGGTTGCCATCATCACACTGATATCGATATCACCATTTAGATCCCGAAAGTCAAACTTTTTTAGTCGTGCACAAGATTGAATTATCCTTCGTAGGGTCAGACCCTGTTGATCAATGTCCTTTGTCGGTGTACGCCTTGGGCGCTGTGAGATCTTGATCTTGAGCACCTCCAGACTCGAGCTGTGCATTTCAATTGTCTCCCTGACATGATCGTCGAGCACCCACAGTGAGAGTACAAGCTCTCGAAGCGGGCCTATGTGTCCCGTCTTTTTGTGTTTGTTGTAGGTGGCACCACAAGCTCGAATGAGCTCCAAGAACTTGGTATCGTTGACGACTTGCTCAGTGACGCTGTTTGTTCTGCGCAAGTGGAGTCCATGGAGGCGTAGAACTGCAAGTTGCGGACGGAACCAACGCTGCATGAGAGGGTTCAGTCGTGACTGTGTGCCACGCAGTATATGGACGAGCGGATCAAGAGAATAGTTATCGGCGACATAGGTCAATCCATTGAGTTCGAGGTGTTCCAAGAGCGGTGAGCGTCCAATGATTTCATGCAGCCCAGGGAGGGTCTTGTCATCCAGCCAGAGGTAGAGTCGAGTCAAGGAAGTGAAGACGAGGTCGCGAAGGTCAAAAGTGCCCGAGAGGAGACTGAGCTTTAGAATGCGCAACTTGCCCCCTGCCACGGCGCGCAAAAAGTAGTAAAACTCCATGCCCTTGTATTGTTGAAAGATCACCGACAGTTCTACGAGGGATTTGCTCAGGTGGCCCAATGGGTTGGTCAAGCTAAAAATGTCGCTGTCACCATTTTCCATTCCCACCCCTTTTCTTTCGCTCTCGCTCAGGTCTTGAAAGAGAGGCACGTCGTTCATCTCCAACTTTACCAGGTGCTTGTTCTCACTGATCAACCTCGCTGCAACCTTGCCCGTCTTCACTCCTCCCCCCATACTCAGTTGTCGAAGGTATGTGTATGTGGGGAGTGGTGCCAACTCGTCGCCCTTGTACCGCGGCCACAGGAGCATTAACGTTCTCACATGGTCCTTGTACTTTGTCAACAACTCCATGGGGACTTTCTTCATCGCCTTGGTGTCATCAATTCGCCACAGCAGCGGCAGCAACACACCACGCCAGAACCTAGACACACTACAACAGTTGAGTAGTGCTCGCGGCCTGAAATGAAATATGGTCATGGTATTGGGGGCTTTGTCGAAAACTGGAAGCTCTTTACCGATCGCATAAAGGATCTCGGGGCAACTGAGTGCCACTTGCGCTCTGGATACCTGTTCGTTAGGCAAAGGTGCCTCCTCGAGCCTGGACATGAATAGAGTACACCCTGGGACTTTTTTTTTATCGGCTGTACGGTGGGCCCTTGGCTTTGAGGGCGTTATTATGAGTGTTGTTCCAGGATACAAACCTCAAAGTGGTCGGGACGAGTGGCAGGGCGAGTTGTTCTTTTGGTAAGGAAAGCAAGTCGTAAAGGTGGAGAGGGGCAGGGATCTCTACAGTACCAAGAACGTTCGAATGACAATCCACAGTGGTAGCGTGCATACGCGCGCGACATTGATCTTAATCGACCGAATTTTATTTTGCCCCCGTAGGAACCACGGTTCGCGTGAACAAGAGTTGGCCGAGTTGGAGCTCACTCAGTTTTTTTGAGGGCGAGATGTGACGAAGGAACGTCTTGAGCAGTTGTTCTCCAACATCAAATTGAGTGGCATCCTCCACAGGATCAACAAAGAGCTCAAAGCCGTGCCAGTGAACGTCCAGAAGGATACTCGTGCCATCCTTGAGTGCAGCATCGCATGTCAGATTCCGCCTTGTCCAGGGGACCACACCGTTACCATTGACGCTGCCGTTGGTCTCATCGTCATCCAAGTACTGCCGTGCTCTCTCAAACCGTGTGTTGTTCAGCGTTTGGAAAATGCGGGATGATTTCAACGTCAGGGACTCGAGTTGAGGACAGCTCCATGCTTCGCTGTCGCTGTCGCTGGGGCCACTGTGTACTCCATGGTATCTTATCATCTGCCCCATCACAACACTCATATCCTCGTCCCCATTCTGGTCCCAGAATTCGAGCTCCCTTATCCGTGAACATGACAAGAGTATCTTGCGTAGGACAAGACCCTGTTGCTCCATCTTCCGTTCGGGGATGCTCTCTCTGCCTCGAAGAATCCTGATTTTGAGTACTTCCAGACTCGAGCTGTGCATCTCAATTGCTTCCCTGGCATGATCGTCGAGGACCCAGAGCGTCAGATCCAATTCTCGGAGTGAACCAAGGTTGCCCTCCTTTTTGCTCTTGCTGTCGATCCCGCTACAGGCTCGGACGAGCTGTAAAAACTTTGGATCATTACCCTCGTCCATGGTGTTGCCTTGCCTAGTACGCAAGTGAAGGCCATTCAAGGTCAAGACCGCAAGTTGCGGACGCGACCATTGTCGAGTTTCCAGGCCGTTTGCTTGTAGTCGCTGCTCACGTTGGATGAGAGTCTCTTGAGGCTGTGTACCACTCAGGACGCAATTGAGTGAATCGAGAGGATAGGGGGTCGTCCCACTGAGCTCGAGGTGTTCAAGACATGGAGAGCGACCGATGATATCATGTGCTCCAGGCCGCATCCTGTCGTCCAGCCATAGATGGAGTCGTGTCAAAGACACGAAGATAAGGTCCTGAAGGTCCAAGGTTCCAGAGACACAGTTGAGCCTCAAGGTCTGCAATCTGCGCCTGGCGACAGTGCGTAGAACCCAGTAGAATTCCGATCCCTTAAAGTGCATTGCAGACAAGTGAAGCTCCTGTAATGTCCGTAGATGACCCAGAGGATTGGTAAGACTATGACTATTGTCGTTGTCGCTTTCGTTGTGGTTGTGGTTGCCGTTTCCCTGGGGCTGCTTCAACTGGTCGAAGAGTGGAATTTGATTCATCTCAAGTTTCTTCAGCCGAGTGTTTGAGCCGATCAACCGCATGGCCACACCGCAGAGTTTGACAGCGTTTCCTATGCACAACTCTCGTAGTTGTTTATACATGGGGGGCTCCTGGTGATCTTTAAAGTACCCTCGGTTCCCGATGTAGGTTCTCACATGCTCTCTATTCTTCTCCAACACGGCATAGGGTACCATCCACATGGATTGTGTTTCATCGACACGCCACAGCAAGGGCGTCAAGACCTTGCGCCAGTACTTGGATACAAGACAACAGTTCAGTATTGTTCGTGGAATGAAATTGTAGACATCCGCGATGCCTGGGAGCCTTTTGAATACCGGGATCTGTTCACCGATCGCATACAGAATCTCGGGACAGTTTAGAGCCATGTTGGTTTTGGACACGGCTTGGATCTCAGTAGGCTTTGCTATGACCTCGGACCTTGAAGCGGATATGGATGCATGCTTGGACTCGTATCTGGACGCAGTTCTGGAAGCTGTGAGCGACGACCACGACGACCTCGTGGGTGTTGGTGTTACTGATCTCCTTGTGGATTGCGAGGATCGGATCGATGGGTGTTGTGGTGGTTGCGAAGATGTCCGCCTCGGTAGCCGTCCTGAAAATAGAGTTTCAGCATCGGTTCTAGAATGCGAAGACAACGTGGTTGTTAGTCTAGCTGTGCTTCTAGTTGTCGGTTGAGTAGGCGATAATGTTAATGTTGTTGTGCTGCATGTTGACCGCGAGGAGGATGTCGAGGCTATTGATGTTGCCGTGCTCCTCATCGATCGTGCAGTTGATGATAGCGTAGCAGCTGCCGCTTTCCTCACTGAACATGAAGGAGGAAGAGGCTCTGTGGCTGTCGTAACTGTGGTGCTTGTTGACCTAGACGATGGTATTGTGGTGATTGGCGTAACTGATGTCGTGAGCCGTAGCGTACTCGTTGCTGTGCTCATTGTACGCTGTGAAAGAACAGGCGGGGTGGAGGGCGATGGTGGATCCATACCCGTTTCCATTGTGATGATTGGATACGTTGACAAGGTTGCAATCCCAACTGCAAGGGTTAAATACCAGGATGTGCCGCAGTCGTCTAATTGTTCTTTTGGTTTGTCCACCACATTGGGGTTGAGGGCATTGGGCCATTTCACAGGCTCACTCCGCAGTATGAAGCGATGATTGCCAGATGACTCAAGGGCTCAAGGGAGGCAAAGTGCATTGCCCCCTGCATCGCGCAACATCCATCGAAGGGACATAGTGGAGGGAAAGCCAACTTTAATTCTGGGTCTAGTTTTTCAAAAGATGATAACTCTTGGATAGCACTGGGTGTTACGCCCAAGCCTCCTTGTCCCACATCTGTTCTCACTGACCTTCGTCCCATATGCTCATATACTCGGGCACCACACTGAACACGGGGGGCAGGGCCAGAGACCAAAACGGCGAGTTCTCAGATATCTCCGAATGTGTTGTGAAAACATCGGCATCTGAGGGCCACTCCGAATCCGATGCCGTTGTGTATAGATACGGTAACATGAGTTTGAATACCATCGGTTCGCCTACAGCTCCACGTTGCGTTAAGAGTCGCTTATTGAGATCACTCAACCCTTGTACATCCTGTATACGTGCATCCTCCACCATAAGCTGACCGTTTGTCGATCTCCAGCGCATGCGTACATGACATTGATCTTCTTCCCTTGTCACATCCCACACTCTCACAGATCCACTACGACAGCCAGTGATGAAAGAGTCCACATCAGACGACATCCAGACGAAACTGTGTGTTAGAGCTGTACCCTCTTTTGTGTTCACGGCGTCATATTCGAGAGTCCATAGACAATTTCCTGTCTCAACATCCCATAATATGGCTTCTCCATGTTCGGACCAAGAGGCCATGAGATCGCCTCTCGGTGAGTAAGCAATGGCTCCAATGTCCTTCTTGTAGCCAATGTAAGAAGGGCCAATCAAAGTTTGACGACATTCTCCCGATTCCACATCCCAAAGCCGCACCGTTTTATTGCCGGCGGATGCAATTTGATTGCCTTGAGGTGAATATACAACACGCGTAACACCATATTGATGGCCGATGAAGATATGACTGCATACTCCCTCCTTGACATCCCACAGTCGTATTGTCTTGTCCCAGCTGGCAGAGGCGATCTGGTTGCCATTTGGCGAATAAACAATCCTCTCGATGCCGTCTGAATGGCCGGTTAAAGTATGTTGGCAGTCTCCTGTCGCCACATCCCACAGCCGTACTGTCGAGTCCCAGCTGGCAGAGGCGATTTGATTGCCTTGAGGTGAATACGTGACGAACCACACCTCATCAGTGTGCCCAATCAATATGTGTTGGCAATCTCCTGTTTCTATACTCCAGAGACGGACTGTCATGTCCTGACTGGAGGAAACGACCTGATTCCCTTGTGGTGAAAATGCAACGGTGAATACCCAATCACTGTGACCAGTTAAGATGTGACGACAAGTCCCGCTTTCGACATCCCATAAACGCACCGTCTTGTCCTTACTGCAAGAAACGAGCTGGTCTTCTTGAGGGGAATAAGCGATGTTGTACACACACTTGGTGTGACCGGTTAGCGTACGGTAGTGGACTCCTGTCTCTGCATCCCATATCCGAATCGTTGAGTCCTGACTGCAGGAAACGATCTGGTTCCGCTTTGGTGAGTGTTTGACGCTCAACACGATATCGTCATTGTTTACGATCTTTCGAATGGTTCCCGATCCCACATTCCACAACCGCACTGTCATGTCGTGGCCTACAGAGGCGATGTGATCTCCTTTCGGGGAATAATGGACATTCGTCACCCTGCCAGCATGTCCTATCATCGCGTGGCGACATTCTCCGGTCCCCACATCCCACAATCGTACTGTCATGTCTTCACTGGCTGAAACAATCTGATCTCCTTGAGGTGAATACACAATACTGGTAATGCTCCCTTCGTGACCCGATATCTTTCGAACGCATGTTCCTGTGTCCACATCACATAGCTCCATGGTATTCTCGCTTGTGGAGTATGCAATCTGATCCCGCTTTGGTGAAAATATGGCCTGTCCATTTTCCTGCATAGTGATAGTGTGCCTACACTCTCCTGTTTCCATCTCCCATATTTTCACCATCCCACTACCATCCTGGGAAGCCAACAGGTCTCCTTGAGGGGAATAGATGACGCATTTGAACCAACAAGAATGTCCAATTAGAATATAGCGGCACTCTCCGGTGACAGCATCCAACACTTTGACTGTACCGTCACAAATGCCGACAGCAATGTTGCCTCCCTCCGGCGAAAACGCCATATCATTGACATAGAAGTCAGCGGATATGGTATGGCGGCAATCTCCTGTTTCCACGTCCCAAATTCGTACCGTGTCATCGCCACTTCTGGAAGCGACCACATTCCCTTGTGATGAATACACCACACCGTGGACACTGCCGGTATGACCGATGAGAATATAAAGACAATCTCCTGTGGCGACATTCCAAACTCGTACTGTTGTCGATTGGTAACTGCCTGAGACAATCCATTCTCCATTTGGCGAATATGCAATGTTCATATCTCCCCTGCAATGGCCGTCCAAGATGCACGTCCTCTCCCAATTCGATGTCGCATACACGCTGATAGTGCCATCGGTGAGTCCCACGGCAAATGACGATCCGTCCGGCGAATACATGCATGAATGCACATACAGGTCACATTTCAGAAACGGGAGCTCGCCAAACTGTACTCCCGCCATGTGTGCTCCAGTCAAGTCAGATCCACGAAGCCACACATTGCTGAGATTGACCTTGCGAAGATCTGCTCCTTGTAGATTGGCAGAGTCGAACACTCCATAGCTGAGATC
>Ga0247824_10002449_pt1 | contig 10379 bp, 9 predicted proteins | sample 13C_PalmiticAcid_FD_194412 | JGI IMG/M metagenome (GOLD analysis project Ga0247824, IMG submission 194412) | Soil microbial communities from agricultural site in Penn Yan, New York, United States - 13C_PalmiticAcid_Day48 | ecosystem: Environmental > Terrestrial > Soil > Agricultural land...
TTGTCAGTAGACATCGAAGCTCGCCTGGTGTTTTGTTTTTGTCGTTATCCCTCACCACCACCACCACCACCATCTACGGATGCGTCTGATGGGTATTGTGGCTAATCTTGTTACCCTCTTCCGCTGACCATTAGCACGTATTGTGAACGGTGACCTGTTGTTCAACGACGTATTCCGGATCTAGGACAAGTGGCGGATCACAGGATTTTTTTCACAACGCAAAAATGAGTGGGCATGATCCAGCTCTTCCAAGGCAAGCCGACAGTTTCTTGGGATCTGCTTGAGTATTGGAGAAATGCATGGATTGGGTAACCGTTCAAAACGCACACCTGTCCAGAGTCTCGTGGGATAGGACTGAGAGCAACACTAACATAACTTATATAGGACTTGAAGGAGGACAAGTTGTGCCATAAAAAGGTGCTACACCCACACTTCCATGAGGGACACAACTCAGTCTTGTTTCGTTGCACAAACAAAAAGGGGGGAGAAGTAGGGGCGGCGGCGCAGTGTATCAGTGTATCGCCTCTGGTGAGTTTCCGCAAGACGACATCCTGTCACATCCTATAAGTTTGGTACATGGGATCTCTGCTGTATCAAAAGCTGTGTGCTTCTGTGGTTGGGCCCTATGCCAGCTTGTTGGGGGGCTGGTGAGCATAGGCATGGATATCCTAGGAATTGGAGGGACCACCAAACCACGGGAAATCAGACACACCCTGCTGGGCAAGCTAATTCCAAAACAAGAAATTGGAAATCTGGTGAGAAAGAGGGTCCTCTTTTTTCTTTCCTTCTTTACCTCGCACGCTTTTTGGACCCAACGCCCACTTGTTCACTGCTTGCGAAAACCTCCTGACTATGGATCCATCTGGCCCTCTCATAGAAGGGCTCGCCGATCGACCTCCTTCTCCCCAGCGACAATCATCAGGCAGGTCACCTTTTCTCCGCTCTATTTCCCTCGACTTTTTGCATTTTACCCTTTTTTTTTTTGCACAAGACAGCCCTCTTCTCGCCTCGTCCTTGTTCACCTCTTTACCTCCAGAGCAAAGATGCTTCTTCGATTCATGCTCTCTTCATTCAACTGGCCGCTTCACTCTCTCAACGTATCTCATCTCATGGTTTTAGGTAGCGGTCAGGACATGCCTCCTCAAAACGACAAACAAGAACACAGCAACAACCCGACTGCATCTGGAGACTCGGTGTGGACAGGGCCAGCCAGAATCTCTTCTAGCCAAAAAACGATGGACGAACTCGAGCTCGGCACTGTCGTTCTTGCCGATAAACAGCCCTCCCCAACCTCAGGTCCGGATTCACATGAGCAGGATGTCATAAGTGAACATCCAGTGTACAGTCCTCCCCTTCTTCCACCAGGGCATAATACGAAGTTCCATAACAACACATTAGAAAAACAACCAGAGACCACCAATTACCAGCAGGAGCATGTTGACCCACCACTTGAAGGTAGATCGCTTTTCATCTTTGGACCCAACAATCGGCTACGTAAAAAGCTCAACCGACTCCTGAACCAGCCGTAAGTGCTCGTCAATCACTTGAATCGACTTTATCTCACAGGCATGCAGTAGCTGACTCGTACGATATTCTCCTCACCGGATACTTACTCGTGATAGGATGGCAAATCTCGTCATGTTTTTCTTGCTATCGCTGAACCTCATCTTCCTAATTATCATGATCTCTTCGCCTCTGGGAGACGGCACAGCCTGGGGTGGACATTGGACCGATTATGGACTGTTAGCAATCTTCGCCGTCTACACGTAAGAATCATGACAATCCCTCACTACTCTGGTTCAGTGGATACACTCGAGGTAAATACTGGCATATTAACATATGCTTGTGATGTAGCTTGGAGATCGCTGTTAGGATCATTGTGTCTGGATTGCTCCTATACTCTGAGGAGAGAAAAAAAATCCGAAAGTTCTTTGAGAAGAAACCAACGACGGATAATCTGCACGACACCAACCCTACAATACTCAGGAAGCAGACACCCGTCATGACCCCAGCAGCTGGCACAATCCATAACTTTGCTATTAGGCGGCAGACAACAATCTCTCAACATCTCCCAACATACCTTGATCCATTGATCGAATTCATACCGCAGTTTGTGGAGTACAAGGCAGAGATACCGTTTCTACGACGCACATCCAATCGAATGGACATGGTTGCATTGGTTTCATTCTGGATTTACTTCTGCCTCGCTATGACAGGCGTCAAACAAGTATATATTTTCAAAACACTCGCTGCCTTACGGACGCTCCGCTTGATCAACATCATCTTCGGCTCCTGGATGCCAATGTACGCTCTGAAAAAGAGCGTACCTCTTCTGGTCAATATCACGCTTTCTGCATCATACCTCTTTGTCATCATCAGGTAGGCGTTTACATGTTGAGGATGTTGTGATCAATTATACACTAATGAATAGGACGCCCCAACAAACTCAGCGTTTCCACGATTACTTCGCTTCGAGAAATTAGCATTATCGCCCATCAAGCATTCAAAGGATCGTTCACACGGCGATGTGTGCTGGCGACGGATTATACATCAGTACTGAAAGACCAGTTCTGTGGAGGACATTACAACACATCAGACCCGACAGGAAAGTCGTCCTATCTCACTATTGATGGTAGCCAGAGTTCAATCGATCCTAAGGGGTACACCTGCCCTCAAAGCTATGTTTGCAAGGTACAACGACAACCTAGCGATATCTGATGGATTGAAGCCTCTTGTAATTGCTTACATGAAATCACTGGCTTTTCTAATGCTCTGCCAATCGTGGTCATCAGGATACGGGTGAGAATTTTGACGGAGTCTTCTCGTTCGACAACATTTTCTCCTCGATGTTTCAAGTCTATGTATTGATGACAGGACAGACGTGGACGGATATGATGTACAAGATCATGGATGCAGAATACAGCTGGTCGTCAATCTTCTTTGTTCTGGTGCTCCTCATCATGAACTTTTGGATTCTCAACCTGTTCGTCGCCGTTGTTGGTGATGCGGTTCTGCATATTCGAGGCATCAGGGACATCGCGACGGAAAAGTATGCTGCTGAGTGGAAGCAATGGAAGACTGTAGTTTAATTGCAAACAACTGAGGACCATTACTGACCCAAGACATCCCTCCGGTTCACTGACAGTAGTTTCACTGATTTTCATTATGGCACCGATACCACTCGTCGGAAGAGGCGCAATATCAGGAGATTGGAGCTCATCTGTGTGGTGATCATCGTTGCAGACCTCGTCTTCCAATGTCTGCTTCATTACGATTCGCCTCCCGACAAGATCCTTGTGTACAGTGAGTCGAGGCTCTTATTTGGGACTCCAATGGTCAGAAAGTAACCTCACGTGAATTCAACCCATGCTAACGTATGCCTTGTTTATAGGGCGTGTTGAACTCTGGTTCACAGTTGCGCTGGCTGTTGACATCGTCATTCGTCTTATCATCTGGCATCCCACACCAAAAGAGTTTTTCCGGAGCAAAAAGAACAATTTTGACTTGTTCTTGGCGACCACAACGTTGATCATCCAAGTTCCTCCGATCCACGACAGTCGTATCTACGCATATCTGACCATCTTTCGGATTCTCAGAGTATACAGGCCCGTCATTTACATCGATTTCAGCAGGTCCCGTGTTGTAAGTTTGAGCCAAGGTCAGACCACCCCAATGTCCTAAAACAAGAATGAGTTCTTCAACTTGACTGCGTTAACCTGGTTAATTTAGAGACGAGTAATACATATTCGGCCCGCTTTACTATGGATCTGGTTTATTGCAATGTGCCTGACTATCGCATCAGCTATAGCAGGTATCTTATTCAGAGAACTTGGTTTTGGGAATTCACAAGACGCGAGCTTTTCAGGATTCTTAGTCAACTATCTCGGGATGTACCAGGTACTGTGTAGTCGAAAAAAAAGTCATGTTACAATATAGGATCACCACCCAGGATGAACTGATTGTGTCGATCGATAGATATTTTCCGGAGAGAACTGGACGGAGACTCTATACAATGTCGTATCTACGGATATGCCTTGGCACCAGATTGTCGCGGTTACAATTTTCGTGGTCGTCGTCTATAGCCTTGCAAACTGTGAGTAGATTCACGTTTGTCTGCCTTTCCTTGACATTGTCCGAAAAGCCTTCTGACCTCTCCCTTATATCTCTACTGCTAGTTGTCTTGGTAAACATGATCATCGCCATTATTGTGGGGAATTTCGAAGGAGAGAATGAGGAGTCTAAACATGAACAGCAGATCCTGGATTACGCCGCAATAAGAGGAGGCTATGGCTATTTCATGGACAACAAGCAGCATGTCATATTCCATCTTCGAGGGTACCTCACAACGCCAATTGGTGTGCGCAAGAAACTTGCCCGCCGGTTCCTATTGGAAAACAATGAACTTTTCGATAAGCCTGAAAAGGAAACGCTCCCGGAGCGGCACAAAGGGAACAGCGAATTTGCTCGGCACAACAACCGTTTGTCTCAAGCCGAGGCTGACGGACTTCGCAATCGTTCTCTCTTCATATTTGGTCCACATAACAAATTCAAGCGGTTTCTTCAGCAGATCGTCACTCCTGGTGGGGGATTCCGCAAAGACGGCGTGGAGGAAAATGTCATATGGAGTCGACTTTTCAACGGATTCATTACGCTGGCTGTCCTTGCAAGTGTCATCGTCACAGTCATCACCACACCAGAGTGGCGATATCGTCATAGATTGTCAGATTCACAGCAACGGTCGGTTATCGTGGATGTCACGGACAACGTTTTCACGGCTATCTTCACAGTTGAGTTCCTGATTCGAGTTATTGCGGATGGCTTCATTTTCACACCGGATGCTTATCTGAGAAATCATGGGAATCAGATGGACTTCTTCGTCCTCCTCACAATGTATGCGCTCTTAGCCGAGAAATGCACGAATCAGCTCAAGATCTCGCGTTTTTTCGGGTATCTCAGAGCCATGCGAACCTTACGTTTAGTCAGGAAGTCATCAATCAGTCGTATCTATCGGATTATTCTGTTTGACGGATTCAATCATCTAACCGACGCCATCTGTTTATACTTGGCATCGCTCGTTCCCTTTGCTATATATGGCAAACAGCTCTACTCAGGTCTATTCTTGGGCTGTAACGACAGCGATGGCATCCATGGCGTCGATGACTGTGTTGGAACTTTTCGGGATCCAGAATCAAACCTGACCATCCCACGCGTTTGGTCCAACCCACATGGGTACAGCTTTGATACCCTTGGAGACTCGTTCTTGGTCCTAGTGGGGATTATTTCGCAAGAGGGGAGGTCAACTGTGCAGAAAGCCTCCCGAAACATTGTGGGGCTCGGACTCCAACCAAGCAAAGATGCATCCGTCTATAACGGCATCTTTTTCGCGTTGTTCAACTTGCTAGGCGGATACTTTGTCATGTCCCTATTTTTGGCGACTGTGACTAAACACTACTCCAAGAGAACAGGGACGTTATATATGTCTGGAGAGCAACTACAATGGATGATGGTAGAACGGCTCTTGATGGGTGTCAGGATGAGCCGAATGAGGCAGGAACAACCTTCCAACTCCATCCGCGCCCTTTGCTTTCAGATTGTGTCCCCGAAGAGCAAGTTCGCTATACTTGTAACCATTGTCACGATCTTTAATGGCATTGTCTTGATAGCTGATGTTTTGGACACTGAGAAAGGAGGGTTGAGGGACGGATTCTTCACGGCGTTCCTTCTAGTCTACACGTTTGAAATCTCTGCAAAGATCTACGCTTACGGCTGGCGCATCTATCGTCTGAGCCGATGGAATATCTACAATGGCACGGTCTCGACTCTTGCACTGCTTGCTACAATCTTGCGGCTTATTGGACTCTCATCGCCATATCTGAACCAAGTACAGAAGCTGCTCTTGACTGCAACATTGCTGCGACTGGTGCCGCAAAATGAAATTTTGGACCGACTCTTTACAACCATGGCGTAAGTATATACTGGTGTGTTTATTTCGCCGCTTAACAGCATGGATTGGTGCTAACAACATAGTATGTGTTATGTTATAACTACAGAGTCAGCATTCGTAACATCTCAAGGTTGCTTGGAGCATGGCTATTTGTGCTCGTGTTCTACGGCATCATCTTCATGGAAGTCTTTGGACTGACAGCCTATGGACCCAATGGCTCGAGGCATGTCAACTTTCGAAACATTGGGACAACGATGCTAATGATGATCCGAATGTCCACTGGGTAAGAGTTTTTCACGCTTGCCAGCCTGTGTATCCTCTCGCTCCTCCTCCTCCCCATCGATACCTGGCGCTGTCTGTACTTGAACTAATCGATATTGAAAACTGGGGATGTTCAATTGATTAGCGAAGGCTGGAACGAACTGATGCACGATTTTGCTATAGAGAAATCCATCTGCGTGAATCAGCCCGACAACTTCCTACTTTCGGATTGCGGCTCGAAACGATGGGCCTATACGCTATTTATCACGTTCAACATCATCTCGATGTATGTCTTCGCGAATCTGTTTATCCTGGTGATGATACAAGAATTTTCCCTCGTGTACAAGACCGAGTCGGGGTCTCGATTGATCTCCAAGGAAGATATGGAGAACTTCAAAAGAGCTTGGAATGATGTCGATTCAGATCTCACAGGATTTATTCAAAAGAAGGACTTGGCCCGATTTCTTGGTGTAAGCACTGTGGACGCGAAGGCGAGAGATTGTGATTTGCAATTTGAGTGAGTAGATGGTGATGTTGTGTGTATGTGTGGAGAGGAGGGGAGGTTTTAACTCACACCTCTGTGTCTCATTTCTCTTCGTGGATAGAAACTGAGAGGCCCATTCGATATGCGGATCTACAAAGATGAGCACTCGCTTGTCAACCTCCAATCCAAACTCGAGACGTTCATGCCAAGAGATGTAGAATTGTCAGCCAGAGATTTGTTCTCTGTACCAGGGACAAACACAGAAAGGAGGATTCCCATCTCGAGCTTGGCGAGTCAACAGTTGGCCAGGACGAACGTACGATTTGGCCCGGACCTGAGCCACAAGTTGGATCAGTATTATAACCTAGGTGCTTCCAACTCGGCGATTGCGAACCTAAACAAAGATGAGACTCGACGAGGGCGCCGTGTGTATAACCTCTTGTACACGGAAGCGGTCATGTCGATGGAACCTATCCCAGGAACAGGATTTACAAAGGCAAAGCGACTCTTCCGTTGGGGCACTACAGCTCTACGAGGTGGCCTCGGTCAACCGAACAACACAGATAGAGCCGCGTTGTCATCTGGTGACTATGAGCTGGGCAAGGTTGGAGAGGAAACTAAGGCTTTGAAAGGAGTGTCGTTCCAGAAGATGCTCATGATTTTGGCGCACTACAAGCTGATTGAGGATGATCAATGCCTTTCTCTCGAGGATCAACTCCGTCACCGACAAAAGATGAACTGGCTCTATACGCATGCGAATGTGACATTTGTCAGGAATGCTCTATTGACAATGATCCTCAGGCGAAGGTTCATGAAATTCTATCAGGAAGTCCAGAGAATCCGTGCGAGAATTGATGAGACGCTTATTTCGCCTACGACAGGTCAAGGATGGCATCGGCAACAAGAGACTGGAAGCGGAAGTGGAGCTATACCTGAACCATCAGCGTCGAGAACAACCATCCCTGACAGTGGTGAACTCGAGCCCGAGCAGGCAGGAAAACTGATTGAGAGTCTACGATCAGAGTGGCGATGTAAGTGGTTGATCTAACAAGAGGTAAGGGGGGATCGAATTGCACTATCCAAGGCACAAGTATTTAATCATGTATTGTCTCCATATTGCTAGCCTACACCGTGAGACACCACCCTTTGTCGAATACGGACCAGAACTATGAACCATTCGCTCGATCCTTTCAGGACATGAATGAATTTACGTGGAGAGCGGGATTAGACTGCTTATAAACCATTATCAATCAACACTCTACACGCACGTTCTTTCAGTCAGGAGCAACTTTGTTCTCTCTCGTTGAATCCACGTAGATGTTTTAATAGACCACGTATCGGCCAAACGGTAAGCCGTACAATCCTGGTCATAACCTCTGACAACCTTACGAATATTCGGGAAGAGCGCGGTTAATGTGCTTTTCTCCAACAGTTAGAAGCTGGAAGCACAAACCTTCTCAATGCAACGAGAGTTAAACACAAGTCAAGACAGTGAGGAATCCGTCATGGCCAGAACTGAGGAGAGTTCCGGCGGTTGAAGCAAATGCGCTCCCCTCCGAGAGGAGACGGTGAGACGGTGGCCTGTGCAGCCATGCGTGCGAGTACAGGTCAGGTCACGCCTCTCATTTTCACTAGCCGAATGCAAAGTTCCTTGTGCAACAAATACTTTTTTACTTTGACAAACCCATTGCTTTATCTACAGCGACCTCCTTGGTCAGCGCTATGTTTGCTCTCACTTGATGGTTTTTTTTTTTTTATGACTCCCTCGTCAAGAGGGAACCCGACCAGCGGGCGATACGATTGCTTGCTCGTTTCAGGGCTTTGCTTGCAGGGCTTTGTGATATCCGGTAACCGAATGTGAACTTATTCTTGTTGGCCAATGGAGAGTGTTCAGGACCCAAGGGAAGGGAATGAGTCCTTCGACGACGTGAAGGGAGGGACATTCTCCGACAGACCCGAGGAATCATGGTCACATCTTCCGCCTCATCTTGCTCGACCTCGTCATCGTACAAGATTTCGTCAACGTCGCGGTTCTTATGTGGTTGGGGCTCTCGCGTGCATTCATTTTCGCGCTTGAAAGAATGCTCGTGTTTGTTCTTGTTGTACCCGTGCTCAGTGGCCACCTTGTTGAGCCAATTGCTTTTCCTTCTCACCATCGGTTGTTGGTGCTCACCCTCGTGCTCGGACCTTGGTCTGAAACGAGTCAGCTTGTCGTGCTTAGCGCCGGCATGAACGATCTGCATTTGCCCTTGTACCTGCTCCTGCCCCTGACCAGTGCCATTGGCCCGGGCTCGCTGTGTTTGTCGGGGGATTGTCAAAGTCAGTCGCCCACCCTCTTCGAATAGGCATTGGCGTTCTTGGAATGGCTCCAAGTTGGACCCATCGTAGTACGTGTGTCGTCGCATGATTCCACGTACCCTGTCCTCCTCCTCTTCCTCTTCCTCTTCTTCCTCCACGCCAGATATAGATTGTCCATCCGTCATCGTGGGCCGCATAGGTACCTGAGCATCGGCTAGAGGGCAATCAGGAGAAACAGGTGTAACAGAACAATCCGGTGCGGTTGCATCCAAGGCCGTAGTCCCTTGTACATCCTCCACCTCCACCTTCTGCAGCTCTATAATACTTTCTGGTTGCTCAATCATGGATGCCTTGACAAGATCTACATTGACCTTCATGCGGGGTGTGGAAGCCAATTCGCGGAGTACATCCATAAACCGCTCCACCGCTTCATCTGTGATCTGGTAGTGAAGGACCACTCGGGTGGCGTACCCACTCCCGCTGATCTTGATCTTTTCTTTGGCCAAGGCCGCCATCAATTCATCCACCGTGAAACCAGCTTGTGTCGTGTCCACCCATACCATGTTGGTATCCACAGGATTGGTAATTTGACACCCGACCATCAGGAACGCCCGTTCAAGCCATTTGGCCCGTCGGTGACTTTCGTCCATGATGGGCCAATTCGTCTTGATCCCCCAGAGGGCGGCCTCGGCCAAAATACCGGCCTGACGCCATCCACCTCCAAAGAGCAATCGGAAATGTCTTGCCTTCTTGATGGTGGCCGCGCTCCCGAGCAAGATGGACCCAATGGGTGCACCAATTCCTTTGGAGAGACACAACGAGACCGTGTCGAATTGACGGCAATAGTCCTTCATGGAGATCCCTGTGGCTACACTGGCATGCCAAAGACGTGCACCATCGAGGTGAAGCTTGATGTCATGGTCCTGTGTCAATTGACGGATGCGCACGATCTCCTCTAAAGGCATGATGGTACCGTTGAGCGTGTTCTCGAGGGAGATGACTCGTGTCGGTGCATAATGAACATCTACATCCATCACAAGGCGTGATGCAATGTCTTCTACCGTGAGGTACTTGCCATTACCAGGCATAACTGGGTACACAGCTGCTTGGGAATGGAACGAGATACCGCCTGCTTCGTAGTTGAAGACATGGGATCGAATATCAACCAGGGCCGACTGTGGAGGGTTGCACAAGTGAACGCGATGTGCCAATTGGTTTGACTACAAAGAAAAAGAAGGGGGAGGGAAGGAGTGGGAGGGTTAGGCGGGAGTGTTTGCATAAGGTGCATCAGGCAAAAGTGCATAAGTTGCATGAATCGCCCAGAGGTGAAACGTCGATCGTGCGTTGAAGCGGTTGCACACGCATATGCAAAAGTTGTTTTTTTCTCAACGG
>Ga0247824_10002450_pt1 | contig 10379 bp, 8 predicted proteins | sample 13C_PalmiticAcid_FD_194412 | JGI IMG/M metagenome (GOLD analysis project Ga0247824, IMG submission 194412) | Soil microbial communities from agricultural site in Penn Yan, New York, United States - 13C_PalmiticAcid_Day48 | ecosystem: Environmental > Terrestrial > Soil > Agricultural land...
GTCAAGGAAACACGATCAAAGTCGGTAAGCACTTTCTTGATTACAACGTATATTTTGAGCTAGAGATGATCTTCTCAATGTAGGGCACACCAGTTCCCAAGTCTACTTATGCCTGCTTCGTGCTTTTGGTAACGCGGATACCCACGTTTGGCGCATTCACAAGCGTGAATTGACGGTAGTTAAAATAAGCCCAGTATAATACAAACCCTCCGGCACCCCAAAGTGTGTTGAGGACTGGGTAGATGTCTGGGTAGCGCTCTGGGGGCGGAACGAATACCTCGGCCAAGTGAATGGCACCGATCACAAACACGTTGAGCTAGCACAAGTAAACGGCAGAGATGTCAGATCAACAGATATTTTCATCGTCGACATAATGGCGGCTCTTCCCACTTCATGATCAAGGCATCATTGAACATACCAGAGCCAACAGCCCTACTGTCATGGATGCGTTCTTAAGTGTGCCCCACGTCATCCAGATCCAGCCTCCCAAGAGCACAGAGTATTGCAAACCAAGTCCTTCACGACCCAACAACGGGTACATTGTGAACGTGGCCAGTGTTATGAACAACGATGCCTCGGCCGGCTCGTCTAGGATCAAAAGCGTGATTGGAAGTGCTGGTACCAAGATAGACTTCTCGTGGACTTGGAATGAGAACAAGAAGAACGAGAGCGACGAGTTGACAAGTCCGTAGATCAAGCCACGCTTTGTGGGTTTTGCGATCTGATGCAGAACTGAAGGTATGAATGCTACCAGGGTTGCCGCGGTGCTAAAGGTTCATTGCGACCAGGGGGGAAGAGTATGGATTCGTGATCAGTCAGCGTTTCTTTCATTCTCTTACCCTTGGGCGAAGATCTGGATATACAATCTGGGACCTCAAAACCGTACCTGAGGACAACAAGCTCATCGACTTCAAACGATTCACGTAATTTGACCACAATGTTGACTGCACACCAGACGTTCGCTACCTTGTCCTGATAAAGTCCTCTGAACAATGGGAAGATGCGGTTCAGAGCTTGCATGAACATCACCGCATCCTCCTCCAACCATGGATCAAACATCACACTCGTCATAACTATAACTGTTGCTCCCAGCTTAAATAGCTTCCAGAAGCTAAAGAGAGAGAGAAAGAGCCGCCAGAAAAGAGGAGGACGTAGTGTGAGTGTGCAATGCCCAACCCGACATTTCATGAAAACCCAATAGATGACAAGCATGCTTACAAGCCAAAGAAGCCCTGTCGGAAGCACTTGCCAAACAAATAGGCAAACACTGCTGGTGCAAAGTAGAGCGCCATCTGCTTGAACATCAGGGCGCAACAAAAGAACATGCTTCCAATGACATCCCGATCCACCAAGAAGCAGTTCACGGACCAGACCACCAGACCTAGCATCACAGCATTGTACTGGAAATGCCCATCGTCGATCAAGATAAGACCAGGCTGTAGCAGGATCAACACCAAAGCAGTGTGTTTGCGAGTCCAGGACTTGTTCGCGAACCAGATATTGGTGAAGGCAATAATCGAGGTGAAGTAAACAAGGAATTCGAGGACTAAGACTGTAGAGCGCATGTATAGTTTGGCCTCGGGGGACTCGTAGCCACGAGAGGTTTCCCACTCGAACCAGTCAGGGTTGATCTGATGGCCACTGGTATGACAAAGCATGTTAGCTACAAATGACACAAGTAAAAAGTTCCACTCGCTCTAAGCATGGTCATCGCGTCCAGAAACTTACATGTATCCACAGAGCCAGGAAACGTAGGCGGTCAAGGGTGGGTAATCTAGATCCCACCATTTAGACTCGTCCGAATACCATTCCACGGCCGGACGGTGTAGCGTCAGCTCCATCCAATGCCTCTGAGCTTCGTAATCCCCGTACCTGGGTGGCGTCCCCATCCCTACGCAGACAAAGGATAGACGCGATGGTTGATGCCATTGCTTAATCACCGATCTGTCTCCATCGTGTTGGTATCCAGCGATCGTCGTGGACACGGTCAAGTACCTGAATAGGGCCCGAGACTCACAACCCAACGGATCAGCAACGCGACAGCGACAGCGATCCAAGGTGCTGTTCTTTTAAGCTGGTTCTCCTCGAGCCATGCCGAGTATCTGTAAACGGCCAGGTTCAACTTTGGTGCCTTTCCTGCATTAGAGCTGGCACTTGTGGTGGTGGTGACGGTAGTTGTAGTGGTGGTTATAACTTTGGTCGTGGTAAACTCTAGCGGTCCTGGGGTCGAGTAAGATGTGGATGATGACACGGACGATGACTCGTTGACTTTTGCGCTGGAAGGGGAGGACTTGGCATTGCTGCCTTTGGCCCTTGGTGTCGAAGCCATGGTTCAAGAAGTGATGAAGAGAGAGGAGAGAGAACGTGAAGGCAGAACACTTTAATCGCTATCACGTGCGATCTATGGGTAGCTCAAATGAACCGTCTCAGTCCCCACAGGAACAACGGCCGCTGTTCTTGACATCAGTGCCTGATAGAGTCGTTCCCATGTTGAACCCTTCATCTTGAGCTCAATTCCATCCTCTCGAGGCGCGATACTTTCCTGCACTGTTGCTTCCTCGTGTGGGTTAATTCCATTGAACGACATCCAGCATCCGTGGAAACCAGTTGGATTCGGTCTTGCATTGAATATCGCGGGTCCTTCTTGTCCCGTTCTCCAAGTCAAATAAGCCTGTGCGCCTGCGTCCAGATCCAGTAAGAAGGTTACTCTCGCTTGACTTGTGATCACGCCTTCTTGTGCCGGTGGGAACCGCTTCATATCCGCCTGGATCAAATCCAACGCAGTGGAAGAAATCACCAAGGTCAATCGATGCGTGATCGTGTCCAAGGTTGCCACAATGTTCTTGGTTTGCAAGACTGGGACCATCTCTGTCAGGGAGCCTCTGAAATCATCCAGCTGCAAAAGCGAAGGGCGAGACCAGTCTGACCACAAGGGAACCGGCCATGTCTCCAGATCATTGCCCATATTGGTCAATGTCCTTGCAGCGCCATACTTTGCAAAGACTGCTCTTTCGTCCGGGGTGGCCATGATTCCATACAATACATCCTTGTTTTCCAATGTTCCTTTGCATTCTGGAGGAGCGTGAATCAATAAGATGTTGCATTCCACCGGTCCAACATCTGGTGTATCCACTCGACAAGAGAAGGTATCTCCTGCGGTCAGAGGCTTTCCTCCATTGGATTGGATAAAACCATTCATTTGGAGGTAGAGATTGTACATGATCGGTTGAACGTCTTCAAGAGAGTAGTTGCTAGGCCGTTGGCGCAATGTGATCACAATCTCCTTTTGCCCAGGGTTCTGATTCAGTCCCAACGAATAAAACGTCCACGCGGAGACACTCTCAGAAGAAGTCCTGAAGGAGGAAGTAATGCTTGCAAACGTCAATCCAGTAGGTTGTTGCTGCTGTTGATGTTGATGTTGATGCTGTTGATGTTGATGCTGTTGATGTTGCTGCTGTTGATGCTGCTGCTGCTGATGATGATGCTGCTGCTGTTGATGCTGCTGCTGTTGGTGCTGCTGCTGTTGATGCTGTTGATGCTGTTGGAGATGTTGAAATTGTTGGTGCTGATGTTGAAGTTGGTGTTGTGGTGGTAGATGCATGGAGATAGGCTGCGAGTTCATTGGAAGTGAGATAGCCGCAGATTGCACGGGTCGATGATAATGCAAATCTGGCAATGGTACCGGGGGCGACAGTGGCATCGATTGTACAGAGATTGGGGTCTGAGGTACCGTTGGAACTGGCACCGGTGGATGCGAGAATTGGTTGTAGGGGCTGTGCGAGGAGATTGTACTATGTCTTGAAGGCAGTTTGGGTGTTGTGGACGGTTGCTGCTGCTGCTGTTGGTGCTGTTGCTGCTGCTGAGAAAGGGCAGGACTGGTGGCCGTCGTCGGCGAGAATTGGTTGAAAGTGCCGTGTGAGGAGATTGTACTATGTCTTGAAGGCATTTTGGGTGTTGTGGACGGTTGCATCTGGTGAGAAAGAGCAGGACTCGAGCTGGTGGTCGTCGTTGGCGAAGACGGGTAAGGTGGAGGAGGTGCTGAGGACCGTTCAGGCACAAAGACCGGGAAGCCCTCGGGTGAGATGAGCATCTCTAAACCAACTGGCACGACGATGGGGATCCCGCGTACAGCTGCTCCGGGTGGGGGAGGAACGAAGCCGGGGGGGAGTTGCCCTGGCGGTATAGGGTAGAAGACGTTGGGGTCGGGTGGGACGAAGGCCATGGCGGTGAGGATGAGAGAAGGAAGAAGCTGTTGCCAAAAAAAACACGGTTCAAGGGACAGGGAATGTGGCTGTGTGAGCCCACTCCAACACCAAGGTACCTTGTCCGCAGCAACTCTGTGTCAACGACCACACTCCGGGTCTTGCCACATGCCATGTGATCTTTAGATCTGCGCGTCGTGCGCATCAAGACTGCAGAAGACACCCAGCCGGGTCCTCATCCCGACAAGAGTCGTGGGGGTCTCCTCAATGGATATCTCCGTCATTTCAAGGGCCTGATAGAGCAGTTTCGATAAACTTCGACGCGAACGGTTTAAGTATGTATTTCCTGCATAACTACTGTCGTCTATGGCAGCCAAGTATAGGTATAGCAGCTGGTCCCCTCCCGGCATCAGTACCTGATGGAGTCGTTCCCATGTTGGACCATCAACTTGGACTCGATCCAATTCTCTCGTGCTGCCATAGCATAGATGGGTATCTTAGGAGAGAAACTACAGACCCTGACTCGAAAAGTGGTAGTACAGTGGGATGCACACGCTGATATCAATCACAATTGCGATGGCGATGGCTAAGAACGTCCACTTTTCGCCGCGCGTGAATCCGGTTGGTATAGGCGCCTCTACCACAGTCGTTGATGTTTCCCTCTCAATCACGGCAACCGGTACAGGACGTGCTCTTGCCCAGTCCACCGCAGCCTCTAGGTCGCGGTCCAAGAGATTCTCACGTTCCTCGTGCTCCAGATCTGGATCCTCATCAGTCTCTTGTGCTTCTAAAAGACCTTGCTGCTGCTGATGGTCGTGATGATGCTGATCCAGTTTCAGCATGGCTTTACGCAACGACCGTTTACCAAAGATCGAGAGAGTTATGATGGAGCAGACGATCAAGACGCCGTTCATGGCCAAGATGACAAGATTCTTGGTCTCGAGCTCTGGATTCTCGATGCCTGAAAGGCCGTTCAGAAGGGAACCGATCCAGATACCGAGACAGGTTCCTGGAAAGACACCGACCAAAGTCGCCCAGACAAGCGTAAAGAGCGAAATAGAGGTGACAGAGAAAAAGTAGGTGATCAAGTTGAACGGAATAGGGGTCAGGCGGAGCATGACAACAATCTTCCACCCTATCGTGCAAAAAAGGGCGAAGGATGGGAAAGGTTAGGAGTGATATACCAATTGCCCTACTCCATGTTGTGGGTTCAATGTCATCAAAACATTACCATCATCCCGAATAACTTCCTCCAAAGCATTGAACTTGGGGTGTTTCGACATCATGCCCTTGACCCAGTTATAAAAGAGGTACCGTCCAAACACAAATGTCCCAACTGCGCCAAAGACATCGCCCAATAGGACGATCGCCAATGCGAATGGCATAGGCTTGAATAAGAACCCTGCGCCGATCGTAAAGAGGGATCCGGGTAGAAAGAGCCAGCAGGCGATGGTATAGAATGCCACAAACAACACGGCTCCTATACTTTTGTGGTCATCAATGTAACTATTGCAAGTCAACGTGTTCGGTGGAGTTTGGTTGTTGTTAGTCAGGATGAACTTGTTGTTTGGGCGCTGCGGAGTAGATCTGTATTGCAAACTTACTGCAAAATGTCCTTGATATGATCCTGGACCCGGAAAACTGTGAACGCCAAGACGACCAACGTCAACAGGGTTGTGAGAAGTAATGTTCGAAGATACGTATGTTTTGTCCAGGACTTGGGATGAAGCCCATTCCTGACTAACCACTCCATCCACGTCACTGCCAAAGGTTGACGCACATGTTCGCTTGTGGGGTGCTGATGTTCCGATGGTGCCTTTTGGTAAAGAGGGTGTAGACTGTGTTCACTGCTATCGTTGGTTCGATGTCGGCTTAGTCTTTTAGCCGACCTCCCGCCTCTTGTACTGTTGGTGGCGGGGTTTTCGGCGATCAATGGTGAGTGTTCGAAATCATGGCGATCATCGATATCGTCCTCGTAAAATGATTTGACGACTGACGCCGATCTGTTTTCGTGTCTGTCCGTCATGACAAATAGAGTGAGTGCTTGCGCAAAGGACAAGGATACAAGTGTGGATATGGGTGGTGAGGGGCCAAAGGAAAGCAAGGGAAGGGAGAGAGAGAGAATGAAAGTAGGCTGTTGGTGTTCTCGAGAAGAGTGGTCAAAAAAGCCAAAAGAGACGACAAAAGGGTGTGTGGCAGAGCAGACGTGCTGAACACAAGGAGTGGGTCGAGCAAGTGGTCAATATTGTGCTGCTGTGCCAGTCAGCTGGATGAATGGGCTATGCAGAGTGTATCGAAGGGGAAGGGGGGAAGGAAGAGTGGAGTGAAGGAGAAAAGGGAGCAAACAGAGGAAAGCGAAGGTGGTTTTCAGTGCCACGGCGCACCTCATCAACGCGCAGCTTGCTCCCAAATGAGAATGGACCCCATGAGGTCATTGTGAACTGTGAACTGTGAACTGTGAACTGCACAGACTGTGTGACGGAAAAACATGTCCCGATGGGATCTTGCCATGATGTTGGCATGCATCGACCCTCGCAAAGCGGCCCGGATGTCCCGTCCCAGTGCCCCAAACCATCGACAGGATGCCTCTAACTAGCCCGATGGGCATCTACAGCATTTTTTTACAATTGAATACATTATGTTACATTGCTATCTCGCAAAGATCGCCCGGATCATTCGTCCCACTGCCCAAACCATCGACAGGATGCCTCCAACCACGTCATCTGCCCTCCATACAATGACCTCTGCCAGTCCAATGACTCGAAGTACACCCCAAATAATCAGCAACACCACAGTCGCTTCCCATGCCATGATCAGGTACTGCACCAAGAGCGGTTTCCGACTCAGAAAAGAATCGTGTGCCAAAAACAAGGCTACAATCATTTCTGCAACCTTGCCGATCCCAAATACATCGTGTATGGCTAGTGTAACACCCGTTCTTGGTGGACGCTGCTGTGGGCAATGCTGATGATATGACTGTTGCTGGCATGAATAACAGAGCTGTTGCTGATGAATACTGCTGATCAATGACTGATCCTTGACCGGAGGCGTTGGGGATGAGGACCTCGAAGATATGCCAGATCTCTTGTTGAGGTGATGAGATGGATGGAGCATGACCTGGCCACTCCCCTTATTCTCAGTGCCCCCACTGTCGATGACTGATATTTTCGTTGATTGCATTTGAGCGTCAAGGAATAGTACGCTTTCCTCTTGGTGCCGAGTGCCCGCATCATCCATGTCTGTCTTTTTTACCTTGACCTGCTTCAATCGTCCTCGGAAAGCCTTTGTGTCTGATGCCTCTGTGTTGATCCGAATATCATGTTCCTGTAGAGGTTGAGCTACTCCTCGGCGTCCCCAACCACCCAAAAGCCATCCAGCGCTCTTCTGCTCTGGATGCCGTTCCGGAGCAGTTGACACGTTCTTCGAGGGCTTCTTGGACCTGCCGAACAAACCCTGCTTTGTCTTCTTGGTCTCTGAGCTTGACTCGGATTCAGGCGGATTTGGCAATGGCCGCGAATATGAAGGAAATAATGCAGGTGGCAACATGAGCATGTCATAAGCTGAGGCAGAGGAGTGTGAAGCAGAAGTATTGGACGATTGAGATGAAGAACTAGAGTTGACTGGAAAGAACGAGCTAAGGAGTCCTGACCGTTCACAAGGTGTCACTGTTGCGCTCGCCCCAGGTCCTGCCTTCTTGACTTTCTTTGGCCTTGCGTTCGAGTCGTGTGTTGGTCCGGTATCGGTGGTACCATCGAGTGTCAAAGGCTGGGACTTGAAAAGGGTTCTGAGAGGATTGGAGGATGTCATGAGGAACAAAAGTTGGATGAAAAAGGTGGTTCTGTCAGGGTGGTGGGTGCTACGAGTGTGCAGTGTGTGTGCGTAGAGTGAGTGTGGAATGACCTGTGGGGGCATAGACACAGTACATACGATAGTTCTTGTTCTAGTGCATATGAGGCTCAAACCCTCTATAACTGCACATACCATCTCTAATTGACAGTGCCGCCTCCAAAACAAACGGGGCAGTTCATCGGGATCGCCTCCAACTCCTTCCTCCTCACTCTTATATACACTTACGCCATGATCGCCTCTCGCCTCGCCCGCCTTGCTGTAAGCCTACCTGCCACCGCCCTCCTTTTGTGGATCGCCTATTGTTTCTTCGTTGGCAGAGCCGTCATCGTTGTGCCCCAGAAGACTGTTTGATATTCTATCTCGCGATGATCAAAGGTCTTCGGAAGGATCAGGATCACTTTGATGACCAAGGGAGTCTAAAAGCTTTGTCGATTGGAAGCCCAGGAACAAAGGAATCGATGAAGGGACCCACCCCGCTCGTACTATACAGATCGGACAACAGCTTCATATGCAACAGCTCTTCAGGAAACAAGGCGTTGGACCTTTGTTCCTGATTTCGAAGATATACAGCGCCATCTAGATCATTCTCGCGCACACGGATAGAACTACCACCACTCAACCTCGGATAGGGACGAGGCTATGCCTTGCCGCGAATTACACGTTCAAAAGTGGCGATTATATCAGCGCTGACAGCCATCGCTTGAATACGTCACAACTAGGTCCCTGTCTCGCGCGCTGTCGTTGCCCGCCCAACCGCCTTCATGGCTGTTCGCAGCTTCACTTCTCCTTCTGCTCCCTTGATGCAAGGTATGCTGCGCTAGCCTGTATCGATTGCACCGTGACTAGATTAAGGTCAATTCATCGCGTTCCTAGTCTTACAATGGAGAACCAAACCTGTATATCCATAGATCTCCTCAAGGATCTGTACATCAAGGAGCTCAAGAGCTACAAGCCCGCCCCTGATGTAAGCCTTTACCTGTCAGGATCCAACCATAGTTTGTTGGTCCAGCCATGATCATCTGCAGGAAAAGGCGTTAAACACCCACGCTATTTTCGTTCAATAGGCCAAGGGAGCTGACGCCTCTTCTCAGGTCAAGGAGTTCAAGGCTCCATCTGCCCCTCAGGTAAATGCCATTCTTAGGTGATCTCATTTTTAAACTGGCTCCAGCCGTTGTAACAATCGCATTGACCATGTCCTGTTGTCCGTTGGATGTAATAGGCCCCTGTTATCGACGCCGCTGCTGATCTTGCAGCTTGGGATGCTGCCAACGTTGAGATCGCCGACGCTGCCTCTGAGGAAGCTTTTGAGGAGGCTGATGAGGAGGAGGTCGAGGAGGAGGAAGAGGCTCACCACTAGACATCCCACTCCAACGATCAACTCTTGTTGCTTCCCCTCTAAACAACACGTGCCAAAAACGATAAACCTACACTCCCCTCTACTTCCTATCTTGTTTTCTTTTGATGTCAATGGCCAAGAACGCATTGGCGCTACAAGTTCATTTATCAAAAGTGTGTCGTGAATGCACGGATCAGAATGGATCTGTCGATTTGCTTGTCGCAGTAAAACCACCACCATGCAGGAACATTCACAAGGGAGGAGCAATTGAGGCTGTCCCTTGCAGTTGTTGTTGCAGATGAAAACTGGGAAACGGACGTTCTTCTCATTTCGGTCATGATTGGCCCTGTCTGCACACTGGAGGCTGACACGGTGGCATCGCTCTCGGATGGCGTTGGAGACGAACACTGTGAGGAATACTTTGCATAGGTCGCCACGGTCGAATTGGTGAGCTCGAAAGGCTCCTTGAAGGGTGACGTGAATACACCAAATGTCAGATAATGGAAAAACGCGAGTGGAGAAGTGTTCATACGACGCGCATACAACTTGTACGAGACAACAACCAACAATGAAAGAAGGCATGTCATTGCAAGTGCGAAACTGAGTCATGTCTGATAGAGGACCGACGTGGCGAAAAGGTGAGTGAGAGGATTGTGCAAGGGTATTCGATATCGCCATTGTCATCCAAGTCAGTAATTGGTTCGGATGGATGAAGGTACAAGAATCGAGTGATAAAGTCGTCGTCGTCGTCGTGCAATTGGTGATGGTGGTCGCTGTCTTTTTGAACATATTCGTGGCCGTTGACAATGATGGTCGATTTTTCTTGCTGAGCATGGTTTCAGGCGTGTGAGGTTCAACGGGAGTTGATTCAATTGCATCTACGACATGACCGCCGTCTGCGATCTCCGTTGCAATTAAAGGCTGTTTGCCATTTTCCATCGAGTGAGTGAGAAGTGGACTTTCCATGCCAACTCTTTGCAGGACGTCCAGAG
>Ga0247824_10002451_pt1 | contig 10378 bp, 9 predicted proteins | sample 13C_PalmiticAcid_FD_194412 | JGI IMG/M metagenome (GOLD analysis project Ga0247824, IMG submission 194412) | Soil microbial communities from agricultural site in Penn Yan, New York, United States - 13C_PalmiticAcid_Day48 | ecosystem: Environmental > Terrestrial > Soil > Agricultural land...
CATAGGCCGGCGCACGTGGTTCAAAATAGTCCTCGTCCTTAGCAAATCGGTCGCGGCGCAGATTCTCTGACACATACTGGTCGTAGATATAATCGGTTAAAAGCCAGTAAGGCACGGCCTTGCGAGCGTGTGCTGTTCCGGTCATGCTGCCGAGCCAGTACCAGCGCTCGACGGTCGGTTGGAAGCTCTGTTGGTGGAGGGTGGCGAGGCGCGTGCGCACAGCCTCGGTCACGCGCCGCTCCTCCCGCACTTTCTCCAACTCCTGCACGCGGTCCTTGAACGCGATAAGGCGGGCCTTGCGCTCATCGATCAAGAGTTGTTCCTGCTGCTTGCGCTGGGCGGCCCGGTGCTCGTTGGCACCCCGGTCACCGAGGCTCTCCACGGAGACGTTGACAAAGCCGGCCACCTCGCACGCAAACTGGTAGTCCGGGTCGTTGGCAAAGACTTGGTCCCAGTCGAGATCGACTTCCTTGTACAAGTCATCGTAGGCATATTTTTGCGACTGGACCGGTAGACCTGTGTCCCGCTCGACCAAGTAACCATCCTCGTTGGGGATGTAGGGGCGGGCATGGGCTTGGAATGCGGGCGTCGTGTGAACATCCACATCCTGTTGGTTCTCCTGCAGCCCAATGGGCAAGTCCCGCAACAGACGGGCGCCCAGGTTCATTGTCGTCGGCGCCAGATGCTCTCGTCATTGGCCACGATTCCCTTCCTCCCAATGGTTGGATGGCAGCAAACAGGGCACTGCCAAAGAGATTGAATACATGCATCGTATCGGTCTCCTTTTTGTTTCGAGAGTGGTCCCATGAGTGTGGTGCTGGCCATGTCGTGCAATTATTGTGGTGCCGCCCTGAGGACAGTCTCATGTCCCAGGTGCCTGTACACAACTTACTGCAGTGCGGACTGCCGCCAACTCGACGCGGACACCCACGCATGTGGACAAGAACAGGAAACAGCAGGGGGCGCGCTCATAGATGCATTGCTTCAACGCGACCCGGCGGCCGTAGAAGCGGCGGCCCAGGACCTGATAGAGAGGACGGGCCCGGACGACAACCGCCTTTTCTATGACGAAATTCCCGCCGCCCTGGACGCGGCCGCCGACCTCATGGCCTCCGTCTCAGCCGATACACAGGCTGAGCGTCTGCGCCAGGGCCGGGCGATCATGACCCGTTTTGCAGATGAGCTGCGTGCCATTGAGGCCGAGTTCAAACGACCGGGCCAACCGATCGACCCACCAGTGAATCGGGCCGCCATTGACACCGTGGTCGCTGCCGCACGCGCCACGGTCAGACTGGAGCGACTCGTCAATGCCCCCAACTATCAAACGTATGCTCCATTGGTTCAGGAGGAGGATGAGGATGAGGAGGACGAAGAGGTTCACCTGTACAAGCTCATGGTCGCCCGGCATGCGGTGGTGCGCGACCTGGCCATCCGTATTACGGCGGCATCGACCGTCCGCGCCTCCCCTGCCAATGACACTGGCGGGCCGACAGTCGAGGAGATTGCTCATCGACTGCCGATCGCGTCAGGCCGCGGCGGCAAAGGACAGAGGAAGGATGATGATGATGATGATGAAACCTTTGGCGACCCGAATGGCTACTACGAATCCTACACGGGCTCAGTGGCGCCGTCGTCGTCGTCGTCATCGCCTGCTGGTACTAGCAGTAGTACCAGCAGCAGCAGCAGTCCTGTCTTCCCGGTGCCTGGCGATACATTGGAAGAGACGCTCGCCTTCTTCAAGGCGCTCTACGACCGCTCATCGATGAAGAACAATATCGGCCTCACGCATCGCGTGTTCACGCGAGGTGTCACTGCCGCCGTCCTCGGTGCTGGGTTCAAGACGTATTTTCCCATCACCGACGAGGCGTTCCTCAAATTCCGGTATTGGCTGTTCAGGCGCCGGGTGGAAGCCTCCTTCGAAAAGAGCGACGCAAAAGCCTGGTTCGAGAAGCATCCACTTTCCGAGCACAAGGTGGCCCTGGTCCGAGTGCGCAACACCTACCTGGACTTGGTCAAGCGGGCCGGCGATGAACCGGGCCCAAAGGGCAAGGACCCCATTTTCCAGTACAACCTGCGTAAGATCGCCGACAGCGCCCTCAATCAAGTGCTCAAAATCTATCCCCAATTTCAGGCGGGTCTCCACGAACTCGCCTACTTCGATCTGGCGACTGGGGCGGCCAAAACCATGGGCGCTGTCCTGCACTTTGGACTCCTCCAGTCCATCCTTCCCAATGACCTGATCGAGTCCGTCTTCGGCGTGAAAGTGTTGCCCGACGGCTGGAGCTGGACCAAAGCCTTGCTGGGCACGGATGCCACGCTGGGCGCGAAGGAGAGAGCAGCGTTCCAGGCCCAGTTTGGCGAGCCGTTGATCAAGTCCAATGCCGACCTGCAAGAGATTCGCGAGTTTTACACTGCCGTTCTCCAAGATCCGAAAGCTACGATGGGCTTTCGTGGTTATATCAGCGGGATAACCGCGCCCCAATCGGTGACTGACTTTAGCGCAGCTATTAACGGAACGAACCCGATCCCTGGCTGGTACGACTCTGTCAAAGACTACGCCGAAGGAGCTCATAACCCAGGTGCGGCGCTCAGTCGCCTGGTTGCGCAAGGCCAGGCGCTCGCCCCCTCCTATGTCGAATTCCGAGACGCGCTCATCAAATCGACGTCCTCGAACACGAGTGCATTCTATGCTGGTCTCCAGTCCTGGTTCGTCTCCAACCGCATTGAGTTCTATGCCGCCTTTGGCACGGCCATGAATTTCGGCGCCAGCTATTTCTTTGGCGGCCTCTTCGAGTCGCTCCTGGGCGAGTCCGGCCCCCCTGTAAAGCTGACGCTGCAGGTTGCAGCCGCTCTCTTCTTCGCCTTTCGCCGCGACCAGCTGGCGGCCAAGTTTAATCAGATAATGGGTCTAATCTCCAACTCCTTTGAGCAATTGTCGAACAACCAGTTTGGCAACATGGTTGGCGACCCCAGTGTTCCGGGCTTTGTCGCCCGCGACCTGCACGAACGTCTCGCACGTCGTAGCCCCGACTCCCTTGTCGTGGCACAGACAGCGATGCGTGCCTTCCTCCTGCGCTACCCGCTCCTGTGGGCCTCGCGCAAGTACACATCCCCGGGAAGAATCCGCAATACTATCGCGCACTTGATGGAACACACGGGGTTCGACCCCGTTGAAATGGCCGAGGACCTGCGCCAATACCAGGGCCAAGAAGCCCTCGGCGGGGTTAATCCTTCGATTCTGACATTCGCGCCACTGAACGAACATTATATCAGTGGTTCCGCGGTCTCGACGCTGGCCCTCTTCTGTATCGCGCCCGAAGGCGCCTTCTTCATCAAGGAAGGGCTCGATCTCTTTTACAAGAGCGTCACAGGGGGAATGGCCGCTGTCGCGAGCGGAGTCAAGAATTTGCTGTATTACATGGCATTCGCAGGCGCGGCACAACATGCAGCGCCTTTAGTACGGATGCTCTCTGGCGGTATCGGAGCCGTAATCGGTACCACCCTTGCCATTGGCTATGGCGGCGATCCGGCTGCCTGGGGTAGTTATGGATATACCGCCGCGGTCACCTACGTCGGGGACAATCCGGTCCGAACGATGATCGACACTGGCGCATTCTTTTTCGACGCACCAATGTTCAGCTGGCTCAGCTTTGCCTATCAGATCAAGGACGCGCTCCTTAATCCTTACTTGGGCGCCGCCGCAATCGCAGTGACCGGGGCAATTGGTGGCCTCTGGAAATGGCGATTGGATGTCAGCAAACAAGAAGCTGAGGCCAAGCGACGAGAAGCGGAGCGTGCGCTTGTTGATGTGACACTGAGGACGGCACAGGGCGGGCAGTTGAGACTCACCGTCGACCCCACCAAAGACATCCAACCCGCAGCCGCGACAGTGGGCTTTTTCGCCCGGCTGAAACGCCTCTTCCCGAGCCCTCCGGCTTGGATCACCGTCACCGTGCTTTTTGCCATCTTCGCCACGAACCTCTATTTGTTCATGTTCGAACTCACCACGGTCCGCGAGCGCGGTCGGGCCTGGCCGCTCCAGGGTTCACTGAGCCTCAACGAACGTGCGACCCTCCAAAGACGCATGCTGCGCCGTGTCCCCATTACCACCCCAGTTGTCCATTATTAAAAGAAACATCTCCTGTCTTGTAATCATTCCTCACCACCACCACCACCACCATGACCGACGCCTCCTCCGATCTCGTGGCCCACCTTCGGCAACTGAGTGCCGCGTGGCGCCCCAAGTCTCAAGACGAGATCGTTCGAGAGCAGATGACGTACTTTCTCAGGCGCCTCGTCAGTATTGCACGTGACGATGGCCGATACGAAGCAGCCCTCCATCTCTCATTCTCGAGCAGCGACTACTTTGAAGGGTTGGAGGCGATTCTGGAGAATATGCTGCGCGAAAAGCAACTTGACATTGTAAAGACGGAAAAGAAGACCTTGTACATAGAATGGACAGTGTCTTGGAAGCAATAAAGTTGACGGGATTCATTCCCTTTTTTGTTCACACATGGAAGAAGGCAGCGTCGTCTTGGAGAACTGGACAGTGGAAATCGACGGACACAAATGCTACGCCGCGTTCAATCGCTACATTAAGCCCTACAACGTGTCGATTGAGTTGAATGTCGTGGATACCCACGAACCGTACGCGCGCGTGACCATCAACGACGGGAAAGGACGCGCCGACGATCGCGTGCTCGTGAAGGACTACAGCGAGAACGAAGGGCTTCCTGAGCTCCTGCAAAAAGCCGGTCTTCTCGGCAAGCACTTGAGCAATTACCCGTACGCCGAGTACGAATTGCTGCTCAAACCCGCGACACTCCTGTCTAAAGAAGACGCGGCGAAGGACGTGAGGAAGCAATAAGTTCTGTCGTGTATTCACATTAATAAAAAATCACCCAAAAAACGTGGCATGCAGGCTCACCTTGTCCTTGCGCACGGCGACCGGGGCGGCCAAAAAGCCCCGGAGGCGGAGCTCGGCCTCGGCGGGCGAGCAGCGAAGGACGGCAATGCGCGCGGCGGCCACCGCACTGGCAAGGGACTGGACGGCCGCGCATACCCGGGCCTTGTCGGCCCCTTGCAGCTTGCCCGCAATGCGCGCGGCAATCGCGTCCCCGAGGCGGGCGGCCACCCCGTCCTCTGCGTCGCTCTCATCGTCTCGTTCGTGGCAGGCGACGGCGAACTTGGCCAGGGTGTTTGCGCCTTGTTGGTGGGGCGATGCCGGCGCAGGCCGGCCAAAGTCGTCCACCTTGCCCACGTACGTGTGACTGAGGGCCGCCAAGGCGCGGCCGAGGACGCGGTGCGCTTGGTCTGGGTGAGCGAGGGCGACGGTGCCGCCAAACGGCGTCCCTTGCACAACGTGATCCACGAGGGCTGCGTCGGCGGGCAGCAACTTCGCGTCGATTCCACTGTCTGAGCCTACCGCCGACTTGCTGACCACAACAACCTCGCGCAGGGCCGGCTGGTCTCCAGCCCCAAAGCGGAGGACGAGCCGGAGGTCATCCCCGTCGGTCACCCACACACGAGCCTGCTGAAGCGCGCGGGCACGATCGGATGGGAAGGTCAGCTTCCACGTCTCCGCCTCATTGGTCGCCGGGTTAATGAAGGTGATCTTCCCGCCCGCACTCTCCGTGCCCGAGCGGAAAAAGTCGTTGCGCAAAATGCTGAGGCCGTGCACGGGCAAAGGGTAGGCGTGGGCCCCCGGGGCACCCACGACCAGGCGCTCCTCGTTGTTGGAGTTGGCGTAGCGGCGGTTGCCCCCTGCCGTCTCGACGACCAGCTCCCCAGTGTGTCCCGTACTCGGGCGGAGCGTCAACTCGCCAGACGCGAGCAGCGGGGTGGCCACACCACTGCGGACACTCGGGTCCGAGCCGGGGTACAGCTTGGCGGCGAAGAGGTTTTTGAAGTCGGTCCACCACCCTTTGACGGGTGCGGCGGCGGCGGCGGCGGCGCCAGGGGTGCCAGCGATGCCATTGTCCCCATCGACAAAGGCGTCGTAGTCAAAGTCCCTCTCGTTCTTAAGAACCCCAACTGGCGCACGCTTTGCGTCAATCCACGAGAGGACGGCGCGCACATGGTGGTCGTCGGGCGCTCGCTTCGCGAGGACGGAGCGCACGTGCTCGGAGGGGGCATCAAGCCCATTGTCCCCGTCCACCCAGGCATCAAACTCGTCCTCCGTCATGGAGACGACGTGGTCACTGATGCGGGACAGGGACATTGCGTCATCGCTCAAATGCATCGCCGCAAGGCGTGCCCCGAGTGAAGAAACATCATCAGTCGTCGTCCTCGTAGGTGCCGCCGCAGCCGCCGCCGCCTCACGGGCGGCGACCAAGGTTTCTAGGTGGGCCTTCAAGTCCATCGATGGGTGGTCCGTGTGAGGGAGGCAAGGAGGAAAAGCCCGGGGGATCTTTCACTTAGCAGTCAGGGCGACAATCAGCGGCGCGTGGTCTTTCGCATCAGCTTGCCGTACGCGTCGAATGCCGGCGTGCCAATGGTCGGCATCCCGTGCTCCGCTGCCGGGTGTTCGGGCGAGCACAGTGCCGCGCAAAAGAGCACCTCGCGTCCGCGGCGCTCGTGCACCACGCGAATCACGGAGAAGTCGCGCAGCTGCTTGTCTTGATCCATTTCCGGCAGGCGGTGGTAGGTGAGCAAGTGGTGCACCAAGCGGCGCGCAATCTGCGGGAGCACGCGCAGGTAGACATGCACTTTGCGCTGCGCTGGCAGTGTCAGCGCGACAGCGGCCACGGTCACGACGGCGTTGTTGGGCACTTGGGGATCAGGGCGCGTCATCATGGCGATGCCGTCTGCCTTTTTGTACGTCTCGGCGCCGACGAGCACATCGGTGTACATGCCGGACGTGCCCTTGTAATCTGAGCGCAGGAGCTCCTTGCGCACGCTGTCGACGTACGCGTCCGAGGCATTGAAGTCGGCATAGGCCAGCACAGCCTCCATCGTCAGCGGCTCTCCTTTCGTAACCTTGTTGCGCGGCATCTCGAGCTTCTTGTACTCAATGTGGGGAACCGTCTCCCGCTCACTGGCAGTGATCAGTTCCAACAGACTCTTGTCAACGCACACGCGGATGAAAAAGTTTTTCCCCTGGTGCGTCACCTCGTCGACGACCACGTTCATCGGGTGAAATGGCGCGGGGCGGGTCGTCCCCAGCTCTTCCTTGGTCGGCTCCGGGATGTGGACGTTGGATTCTTCCTCCTCCTCCTCCTCAGTATGCGCGGACATGTCTGAAGAAGTAAATGATTTTATTGACGCGGGACGACGGTCGTAGACAAGTTTCCCTCTGCGTCTATCTGCGCCTGCACGGTGTTCCACCAGGCAGTCAAGACGCCCGTTGCCTTTTCCTGACAGGCGGACTTGCTACATGATTCCATGTAGTAGGCCTCGACCTTCTGGATCTTCTTGTTGGCATCTGACCACACGTGGCCCCGGACCATCGGCCTCAGTGCATCTTTGCCAGGGGTATCCCCGCACACGCTGCATGGCAGCGTGTCCTGGTTCTTGAGGTAAGGCTCCACAATGGCTTGGACGCAATTCAGAACGATAGTCGGGGTCACATCCGTCAGTAAACACGGGCCCTGAGGCCAACTGGAGCATCATACCGGAGACAGTGTCCGTGCGCCCGCACTTTTTGTCCACAAGGACCAGGAAGTCCGTCACATCATGCGCGGACATGGGGCGGCAAGAGAGTGAACGCGAGCCAGGCAACATAGCCGAGTCCCCACACACTGGCGAGGAAGGCGCCCGCCAGGAGGGCTTTGATCAAAGGAGGGTGGGCGAGGACCGGCCGCTGGGCGTAGACCATGCCGTCGCCGGCCATCCACACTTCCTGTGGTACAGCGATACGCTGGCGTCTCTTCTTCTTGTGCCGATACATGGTGCAGGGAAATGATCATTTATTCACGGTGCTCCCCCTTCTTCTTCTTCTTCGGCTTTGTCGGGGCATCGATGAGCGGGACCTCCTTCAGCTCGTCGGAAAACGGCTCCTTGTCCGCCCCGCTGAGGTCGGCCTCAGTGGCCGTGTCGTCAAGCAAAATGCCCGACGGGTCCTCCTCCTCCTCCTCCCTACTGTCGCTCCCAAGGATAGTGTCCAACGAGACTTCGTTCACATCAGTGAACGTACCCTGCGCAGTGCGGGCGGCGCGCGTATAGTCCCCGTGGTGGCGCACGTAGCGACGGGCGAAGATGAAGACGAGAACGCCGCAGAAGAAGAGCACGCCCCCTGCAAGGGAGATGATCGCCGCCACTGTCCACCAACTTGGTCCGGCCGGCGCAGGCGGGTAAATGACCTGGGCCGACGGGGCTGATACCCCGGGTCCAGGGGACGGTGAGGGCCCAATGTCCTGGGCCGACGACGGCGTCACCAGAACCAGAGTCGGAGTCGGAGAAGGAGAAGAAGACCCATATGGGGCCGGCGGCCCCTGGGATGATGATGATGATGATGATGATGACGGCGTCACTCCAGAAACCGGAACTGGAGTCGGGGAAGAGGCCCATGTTGGTGCCAGCGGCGGTGAGGGCCCAATGTCCTGGGCCGACGACGGCGTCACCAGAACCGGAGTCGGAGTCGGGGAAGGAGAAGAAGACCCATATGGGTCCGGCGGCCCATCGATCAACAGGAGGGGGCTGGCTGCATCCAGCACGCCTGAACATCGGCCACAAATGAGGGCCGCTAGGCGGTGCGTCACACTCGAGTTCGAGCCCGGGGGCTGCAATAAAGCCGGCTCGGCCACGAGCGCCGACACCCAGGAGCTCAGGGCCGGGGTGCGCAGCGCCGCCCCATTTCCAAACCTGTCGGTCGCGCGATAGATGGCCGTCCCCGTGGTGAGTCGGGCCTGCGGGATGCTCGTGCTCGCCGGGGCCCATCGCACCTCGTTGAACGTGCGACTCAGAGGGTGGTAGGCGCGGTCGATGCCCACCGACACGCCGAGCCAGTAGCCTGTCGCCGCCGGCAGGGCCGGCTGAAACGTGGGCAACACGAAGCGATGCGTCATCAGGGTGGTCGTGTTGGCGGCCTGGGGGTTGACCAACGAGGCGGGCAAGCTCACGTTGCCAGACCAGCGCAGGTGGCCGGCCGTGGCGGTTCCGTCCAACGTGCCCGAATCGAGGGCGGTGAGGCCAGCCCAGATCCACATGCTGATGAACTTGGGAGTGCGCGAGTGCACGCCGACCTGGCGCACGAGGGGCAAGTCTACCACAAGGTTGCTGCAGTCGACGGCCTCGCGAGGGATGGAAAACCGCAGTGCGAGGACAGTGGTCGGCGGGGGCCACGCTGGCGTCGCGTCCGTTGTCGTGCTCGCAGGCATACTCCAGTTGACCGTATTGTACTCACGCAAATCGTGCAGCAGCACCCAATTCGGCAGGGCGCTGTGCACAGCGCCCGCAGCCGTGTGTAAGAGAACGAGGACGAGAAGAGAAAATCCGAAACGTTTTATCATCGGAAACACGAGAATGACCTAGGAAGAAGTGCCCTTCTTAGTTACGCGTCCGGCACTGACCTTGGAGCGGCGCGCGTCGTACTTGGCCCGCAATGCGTCCAAGTAGTGGAGACGGACGGGCGCACCGCGACGCACGAGGTCGTAAATGTCGCGGGCCATGTGCAGGGCACTGATGGAGCAGTTCTTCTGGCCCGTCTCCTCAAGGGCGCGCGCTGCGATCGTGGCGATCAGCGTCAGGCGGTGGTCGCACAGGAACTTGACGCGGTGGATGACACTCTTGGAGTAGGTGAGAGGGCGATTGCCCAGGGCCAGACCAGGGCGCTGGCGCTCTGCCTCCGCGCGCAGACGGCGCGAGAAGATAGTGTTGGAGATGGGTTTGATGGCGTCATTCGGCGTGCCGTCGGACGTGTTCTTGATCATTTTGAACACGGTCGCCATCGTCTTCGTCAGCTTGATCCCATCCTTCGCTGTTTTCTTCTTCTTCTTCTTGTTCTTCTTCTTCTTCTCCTTCTCGGGCGCGACGGGATCGTCGGCAACAATGTCCATCATTTCCGCGTCATCGATCTCGGCAGCCTCAGCAGCCTCTTGCGCCCTGCGACGACTCATCGACTGCTGCAAGTGAGAAAAGTGACGGGCTCTCTCTCTCTCCCCCTTTGACACGACACACACACACACATATCAAAAAACCGTCTTGTCGTATTTAGTCCAGAAACAAGAGCACCGCGATGAGACCGGCCAGAAGCGTCCACACGATCGGGGCCCATTGTGCCGGTCGGTCAGCGTCTGCTGTTGCCGTCGTCTCCGTGACCACCAGTTGCATATGTGCTTGCGGAGGCCCGGGCGGCCAGCGCTTGGGCTTTTGGGGTGGCAGGGGAGGAGGTGTCGTTTTCTTGGGAGCTGGGCCCGACGGCGGCGGCGGCGGCGGGCCC
>Ga0247824_10002453_pt1 | contig 10375 bp, 9 predicted proteins | sample 13C_PalmiticAcid_FD_194412 | JGI IMG/M metagenome (GOLD analysis project Ga0247824, IMG submission 194412) | Soil microbial communities from agricultural site in Penn Yan, New York, United States - 13C_PalmiticAcid_Day48 | ecosystem: Environmental > Terrestrial > Soil > Agricultural land...
GGGAAAGGTGAAAAGAGGAACGTCAGGACGTTCAGGACACTTTCATCATTGTGAATGTCACATGCATGAGTATCACACCCTTGACTGAGGAGAATCTGTCCTGCCGTCATTGCTGTTCATTCAATATGCGCGCGCGCAAGCCTTTATTGGTGCCTTTTGAATCGTAAAGGAAATCGATGTCAAGTCAGACGGTTGAAGATCGTGCAGGTGCCGACCTGCAGGATGTTCATCCTTGATACGCAGCGTTACTCTCTCACTCTAGCAGTGCCGATGCGACATGCCCCTTTCTTTACATCCACCGTCCTTCGAAGGCATCCTTTTCCGGTCGATGGCGATCAACAAGCTGTGGAAAACCGACACGGGGGTGAGGGTTGTCATGATGTTGGAAACCTTAGGGGGCTGAGGATCCACTGTGTAGCCACTGAAAGAGAATTCTGCCGGTGGGACTACCAAAAAAAAAAAAAAAGATCAAATCAAGGCTTGATGATACGGGAACCTTGACCCGAGAGTGAGAACGACCCTTCTTATGTGGGGCTTGAAGGATCCATTTAATGCCTTGTTGCCCCGAGGAGGATAACAATTCTGTTGCCATTGGAGGATTCATTCATACTCGCCGTCATCGACAAATGAAATAAAACGACTGAGCACAATGGTTGAGCAACAGATAGGGTGGGCGCATTGACAAGTTCATTGAGTACCCCATTCCTGCTATCCACTGGCTCCTACTGAAGCGGGCACACGGCGCTACAGGATCCAGAACTGCTTGCCTGTCTTCCTGATGAGTAATTATTATTGACTTGTATCCATTAGTATCCTCATGGGTGCTGTTTGTCCTGCGGAAGGTAGATCGATCTTGTCCTTGGTGCAGCTCGTAATCTGAAGCCTGTTATTAACCATGTGCAGCGAATGCAACAAGACAAGCCAAATAGCAAAAAGTGCGGCTATCGATAGAGGACAGGTCATCGGGATCCCGACTTTGTCCTGTCTGAGCTGACCGCCTGAGTACTGTGCGCCAACAAAGTCAAAGTGCTTCAGACCTCGAGTGTCAGGCCACCCGATAACAGATCCATTCGCCTCTGCAGGTTGTATTGACATGTCCGACAACCGCTCCTTCTTGAGACCAAAAACTGCTCGGGTACGGCCCGGCTACAGCACTGACACAGAGAGGGTTCTGCACTACCCGAATGAGGAGAAAAGTCTCTCGCGACCGAATGAGGTTGGACCTGGCAACCCGATCAAGGCGCAGCAATGAGCCTGAGGCTATTCTGTAGTTGTAGTTGACTGTTTTGCCACTCAGAGTCCAGTTGGAACACGCAAGGTCCTGACAGGTTTGTCGGCTGCTGTTGGAATCCAGAAGGCAGTTGGATCAGGTGGGAGTGCCATTGGTAAAGTAGGATTGCTGAAAGGAGGCGATGCAGAATGGCGGGAGGGAAAAAAGTGGCGCTTTGTCACACGACCAAACACAGCGGCCCTTTTTGTACTGCGCCATCCCACATCTCCTTTCCATTTCCCTCTCTCCTCCACGAACAGGATATCGACCATCGTTCAACAACTACTCGGTAAGGGATGGTCCAAGTTTGTATGTCAATCCTACTTTGTGGATCCAAAAGAAACAACCAACACCCCCTCATGCCGTGCCACTTTGCTTGATTTCTGTGCCTTGGCTTCAGGGACACAAGCGAACAGCAAGACTCTTTCTTACACCCACAAGCTCCTCAAGAACTGAAAAGGTATGAGTAATCTACTATCCATGAACAGTTGGGCATGCATGGACACTGCTATGAAAGTAGAATGGATACTGAACTCGCTTGCACTTCTCGCTGTACATCAGCCCTCAGTCTCCAAGGACAGGGCGAAGCACCAATTGTGACGTTCTACACCGACATTTCACAAAGGTTCTTGTTACACACTGTGAGCCTGTAGAGCGGAAACTTTTTGCTACAGAAGCATCCTAACAACTGTCTTCATCATACCATCCTTGTTACCGTCCTTGCAGAAGGTCAGGACATCAGGAGGAACAAGATGGTCTTCAGCAATATCATTCCATCGCCGTTAGGAAACCTCTCCCTTCAACATGTGTTGGATCTCGCCAACATCTACTTGGAGAACGCTTCCAAAACTCAACACCCCGACATCGCATTGGTGTTGTGTCATGATGCCGACGTAGCTTTGTCTCAAGCAAAGAAAGCAGCCAAGCGTGCAGAGGACCAATCTGTGCGCCAAGAGATTGCCATCGCTTACATTGGACTCGGTAGAGAGCTTGAGGACCGAGGACACAGCAACGAGGCACAGATAAGCTTCAAAAGGGCCGAGAAATTAGGGTAAGGATGAAGACTGTCCGGTGTTGCAAAGACGCTCAACAAAATGCTTTTGTGCTTACTCGGATCCTCCAATTTTTATTACAGAGTCAAGGTTCAGGACCAAGGTCAACTTGCACTCACTCTCAATGGGATTCCAGCCAACACTGCAGCGCCATCGGAGAAGAAGCGTAAACAAGGAAACCACATGGCGACCATTCCTCAACACATTTTCGAAGAAAACTCTCCTTCCACCGTCACCAAACTTCCTGACATTGACGGGAGGCTCTCGAATACCTCTCAGTTAGCTTGCTGCCTAGGTCTCTTGAAAGCATCCAACTTGCTTGACAACACACTGGAACCCATTGCTCGCAATTGGATACAGGCCGTCGAAAAGGATGAGGATGAGAAAGAGCGGCTCAATGTGTTATCACTGGATGTCATCAGAGCTTACAAAAGAGATGAGCTCAAGGATGCCAAGGTGATTACCGAGGTGGTGTGCCTCGCTCCTGTCCTTGAGAAAGACGTGTTCCGGGGTCTACTCAGCGAGTTCTACGACGGAGTTGACCACTCAGGATTGTTGGACTTTCACCAACTCGATGGATTGGCCCAATTGATCCAAGGGGCTGACACCGGACATCTCGATGCGGACGACCTTGTCAAGATCTTGGGGCTCCTCAGCACACGTCTCCGCGATACTCACCAGCAATCTCAAAATCATATTTATCAATTGACACTCACAGCGTCACATGTATTGGATGCCATGGCCGATACCAAAGTCAGTGGGCTGGACCGCGAGAAGCTACACGAACCTTTGATGTCGTATTTGGACTCGTTGAAAGAAAGTCCAGATCCGTACCTGGTGTATCAAGCAGCCTATGCTTACCAGGCCCTGTTGTGTGTCCCCGATGACGAAACACTTTGGCAAGCAGCTTTTCGACGTACAGACAAGGTGATCCGAGGTCTAGCAGGCCTCATTAAAGCTGTGAAAGGGTTAGATCTCAATGGATTCATCGATGGTTTGAAGGACATTCATCAAGGATTGGCAGGAGTCTCAGATACAGCCCATGCCGTCAAAAGCGCGTATGTTGGAGCGACATCACTCATCGGAGGCGGTCAAGGATTCATGAAGGGACTCAAGGAAGGATTCAGCTTCAAACGCAAATGTGCGTGGTATCCAGCGCTACGGGGAGCGGATGCTCTGATCCAGAATGGCGAATTTGTAACATTCAAGAAGCTGGTTTGCGAAGCGCCTTGCCGTCTGGACCCAGCTTTCCAATGGGGAGTGTGCCAACGACTCGGTGAAATCGCAGCCAATCCGATGTGGGACAAAACAACTAGACATAGCGCTGTTGCATTTCTCGGAGAGATGTATCACAACGACGAGGACTGGGGTCAGAACGCAGGGATCAAGGAATGGATCCTCATTATTCTCATGCGTCTCTCGTCTCCATCCGAGAGCGTTGTGCAATGTAAGTGGTAAATTTATATATGGTTTTTTTTTGAATGTTGGCTATTTTGAACGATAGTGTTGCGATGAAGAAATACTAGGTATGATTGACTCATATCATCGCGACTTCTTCGATGAATCAATGCATAGTTGCCGAGGAATGGTTGCGGGAGCTCGAGTCGAACGCCAATCCACAACAACGGATCTTCATCCAATCATGTCGAGAGAAGAACCCAACCTCGTATCCATTGAACGTCTCATTACTCTCATTGAGGTCCCCATCTCTCCTTGATCGTGTCCAGAGCAAGCCAGATGTCGAAGGAACTTTGCGTCAACTGAGGAAGCAACGCTTGAAAGAACGAGGGAATGTTGTGTACATCCTGCCTCAAGCGAAATCGAGCTTACAAGCCTCGGATGATCAGAGATTCCCATTGACCGGAAAGGTCGAAGAGTTCTTGGACAGCAGCCAAAAAGTTTTCCTACTCCTCGGTGACTCTGGAGCAGGCAAATCAACTTTCAACAGGCATCTCGAATGCGAACTGTGGAACAAATACAAGAAGAATACTGGAAGGATCCCATTGTTCATCAACTTGCCAGCCATCGACAAACCAGAACAGGATATGATTGCCAAACAACTCCGCAAGGCAGAGTTTACCGAGCCTGAAATCCGAGAGTTGAAGGTGCATCGCAGTTTCATTCTCATTTGCGATGGATATGATGAGAGTCAGCAGACAAACAATCTCTATGTGAGCAACCGACTGAACCAGCCAGGAGAGTGGAATGTCCAGATGGTGGTCAGTTGTCGTAGCGAGTATCTCGGGGTTGACTATCGAGATCGATTCCAACCAGGAGATCGCAACATCAGAGCAGAGCCAGGACAATTCCAAGAAGCGGTGATCACACCTTTCACATCCGATCAAGTCAAGGATTACATCAGACAATACGTGTCGGTCCATCAACCGCTCTGGGAAACCAAGGATTATGAGCAAGCTCTTGATATCATTCCAGGATTGAAAGAACTTGTCAGAAACCCATTCCTGATGGCATTGTCGTTGGAGGTGCTGCCCCGTATGGTGGACCCAGGAGAACATCTCTCTGTCACTCATATCACGCGAGTGGCACTGTATGACCAGTTCATTGAACACTGGTTAGAGCGAGGCAAGAAGCGACTCAGCGAGAAGGAACTCAGTTCTCAAGCCAAAGCAGCTTTTGAGAGTCTGATCGATGAAGGATTTACACAGAATGGGATTGATTTCTTGAAGAAACTAGCTGTGGCGATCTACAAGGAGCAAGATGGTCATCCTATTATCAAGTATTCTCGGTTCAAGGACGAAGAATCATGGAAATCGGTATTCTTCGGTCGTGGAGGCGAAAAGCAATTGCTCCGAGAGGCATGTCCTCTGACACGAAATGGCAATCAATACCGTTTTATTCACCGATCGCTGTTGGAGTACGGATTGACACTTGCAGTATTTGATCCGAATGACTGGGAAGAGATATCCTTGCCGATGGCATTGTCAAACCGTCGTGGGAGCGTGGGTTCGGCCTACAGCTTCCGCGTTCGGAGTTCCGCGAAAAGAATAGCCCCCGTTGAACAAGGACCTGATATCAACTCACCTTTAGCGTGGAGACACTTTGTCGAAGAGCTGTCTGTTCTACAGTTCTTGACTGAAAGAGTCCAACAGGAACCTGTATTCAAACAACAGCTACTTGACTATATTGAACAATCGAAGACGGACAAGAAGTGGCGCACAGCGGCAGCTAATGCGATCACAATTTTGGTCAGAGCAGGAGTGCAGTTTATCAACGAGGATCTACGAGGAATTCAGGTTCCAGGAGCGGACCTCAGCTTTGGCGTGTTCGAATCAGTACAGTTGCAAGGCGCTGATTTGAGACAAGTCAATCTTCGCGGTGCATGGCTGCGTCAAGCAGATCTAAGCGGAGCGCAGATGGGAGGCGTACATTTCGGCGAGCTACCGTTCATCAACGAGGACAGGCATGTGATATCGTGTGCTTACTCGCCGGATGGCAAGTCACTTGCCCTCAGTTTTGGCACCAGTGAAGACATCAACGTGTATTCGACGTCGAGTTGGGAAAAAGTTCAGACACTCACTGGCCATTTGGATGCTGTCAACTGTCTCGCATACTCACCAAGAGGCGACCAGATCATATCTTGCAGCGACGACAATACGGCACGACTGTGGGACGTGGAGGCAGGAACCTGTATTCGTATTCTGAAAGGCCACAAGGACAAGGTTAATGGCGTGGCATTCTCACCCCTCGGTGACACAGTCGCCTCTGCTAGTCTTGACAGTACGGTACGCATATGGGATGTGGAAACCGGAGAACGACTCTTATTGACCGGTCATAGAAGGGCTTTCAACAGCGTCGTATATTCACCAAAGGGCGATCGAATCGCATCTGGCGAACGGTTACCTTCTGAGTCACCCATAGGCCATGCCGGGGCCTGTGTAGTACGATTATGGGATGTCGAGACCGGAATGTGCCTTCACTCCATGCGTGGCCACAAAGGCTCGATTTGGGAAGTCGATTATACACCCCGAGGAGATCGGATTGCCTCGAGTGGTACAGATGCCACAGTACGCATATGGGATGTCGAAACAGGAGCTTGTTCTCGGGTTTTGACTGGTCATGACGACCCTGTTAACAGTGTCGTGTTTTCGCCGCATGGGGACATGATCGCTTCCGCCGGTAAGGACAAGACAGTACGTATATGGGATGCCGAATCGGGAACCTGTCATCAGATCTTTGCGGGCCATTGGGACAGCGTTATGTGCGTTGCGTTCTCACCAAAAGGAGACCATATCGCCTCTGGCAGTAAGGACAATACAGTGAGGTTGTGGACCATTGGAGCTGGAGGAAGGCAGGTTGCAATAGGACATAGCCAAAGTATACTGAGTCTCGTGTATTCGCCACGCGGTGATCAAGTTGTCTCTTGCAGTGGTGATGGGTCGATTAGATTGCGGGATGCAGTGTCAGGATCTTGCCGTCGTGCCATAACAAGCAACTTGCATAAGGCGGCGAGTGTCGCGTATTCACCACAAGGCGATCTTGTTGTTTCTGGCTGTTTTAACAGTGGGCTTTATAGGCAGTTCAGACCTGATGTCGTTGCGTATTCGCTCTCTGAGGATCAAGTTGCCTCTGGAGACGGTGGTGGATCGGTGAAGATGGTGGACGTGAAAGCGGGAAAGCGCCGCCGCACATTTGGTCTATTCGAGGAAGTGATTTGCATCGTGAATTCACCCAAGGGGAACTACTTTGCCGTCTTCGACGCAAAGGGGGACATGAAGCTCAGAATTTGGGACATTGAGTCTGGAGATTGCCTTCATGCGTTGAATTGTTACGAGGGGACTACAAGTATTGCTTATTCACCTCGAGGTGATCTGTTCGCTTCTGCAGGCCATAGCTCTACCGTGAGGTTGTGGAATGCGGAGACAGGAAGATGTCTCCGAACCTTGGTTGGTCATATCAAGCGCGTTTGGATCGTGGTGTTCTCGCCTCAAGGAGATCAAGTCGTCTCAGGAAGCGAGGACGGATTAGTGAGGGTTTGGGATGTGGGAACCGGAGAATGTCTCCATATATTAATCGGCCATACCAAGAAAGTGACAGATGTTATATTCTCGCCAAAGGGGGATCGGGTCATGTCTAGCAGCGAGGACAAGACAATTCGATTGCGGGATGTTGCATCTGGTCAATGTCGACCCATAATTCGAGAGGTAAGCAGCCAAGTACAAAAAATGGCATGGAATACGACACCAGATGTCAACTGTTTCGTCATTGGGTGTCAGGACGGATCGGTATGGATGGGTCAAGTGGTTGAAGACGGCGATTCATGTCGTATTCGCTGGTGCTGGAGAACTGTGAGTGGCGGGCTCGACTTGGAGGGGACACTGATACAGGATGTGCATGGATTAAGCCATGTAAATAAGCAGTTGTTGGAGCAACGATGTAGGTGAGGCCTGATACAGGATGTGCATGGATTGCGCTATGTCAATAAGCAGCCATCGGAACATCAACATAGATCGATGTTCATGAACCCCCAGGGCTCTACTACAGTTTGAAAGTCTCTAGCACTACCACAGCTAGGCAGGTTCCTCCCACCACGCAGATTCTTACCATCATTCATGGTCGTAACGGAGAGTGACGACGATGGATAGATGCAAGTCATTGTCTGGCCTTTTTCGTTCCGCCGCAGATCAGACACACAATTGATCGTCTTGTTCTTTCATTCTTTCTATGAGGTTTTCTGCACGAGAAGAGTGATCCCGTGCATCACCAACGCGTCCACCCTTCAATTTGGACAATAAAATGGGTCGCTCTTCCTGTCCTTTCTACATAGTGCGTAAGGCGAGAACAGACCGAACATCTTTGGTGAACCGCAACGCGTCCAAAAATGGGAGTAAATCCAGCAATGCTTCGTCGTCAGGGTTATCAATCCATGTGGTAATTGGGATCCCGTTTTCTGTGCGTGTGTCAATCATGAAGGAGGGAGAGAGAAGAGGGTTAGATTTCAATGTTGCTGTATCCATATCCGACGGTCAAAAAAAAAAAAAAAAAGAAGGGACGAGTGTGCGATTGCTTTACCTCTATTGAGCGAGTAGGAGACAGGTGAGTTGTCCAGCAGACACACGGAGGACAAATCCCGCTCCACGACAGTCAAGTCCTTTAGGTACGTGGGGGAAGGGCTGCCATTGTTGCTAATAATACATGACTGCAGAAAAGAGGCGATAACATTCCTGACGGTCAGACTTCCCGTGTCATTTGTGCTCCAGAATTAAAAAAAAAAAACTGGCGTTTCCCATGTGGGTGTGTGTGATATCCCCAAAAATCAAAAGTTACCTGACGGAAGTAACGTCTCTGAATCAAGGTGCGGTTCTGATCAAGCCAGTCGATGACCGGATCCGCGTATTCAGCCATGGACGCCGTGTAGATGACGAGCTTGTACCACTCGGACACCTAAACAAACAAGCAAAATGCCCAAAAAGACCGTTTTAGAGTTGTGTTACCACTCCTCACTTCCCCCCCACTTCCTCTTTCGATCCATCTCTTTTTGGGGGGAAAAGCAGATCTCCCCCCCTCTCACCCCATTGTCATGTCCATCCCTCCCACAACAACAACACCTTTCCCCCCCTGATGACTAACCTTTTGCAAAAAATAATCCACATGGGGTCGCTTGTAAACATAATACAGGCACGAATGTCCATCCGCAAGCACTTCCACCATGTACCCCTGCGCTCGAGAACCTCTAGAAGTGGCGTGAATCAACGTTTCGTCCAGATCCAAAACCAATGTCTTTTTCTTGGTCACCATGTCATGTCCATGAGCTCTGGGGCCGCGCATTCGAGCATTAAAGTGTCGACGGGCAGCCGCATAATCAGATCCCTCTTCCGCCATTGAATCCGTACCATATCCTGCTGCCAAGGAAACAGGTCTTGATCCGACTCCACTGTTTCGTCCGAGAGAAGTGGTGGTCAAGGCGGAAGACGATCCCGATCTAGCCCCTCCTTCTTCCGTCTCAGTGGTGGGTTCGAGTGTGGCCGATTGAGCAATCTCTTCCAGATCCGAACGTGAATTGAATCGGTTGGATCGTCGAAGGCGATAAGTCCCATCCTGCTGCTGCTGTTGCTGTTGCTGCGGACGAGCACTGTTGTGATTGCTTCCTGTACTGACCCCGCGATTGTCCGTGCCCAGTTGGTGTCCGTACTGCCGCACAAACCCTTCGCTCGCTATGCCAACGCCTCCTTCTCTTGGTTCCTCCCGTTTGCTTTTACTGAACCGTCGGACAAACTTTTGGACAGCAGCCACAGGGACGACAAAGATCTGAAGGATGACCAGGTAGGTCAAGTAGATGTACTTGAGGACAAAGGATCGACACAGTGCCACGGACAAGGAGGCATTGGAAGGACCTGAAAAGGTGGCCGACGGCGTGGTGGCAGCGGCTCCATTGCCATTCGTCAATGTTGTGGTGGACGAGGAGGAGGAGGAGGACGAGGACGCATTGACAACGCTCACAGCACCACCCGATCCAGTCACGACGGTAGCATGAAGAAAAGTGGTGGTGGTGGTGGTGGTACAAGTGACTGAAGAGGCGACCGAACCGGAACCGGGGCCGGATCCTGAGCCGGAGTTGGCCGAGACGACGGCGGAGATGGAGGCGATGGTTGAGTGGGACTTGTCTTGGTCATGGAGGCCCTTGGGATGGGCTACCGGGATATCGACGGGGCTGCTACGGAGGATGGAGGCAGGGCTGTACTTGTCATCGTTGTCGGTCTCGAGTGATTTTGAGGCGGGGAGAGGTTCATACGAGCCGAACGAGTACCCGGCGGGAGAGGGTAGATTGGAGGGGGAGATCATCCGAGAGAGAAGGGGGAAAACGAGAGATAAATAGACCTGCAGTGGAGAAAGAGAGTCGCTTCGCCAAGGGAACCCTTTTGTGTTTACTCTGGAGGCAGGGATACTTTAGGTGGATACCGCGGAGGTAGGGTGGGTGGGAAGGAGGGAGGAAAGAAGGAAAGGAGGAGAAGGAAAGAGGGGAGATCAGGTGGAGTGATTGGTGAGTGAGAGAGAAGAAGGGTCAAAAAGTGATGAAGGGCAAACGGAGAGAGAG
>Ga0247824_10002454_pt1 | contig 10373 bp, 13 predicted proteins | sample 13C_PalmiticAcid_FD_194412 | JGI IMG/M metagenome (GOLD analysis project Ga0247824, IMG submission 194412) | Soil microbial communities from agricultural site in Penn Yan, New York, United States - 13C_PalmiticAcid_Day48 | ecosystem: Environmental > Terrestrial > Soil > Agricultural land...
GGGTATCGGCGTGGATACGAGGAGGTACATTGAAGGGTTGCTGAGTCTGAATCGGTGAGGTGTGCGGCGGCACGGAGGACAGAAGGGGCGCCTGAGGGATGCGGCGGCGCTTCTTGGCCAAAGCTTATTCCATACTCCGTAGACAGCTGGTCCATCTCGTGCGCAAAACCTGCTTTCACCAAAGCAGCTGAGCCGCTCATGTTTCTTCATGCTCCCCTCCAAGGGCTCCTTAGCACCACCATGCTATCACAGGCTCATCACAAAAGACGCCCGGTTCTTGCCCTCCCGACGGAGAGGCTGAAACCTGAGACGCCGCGAATACAGGCTATCCGGGAAACCATCAAGTCAATTTCAAAAACCCGGGTTGCCCCCTAAGTTATGTACAAGAAAGATTTTGAAGTCTATCAACCGGAGGAGGCCTATCCAAAATGGCACCGCCCGCCGTATCCCGTTTTCCCTGGCTCCAAGCCTGGAGCGCGTCGCCGCCAGACACCGGGCGCGACCTGTATGTTCCAACTCATGTGCGCCGAAAAAGGGGGTATATAGCCTGTCCCGCCGTTTGTGGCGGGTGACAGGTAACAATATCGAAAGAAGTGAAATGGGGCGGCATCATCAAAACCAAATGATGCCGCCGGAGGAGACCTTGTCGAACCCCGTCCCGACTCCAGCAAGGAACGATGCGACAAGCCCAAAGGACCAAATGCCTCAAAAAGCCTTAGTTGAACCACCACTCGATCTTTTGGCGGCCGGCATCGAGCGAGCCGAACAGCTCGACAAACATCTTCTCGGAGCCGTCAATGTCGCCGGGGGCGCAGCTGGGGCACTTGTCGTGGACCAGGGCCTGGATGATCTTGCCGGCGGCCTTGATGGTGATGGTCTTGCCGCACATGGGGTTGCCGTTGGACTGGGCGCCCATCAGCTGGGAGGACACGGCGACGATGTTGTCGGTGTGGTCCTTGCCGCTGTCATCGATGCCGCACGCGCCCATACCCAGGGCAAAGTAGGTGATGTCGCCGCTGTACGACGCCCCACCGCCGCTGTTGGACGACGCGGGAGTCTCCGCGGGAGGGGCCGGCGCCGGGGCGGCGCTGGTGGTGGTGGGCTCAGGAGGAGGCGCCTGAACCACGGGACTGTTACGCGCAAGCGGTGTCAGTAAACAGATCAGATATTGGCACACGGATCGCATCAGGTCCAACATACGGAGGTGACTCAACCGCCGGGGGGGTCTGGACGGCAGGCGGCGGCGGCGCGGCAGACGAGCTCGACTTGGGATCCTCAAAGAACTGGCCGGGGCTGGGGCTGGGCGTCGCCGGGGGCTGGGACGTGGTCGGGTCCGCCTTGGTGCTCGGCATGATCAGCTGGGTGGTGCTGTCATCAACGATGGCGGTGACCGTCTCGTATTTGGTCTCGGTCACCCACTCCACGACCAGACCGCGCTTGTTGTGATGGTCATGCTCCTTCCTGCGGTGCATGTGGCCGTGGCCATGGCCGTGGGGCTGGGCAACGGCGAGCGAGGCCAGCAGGCCGGCGAAAACCATAGTTGACTTCATGGTTGCCAAAGTCGTCCAAGGGTTGCTGGGGTTGGGCGGGATATTGAGTGTGGGAGCAATGTCCGCGTTCGCCTGAGCAAGAGGCGTGTGTGTGTTGTTGTCGTCGGGTATGGGAGCGAAATGAGCGTAAAGCGGACTGGTCAAGATCAACTGCTTTTCGACTTCGTTCGTCCGGTTCTCCGTGATGGAGTATGTGTGTTGTCGCGGGCGCTGGGGGTGAGAAATGAATGTGGGCTCACTGAGCCAGATCAAGAATGGAATGAGTGTGGGCTGTTGGGTCACAAACGAAACAGCGCAGGACGGGCCAGGGAGCCCAAGAGTTAAAGTATCCCATGCCGCTGGGCCACGCGGGAGGTGGACAGGGCGCCTGGACTATTGCGGCCCCCCCTGGCTGGTCTGCTCCGCCCGGTCGCACCGCTCTGCTAACGTCTGGCATCCCAGACACCACGCCGAGGTACGAAGCATGCCCCCAGTTGCCGTTAGTGAGTCCTTATCTCCGTCCCCGTAAACAACCCCTGTCCAGGTGGGCTGCCAATGTCGCGGCACAACACGCTTGGCAGGGGCGCCGTGTAGCGTCGGGAGGCCCCCAGTTAAGGCTGTGCCTGGAGCGTCCGATGCCATGGCCCTGCTGTCAGAAAATGGCGCCCCATCAGCCGTTCCATGCAGCGCGGGAGCTGCAAGGCACGACGGGGGAAACTTCCCGCATCCCTGTCGTTCCAGGAACGCGAGCCAACCGCCAGCCGAAGCGGAAAGCAACCCAGCCAACCACAACACTGGCGTGCCAGCGACACGTCGACCCGACCCACCAGCCAGACTCTGCCCAAGAGCCGGTGTCCACGTCGATCGCCTCGCACTGCGCGAGGCGCACGGCGGGCAGCAACAGGAGGTGAAACACGCCAGAGTTCTGCCCTCAGCCCCCGATCCCAGAGCAGCCCCCCAGGCGGTGTCGGCCACAGGCCGGAGAGGAGGGACGAGCTGGCAAGAAGCAACAGCGTTCGTCCGAAGAGTGCCGGGCGGCACGGGACGGGTGAGGATTCCAGGTCCCATGGGTAAAATGCATAGCCGTTTCCAAGAAAAAACCCGGGCCTGGTGCTGGTGCTCTGGATGTCGGCCTGCTTGGCCTGCGGCTTGGCCAAGAACCAACCCGCCCCCCGGCCTCACCAACTCACTAGGGCCGATGTGCTGTGTTGGTGCATGACACACCACAGTGACCACACGTGTTGGCAGGGCTGACTGGTGGTGTCTGTCAACCAAGAATGTGCTCGCCTGAGTGTGTGGGGCAGTCAGTTTTTCCAGCCCACACACATTTGCCTCCCGCCCAACACGGAATTCGGTCCGAGTATTCAGGAATCCATTTTCTTTACGGCATCTGTGCTGTACCACGGTTTCATGATTTTCGAGTGAAGGAGTAGAGGAACAAGGCTTCCCTGCCGAACACGGGGCGATCTTCGTCCTCGATCTCGGCCACCGCGAAGGCCTTCCGTGCGGCCTTGAGGAACTGCATATCCGCTCGCCGCCGTTTCTTGAAACAGAAGAAGACGGTGGCGGAGGGGGCCAGCGCCAATAGGTCGTGCAGGGTTTGTAGCAGCAGGGGGAACGCCGGCTCGAAGTAGACGCAATCGGCAGCGAGAATGATGTCGGGCTTGAGATCCAGAACCTCTTGCGACAGCGGTTCTCCCCTGGTGCACAAGGTCGTGGTCAGCACAGGCCCGCAGCTCGAGCTCCCGACGCGCCCACCCGATTGGGAGAGGCAAGCACATGCTCGTGTCGCCAACCCAACACACCGGCAGTTCGCCGACGGCCGGAGAGGCAGCGGGGGGCAGGCGGGCGATCTGGAGGGGAGGGGTCACACAACTCACCAGTTGAGGATCCGGGCTCTGACCCGGTCGTCGAGCCCGTTCAACGCGATGTTGTGCTGCATCAGCGACTCCATCTCCACCATGTCGGTGATATACAGGGGGTGATCCAGGCTGTCGCAGCCCCTTGCGACCGTGAGCCCGACAACCCCACCGCCAGCACCAAGCTCGAGTCTGCCAGCGGGGAGAGAAACATGTCAGCCAGCAGCCGAGCAAAGACGGGCGCCCCTCCGCCCATGCGCCGTCACTGTCTCAGGTACTGACATTCTCGCGTGCTGCAGCCGATCCCGATGGTAGCGCAGCATGTGCTTGGCCAGAACCATGCCAGCGGGCCAGAGCTGACCGCCGCACCCAGCCTTGAGGTCCTCATGGAGTTTGAGCGGCTCGCCCAGGAGGCCAGAAAAGTCCACTGCTGTGGTCCCGGCCGACTTGTATTCCGGCAGGGGGGCAAGATCTTCGCCAAAGGCGAGCGGGGAGAATTCTGGGGACGGCGATCTCTCCATGTCGCTCATCGTCAAGGCTGGTCTGTCGTGGAGCTGGGGCAGGGTCGGGTTGTCGTCGAGCCCAGAACGAACAGAGCAGAGTTTTGTGCTTGGTTCCAGGTCCGATTGCGCCTGCGTCTTCGGCCGAGTCGCTTGCTCACCGCAGCACCACCCGCTGTGATTCCGCCTCCACCAGCCATTATCGTGACTGTAGCGAGCGATAACCATCGCTGGGCCTAGACCCCAGGCGGCCCACTGGCGGCACCCACCCGCCATCTCGTTCTCGACACTCGTCAGCAACCCCAACGACACGACAGTGACAACAACGGCAGATGACGGGAGACAATGGAAGCCATCGATTCGCCCATTGATTAACGAGTTTAGAATTTGAGAATAGTTCCCGAGAAAGCTGTTGAACTTAGCGGCCTAGCTGCGTGTTTAGGCAACCACAAGTGCAGCCATCTCGGCCTCTCCAACATCTGCCCGCTCCCACACAAAACCTGAACAAAACCATCACAATGCATTTCGTTCCGTTTTCGTCCAAATTCTTCAGCAGTCAGTTGGTCGCCTCCGCGGCTTCGGGCGGACATTGTCTGCCTTATAGGCCCCATGGACCGTCAGGCATGGAGCAGATGCCCTCGAGTGAGACATCCGATGCTGGCTCTCTGCCCTCCCTCCCTCTGCCTGCGTCCCTCGATCCGCATCGCCAGCTGCTTGGAATGCTCTTTTTCGTCAGCCAACCCCTTTTCACATCTCTCTCGGCTTGAGCAATGTGCCATGGTGCCGCCTACCCCTTCGATTCGTTTCTCTGATCGAGGACTATGGGAATTTGGCGGCCACGAGGCGATGGCTGGGGTGGCTCCCTTGCCCGCTTCTCCCCATGCCATGATCACAAGAGAAACGCGAGAAACGCGAGAAACGCAAGGGACAAGAAAGTTGGCCAAGGACGCGGGCCAGCCACCCCTTATTAAAGATTCCTTCTTGTTGACTAAAGACCCCCTCTGGAAAGAAGCCCCCTCTCCGCTCCTTGGTCGTCCGCGTGTTTGGCTCCCTTACATCTACGACTGAGCCCCTTTCGTTTGTCTTGTGAGCGAGAAGCCTTCTTGGACTGGCGTCGACGGCAACGGCAACAACATCAGTGTGCCAAGTCACCAATATGGCATCGCCGGCCATGGTCCTGGCTACGGCCTTGCTTCTTGCGGGGCTCTCTGCCGCGAATCCCATAGTGTCGTTTCCCATCAACTCCCAAGTGCCCCCAGTCGCGAGGATTGGCGAGCCATTCTCTTTCGTCTTCTCGCCATCCACCTTCTCGTCCAGCTCTCCGATTACTTACAATCTTTTCCAACCCCCAAGGTGGCTCTCCATCGACAGCAGCTCTCGCCGATTGTTCGGGACTCCGAAAAAAGAGGACGTTCCTCCAGCTTCTGGTGCCGTGGTTGGCGTGCCGCTGAACCTGGTAGCCACCGATGACTCTGGCTCGACCACTCTCACTGTGACCCTCGTCGTGTCACGGAATCCGGGCCCGAAGTTGAGGATTCCCCTCACGAACCAAACTCCGGGTTTCCTCGCCTTTTCTCGCCCATCGTCGTTTCTCTCCACCCCCGCGGAACCCTTCTCCTTCCAGCTAGACCCCAACACCTTTTCAACCCCCTCTGAGAACCCCATCAGCTACTACGCCACCATGGCCGACAACACGCCGCTCCCAGCCTGGATGGCCTTTGACCCCTCCATGCTCTCCTTTCGTGGGCGGACACCACCTGCGGAATCCCTCATCCAACCACCCCAGCGCTTCTCCTTCCAGCTTGTTGCGAGTGACGTTGTCGGGTTTGCAGGTGCCTCTCTGGGGTTTGATATGATCGTGGGCAGTCACCAGCTCATGGCGAAGGAAACCACCGTCGTTGTGAATGCGACCGCTGGGATCCCCGTGTCGTACTCTGGCCTGATGGACGGCCTCGAGGTAGATGGTAAGCCAGCGGCCCCTGAGACCGTGGCCATCGCCTCGATATCGATTCTGCCCCCTTGGCTCTCGGTCAACCAAAAAACCGGAGAAATGTCCGGCGTTCCACCGGACGGGGGTTTGCCAACAAACTTCACCGTCACTCTCCGTGATGCCTCGCCCAACGCCCTGAATCTGACCGTGGTGGTTGGTGTGGACACCGACAAACCTGGGCTGTTCACTGAGGCAGTGCTTAAGTTTGCCATCAACCTGGGAGAACCATTTTCGTTCAGTCTCGGTCCGTACTTGTCAAATCCCAAAGACACGGAGGTTTCATTCGACGCGGATTTTTCTCATCCCTGGATCCAGTTCAACGCCAGTACAACAACGTTGTTCGGTACCGCTCCAAAGGGACTCCGAGACACGGCGGTCAACACCAAGATCCTAGCCAAGTCGAAAACGACAAACAAATCGTCCTCCCTCTCCATCGGCATCGCCATCCGTGCGATCTCGGGTCGCAAAGGGTCAACATCTGCAGATTCCACGACAGGGGCCGCCGCTCCGACCGAATCTCCCAGCGGTCAGAACTCTGGGGCGGGTGACGGGGTAGGGAACGGCCGCTTCAACCCCATGGTCTTTGCGGTTCTCTTACCACTCCTGGTCCTACTCGGTCTCGGCGTCTGCGCGCTGTTCTGGTACTTCCGCCGTCGCAAGGACAACCGAAAGAGGCCTGCCATCAGTACCCGTGACATATCGGGTCCCATTCCGGGAACGGTTGTGGCAAGCACCCCGGGGTTAGGCGTCTCGCAGTCCCTCCCCGAGTTGACAGAATGCTTTGGCAAGAGCTTCTCGGCCGACGACATTTTCAGTTCTGGCAATTCGACGCAGCTCGATTCACGAAGTGTATTTCTAGCCCGGCCGGAGCTGCCGCGTCACAGCACTCCCGTACGGCAACTGTCCCCCAGCTTCAGCGCCTCCCCGGACGTTGGCGACTCGTGGGATGACAGCAGGCATGTTACCGTCACCGGCCCGCCGGTCACGTTGCGACATGGAACGCGGTCCAAGATCAGGGCATCGTTGAGCTCCGTCACCGAGAAGAGTATTGCCGACCTGGTCGACTCGCGCAGCATCGAATCCGTCGGCAACGACAGGCGTTCGTTCAGGGACAAGATCGAAGTCAATGTGCCGAACCTCCCGGACACTCCTGTGCTGGCGCACCCTGGCTTGCCGTCCAGGACGGACGCCATGCCCTCTCCCCAACCAAATTCTTCCCAGACACTCCCGGAACCCGATGCTGCATCAGCACGAACGGAATCGAGGCATTCCTACCACCCACCTGCCGCCGCGACTCGGAAACTATCGTGGCCGTGGCTCAAGGGCGCCAAACGGGGAGGACGTGGCTCCAAACTGGGGCTGGGCATGAAGAGGCTGAGCGAGCAGCCTAGCCTCTTGACCCTCATCTCTCTGATTTCCGACAAGACCGGGCAGCCTTCACCAATCCCCTCAGCAGCCGGTGAGGGCAATGGGAATGCGGTGGCAAGCCCGGAGTCATCGCCAATGGTGTTCGCACAGCCCCCCACTCCAGCGGGCCTCAGCCGCCCTCCAACAAGGGGCGGCTTGGTTTCGGACAGCGCTGTTGGGGATCCTGGCCAAGACCAACTGCCTTCCGCGGCCGACACAACAACGAACCCCGTCACCCCAGCGCATGTGCCTTACACCAGCACGGGCGACCTAGCCCTGGGTTTCCCTATACACGGGGAGGCCCCGGGAATGTCTCCAGATGTCTACGACGGCATCATCGAGCACAACCCGTTCCGGCCATCGAGGACATGGTCGACGGTGCCCACGACGGACGACTGGGCGGACGAGACGGCCGAGAGTCTGGCGCTGAGCAGGCCGACTTCGCAGCGGCAGCGGAACTGGACGGTGCTCCAGGAGTCCTCGCCTGTCGCCAAACCCCGTGAGTCGGGGGCATCGGGGATGATACAGGTCGCCTCGTCGTTGTACCAGCTGGCGCCGGTCGGGGGCGGAGAAGACGGGGATAGGAAAGGCGAGGGAGAGGCGGAAGGGGAGGTGGCGAGGGAGGCGGAAGGAGAGTCTGGAGTGGCGCCTTCACCTGCGCCATCGAGGCCTTGGGTGGTTCCTAGAGTTGATGGAGGAGGCGACGGGAAGCGAGAGATATCAGGGCTCACCCGCAAGAGTCAGTCAAAGGGGATTTCTTTGCGGTCTGAAGGGAGCAGGTCGGATTATGCTGCGTTCATATGAGTTTTTGGATAATTCGTTGGTTGTTCGATAATTCTCCTGGAAATCAATGAAGTGGTCCAGCGTGCCAAGATACATGATTGGTTGATGGTCGGACAGTGTTGGGCCAGATTGGTGTGACTGATCGGTGTCTTTTCTTGGAGTGGTGCGTTTCCTGGATCGTATTGGCACAGTGGAGCAATGTTTGGCGAGACGGGAGATTGTGCCCCGCAGTTTTCGGGCGGATGCGTGCCTAAACAGGCAAGCAACTGAGCTGAGCTGAGTGTGGGCTGGCTGCTGGAGCCGGATCAGGCGGGCGCCCGCCGTCGACAGCCATCCCGTGCTCTCGCGTGATCATTGATCAAAAGAGGCGACTCAACATTGCCTGCCGCGTATCTCGCTATTGCCGCCGTGCAATCAGGCCCCTGAATTTAGTCCTACGAGGAGGAGCTGTTTATCAGATGCATGCCAGAGTTGTATGGACCTGCTTGTCTTTCATCTAGCCGATGCACGCTTACCTCCCATCTTACCTGGCTGACACAGCTGGGCCAGGGCAAGCGTGAGGATGGCAGTTCCCCACGCGACCACTCGCTCCTTGGTGGTGGTGCCTCTGTGTTGCTACGAGCTGGCTGCCTGCCTCGCATCAGCCGCCGTGCAGCTTGATCTGCTCACCGTCGCTTCTACCCGCTGCTGTCAGCTATCCGATAGCCATATATTCCGTATACATAATGAAATCTCTCTGCTCAAAGCCAGTTTGCCCTCGCAGGGGACTAGTTAGCTGCCCGTCCACCACTGCTTTTGAGCTGCTGGTCTCTTGCTGTCAGGAGGCCCCAGCTGTTATTGTTAGCGCCCTGGTGGCCCCCCAGCTGCCCGAGGCGCCCACGTTGGGGGCGCCTGGGCCTTGGAGCCTCACGCGCCTTTGCGCCCGCTCCCTCATGTCAGCTGCTCTGTCCCCCGCTCTCCAGCCAGGTTGCCACGCCAAAACAAGCCCACCCTTCACAAAGGCAGCGCCCAAACCCCGCTCCACCACCACCCAAATTTGCTCCGCGCACTTACCAACACAAACCGCCCCAGCGACCCAGGCCTAGGCAGAGAAGGGGAAACCCAAGGCACAAAAACGGGCGAGAAAGAGTCTTTGGCGGGGTTGCACCACAACACACGTCGACTTCCCCCTTGCCGGCAACCAGCCTGAACCAGCGCATTCAACGTCATTAGACGCCAGCACGGCCGCCTGGAAAATTTCATCTTGGTTGCTCGCTGCCCGCCCTTCTGCCCAATTTCCCCAGACAACCACCCCTCCTCCACCCCCACTGCCCACTGCCCACTGGTAGCCGCGTCGCTGCCGAATTGCAGCCCGTCACCACATCACCATGGGCCAGACACTCTCTGAGCCCGTCGTCGAGAAGGTATGTGTTTTATCTTACCTCTTTAGCTCGTGCCCCCTCATCTCCGGGGCCCGGTCTAGCGCGGCGTTTGTCCCGGTCGCTGTGGTGCTGTGGTGCTGTGGTGCTGGGTCGTGCCGCCCTGGTCGGCTGGTTGCCCCGCGCCGGACTCGCTCGCGATGCTCACATGCCTCATCACGACCGACTCTGCCCTTCCGGTTCCCAGCCGGCTTTGCATGTCGCGCGCATGCTCTCGCCCCGGCCGATGACCCCGATCTTGCCCCGATCCTCGCCCGAGCAAGTCTCTCTCTCTCGGCCGGCCAGTTCACTGACGTACCGGGCACCCCCCTACTTCTAGTCCTCAGCAAATGGCGGAGACGAACGGCTCATCTACGGCCTGTCGGCCATGCAGGGCTGGCGCATAAGCATGGAGGACGCGCACACGGCGGTACTCAACCTTCTCGAGGACAACCCCAAGGCTGCCAAGGAGCACGTCTCGAAGCTCTCCTTCTTCGGCGTCTACGACGGCCACGGCGGAAGCAATGTCGCGCTCTTCGCCGGCGACAACATCCACCGCATCGTGGCGAAGCAGGACACATTCAAGACGGGCAACTACGAGCAGGCTTTGAAGGACGGCTTTTTGGCCACAGACCGCGCCATTCTGAGCGGTATGGTAGCCCCGGTCTTCCCGGTTGAGGGCGCGGGGTGACCAAGAGCCGGGAGCGGTTCGCGGTTGCCCCCGCCATCGCCGTCCCTGGGATATTCCGTGTCCACGACCATGTCCGCTGATTTGGATATTCCGAGCAGATCCCAAGTACGAGGAGGAAGTCTCAGGCTGCACTGCCTGTGTCGGCCTGATTACCGACGACAAGATTTACACTGTTGGTTTTGGTTTTCCCTCACGCTTACTGCCTAGCCCCTTCCCC
>Ga0247824_10002455_pt1 | contig 10372 bp, 13 predicted proteins | sample 13C_PalmiticAcid_FD_194412 | JGI IMG/M metagenome (GOLD analysis project Ga0247824, IMG submission 194412) | Soil microbial communities from agricultural site in Penn Yan, New York, United States - 13C_PalmiticAcid_Day48 | ecosystem: Environmental > Terrestrial > Soil > Agricultural land...
GGGCTGGGTTCAGGGGCGGGATGAAGGTGGCGATTCGGGTGGGTGTTGTGGTGGTGTTTTTGGGGATTGCGATTGTGTTTCCAGCGTTTGATAGCATCATGGCGTTTATGGGGAGCGCGTTGTGTTTTACGATTTGTGTGACGTAAGTTTCTTCCTCCTTTTTCTTTCTCTCTTTCTCCTTTTCTTGTTTTTGATTTGATTCCCCCCCTTTCCCCCGTTTTACCCCTTCTATATGGGTACTGAGAAGAGATACTGGTACTGACGACGCATACATAGCCTCCCCCTGGCCTTCTACCTCAAGCTGTTTGGGCACGAGCTCTCGGTGCGAGAAAAGGTGTTTGCCTTCTCCATCATGATGCTGTCCTTCACCTTGTCGGTGGTCGGCACCGTCTGGGCGTTCCTGCCCAAGAGCTGGATTGGCGCGGAACCGACAGAGCCGGCTTTGGTTTAGTGGTCGGGGTTGGACAGCAAACACGCAGTTGAGGGGGAGGGGCATGTTTGATGGGTCAAGGGTGTGAGGTCGGGCTTGGTGGGGTGGATCAGATGATGAACCATCTGAAATGATAGTAATGAGCATATGGACGTGTGGTAGTGGTGGGCAGGACGGTTTGGCGGTGCTGGTGTGGTTGTTCCGGTCATGATCTGGCGTTTGTTGTGGGGCCTCTGACTGCTTGGGTTCATGTCCAGGCTTCATCCGTACACGCATACATTTTCAATAGCATCATGTCGGGGCGGCGCCTTGAGGGTTTGGCTGTGGATTTCTCAACTCCGTCTGCTAGTGAGGACATGGCGTGAGTCATTTGGGTGGATAGACGAGAGATAGGACTGTCTTGTTTGGGTCAGGAGGTGCATGTCGCAGACGCATTGCGAATCACTGGCGATGACTGGTTTGAGAGCTCATACTTCGTCGAGGTTTTGCTCCTCCCATCTGAATGTGTTGTACCGCCAAGGCCAGTCAAACAGACTGACCCCGTTCTGGTCTCTTCAGCCTGTGGTCGTTGTCTTCTCCGGCGGACGGAACACTTTGTCCCATCCCCCGTTCCCTGCAGGGGTTTGTTTACATCCAGACTCCGCCCACCCTGCAGGTCGATGTGTCACCCTGCGATAGGAGGAACCAAGACTGCCGTCCAAACACAACAAAAAGGAGACAAAGAGTCAAGTGCACCCCTGCACACCACCCCCACCCCCTGTCAATTCCATGGGACGAGGACGTACGTCTGCGACCGGCTGCCGTTCATGCAGGTGCATTGGGCGTTTGATGTCTGTTGTTGTTTCGGCTGCTGTCGCTGCTGCATCCTGTCCATCCACACACACATACATGCACTGGCACTGCTGTATTCACGTGTCCCGTCGTGTGTGGCAGACCCATCTCGGATGTCCGTCCCGACTGCAGCGTCAGTGTCTGACGGGAATGGACCACGAGCCGATGTGCTGTGCTGTTCCGTATGTGGAGCGCGGTGCGAAACGGAGGGACATTCCGGGATAGTGGTGCAGCAGGGTGGTTCGGGTTGCAGCCGGAGTCTGGACTGGACACCAGGTCGGGATCGACTACTCCTTGGGCGAGGGCGAGGGACCAGAGCACATTTCGAGGTTCCGCATGGTGGTAGTTCCCCAACCTCTCAGTTAGCTGTGGCATCCGTGATGATGAATGTCCGTCGGGAAGTTGCATGACCAGTGACACAACCGACATCACCACCCCCAGCCTCCTGCTCAGTCTCGGGTCGTAGCATATGCGGGCAGCTCTCAAGCCTCTTGACAAGGTTGGCTTGGGCAACTATTGAAGAAGTACCTGGGAGCTCAACGCCGCATAACACTGCCTCTTACTGTGATCACTCGCCTACCCTCAGCCTCATCATGTCATTCAATTCATATCACGTCAAAGGAAAGGAACAAATGTCTCGAGTGGGTAACCTCTGGTATTCTAGACTTAATCTCCTCAAGACCCTATCTAATACACAGAAAGCGAGTTGCAAGCCGCAACCACACATCTTCCCCCCACCCAACCTCCCTTCCTAACCACTCCTCATCACCTCCCCTGAAATCCCCCGTCGATCGATCTGTGTGTGTAAGAAACCACAACAACAAAAACATAAAGAATGCTGACTCTGCTCTGCTCTGCGCCGGTGCTGTGCTGTCTGTTTTGTCTTATCCATCCCAACCATGTAAGAACGACACAAAAAAAAAGGAAAAGAGACAAAATCCAGTGATCCAAACCAACCCAACCCAACTTGTCCAGTTTCGCCCAATTTGACAGAAAAAGCTCCCAGCGCGCCAAAACCCCATGCCCATATGTTTGTGTCGTTTCGTTCTAAACCATGCTATGCTATAAAGGAAAACTGAGAAGAGTGTGAGAGACCGACAAAAAATATGTAAGGTGATATATGTCAAACGGGTAGTGATCGCTTGTGTGTCTCAAGAGACCGATCGGTTTGGAACAGAACCAATTGGTGTGTCGCCGCACAAACCGCGGGCGTAACACCACCGTACAGGAAGGGGGGGGAGAAGAAACAAAACAGACACCAGCAGAGTCAGCACCTTCTTACACCAAGAAGACAAAAAACAGATCGATGGTTCAATCGACGAAAGGGGGGAGGATGATGATGATGATGATGATGATGGTAAGGTCGGTTGGATGGCGGTGGTGATGGTGGTGGGCCCAACCACAAGTGATACGCCGGCAACTCGAGTATACCCAACTCCCCTCAGGAGCGGGCCTCTTGCCAGCTACCAACCCACCCGAGATAGCCAAAGCCGGTGCGCTTCTCCTTGCGCCAGTCAAAGTTCCAATTCCAATCTCGGTCGCGACCCTTGTTCCGCGGGCACTCCTTGGCGCGGTCGCGACTGTTGCTCCACCTTCCCTGGTGGTGGTGTTGTTGTTGATTGTTGTGTTGAGGTGAGTTGTTCCCAGAAACGTAAGGAAAGTGCTGATGAGAGTCGTTGTGGAGTTCAAAACTGCCGTGTCCCTTGACTGGGGAGCTGGCAGACAGAGCGGACCCAACCTGCCGGCCTGTCCGGAGGGGGACATCGAGGGTCTTGGGAGGGGGGCTGCCTGCCGGTGCCCGACGGCGCTCGCCAAGCGCCGCCCACTTGTCCATGTTGTTCCGTCGCAACGGCGTCGACTGTTGCGGAAGCTGAGGCTCCTCCTTGACGGTGGGCTCCTCGTAGTGGAACAAGCCGTCCATGTCGTCGTCAACAGCGTGTCCAAAGGCCTCATCGATGGATGGGATCTTGGTGTCGTCGTTGACGAGGGTGGCCGACTTGGTCACAGGTGACAGACCCTGTCTGGGGGTGTCATCGTTGTCGACGGCGATGGAAGGCGTGGCAGTGCTCTCATGGCTCCAGGTCCTCGAGTTCATCTCCTTCAGGGTCTGCAGTTGCTTAGCCTGCTCCTCCTCCTCCTCGAACTCCTCGTCCCACAGATCGCTCCAGCTCTTGGATACCGCATCCTTGCGTCCAAAGACGAGGGACATGGCAGACTGGTTGCGAGGCTTGGACATGGTGATGGGGAGGGAGCCGGCCATGGGAGCAACCTTGGCGGCGGCCTTGGGAGGCAGCACCGGGCGGAAACTCGGCGGCGCAGCGAAGGACTGGATCGAGGCCCCAAAGTTGGAGTCCATGTACGACGACATGGAGGGCGTCTGCGCGGTGCCCGACATCCAATCGGTCGTGGTGCCCGACTTGGAGAACAAGTCTTCGTCGTAGACCTCGTCGTCCGGGATGACGCTGAGCTGCCGGATGGGCTTGGGCGGCGTCGCCTGCAGGGCCTTGGCCCACGGGAACGCGCCATTGTCGACCTGCGGGCTCTGGATGGAAGGGGTGCGGAGAGGCTCGCGGTTCGAGTTGGCCACGATACGGCGGTCGCTGGAGCAGAAGTCGTCGAGGGCCTCATCGAGGGTGGTGAAGCTGACGACGCGGAGCAGGGCGTCGCGGGCTCCAGCCAGGGAGCGCTTGCTGGGGTCCATGTTCATGCACTGCACGATGACCTCATATGTGTCCTGCGACATGGACGGGAACACGTCAAACAACGACTGCTTGTCGCGCGAGAAGTCGAGGAACAAGGGATCCTCCTCGGTCGGCACCGTGAAGGGATTCCTGGAGAACAGGATGTTCAGGAGGCAGATGCCGATGGCCCAGATGTCGGCTTGAGCAGGCGAGTACCCAGCACCGGCTGAGTCATACTGCTCGGGCGACATGTATCGGTCACTGCCCACTGTCGTCTCGTAGGTCCACTGCTCGGTCGTCGAAAGCCCAAAGTCACCCAGCTTCATCGACCCCGACTGGGTGAGGAAGATGTTCTCGGGCTTAATGTCGCGATGGTACACGCCCTTGGCATGGATGTACGCAACCGCATCGACGAGCTCGAGCATGAAGCGCCTCACGTGCTCCGTCTCCAGGGGACCATGGCCGATCCGGATGGCCTCGTAGAGATCGCCGCGCGCGCAGAACTCGAGCACGAGGTAGATGTGGGCATCCGTCTCGAACGAGTCGACCAGGTTGACGATGTTGGGGTGCGAGCCGAGTCGGCTGTGCAGCACGAGCTCTTCGGACTTGTCGTCCACGGCGAAGTCGAGGAAGGCATCAGGTGCGGCTGATTTCTTAGTCAGGCACTTGATGGCAACCGTCTCGTTGGTCCAGGTGTCCTTGGCCATGAAGACCATGCCGAAGGAGCCATGGTTGAGGGGAGAGATGGTGCGATACCGACCACCGAGCATGACGCCATTGTTGAAGTTGTCGCGAAGGCATTCCATGGTCGAGAAATTAGGAATAGTCGTGGGTACAGGCGTCGAGAGTGGTGGTACAAAATCCGATTGAGCTTTTGCCGTACCCCCAAGCCGGTCTATGCCGTCGAGTGCAGTCTTATCGAGACAAGGGTTCCAATTTGTACAACGCGATGCCGAGCGATGAGTGGCCGGGATGAGGCGAGGAGTGAAGAACGAGAAAGCGGAAGGATGTACAAGAGCGCAAAGCGGCAAAAGAAAACAAAAACAAAAGGCTCCGGGTCGTTCACTATCCGAGGCTCATGGGAGGGTATTCTTGGTGTTCCAACAGTAAAAGGGAAAGGAGGTCGAGAGAGTCGTCAAAGGGTGGACTGGCGGTCCCGAGAAAAAAACAAAAGGAATGGTCGTTATAACATCGGTACGGATGGAGTGAGTGTTGTGTTGTTTGTGTGTGATGAAGTCGACTTCAGGGGGTGGGTGCCGAATGAGCGACCCAGGTGACTCGAAGTTGACGGACGAGTCACCAAGCGAGTTGCGGAGGTGGGACGATGGGAACGGGGATGAGGTAAGGACGTTGTCGTTGACCGAGCGATATCGTCGGAGAAGCTGGGCGACGGGAGACAGGCGCAGCTATCGTCGGTGGGGAGGATGGCGTGGAGGAGGTTGGGAGGTGAAGGGCGACAGGCGAGACCAGGTGGCAGACAGCAAGCCAGGAACGAGTTGCAGCTATTGGAACACCTGGCGGATCGTCGATGAAAACATGCGGGAGGAGCGAGGTCTTTGGGGAACAGGTGGACGAAGAGATGACTCTTCGACCCCCTTGTTCGGTTGGCGAGGCGTGTGATTCACAGCCGGTGGAGACGGATCGGACCTGGCGATTGCTCGGGGCAGACGGGATTCGGGCAGCTAGCGGGACGACCGGGTCCGGGGCTTGATCAACAACGCAGAGGGTGCCACGAGGCGACGCAAGGGAGACAAAAGCGTTGCTGATGTGGAAGCTGGAGAACTCGGGGTCGACTCGTATGCCAGACGACTCCGGGGAAGTCAGTCGCAGGTACGGAGATGGTTGAGCTGGTCAACTCGTCTTCGGAAGAAGGCGAATGTCGGTTGGACAGCGGCGGTATCGGGTGGCGAGGGCGGCCGTCAGCTCAGAGCCAGGTGATTCTGCAGCGCAGTGCTGGTCGCAGGTCTTTGTCGTCTTCAAGAAGACGTCGAGTGACTGAGATTGGGGAGTGCCGGTGATGGAGTGGCAGCGACAAGGACAGCAAAGGCGTGCAGAATGGATACGACTGAGGGAGAGGGTGGCAGGTTGAGTTTGAAGGAAGAGAGGTGGGTGGTGGGAAGGGGGTGATGATGGTCGAACGGGAGCAGCCTGGTCTCTTGGGGTACGGGACGGGGGTGGGAAGCACTGGTAGAAGATGCGGGCAGCGGGTGGAAGAACCCAGAAACGCTGCGACAACAGTGGCCGGGCTGTCATCAACAGTGGGCTGAGTGCCCGCCATGATCAAAGGGGAATGGCCTTGGCTGAGCCAGCGGCCCTCGTGCCTGCCACGGAGGCGAGACATGGGTGGTGGCCAATGGCACGCTGATCGTCGAGTCAACGTCGGCTGGGCGAGCACTGGGCAGGCTGCAGGGAAACACGCTGGCAGCTAACGTGCCTGCCTGATGGAGACACTGTATGTGTGTGGGGCGCATTGCGCGCAACCGATGGAAATGACGAATGGGATCCATCCAAGGCTGCCACCACAGCACACCGCTTTCCCTTGCAGTGCATAGCGCAACCCCAAACTAGCCGCTTCGAGACTAGGCAGATACTCGATTGGATTAGTCTCATCTCGCTTTCGACAACCACTTCAGCAACCCCCAGAGTCCCCGTCGTCTGACCTCGTGTGCCTCTTTGACACATTCCCTGACACGGTGCGGGTGGGACGCCCTCCAATGGCAGACTGCGTGGTCTCGCTGGTCTCAAGCAGCTGGTTTAGGGGCTACACCGCCCGGATCCGACGCGTCTGTACCTTGACCGCGTGCCAACCACAGCAGGCGACTTGGGGGTTGGGTACTGCTGCATCTGGCGCCGCTGAATTGGCCAGTTGCCGCCGGCGATGGCCATCGGCACCGCGAGTCTTGCTTCTGGTGAGGCCACGTTCGATCGCTGATGAGCCCGGGCCCCACACACATGCCGCCGGCCGAGCCAAGTGTGCTCTTTCCCCAGAGAAGGATCCATCGTCCACTTTCCGACAAGCCGACAGCTCCACGATGCGACAATTGGCAATGTCCCAGCTGATGAGTTGGACGAGTCGGGCAGACGGCCGTGTGGACACTGCTTTCGCCAGCGATGACCAAACTGTTGCGCGAGATTACGCCGCAATCAGGGTCTCGAAGGGTCCGAATCGCTCCGTCCCGGGATGTTACCTGGGCGCCTGAGGCATCTCCGCCATGTCGCCATTTCTGTCTGCTTTGTTCATCCGAGAGATCCCAAGGAACTGCTTCCAGCGCTTTCCGTTTCACCTGGAGCCGGGGCCAGACCGTCATTGGTGGGGCCCGGACGGGCCATGCAACCCCTTTCGCTCTGCATTCGGCCTTGATTTTCTGCACTGCGGCGCAGGCTTGCGGTCCCTGCTTCGTGGCCGTGAATCCTGTTGCCAATTGAAGCCACTCGCCATTGCGTATCTCCACGAAAATAGCAGCGGCGACAAGTCTCCATGGCGGGCGATTAGAAGTCGGCAGTTCCCGCTCCCAGCGGTTCCATCGCAATCTGCAATCCACAATTCCCAATCCGCAATCCGCAATCAATCGGGGACTGGAGACTTGGGGCAGCACACGTTTCCTGTTTTCGCAGCCGGTTCCACGGACACAACGGCTGGGCCGAATGCCATCATTGGAGACGCACGGCCACAGCCCCACCCCCGTCCTGCGTGGGATCGAAAAAGGGGTCGGCGATCACAGGAGACGCCGGAAAGGGAAACGGACGACAATGGAGCGATAACACGTTATCTACGGAGCCCGTAGTAGGCACTACTGTAGCCGGATAGGAGAGTGACAACATGTGAACCACTACAACACGATAGTCGCCGCTACAGTGTCCGATCTCCTCCGGACTGATTAGACCCCAACAACAACGGAGACAGCAGGCCGCCGACAACTCGCGGCCGATGGAAAATCCGATCGATGGAGCCCGTTTTCACCTCGGTCAAATGACAGGCAGGACCAGGCCGCTGTAAAAAGCGTTGGGGATGACCAAGCCAAGTGCCGAGGAATGAGTACTTGGAGCTACAGGCCAACACCCCGTTGTCGCCATCAGGGTTCACGGAATCGGGGGAGCTTTTGATGCCGCTTGGTTGCTTGTGACGTCGTGTGACTAAGGCGTTCCCCGTAATCGGCTTAACATCCATCAACAGACACAACTGTGAGGGAGGGCGGCCTCAGGCCAGGCAACCCGAAGTGGGTGGTGCGTGAGCATGTTTCGGGCGGGCAGTTGAAACCGCCCATTGCGGGGGTTGGCCAGGACATGACGAGATGAGATAAAGGGACGGGAGGTTGTTGAGTGTCACCCACACTGCTGCTTCGATCGACCAATCTGTAGGAATTGAAACGAATGCCGAGCCCTGGTCGATTGGCCCTGCAGAGATGGGCGATGATGCAAGTGAGGTTACCTCGATGGCTAATGAGCACCCTCAGGCACCCCAGCGGTCGGGCGGTCAAACAAGAGGTTAATTGGGGGATGCGCCCGTCGGATTGTCGCGCCAAACCACACGCGTCCGCGGCCATCCCACCATCTTTCTGGCGTTGATGCGACGTCCATTGCACTTTGTACGCACCCAAGCTGCAGGCTTCCTGGCGCTAACCGAGAAGGAAATGGGCGGTTGATCTGCAGGTGGTGGGAGGGAGGGATGTCGAGTCGCCCGTCGTCGCAGGATTGCGCGCTCTTGTCCGTCGAGCACCAATGATAACGTTACAGCGAGCAGCGACGACCTGGAAGCGCTGGACCCCGGCAGTATATTTCTGGCTGCCAGTGTGTTTTGCATTGTTTACCATAGCTCCAGCAACCCACGACTTCGGATCGTACCAGGTACGAGTTGCGCTTCGTTGCTCCGTTCCAGAAACGCCAATCTTCAGGGTCCTTCGTTGGGGCCGTGTCCTGGTGTATCACGAAGGGGTGGTGCAGATCCCCTATCGACGCATGACGGACGCTTCATCCGTGGCGGGGTCCTGTGTTTGTGGTTGAGAGCTGCCCCTCTTCTGTTTGGATCCAAGACACATTCAACTGCCCACTTCTGGGCTGCGGATCGTCAGTCTCGATGGCGTCTGACAATCGATCGGTCGGTAGATGGTTGAGGGACTGCCGGAGAAACCGCGGGGTTGCAGAGCGTGTTGCGAGTCGAAGCGGTGGCTGATCAGCCGCGCTCTCGTGATGCTAAGTGCGTGGGAAGAATGCGCCGATGCGTTGCCATAGCCGGGCTGTTTCCTTTTGCCAACCCAATCACACGGGCCCTCGTCCTCCCTCGCATGAGCATTCCTGCAGCACTTTCTGTTAGCTTCGCCATGTCTCGCGCTCGACATGTCGGTGAGACATGCAGCGAGCAGTCGTTCGGTCCGGATACCGCGCAGTGGAATTCGCGATCTCGCTGTTGCCGCATGAACCAAGCATCATTTTGCCGCTGCAAGGGAATGGCTCGGTTCTGCCTGACCTTTGCCTGACCCTGCCCGGCTCTCACTACTGCACAGCACAGGCCGTGTTCCTGCCACTCGGGAAGCCGCTTGAGCTGGCGAGCCTGGGTCACCCGCGGGAAGGGAACTAACGGATCCTGGGAGCGCCGTCGACACGGGATGGGAGGCGAACTGGTCGGGGCGGCGTTTGTGAACCGCCGTGTGCTCCGTCTGTGTGCCGTGGCAGACACGGCAGCCAAGTTTGGTCTTGGTGGTGCATTCGAGGTGCACAGGTTCCCAGTCGAGAGATGGGCGATGCCACTATCGAGATGTATTGACGGGGCGTTGCAGCACACACACACACACACGCACACCACACCTCACTCCTGCCGGTCCAGCTGGTCGCCGTCGTTCGCTCTCCTTGCATCTCTCCGCAAAATCCACAAAAAAACACGGGCAACATGCAGGCGGCATGAACGCCTTCTGCAGGTCGCGATGTAGGGTGGTGAGTGTGGATGGAAATCGAACACCCATCAGCTCAATTGCTTGCTGTTACGAGGGATTCGGGGACGGCTTGTTGCCTGACCGCCTTTCTTTTTTCTCGGCCAAGTTTGTTAGTTCATGCAGAATTAGTTCCTCCTCTCCTCCAACCCCAACCCAGACGGATGCAGAGCTGCAGGAGCACCATTCTCGGCGCATCCCTCGATGTTACTTTGTCTGATAGTCGCGGGTGATCATGCATGAGACGAATTGAGTTGCGCGACGGCGAAAAAAAAAAAATCGCGAGAATTTTCAGCTGCACTCAGTTGTCCACGGCTTCGCTCCACTCACGAAGCAACATCGACAACGTGGTGCCTCCCTCTCGACGACCTCTTCACCGTCTGGTCAAGCCCGGCAGCAACTCGCTGCTGCTCGCTGGCTTCAATTCCCGGCCTGCTCGGTTTGTTGGCCCGCTTGTCCGCCCCGGTCACACCGCCAACTCCGTCCGTCCCCCGCCGACCCGGCCT